>Ga0070669_100000150_pt1 | contig 62681 bp, 55 predicted proteins | sample KBSS53metaG_FD_64680 | JGI IMG/M metagenome (GOLD analysis project Ga0070669, IMG submission 64680) | Switchgrass rhizosphere microbial communities from Kellogg Biological Station, Michigan, USA - KBS S5-3 metaG | ecosystem: Host-associated > Plants > Roots > Rhizosphere > Soil ...
GATATGCCCGCCGTTGGTGGCGCACAGGGCGATGCCCTTGGCGCAGTCATGGGGCGAACCGCCGCCGAGGGACACCACGAAGTCGCAGGCGCTCTGTTGCAGCAGGGCCAGGCCTTTCTCGACGTTTTCCACATTGGGGTTGGGCTTGGCGCCGTCGTAGATCACCGAATCGATGTCCTGCATCGCCAGTTTCTCGGCGATCATGCTGGCTACGCCGGCCTTGGCCAGACCGGCATCGGTGACGATCAACGCCTTGCGAAAACCATAGTTGCGGATGGCGATCATGGCTTCGTCGAGGCAGTCGGTGCCCATGATGTTGACGGCGGGGATGAAGAAGGTGCTGCTCATAGTCAATCCTCAGAGGCTTTATGCCTACAGAATCAACCGATCACGCGTTCTGCATCTTGATCAGGATCAACGCTCGCTCGTGATAAAGTCACCGTCCAGCCGATTTCGAGTAGACCCGCCCCGATGAAGGATTTCCAGGATATAGACGCCCACCTTGAAGACTGGAGCGCACTGCGCGCGAGCCTCGACTTCAGCGGGATTCTGATCGGCAACGGCGCCAGCCGCACGATTTGGGAAGACTTTGCCTACGACTCGCTGTTCGAAAACGCTCGCACCGTCGAAGAAAAACCCCTCGGTCAATCCGAACTCAGCGTGTTCGATGCCCTGCAAACCCGCAGCTTCGAGCAGGCCCTGGGCGCGTTGAAGACCACCAGCCGGGTCAACAAGGCCCTGGCCGTCAGTTCGGCGGCACCGCGCAACCGCTATTACGCGATCAAGGAAGCGTTGATCAATACCATCCACGCCGTGCATATCCCCTGGCGCCTGGTGCAACCGTCGACGCTGGCGACCCTCAACACGGAGTTGCAGCACTACGCGACGGTGTTCACCAGCAACTACGACTTGCTCAACTACTGGGCGACGCTGCACACGCCGGGCATCGACGATCTGTTCCGCAGCGCCGACGCCAGCTTCGACCTGCGCAACACCCGTACCGACGCCACGCGTATTTTGTACCTGCACGGCGGCCTGCACCTGGTGCGCAACCTCGACGGCACCGCGCGCAAACTGCCGACCACCGATAGCACCTTGCTCAGCAGTTTTGCGATCAACAACACCATCAAGACCCTGGACGATGTGCCGCTGTTCGTCAGCGAGGGCAAGGTGCAAGAGAAGCTCAAGACCATCCGCAGTTCGGATTACCTGTCGTTCTGTTATGAGCAACTGCTGAACCACCGGGGCGCGCTGTGCATCTTTGGCCACGAGCTGGGGGCGCAGGATCAGCACTTGGTGGATGCGATTCGCCAGGCCGATGTGACAACCCTGGCGATCTCGGTGTCGGGGCGCAGCGATGGGTTTATTCGTCAGCAGAAGCGGCGGTATTCGCAATTGTTCGATGGGGCTGGAGTGGCGCTGAAGTTCTTTGCGGCGCGTACCCATCCATTGGGTAATCCGGCGCTGTCAGTTCCTGTCGAACGCTGATCACTCTTCGCCGCTGTGCACCACCACCAATAGCTGCGCCTGCACCGGCCCCACCGAACGCAACCGATGGGGCTTCTGCGCATTGAAGTGCAATGCATCGCCCCGCTCCAGGATCACCCGTTCATTCATGAAGTCCACCTCCACCTGGCCTTCATGCACGAACAGAAACTCTTCGCCCAGATGCTCCTTGAAGGTCTTGTCGGTGAACTCCGCCGGCGGGTAGATGATGAACGGCAGCAGGCTGCGTTCACTGACCTGATGGGCCAGCACCGCATAACCGGGCGAGGTGTCGGGCCGCTCATGGCTGCGCACCAGGCTGTAGCTGTCCAGGCTGACGCTGTCTTCGCTGAACAGTTCCTCGACCTTCACGTTCAATGCCTTGGCCAGTTTCAGCGCGGCGGCAATCGATGGCGTGTTGAGCCCGCGCTCGACCTTGGACAGGTAACTCTTGGTCATCCCGGACTTTTCGGCCAGGGCCTCCAGGGTGACGCAAAGTTTTTTTCTCAATAATTTCAAACGGATAGACATGCGCTGCGGTTAATCCATGCAGTAAGCGATGAGCTGTGCTTGCCAATGACACAAAGTGTCATATAGCATCTTTAGTGTCATTTGCCTTCACCCAACGACCTTGCGAGCAGCGGGAGACAGCAAATCCGACGTCCATTGAACCCTCCAAAGGACACCGACATGGCCAAGACATTAGCACTTCCGAAAGACCAACTGGTCAAGCAAGCGCTGACCCACATGCAAAACACCCTGGCGGATAATACGTGGACCGACCGACAAAAGCTGGCGCTCACGTGTCGCATCCTGTTCGAGAACGGCCACGACTCCGGCCTGGCCGGGCAGATCACCGCGCGCGGGCCGGAACAGGGCACCTATTACACCCAGCAACTGGGCCTGGGGTTTGACGAGATCACCGCCAGCAACCTGTTGCTGGTGAACGAGGATCTTGAGGTGCTGGAAGGCCACGGCATTCCCAACCCGGCCAACCGTTTTCACAGCTGGGTGTACCGTGGGCGGCCGGATGTGAATTGCATCATCCACACGCACCCCACGCACATCGCCGCGCTGTCGATGCTGGAAGTCCCGTTGCAGGTGTCCCATATGGACCTCTGCCCGCTGTACGAAGACTGCGCGTTCCTGGAGACCTGGCCGGGTGTGCCGGTGGGCAACGAAGAAGGCGAAATCATCACCACGGCTTTGGGTGACAAACGCGCGATCCTGCTCTCGCACCACGGCCAGTTGTCCACCGGGGCGAGCATCGAGGAAGCCTGTGTGATCGCGCAGTTGATCGAGCGCGCGGCCAAGTTGCAGTTGCTGGCGATGGCGGCCGGCACCATCAAGCCGATCCTGCCGGCGCTGGGGCGCGAGGCCCATGCCTGGATTTCCCGGCCCAAGCGCCATGGCGCCGCGTTCAACTACTACGCCCGGCAGAACCTGCGCCAACACGCCGATTGCCTGAACTGACCTGCCCTTTTTCGACCGGAGACTTTCCATGTCCAGCCCAACCATCCACGGCATCATCGGCTACACCATCACCCCGTTCAGCGCCGACGGCCAACGCATCGACCTCGACGCCCTGGGCCGTTCCATCGACCGCCTGATCGCCAGCGGCGTACACGCCATCGCGCCGTTGGGCAGCACCGGCGAAGGCGCCTACTTGAGCGATGCCGAGTGGGATGAAGTCAGCGCCTACAGCCTGGCCAAGATTGCCCGGCGCGTACCGACCATCGTCAGCGTGTCCGACCTGACCACCGCCAAGGCCGTGCGCCGCGCGCGCTACGCCGAGGCCAATGGCGCCGATGCGGTGATGGTGCTGCCGGCGTCTTACTGGAAGCTCAGCGAAGCGGAAATCCTCGCCCACTACGCCGCGATCGGCGACAGCATCGGCGTGCCGATCATGCTCTACAACAACCCGGCCACCAGTGGCACGGACATGTCGGTGGACTTGATCCTGCGCATCATCAAGCAAGTGGCCAACGTGACCATGGTCAAGGAGAGCACCGGGGATATCCAGCGCATGCACCAGTTGCATCGCCACAGCGACGTGCCGTTCTACAACGGCTGCAACCCGCTGGCGCTGGAGGCCTTCGTGGCGGGCGCCAAGGGTTGGTGTACGGCGGCGCCGAACCTGATCCCACAGCTCAACCTGGACTTGTACGACGCGGTATTGAGCAATGATCTGAACCAGGCCCAGGCGCTGTTTTACCGCCAGTTGCCATTGCTGGAGTTCATCCTCAAGGGCGGGTTACCGGCGACAATCAAGGCCGGGCTGCGGTTGACCGGGCTGGAAGCGGGTGATCCACGGTTGCCGGTGTTCCCATTGGGTGAAACAGCACGCAATCAATTGAAGGCGCTGCTGGACGTCGCCTGAAAAAACGCCCCGGTTCTTGCGAGCCGGGGCATTTTGGTTTTTGCGACACTTTCAAGTCTTGTCTTTGATCGTGGTCGTCGGGCCATTGGCCTTTACGCTTGCAATGCCATTGTCCCGTGCCGCTGTCGAGGAATACTGCTCGCTGGTACCAATCACTTGGTGATTGGCAGCCTTGAGGTTAAAAAACGGCTGGCCATTGCTGGCCACTTTTTTCTCATAGCGCTCGTCATGCGGGCTGTTGGTCTGCACGGAAGCAATACCGTTTTCGGCTGCGTTGCGGGTGACGTAAAGCTCGCTGGTCAAAATGGTTTCTGCGTTCGCCGCCTTCAACTCGAAACGGAACTGCCCGTTGCTGCTTTTGCTCAACTCATACCATCCAGCCATGACTCTCTCCTTATCAAGTGGGATTTTGTTCACCTGCTTGTAGGATTAAAGGTCATACCCGGCTGATTACCAGCCATGGACTCAGCGACTGTCATTTATCCGAATGACAAATGACAATAGTTCTCGATATCATTCACGACTTTTCCACGTCGTGCTTCGTCAAGAAGGATATCCATGTCTCGTCCCAAGCCCGACCCGTTGTCGGCCGATGCCTTTCGCGGGTTTTATACAGACATCCTGTATTTCCTGCGCAAACGCACCGACAACGCCAGCGACGCGGCGGACATGACCCAGGATGTCTTCACACAGTGGCTGGACTACCGCGACCGGGCCAAGGTCGAGCAGCCACGGGCGTTTCTGTTCCAGATGGCGCGCAACCTGCTGCGTGATCACTGGCGCAAACAGAAGGTACGGCACACCGTCCACTCTGATCAGGCCGAAATGGATGCGGAGCCTGTCACCGACGAGCAAAACGACCCCATGGCCGCCGCGCAACGCTTGCAACGCCTGGAACAGTTGAAAGAAGTCCTCGCCGAACTCTCGCCCCGCAGGCGAGAAGCCCTTATGCTGCACCGCTTCGAAGGCCTGAGCCAGGCGCAGATCGCCGAGCGCATGGGCATTTCGACCAGCATGGTGGAAAAGCACATCGCTTTTGCCCTGCTGCATTGCAAGCGACGCCTTCAACACGAACCCGGCACGGAGCAGCCAGAATGAACCGCCTGAGCGACACTGACGTGCAGGACATCGAAGACAGCGACGCCATCGATGCCCAAGCCGCCAGCTGGTTTGCGCGCAACCGCAATGGCGTGGGGCGTGCCGAGCGAAAAGCCTTTGCCGCCTGGCAGGCCGAGCCCGCCCATGCCCGCGCCTATGCCGAATTCGAGCAACTATGGGCAGACCTGGCCCAATTGCAGCAACTGAACAAACCCATGGCGCTGCCCAAGCGCAAACCGTCGGTGTGGCGCCCTGCCCTGGCCGTGGCCGCCGCGTTGCTGTGCGCGGTGTTGGCTACCCCTATCGGCGCCCCCCGCGAGCTGTATCACACCCAGGTCGCGGCCCATGCCAAAGGCATGCGCACCCTCAACCTGCCCGATGGCAGCACCTTGTATGTGAATGCCAACACCCGCGTACGCGTGGATTTCACCGCGCACCAGCGCATCCTGCACCTGGACAAGGGCCAGCTGTACATCGAAGTGGCCGCCGACAAGGAACGGCCGCTGTTCGTGCAAGCCGGCGAGGCCAATGTGCGCGTGGTCGGTACCGGCTTCGATGTGCGCCGCAGCCAGCAGCAACTGGTGGTCAGCGTCGCCCATGGCCAGGTCGCCTTCGAGCCGGACGCGAAAAGCCCCATCACCCTGCTGGGCGCCCGGCAACGTGCGATCTTCAGCTACGCCAAGGGCACATTGCAGCAGCAGACCCTCGCCCCCGAAGAGGTCGCCGACTGGCGCAGTGGTCACCTGGCGTTTCGCAACCGCGAGCTGGCCAGCCTGGTCGATGAGTTGAGCCTGTATCGCCCCCAGGCGCCACTGCAGGTCAGTAACACCGTGGCGCATCTGAAAGTCTCGGGCAATCTGGATGTGAATGATCCCGACGCCCTGCTCAACGCCCTGCCCGCCTTGCTGCCGGTGAAAACGGTGATGTCGACCGACGGCATCGTGAGGATCGAACCGAGCAAACAACCCCACTGAATTCTTATTTGAGAATATTTTGCATTCGCAGGTGTGGATTTTTTCAGCTGCACCGTCTTCCTCCGGTCTGAGTTCGATACGCACACCTTTTCGGCCAGTTGGCCATACCGGGGGATTTCATGTTTCGCGCGCCTTGCCACGCTTCGCACCTGTTTCTTCGACCGACCCTCATCGCCAGCTGCCTGGTATTGAGCCTCAGTGCCCAGGCCGAGGCATTCACGCTGCCAGCCCAGGCGCTGGCCACATCCCTGAGCCAGGTGGCGCAGCAGGCTCAGATCCAGTTGCTGTTCGACGAAGAACTGCTCAAGAACGTGCAGGCGCCCGCGCTCAACGGCGACTTTACGCCGGAAGTGGCGATTCGCACCCTGCTGAAAAACGGCGAGTTCACCCTGATCAAGGTTGGCAGCACTTATGTCGTGCGACCCGATGAGGGCAAGACCACCAACAGCGGCGCAATCCAACTGGACGCCTTGAGCGTGATAGGCACTGGTACCGAGGTCGACTCCAGCACCGTCGGCCGCTCGACCCTGAGCCAGGAAGACATCGACCGCTACCAGTCCAACAACATCCCCAGCCTGCTGCAGACCCTGCCCGGCGTGAGCCAGGGCGGTTCGCTGAAGCCTGGCGGCCAGACCATCAACATCCGTGGTTTTGGCGATGCCGAAGACGTGCCGCTGACCGTCGATGGCGCCACCAAGAGCGGCTTTGAGCGCTATCAACAAGGCACCGTATTCATCGAGCCCGAGCTGATCAAAAGCATTGAGGTGGAGAAAGGCCCCAACTCGCCATTCACTGGCAACGGCGGTTTCGGCGGCACGGTCAACATGACCACCAAGGACGCCCCCGACCTGCTCAAGGACGGCCGCAACAGCGGTGCGATGCTCAAATACGGTTACTCCAGCAACGACCACGAGCAGGTCTACAGCAGCGCCGTGTATGGTCGCACCGACGACGGACGCTTTGATGCCCTGGCTTACCTGACCCAACGCGACGGCGACGACATGAAGGTGGCCGCCAAATTACCCAACGAGAACAACCAATACCCGATCAACCCCCAGCGCCTGCCGAACTCCGCCCAGAACGTCGACGGCAAGCTGTTCAAGGTCAACGCCCACTTCACCGAAGAGCACGCCGTTGGCTTGTCCTACTCGCGTTCACACAGCGACCGTTGGACACCGTTTTCTGCCGCCAGCTATCCCACGCCGCCCACCCAGGCCAATATTGACCGCTATGGCTACGAAGCGGCACTCAAGCGTTTTCTGGCCCACCGCGACACCGTCGACACCACCTGGTCCGGCAAATATGAATACACCCCGCTGGACAACCCGCTGGTGGACCTGACCGTCAAGTACTCCCAGTCCAACACCGACCAGACCGACGAACGCGACGCCACGGCGTTTTTCCAACTGGCCACCGGCGGGCGCAAGATGGACACCGCCTACACCGACAAGAACCTCGACATACGCAACGTCAGCCTGTTTGATACAGGTCCCTTGCAGCATGCCGTCACGGTCGGCGGCCAAATCCGCAAGCACATCCGCGAAACCGAGATGTGGATGCCGGGTACCACGTACAACACCCCACGCTATAACTATGGGCATTTCCAGCCAGGCTTCATGCCCCATGGCAAAGTCGATACCAACAGTTTCTTCGTACAGGATGCCGTCACGCTGGGCGACGTCACCATCACGCCATCGATGCGCTACGACCATGTCCGCAACCGTGGCGAAGCCAACGATGCGCCGTACTACAGCAATCCCGACCCGTCCGTCGGCCACGATTACAGCGACCGCACCTACACTGGCTGGTCGCCGCGCCTGGCGGTGTTCTGGACCGTCAACCCGAACCTGGGGCTATTCGCCAACTGGAGCAAGACCTGGCGTGCGCCGGTGATCGACGAGCAGTACGAAGTTCAAGGCCTGGGCAACCGCACCGCCACCAGCGTCGACCTCGACCCGGAACGCATCACCTCGATCAGCGTGGGCAGCGTCAGCAGCTTCGACAACCTGATCGCCCATGACGACAACCTGCAGCTGCGCACCACCTTCTTCCACAACAAAGTCGAAGACGAGATTTTCAAGGCCACGGGTGTCGGCTGCCAGAACCAGGCCATCAATGGCGGGACCATCTCCACCGCCTGCCCGCCGGGGGCCATGTCCAACTACCGCAACATCGGCGGGCTGACCATCAAGGGCTTCGAGCTCGAATCGTTCTACAACTCCACCTACCTGTTCGGCTCGGTATCGTTCGCTTATGCCAAGGGTGACCACGAAGGTGCGTACACCAACCCGTGGGGCCCGGACGTGGCCGCGCGCGATATTCCGCCGACCAAATGGGTGCTGGTGGTGGGCACCAATATTCCGGCGTGGGATGCCCAGGTCGGCTGGACGGGCCAGTTCATCGGGGCAACCACACGTTTGCCCAGTGATAAATACTCCGGCGGCCCTGGCAGTAGCGTGGGGGATCTGTTCTACGACCAGTACGGCAACAAGCGATACAACACCCAGGGCCTGTTCGCCAAGTGGAAACCCCAACAGGCCTATCTGAAAGGCACCGAGGTGAACTTCACCGTGGACAACCTGTTCAACAACAACTTCCGCCCGGCACTGAGCGGCGACCGCGCCTACACCAAGGGCCGTGATGCCAAGGTCAGCATCACCCGCTTCTTCTGAAAAACTGTACGGATAAATCCGCACTCAGCTGTAGGCCCGCAACCGGCGGGGGATGTGGCTAGATGGGCTTCCCTTGAAGCCCTCTCGTTTTGGTTGCCCCATGAGTTCGCGCGAAAATACCGGCATGGCCCTCGGCCTGCTGGGCGTCATCATCTTCAGCCTGACCCTGCCCTTCACCCGCATCGTGGTGCAGGAAATCCACCCGTTGCTCAACGGCCTGGGCCGAGCGTTGTTTGCGGCGATCCCGGCGGCGGCGCTGTTGTTGTGGCGCCGCGAACGCTGGCCGACCTGGCGCCAGGTGCGCGGGCTGTGCCTGGTGATCGCGGGGGTGATCCTCGGTTTCCCGGTGCTGTCAGCCTGGGCCATGCAGACCTTGCCGGCGTCCCACGGCGCATTGGTCAACGGCCTGCAACCGCTGTGCGTGGCGCTGTATGCGGCGTGGCTGTCCCATGAGCGGCCATCGAAAGCTTTCTGGGCCTGCGCAGCGCTGGGCAGTGGATTGGTGTTGAGTTACGCGCTGATTACCGGCGCCGGTAGCATCCAGGCCGGTGATTTGCTGATGCTCGGTGCGATTGCGGTGGGCGGCCTGGGGTATGCCGAAGGCGGTCGATTGGCCAAGGAAATGGGCGGCTGGCAGGTGATCTGCTGGGCGCTGGTGCTGTCGACGCCGGTGCTGATCGGCCCGGTGTGGTACCTGGCGGCGCAGCATCAAGGCGCGATTTCGATGCGCACGTGGTGGGCGTTTGGCTATGTGTCGCTGTTCTCGCAGTTCCTGGGGTTCTTTGCCTGGTACGCCGGGTTGGCCATGGGCGGGATTGCGCGGGTCAGCCAGATCCAGCTGTTGCAGATCTTCTTCACCATCGCGTTTTCGGCGCTGTTTTTTGGTGAACACATCGAGCCGATAACCTGGCTGTTTGCGTGTGGGGTGATCGTGACGGTGATGCTGGGGCGCAAGACGGCGGTGCGACCTGCGCCCGTAGCATTGGCCGATCAGGCCAGGTAACCCTCCGCGCGCAGCAGGGTTTCCAGGCAGTGTTCGGTGATGTGGTAGAACGCCTTGAGTTGCTGGATCTTCTCCAGCAACTGCGCGTTGTCCAGTGGCTCTGAGCGTTTTACGGCCAGGATCATCTTGTTCTTGTTGGTGTGCTCCAACGAGATGAACTCGAACACCTTGGTCTCATAACCGCAGGCTTCGAGGAACAACGCCCGCAAACTGTCGGTGACCATTTCGGCCTGCTGGCCCAGGTGCAGGCCGTATTGCAGCATCGGCTTGAGCAGCACCGGGCTCTGGATCTGCAGGCGGATCTGCTTGTGGCAGCACGGCGAGCACATGATGATCGACGCGCCGGAACGGATGCCGGTGTGGATCGCGTAGTCGGTGGCAATGTCGCAGGCATGCAGGGCGATCATCACCTCCAGTTCGCTGGGGGCCACGCTGCGCACGTCGCCACACTTGAACACCAGCCCAGGGTGCTCCAGGCGGGCGGCGGCGATGTTGCACAGGGTCACCATGTCTTCGCGCAATTCAACGCCGGTCACTTCGCCCTCGGCCTTGAGGGTGTTGCGCAGATAGTCGTGGATGGCGAACGTCAGGTAGCCCTTGCCCGAGCCGAAGTCGGCAACGCGCACCGGCTGGTCCAGCTTCAGCGGTGACGAGGTCAGCGCATGGCTGAACACTTCGATGAACTTGTTGATCTGCTTCCATTTGCGCGACATCGACGGGATCAGCGCCTGCCTGGCGTCAGTCACCCCCAGGTCGGCGAGGAACGGCCGGCTCAGGTCAAGGAAGCGGTTTTTCTCGCGGTTATGCTCAGCCGATGGCGCTTCGCGCAGTTGCTGCGGCTTGCTTCTGAACAGCGAGCTTTTGTTCTTCTTGCTGTATTCCAGCTGGGCTTCGTCGGTCAGCGACAGCAGGTGCGCGTTCTTGAACGGGGCCGGCAGCAACTCGGCAATCGCTGCCACACCCTCGGCCACCGGGAAGTTCTTGGTGATATCGCGGGTCTTATAGCGGTAGACGAAGGACAGGCACGGCTGCTCCTTGACCGTTACCGGCTTGATGATCAGCCGTTGCAACTCGGCTTCATCGCCGACGTACTTGGCCAGCACCAGCTTGATAAAGGCATTCTGCGCGAGGCTTGCGCTCAGCAGTTCGATGAACTGGGCATGATGATCCGGTTGAGCAGTGACAGACATGAACAAAAACGCCTCGGACAGGGAATGCCGGGCATTTTAGGGGGGATAGCGATTCAGGGCACGGGGTTATTTGATCAGTGGTCATTGGATGGAACACCACAGAACCCAATGTGGGAGGGGGCTTGCCCCCGATAGCAGTAGATCAGCCAATGAATCGGGTGACTGACACACCGCTATCGGGGGCAAGTCGAACCGTCGCACCGCCCCTCCCACATTTTTTTGCCCAACACCGAGTTTTATTCGAGTACGACCAGGCGATTGGGCAGTTCATTGCGGGTTTGCGTCACCGGCACATGTACCTTCAACAACTCGCCACAGGCCTCGATGCACGCCACAAACCCCGCCAGCGTCTGCCCTTGCTTCACCTGCTGGGTAAATGCCTTGACGATCCCATCCCAGTTGCTGTCATCCAGGCGACTGGAAATGCCGTCATCCACCAGGATCTCCACGTACCGCTCGGCCTCACTGACAAAAATCAGCACACCGGTGCTGCCCAGGGTGTGATGCAGGTTCTGCTCGAGGAACTGGCGTCGCGCCAGGTTGGAGGCGCGCCAGTGGCGCACCGAACGCGGGATCAACCGTGTCGTCACCTTGGGCAGGCGGAACACCAGGCACAGCACGATGAAGGTCGCCCATTGCGCCAGCAGCAAGGTGTACATGGTCAGGTAGCCCGACAGGTAGTGCACCACTCCCGGCACCACCAACGCGATTAGGCTGGCCCACAGCAGCGGGATGTAGGCGTAGTCATCGGCGCGGGCGGCCAGCACGGTCACCAGCTCCGCGTCGGTGGTCTTTTCCACGCGGGCGATCGCCTCAGCGACTTGGCGCTGCTCGTGTTCAGTCAGTAATGCCATGGTTGTGCTTGCTCTCTCATTATTATCATCACCAGCCGCCTGAAGCCCCGCCACCGCCAAAGCCGCCACCGCCGCCGCGGAAACCACCGCCGCCGCCCCCGCCACCACCGCCGCGTCCGCTGCTGCTGAGAATCGCCAGCAGGATCGCGCCCACCGGCAGGCCCAGGCGATTGCACAGCCACAACACGCCGATCAGCAGGATAAACAGACCGATGGAAAACCCGGGATTATCCTTGGCAAAGTTGGCGTCCGCCACATGGGCCGGCACGGCCAGCGGTTCGCCGCTCACCACCTGCACCATCGCCGCAACACCGTCGCTGATGCCCTGGCTGAAGTTACCGGCCTTGAACTTGGGTGCAATCACCTGGTTGATGATCACCCACGACTGCGCATCGGTGAGCACACCTTCCAGGCCGTAGCCGACTTCGATGCGCAATTTGCGCTCATCGCGGGCGACGATCAACAGCGCGCCGTTGTCCTTGCCCTTTTGGCCGATGCCCCACTGGCGGCCCAGTTGATAACCGAAGTCCTCAATCGGCACGCCCTGCAGGTCGGGCACGGTGACCACCACGATCTGGTCGCCGGACGTCTGCTCCAGCGCCTGCAATTGCTGGGTCAGTTGCGCACGCGTGGCCGGGTCGATCATCTGGGCGTTGTCCACCACCCGCCCGGTCAGCGCCGGGAAAGTCAGCGCCGCCTGGGCCACGCCCACGCAGGCCAGAAGCCACAGCGCCAGGCCTATCCGTAATAAACGCATCGACACCTCAGCGCAGCCTTATTTGAACTTCACTTGCGGCGCTTTATCGGCATCGGCACTGGTGGCTTCAAACGTGGCGCGGACCGGCAAGTCGCTGTACATCACGCTGTGCCACAGGCGGCCAGGGAAGGTGCGGATCTCGGTGTTGTAGGCCTGCACCGCCTGGATGAAATCGCGACGGGCCACGGCGATACGGTTTTCGGTGCCTTCAAGCTGGGATTGCAGGGCCAGGAAGTTCTGGTTGGCCTTAAGGTCCGGGTAGCGCTCGGACACCACCATCAAACGACTGAGCGCGCCGCTCAAGCCGTCCTGGGCTTGCTGGAACTGCTTGAGTTTTTCCGGGTTGTCGAGGGTGCTGGCATCCACCTGGATCGAGGTGGCCTTGGCCCGCGCTTCGATCACGGCGGTGAGGGTGTCCTGCTCATGGGCGGCATAGCCCTTGACCACTTCCACCAGGTTGGGGATCAGGTCGGCGCGGCGTTGGTACTGGTTCTGCACCTGGCCCCAGGCGGCCTTGGCCTGTTCGTCCAGGGTCGGGATGTTGTTGATGCCGCAACCGCTGAGCACCGTACCGATCAATAGCAAAACCGCGGCTTTCAAGCCCCAGCGGTAACCTTGTGCTGCTTGCATGGTGTTTCTCCTGGCGAACCTTGATGGAATTGGGCACCGGTAAGGCATAATCCGCTGCCACGACTGGATTGCATCGAATCAATCAGCTAAAAAGATGCCCACCGCTAATAAGAGTTCCGAAGTGTGCGGCATTTGTCGGTATAACACTCGAACAACAACATTACGTTCACCACATTTTGGCAGAACAGCGCATTTTCGCTGTGCAGTGAGCCGAAAAAGGATATTCATGAAGAAGCTGTGTTTGCTCGGCCTTGTTGCCACGCTGGCCACCCACCCCGCCTGGGCAGAAACAAAGCCTGCTGCGCTCAAGGACAAGGACGCCTTCGTCAGCGACCTGCTCAAGCAGATGACCCTCGATGAAAAGATCGGCCAATTGCGCCTGATCAGCATCGGCCCCGAAATGCCCCGCGAGCTGATCCGCAAGGAAATCGCCGCCGGCCGCATCGGTGGCACGTTCAACTCCATCACTCGCCCGGAAAACCGTCCGATGCAGGACGCGGCCATGCGCAGCCGCTTGAAGATCCCGATGTTTTTCGCCTACGACGTGATCCACGGCCACCGCACCATCTTCCCGATCAGCCTGGCCCTGGCCTCCAGCTGGGACATGGACGCCATCGGCCGCTCCGGGCGCATCGCCGCCCAGGAAGCCGCCGCCGACAGCCTCGACATCACCTTCGCGCCGATGGTCGACATCTCTCGCGACCCGCGCTGGGGGCGTACCTCCGAAGGTTTCGGTGAAGACACCTACCTGGTCTCGCGCATTGCCGAAGTGATGGTCAAGGCCTTTCAGGGCGTCAGCCCCGCGAATGCCGACAGCATCATGGCCAGCGTCAAACACTTCGCCCTGTATGGCGCAGTGGAAGGCGGCCGCGACTACAACGTGGTCGACATGAGCCCGGTCAAGATGTACCAGGATTACCTGCCGCCGTACCACGCGGCGATCAAGGCCGGTTCCGGCGGCGTGATGGTGGCGCTGAACTCGATCAATGGCGTGCCCGCCACCGCCAATACCTGGCTGATGAACGACCTGCTGCGCAAGGACTGGGGCTTCAAGGGCCTGGCCGTGAGCGACCATGGCGCGATCTTCGAACTGATCAAGCACGGCGTGGCCAAGGATGGGCGTGAAGCCGCGAAACTGGCGATCAAGGCCGGCATCGACATGAGCATGAACGACACGCTGTACGGCAAGGAACTGCCCGGCCTGCTCAAGTCCGGCGAGATCGAACAAAGTGACATCGACAACGCCGTGCGCGAAGTGCTCGGCGCCAAGTACGACATGGGCCTGTTCAAGGACCCGTACCTGCGCATCGGCAAGGCCGAGGATGACCCGGCCGACACCTACGCCGAAAGCCGCCTGCACCGCAGCGAGGCCCGCGACATCGCGCGCCGTAGCCTGGTGTTGCTGAAAAACCGGGACAACACCCTGCCGCTGAAAAAATCCGCGACCATCGCCCTGGTCGGTCCGTTGGCCAAGGCGCCGATCGACATGATGGGCAGCTGGGCCGCCGCCGGCAAACCCGAGCAATCGGTGACCCTGCTCGACGGCATGAACGCGGTGATCGGCGAAAAAGGCAAGATCATCTATGCCCGTGGCGCCAACATCACCAACGACAAGGCAGTGGTCGACTACCTGAACTTCCTCAACTTCGATGCGCCGGAAGTGGTCGATGACACCCGACCTGCCCAAGTGATGATTGACGAAGCGGTCAAGGCTGCCAAGGATGCCGATGTGGTGGTGGCCGCCGTGGGCGAGTCCCGTGGCATGTCCCACGAATCCTCCAGCCGCACCGACCTGAACATCCCGCAAAGCCAGCGCGACCTGATCAAAGCCCTCAAAGCCACCGGCAAGCCGCTGGTCCTGGTGCTGATGAACGGCCGCCCGCTGTCGATTCTGGAAGAGAACCAACAGGCCGACGCCATCCTGGAAACCTGGTTCGCCGGCACCGAAGGCGGCAACGCCATCGCCGACGTGCTGTTCGGCGACTACAACCCGTCGGGCAAGCTGCCGATCACCTTCCCGCGTTCGGTGGGGCAGATTCCGACCTACTACAACCACCTGACCATCGGCCGACCATTCACCCCAGGCAAACCGGGCAACTACACTTCGCAGTACTTCGATGACACCACCGGGCCGCTGTTCCCGTTTGGGTATGGCTTGAGCTACACCACATTCGGCCTGTCGGACATGGCGCTGTCGTCCACCACCCTGAACAAGACCGGCAAGCTCGACGCCAGCGTGACGGTGAAGAACACCGGCAAGGTCGATGGCGAAACCGTGGTGCAGCTGTATATCCAGGACGTGGCCGGTTCGATGATCCGCCCGATCAAGGAGCTGAAGAACTTCCAGAAGGTCATGCTCAAGGCGGGCGAAGAGCGCACTTTGCACTTCACCATCACCGAGGAAGACTTGAAGTTCTACAACACCCAGCTCAAGTACGCGGCCGAGCCAGGCGAGTTCAATGTGCAGATCGGGTTGGATTCCCAGGACGTACAACAGCAAACCTTCGAACTGCTGTAAACATGTGGGAGGGGGCTTGCCCCCGATAGCGGTGGTTCAGTCAATATTTTCAGTGACTGACACCCTGCAATCGGGGGCGAGCCCCCTCCCACATTTGCCTCCCAGTGAACTGGCTAGCCGCGTCTATCCAGCAGGTTCACCACCAACCGATCAATCCACCCCCACACCCGCTGCTTCACCCGCCGCCACAACGGCCGCGACTTCCACGCCTCCAGGCTCACCGCCTGGCTCTGGGCAAAATCCCGCTCGAAACTGCCCGCCACCGCCCGCGTCAATTCAGGGTCCAACGCCTCCAGGTTGGCATCCAGGTTGAAGCGCAGGTTCCAGTGGTCGAAGTTGCACGAGCCCACACTGACCCAGTCATCCACCAGCACCATCTTCAGGTGCAGGAAACACGGCTGATACTCAAAAATCTGCACGCCCGAACGCAGTAAACGTGGGTAATAACGATGCCCGGCATAGCGCACGGACGGGTGATCGGTACGCGGGCCGGTGAGCAGCAAACGCACTTCCACACCCCGCCCCGCCGCCCGGCGCAGAGCACGACGCACGCCCCAGGTCGGCAGGAAGTACGGAGTCGCCAACCAGATACGCGTCTTGCTGCTGTTCAAGGCACGGATCAACGATTGCAAAATGTCCCGGTGTTGGCGGGCATCGGCATAGGCCACACGCCCCAGACCCGGTCCGGTGGCGGGCATCCTGGGCAAGCGTGGCAAGCCGAAATGGGTGGCGGGTTTCCAGGCGCGGCGCGCGTTGTTGGCGTGCCATTGGCGGTCGAACAGGGCTTGCCAGTCGAGCACCAGGGGGCCGCTGATTTGCACCATCACTTCGTGCCAGTCGGCACTGTCGTTGCCCGGCGTCCAGAATTCATCGGTCACGCCGGTGCCGCCGACAAAGGCGATGCCCTGGTCGATCAACAGCAGTTTACGGTGGTCGCGGTACAGGTTGCGCATCCAGCGGCGCCAGCGCAGGCGATTGTAGAAGCGCAGTTCCACACCGGCATCGGTCAAGCGCCTGCGCAGCCCGAGGGTAAACGCCAGGCTGCCGTAATCATCGAACAGGCAGCGCACCTGCACACCGCGTTCGGCGGCCAGCACCAGCGCCTGCACCATGGCTTCGGCGCAGGCGCCGGCTTCCACCAGGTACAACTCCAGCTCGACTTGCCGCTCGGCGCGGGCGATACCCACCAGCATCTGCGGGAAAAAACTCGGCCCGTCGATCAACAACTCGAAACGGTTGGCGCTGCGCCACGGGAACACCGCGCCACTCACGTCAGCGCGCCGTAAAGATCAGCACCGCACCCACCGGCACCGACAGACTGATCGACTTGAGCCCCGCCGCCTTGCGCAGTGCGGCCACACCCGGCGCCAGGTCGAAGTCCTCGGCATGCACCACCAGCGGCTCCAGGGTGACCACCTGGAAACGCCGGTCATCCAGGCGCGTGGCCAGCAGCTCGGCGCTGTAGGTCTGGGTCTTGCCGTGCAGCGTCACGGATAACGGCAGGCGCAATTCAAGCTGCGCGCCGGGGGCCAGGTCGTTGATGGGTTGCAGGTTGATTTGCGCGTTGATCAGCGCCTCGGGGAACGTCTTGATCTCGAACAGCTGATTGCGCATGCGCTCGTCGCGCAGCGGGATGCCGCTGTTGACGGACTCCAGCTCCACCTCAAGCTGCGCCGCGCCCTTGCTGTCGACCTTGCCATGCAACACCAGGAAGCGATGCACTTCGGCGATTTCGGTGTTCTTGGTGGTGACGAATGACAGCCGCGAGGACTCGTTATCCAGGTACCAGTCGGCATGGGCAGGCACGGCAGCGGCGGCCAACAGGGCGAAAGCCAGGGGTTTGATCACAGAAGCGTTGAACATTGCAGACTCGTGGGGCGAAAAACCTGGACGAACCTTAACCGGATCGCGAGGGTTACGCCAATGCGCGCTGCACTTCGCGCACCGTCTCTTCCAGGCTGGCCAGGTGCAGGTTCAACACCCGCTCAACCGGCGCCTGATGCATCGGCCAATGCAGCGCCATGCTCCCAACCAAGCGACCATTGGCGCGCACTGGCAAGGCCACGGCGCGAATCAGAAACGGCAGGCGCACCGGATACTCCCAATACCCCTCGGTGCGCTGGCCGAAGCCCTGATGCTGGGTTTGTTCGCAGGCCTGGTACTGCTCGTCCGCCGCCACCTGGTCGCGGCCCGCCAAACGTTGAACCTCTTCGGCCGGCAATTGGGTCAGGCAGGCCTTGCCCATCGCTGAATGAAACAGGCTGGCGTGCTGGCCGACGATCTGGCAATTGTTCGGGTAGAGCTTGCGCAACACACTGGGAATCGCGCTTTCCATGACCTCCAGGCGCTCGCCATCAAAACAGGACAAATCCACCACCAACCCGGTGCGCTCACTGAGCTCCAGCAGCCAAGGCGCTGCGCTTTCCACCACCTGGCGCTTGAAGCGTTGCTGGGTGTCGCCGAACAAACGTTGGGCACGCAGGCGGTAACGACGATCGCTCAAGCCGCGATAGACCCAACCCTGCTCCTGCAACGTCAGCAACATGCGCGACACTGTGGCCTTGGGCAGACGTGTGAGGTAATGCAACTCCTCCAGCCCCAGGGCCTGGTGCTCGCCCAGCAACTCGACGATTGCCAGTGCGCGCTCGACCGAGCGTACGGTGCCTGTCTCCATGTTCGATCTCCCTGTTGCCGATGGATGATCATTGTTCACAGCAAGATACAGGCCCGGTCGTGGCTCAACCCGTCGGTTCAAGGCACGTCGGCGGTCGACGCTGCCCCCATTGCGTCAGCTGTTCATGAGCGTAGGCCAATTGCAACACCGCCCGATCCGCCTGGGCCGGGCCGATGATCTGCAGGCCCATGGGCAGGCCCTGGGGGTTGAAGCCCACCGGGACGCTCATGCTCGGCAGCCCCGCCAGGGTCGGGCCGATTACCACTTCCATCCAGCGGTGATAGGTGTCCATCTCACGCCCGCCAACGTGGCGCGGCCAGGGTTGTTGTGCCTCGAAAGGGAACACTTGGGCAGTCGGTAACAGCAGGAAATCGTAGTGCTCGAACAGTTTGGCGAGGGCGCGATACCACACGCTGCGGTCGACCGACGCCTGGTACACCTGCTGGGCCGTCAGATTCAGGCCGCCCTCGACTTCCCATTGCGCTTCGGGCTTGAGCAGCGCACGTTTCTGAGGGTTGGCGTAGGCCGCGCCGAGGTTGCCGTGCACCAGCCAGTGGCGATGCACCAACCAACTGCGCCACAGCCGCGCCATGGAAAAGTCCGGCTGACAGCTTTCCACTGTGCACCCCAACGCGATGAAATCATCGAGGGCTGATTCGCACAGGCTCAGCACACCGTCGTCCATCGGCAGGTAGCCGTTGTAATCCCCCAGCCAACCCAGGCGTGCGCCCTTGAAATCACGCTGCAAAGGTTGGCCGAACACCGTCGGATCGTCCTTGGACGACAATGGCACCCGAGGGTCATAACCCGCCTGGATACCCAGCAACCGCGCTACATCCGTCACGCTGCGGCCCATCGGGCCTTCGGTGCCCAACTGCTGCACGAACACTTCAGGCATAGGCCCGTGAGGTACGCGGCCTTGTGACGGACGCAAGCCAAACACATTGTTGAACGCCGCCGGGTTGCGCAGCGAGCCCATCATGTCGCTGCCATCGGCCACCGGCAGCATGCGCAGCGCCAGGGCCACGGCCGCCCCGCCGCTGCTACCGCCGGCTACCAGGCTGGGGTCGTAGGCATTGAGAGTGGTGCCGAACAGCGTGTTGTAGGTCTGCGAACCCAGGCCGAACTCCGGCACGTTGCTCTTGCCGACGAGGATCGCGCCACTGGCCCGCACCCGAGCCACGCTGATGGCGTCTTCAGTGGGCACGTGCTCGGCGAACAAGGGCGAACCCAGCGTCGTACGCAAGCCTTTGGTAGCCGCCAGATCCTTGATCGCCTGGGGCATGCCGTGCATCCAGCCACGTGACTGGCCCTGGTCCAACTCGCGATCACGTTCCCGCGCCTCGGCCAACACGTCATCGGCATCGCGCAGCGACACCAGCGCATTCACCCTCGGATTGAAGCGCTGAATCTGCGCCAGATAGGCCTGCATCACCTCTACGCACGACACTTGTCGCGCGTGGATTGCCCGCGACAGTTCGGTGGCATCCCAATCAACAATACTCAAGGCTTCACCTCTTTGGAAAACGGCAGCGGTCGCTTGGCCCGCGGTGCCTCATGCATGCAGTAAGTGCCCAGCAGTGTCAGCACGCAAGCGAACAAGACATAGAAGGAGGGCGCGACGGGCGTGCCCAGCACTTTGGTCAGCCACGTGACGATCAACGGTGCGAAACCGCCGAACACCATGACCGCCACGTTATAGGCGACCGATACACCGGTCGAGCGAACTTCGATGGGAAACTGCTCGGCCAATGCCGTCGGTGCCGGCCCGAAAAAACCACCGATGGCGGTGCACAGCAGCACCTGCATCGCCAGCAGCCGCTCGATGGACGGTGCGGCGGCGACCCACACGTACAGCGGATAAACCATGACGAAGAATGCGAGGGTGAATGCCATCAACACCGGCCGCCGCCCCAGGCGATCCGAGAGCAGCCCGGACAGTGGAATCACCACGGTCATCAGCGCCACCGCAAACATCTGCACCATCAATACCTGGTCCAGTGGCAGACCAAGGCTTTTGTGGGCGAAGGTCGGCATGTTCACCAGCACCACATAGAACGACACCGTCGCACCACAGGCCAGGCCCATGGAGACGAGGATGCTGCGTCTGTGCTCGCGCACCACCTGCACCAGGCTCGGCGCCGGGCCGCTCGCCTGTTTGCGTGCCTCGATGAACTCCTCTGGATCTTCCATGTGCCGACGAATCCACAGGCCCACCGGGCCAATCAGCAAACCGAACACGAAGGGCAAGCGCCACCCCCACAGGTCGAGGGTTTGCGGCGAAAAGAAATGCGTGACCGCCGCCACCATCGCTGCGCCGCCGAACACGGCCAGGCATTGCCCCACCAATTGCCAGGAGCCATATAAGCCCTTGCGATGGGCCGGAGCGCTTTCCACCAGAAACGCTGTTGCGCTCGCGTATTCACCGCCGGTGGCAAACCCTTGAAGCATGCGCGCCACCACGATCAACAACGGCGCGCCCATGCCGATGGCGGCGTAGTTGGGCGCGAACGCGATCAATGCGATGGACACGGTCATCAGCCGGATAATCAACTGCATCGCGGCCTTGCGGCCTTTGCGGTCGGAATAGATCCCCAGCAGGATGCCCCCCACCGGGCGCATGAAAAAGCCCACGCCAAAAGTAGCCAAGGCCATCAACAGCGATGCGTACTCGTCATCCGAAGGAAAAAACTGCCGGGCAATGATGCTCGCCAGAAAGCCGTAGACAATGAAGTCATACCATTCCAGCGCATTACCGATTACGGCCGCCACCACTTGGCGGGTGCGGGACACACCTGGTTTTGCAGTCTGCATGAGGAACACTCCATTCAACCGATCGAGGGAAAGGGTCCAGCGGCAGAAAAAGAAGGTCGTCAGGCAGGCTTGAGCCAGCTCTCGGCCAGCGCGCCCCAATAGGCGGCACCCGTCAGCAGGATGTCGTCGTTGAAGTCATAGGCGGGGTTATGCACCATCGGCCGCGACACGCCATTGCCGATGAACAGATAGCTGCCGGGGCAGCGTTGCAGCATCCAGGCGAAGTCTTCGCTGCCCATCAGCGTGCGGGTGTTGCCGTCCACCGCATCGGCGCCGAGCAAGGCGACGCCGACCTGGCGAGCGAACTCGGTTTCTTCGGCGTGATTGACCAGCACCGGATAGGCCGGGCGGTGTTCGATCTGCGCCGTGCAGCCAAAGCTGGCGGCCTGGGTGTGGATGATGGCGAGCACGCGCTCCAGCATCTGTTCGCGCACCTGGGGGTTGAGCGCGCGCAGGCTCAGACGCAACAGCGCCTCTTGGGGAATCACATTGGCTGCCTGGCCCGCTTGCAGCGCGCCCACCGTGACCACGGCCGCTTCCTGAGTGTCGATATTGCGCGCCACCACCGTCTGCAACGCCATGACCATGCTCGCCGCCGCTACCAACGGGTCCACCGTCAGATGTGGCATGGAGCCATGGCCGCCAACGCCTTCGAGGGTCACCGTGAGCAAGTCCTGCGACGCCATCATCGGCCCGACGCGCAACCCCAGATGCCCCGCCGGCAGCCCCGGCATGTTGTGCATGCCAAACAATCCATCGCAGGGGAAGCGCTCCAGCAAACCATCGGCCAACATGGCTTCGGCACCACCCTGGCCCTCTTCGGCAGGCTGGAAAATCAGGTTCAACGTGCCGTCGAATTGCCGCGTCGCCGCCAGGTAACGCGCGGCGCCAAGCAGCATGGTGGTGTGGCCGTCATGCCCGCAGGCGTGCATGCAACCGGCGTGCAGGCTGGTGTAGGCCGCGCCGGTAGTTTCGATGATGGGCAACGCATCCATGTCAGCGCGAATGCCCAGGGTGCGCGAGCTGCTGCCATTGCGCAGCACGCCCACCACGCCGGTCTTGCCGATGCCGGTGTGCACCTCATAGCCCCATTCCCTCAGGGACTGCGCCACGAGGGCCGAGGTGCGGTTCTCTTCGAAACCGAGTTCAGGATGGGCGTGAATGTCGTGGCGCACGGCGCGCAAGTCGCCGGCAACGTCGCTGAGCCACTCCAGGATGTGCTGGTGTGGGCGCATGGTGATTCTCCTCACAGGCGGGTGTTCCCGTTCTTGTTTGCTGCACATCGCCAGATAACCGCGAAGTGCGCAGGAGGACAATCAAAGGTGGTTCCACCCTGTGGAACCTCAGGGCTCCAGGCGACACCCCTGGCGCTCCCCCAACCACCGCGCCATATGCTTGCGCCCCAACCCGCTCGCCGCTACCTCACTGCGCTCCGGGTTATCGCTGAACGCACTGGTCGGCACGTACTGCTTCACATACCCGCGGCAATACGCCGCCGGATTGTTCTGCACATACCGGCACGAACAGTATTCCTTGGCCGTATACGCCGCGATGATGTCGGGGAAGGCTTGCAGGTTGACGCGTTCGTGCCAGCCCCACCCCAGCAACGCGAGCAACAGCAACAGCAACAGGCAGGTAAACGGCCGACGACGGATCATGGTTGCACCGCCGCCAGCACGCGCTTGAGCAGTTCGTTATGGTGATAGCTGCCGTCGCGGTCATCGCCGTAGCGCACGATCACTAAATGTTCATCGGGCATCACGTATAACGCCTGGCCCCAGTGGCCGAGGGCGGCGAAGGTGTCGGCGGGGGCGTCGGGCCAGGGTCTTGATGCGCCTTTATTGAGCCACCAATGACCACCGGGGACGGCTTCGTCCTGACCGGACTTGTATTTGTCGAAGGGCTGGCGATTGAAGGCGACCCAGTCTTTGGGCAGCAGTTGTTGATCGCCCCAACGCCCGTCTCGCGCCATCAGCAGGCCGACCCGTGCCAGGTCGCGGGCGGTGAGGTAGGCGTAGGACGAGGCGACGAAGGTTTCGTCGGCGTCGGTTTCCCAGGTGGCGTTGTGAATACCCAGCGGCTTGAACAGCGCATCCCACGGGTAACTCATATAGGCCTTGTGACCGAGCATGCCTTTGAGGGCGGCGGACAGGATATTGGTGTCGCCGCTCGAATAACGGAACACCTGGCCCGGCTCAGCCGTCGCGTCGGTGTCAGCGGCAAAGTCGGCCATGTCACCGCGACCACGGGTGTAGAGCATCGCCACCACTGAGGATTTGAGCGGGGCGTATTCGTAGTCTTCCTGCCAGTCCAGGCCCGAGGCCCAGTGCAGCAGGTCGGCCATGGTCACCTTGGGGTGTTGTTTCATCGGCGGGTAAAAGCGCGCCGCGGGATCGGAGAGTTTGAAGCGGTTCTCGCCGTAGGCCACGCCGAGCACCGTGGCCATCAGGCTTTTGCTGACCGACCAGGTCAGGTGCGGGGTACTGGCGGTGGTGGGCGCGGCGTAGCGCTCATAGAGGATCACACCATCGCGGATCACCAGCAGCGCATCGGTGCGGATGCCTTTGCGGGTGGCATCGTCACGCGGCGGGAACGCGTAGGCATCGAGGGCATCGACAGCGGGGCCTTCGAGCGGCGTGGCCTTGGTCCAGTCCTTGTCAGGCCAGGTTTCGGCATGGGCGGCAACAGTGACAAACAGCAGGGCAACACACAACAGGCCTCTGACCATGGACGCAGACTCAAGGAACGATCAAACCCGGGAGGCTAGCCAACGCCAATGACCGTTTGAAGACACCGCTCTGTTCTTGAAGGCATACGCCACTTCAATAGCCTTTGTTGGTGAAGGCCCTCCCCGCTTGCCCCAACGTTCCTCTCGCCCCTTAAACACCAAAGCGGCGTGGCCGTTTGATTCATAGACGCCCATCCGGCCCTGGGCCAACTGCTCAGGCGGCACACCCTCCACCTCGTCCCAAACACCTAGCCGCCTGAATGCATATTCAAGGCGGCCACCGCTATTCAGCACGTGCATCGCCTCGGTGAAGCTCGCCGGGCCAGATTCCTGATACCGTTTGGCGCTGACCGCGTACATGAAATTGGCATACAGCACCGTCATCGGATCTTCGCCTTTAAGCTGCGCAACAGCTGCGGCCTGTTTCAATTCGTCCTTCGTCAAGAACGTCGATTCCCCGTTTCTGAGCGTGACATGGTAGCCGTCAGCCGTTTCACGCACCGATTTGAATACGTCCGTAGGACGCTTGCCAAATTGCATCATCACCGCCTTGATCGCCGCAACAGTCGAGCAATTTGCTTTGTTCCACTGACTGAAATCGCCCCAGATATTTCCGACTTTCCCTCCACCGGTGGACGCCGCAGGTTTGTAGTCAAATAGTTTCTCTCCCGAAACATTGGGCTTTTGACTCATCTTTTCCCCATAGGTACGACCATCTTCACCCCGTATACCGGTATCCCCTTCCAGAGGCGCAGGGACTGAAAAGAAAGTCGGCGGGAAGGCCGATGGTGTCGTCTCAGGACGCGGGAAAAACTGCATAGCAACGGGATTTGGCATAGGTCAGCGCTCTGAAAAGCGGAGCCTTTCTGAAGCTCCTGACAGCTTGAAGGCCCAACTGCCTTCAAACCCGGCAATTGGGTGGCCACTACCCTTCCTTGGGTTCCCGCAGTCTTCTGCCCTGCGGCTTGCAAGGCGCTGTCATCCAAGCGTCACCATAACTTCATGGAGATGACACCGAGCCTACATAGCCTGAGTTTGGACAACAAAGTCGACCGGCCGAAATCGTGGCCGGCACTCGGAGACTCGCCATGACTCAGATCGCCCGCATCAGCGACACCGGCAATGAACGCCGTCTGCAAGCCGAACGCCTGGTTGGCGCGCAGGCGTTGCAGGAAGCCCAGGCCCTGCGGTTCAACGTGTTCAGCGGCGAGTTCAACGCCAAGCTGAAAGGTGCGGAACTGGGCCTGGACATGGATGACTATGATGTTCACTGCAGCCACATCGGTGTGCGGGACTTGAACAGCGGTCGACTGGTGGCCACCACCCGTTTGCTGGACCATCAGGCGGCCAGCACCCTGGGCCGGTTCTACAGCGAAGAAGAATTCAGCCTGCATGGCCTGCTGCACCTGCAAGGCCCGATCCTGGAGATCGGCCGCACCTGCGTCGACCCGGCTTACCGCAACGGCGGCACCATCGCGGTGTTGTGGGGCGAGTTGGCTGAGGTGCTTAACCAGGGCGGCTACAGCTACCTGATGGGCTGCGCGAGCATTCCGATGCACGACGGCGGCATCCAGGCCCACGCGATCATGCAGCGCCTGCGCGAGCGCTACCTGTGCAACGAACACCTGCGCGCCGAACCGAAAAAGCCGCTGCCGGCGCTGGACTTGCCCTCCAACGTGATCGCGGAGATGCCGCCGTTGCTCAAGGCCTACATGCGCCTGGGTGCGAAGATCTGCGGCGAGCCGTGCTGGGATGAGGATTTCCAGGTGGCCGATGTGTTCATCCTGCTCAAGCGCGATGAACTGTGCCCGCGTTACGCGCGCCACTTCAAGGCTGCAATGTGATGAGCCGCCTGCGGGTTTACGGGCGCATTGCCCGCGTGCTGGTGGTGGTGGCGCTGGGCCTGAGCATGGCCAGTGTGTTTGGGGTGTTCGAGCGTTTGGGGATCGCCAATTCGATGGTGCGGCGCCAGCGTTGGTCGCGTTTTTTCATGGCGCGCCTGACCAACGCCCTGCCCTTTCGCGTGACGGTGCACGGCGAATTGCCAACGCAGCCGATGCTGTGGGTGAGCAATCACGTGTCCTGGACCGATATTCCGCTGCTCGGTGCCGTGGCGCCGATGTCATTCCTGTCCAAGGCCGAAGTGCGCACCTGGCCGGTGGCGGGCTGGTTGGCGGCCAAGGCTGGCAGCTTGTTTATCCGCCGGGGTTCGGGCGACAGCCAGTTGATCCGCAAGCAGATGACCCGCCACCTGGAACAACAGCACCCGCTGTTGATGTTCCCGGAAGGCACCACCACCGACGGGCGCAGCCTGCGTACGTTCCACGGGCGCCTGCTGGCCAGTGCGATCGATGCGGATGTGTCGCTGCAACCCGTGGCGATCCGTTACCTGCGTGATGGGCAAGTGGACCCGCTGGCACCCTTTATTGGCGACGATGATTTGCTCTCGCACTTGATGCGCTTGTTTGCCAATGACCAGGGCGATGTGGAAATCCATGTGCTCACGCCGATTGCCTGTGCCGGGCAGGAGCGTGCGGCGCTGGCGTATCAGGCGCAGCAGGCGGTGCAGAAGGCGTTGTTCGGGCCGGTGCCGGAAGCGGAACATGTGGATGCTCGACCAGCATTCGCTGCCTGAACTCAAGTGAACACCGTTCAAATGTGGGAGGGGGCTTGCCCCCGATTGGGGTGTGTCAGTCACTGCATGCTTTGACTGAACCATTGCTATCGGGGTAAGCCCCCTCCCACATTCAGCTTTACCTTGTCAGTTGGATCTGTGCGAATGCTTGCAGCTCGGGGTAGAACCGTCGGAAATCTTCACTCAGCGGCTCGTACAACTCTCGCAACTCGTGCATGGCATGCCCCAGTTCCTCGGGTTGTGTCAGCCGCCGCGAAATCCCCCGCAACACCTGCTCCATCACTGCAAACTCTCGGTACGAACCCAGCCAATCATCCGCCGCCATATACGGCGCAATCTGCGCCAGTCGCCCCGGCAATTGCGGTTCGGCGGCAAGCACGCGGTACACCTGCGAGGTGAAGTGTTCCAGTGGCTGGTCGGCATACAGCGCCCAATCCCGCGCCAGGCAGTGGTCGAAAAACACATCGAGGACGATTCCGGCATAACGCCTGCGGGTCAGGCTGAAGCGTGACAACGCCTCCCCCACCAGAGGGTGGCTGTCGGTGAAGCGGTCGATGGAACGATGCAGCTGGATCGCCGATTCGATTTGCGGGCTGAAATGGCCCTGCAGGCGGCCTTTGACAAAGTCGCCATAGAGGCTGCCCAGCAGTTGCGCAGGAAGTTGGCCGCCCAGGTGCAGATGTGCGAGATAATTCATGGTGCGCAGTCTACCACTGCCCTCAACGTATCGTTATAACCCAATATACCGAATGAGCCTAGGCTCAGACCAAAATCATATTGGTATATCGGGATATACCGATTTAAAGTTCGCCTCATCGCGATATAACGCTGCAAGACACCGAGCACCTGCCATGTCCATCGACCTCGACGAAATAATAAAAGCCCTGGCACACCCAGTACGACGAGACATCCTCACCTGGCTGAAAGACCCGAAAGTGCAATTCCCCGAGCAACTGCACAACCACGAATACGGCATCTGCGCCGGGCAGATCGACCAGCGCTGCGGCTTGTCCCAGTCGACGGTATCGGCCCACCTGGCCACCCTGCAACGCGCCGGGTTGATCAGCAGCCAGAAGGCCGGCCAGTGGCACTTTTTCAAACGCAACGAGGACACCATCCAGGCCTTCCTCGCGGCGCTCACCACCGAACTCAGCGCGCACGACAGCGCCGCGTTGTAACAAGGAAACGCCAATGCCCCTCTCGCTCCTCATACTGGCCCTCAGCGCCTTCGCCATCGGCACCACCGAGTTCGTCATCATGGGCTTGTTGCCCGATGTGGCGACGGACCTGGGTGTGTCGATCCCCGGCGCCGGCTGGCTGGTGACCGGTTACGCCCTGGGCGTGGCCATCGGCGCGCCCTTCATGGCACTGGCCACCGCCAAACTGCCACGCAAGGCGGCGCTGGTAGCGTTGATGGGCATCTTCATTATCGGCAACCTGCTCTGCGCCCTGGCCAGTGACTACAACGTGCTGATGTTCGCCCGTGTGGTCACCGCGCTGTGCCACGGTGCATTCTTCGGGATTGGTTCAGTGGTGGCGGCCAACCTGGTGCCGGCCAACAAGCGTGCTTCGGCCGTGGCCTTGATGTTCACCGGCCTGACCCTGGCCAATGTGCTCGGCGTGCCGCTGGGCACCGCGCTGGGCCAGGCAGCCGGCTGGCGCTCGACCTTCTGGGCGGTGACGGTAATTGGAGTGGTGGCGTTGATCGGCCTGATCCGCTTCCTGCCGGCCAGGCGTGATGAAGAAAAACTCGACATGCGCGCCGAACTCGCCGCCCTCAAGGGCGCCGGCATCTGGCTGTCGCTGAGCATGACCGCGCTGTTTGCCGCGTCCATGTTCACCCTATTCACCTACGTCGCGCCGCTGCTCGGCGATGTCACCGGCGTGTCGCCCAAGGGCGTGACCTGGACCCTGCTGCTGATCGGCCTGGGCCTCACCGTGGGTAACATCATCGGCGGCAAGCTGGCGGACAAGCGCCTGGCGGCCACTCTGATCGGCGTGTTCATCAGCATGGCGGTGGTCTCCACGGCACTGACCTGGACCAGCGTCGCCGTGATCCCCACCGAAATCACCCTGTTCCTGTGGGCCACCGCCTCGTTTGCCGCCGTGCCTGCGTTGCAGATCAACGTGGTGACCTTCGGCAAGGCCGCACCGAACCTGGTGTCCACCCTGAACATCGGCGCGTTCAACATCGGCAACGCCCTGGGTGCCTGGGTGGGCGGCAGTGTGATTGCCCACGGATTCGGCCTGACCAGCGTGCCCTTGGCCGCAGCGGCCCTGGCGATTCTCGCGCTGCTGGTGACGCTGATTACTTTCCGTCAGGGCGGCGATGCCGACCTGGCCCTCGCTACCCACTGATCAACCACTTAATAGAGAAAGGTGTTATCCCATGACGACTATTTTCGATCCGATCAAACTGGGCGACCTGGAACTGTCGAACCGCATCATCATGGCGCCGCTGACCCGCTGCCGTGCCGATGAAGGTCGCGTGCCCAACGCGCTGATGGCCGAGTACTACGTGCAACGCGCTTCCGCCGGGCTGATCCTCAGCGAAGCCACTTCCGTGACGCCGATGGGCGTGGGCTACCCGGACACCCCAGGCATCTGGTCCAACGACCAGGTGCGCGGCTGGGCCAATGTGACCAAGGCCGTGCACGGCGCGGGCGGCAAGATCTTCCTGCAACTGTGGCACGTGGGCCGTATCTCCCATGAGTCGTACCTGAACGGCGAAAGCCCGGTAGCCCCGAGCGCGATCCAGCCTAAAGGCCACGTCAGCCTGGTGCGTCCACTGGCGGACTACCCGACCCCACGCGCCCTGGAAACCGCGGAAATCGCCGACATCGTCGATGCCTACCGCACCGGTGCCGAGAACGCCAAGGCCGCCGGCTTCGACGGCGTGGAAATTCACGGCGCCAACGGTTACCTGCTCGACCAGTTCCTGCAAAGCAGCACCAACAAGCGCACCGATCAGTACGGCGGCTCGCTGGAAAACCGTGCACGCCTGCTGCTGGAAGTGACCGACGCCGCCATCGACGTCTGGGGCGCGGGCCGCGTGGGTGTGCACCTGGCACCGCGCGCCGACTCCCATGACATGGGCGATGACAACCTGGCGGAAACCTTTACCTACGTTGCCAGCGAACTGGGCAAGCGTGGCATCGCGTTTATCTGCTCCCGTGAGAAAGAAGGTGCGGACAGCCTTGGCCCACAACTGAAGAAAGCCTTTGGCGGCACCTACATCGCCAACGAGCGCTTCACCAAGGACAGCGCCAACGCCTGGCTGGCCTCGGGCAAGGCGGATGCGGTGGCCTTCGGTGTGCCATTCATTGCCAACCCGGACCTGCCGGCGCGCTTGAAAGCCGATGCACCGCTGAACGAAGCGCATCCGGAAACCTTCTATGCCAAAGGCCCGGTCGGCTACATCGACTACCCGACGCTGGCGCTGTAATCGTTATTCCGAAGTAGTACGACCACCCAATGTGGGAGGGGGCTTGCCCCCGATAGCGGCGTGTCAGCCAATGAATCGGGTGACTGACACTGTGCTATCGGGGGCAAGCCCCCTCCCACATTTTTGATTTGTAGCGTCCACGAGGAAACATTCCTTCACAGCCCTGCAACAAAATCGCTACAAAATACTTAGGCGGCTACCTATCAACCGCCCGCCAGCCCGTATATAAAGTCACCCCACCCATCAGGCAGAAGGACGATTGACGGTCCTTGGGCTTTACTGTTGACACAACCTGATGCAATTACGCATTTTGTCTTAATTGCGCAGGCTTGGGCTCCAGCGCAGCATGTCCAGCCCGGCGTCCACCCAGCGTTCGGCTTCCTGATGCAGTTGGAAGCTGTCGGGTACCAGCAGCCACTGGCCGATCAGCCCGTTGATGTAGGCGTGGATGCACACCGCGCCACGGGTGGTGTCGAGGTTTTCCGGAAGTTGCCCGCGATGGACCGCGTTACGCAATGTCAGGCCGATGCGCAGGTTGCATTCCTGGCTGTGGGTCTGGCGCTGGCGACGCATGTCGCACATTTCATCGGTGAATTCGCACTTATGGAACAAGATCTCGTTGATGCGCCGGGTTTTCGGGTCCAGGGCCACTTGATGGAACAAATGAATCAACAACTTGCGCATACAGCCCAGCGGGTCGAGTTCATCCTCGCTTTCACTGGCCCTGGCCAACTCGTCCAGCGGCTCATGCAGCGTGTCGAGCAGCGCCTGGAGCAAATCGGATTTATTGCTGAAATGCCAGTAGATAGCGCCCCGCGTCACACCGGCCAGTGCGGCGATATCCGCCAGCGTGGTCCGCGCAACGCCACGTTCATAGAAGGCTTGCTCGGCGGCCTGGAGAATCTGGCTGCGCGTTTCCTGAGCTTCCTCTTTGGTGCGACGAACCATGGCAGTAAAACCTCAATCGGGACACGGTGGGTGGTGGTTGGCCACCGTCTGAATCATTGTGGGACGACACCGTCATGGGCGCCGAACGTACTAAAATCGAGGCTTTGGGCGTTGCTTTGTCAACATTCCGCGAAGCCTGTCAAGAGTTTACAAACAACCATGAACGTAAGTATATTGCGTAGCAAGCTACTTATCTACTCACAGCTTGTTTTTTACCCTTCCACACTTCTTGTGCGCACCCTGCGCGCCTGACCCGAGGATCTTCATGCAACTTAAGCCAGCTGTTACCGCTCTGGTCACTGCCGTCGCCCTGGCATCGCTGCTCAGCGGATGTAAAAAGGAAGAAGCGGCTCCGCCCGCCCAAACCCCTCAGGTCGGCGTGGTCACCATTCAACCGCAAGCCTATACCCTGACGACCGAGCTGCCAGGCCGCACCACCGCCTACCGCATCGCGGAAGTTCGCCCACAGGTCAACGGCATCATTCTCAAGCGCCTGTTCAAGGAAGGTGGCGACGTGAAGGAAGGGCAACAGCTCTACCAGATCGACCCGTCGGTGTATGACGCCACCCTGAAAAGCGCACAGGCCAGCCTGACCCAGACCAAGTCCATCTCCGACCGCTACAAGCAGTTGGTCGATGAGCAGGCCGTCAGCCGTCAGGAATACGACACCGCCGTCGCCAACCGCATGACCGCGGAAGCAAACGTTCAAACCGCTCAGATCAACGTGCGCTACACCAAAGTGTTCGCGCCGATCTCCGGGCGTATCGGCCGTTCTTCGGTAACCGAAGGCGCGCTGGTCAGCAACGGCCAGGCCGATGCCATGGCCGTCATCCAGCAACTGGACCCGATCTACGTCGACGTCACGCAGTCTTCGGCCGAAATGCTGAAACTGCGCCGCGACCTGGAAAGCGGCCAGCTGGAAAAAGCCGGCGCCAATGCGGCCAAGGTCAAGCTGACCCTGGAAGACGGCACTGCCTATGGCCAGGACGGCAAGCTGGAGTTCTCCGAAGTATCGGTCGACCAGACTACCGGCTCCGTGACCCTGCGCGCCGTGTTCCCCAACCCTGACCACACCCTGCTGCCGGGCATGTTCGTGCACGCCCAGTTGCAAGCCGGCGTGAACAGCAAGGCCATCCTGGCACCGCAACAAGGCGTGACCCGTGATATCAAAGGTATCCCGACCGCCATGGTGGTGAACAAGGACAACAAGGTCGAGCAGCGTCAACTGGTGGCCAACCGCACTGCCGGCGCCTACTGGCTGGTGGAAAAAGGCCTGGACGCCGGTGACCGCGTGATCACCGAAGGCCTGCAATTCATCAAGCCGGGCATCGAAGTCAAGGTCAAGGACGCCGACAACGCCAAGCCTGCCGGTTCTGCTCCCGCTCCTGCCGCCGCTGCTGGCCAGGGGGAGTAACCCATGTCGAAATTTTTTATCGACCGTCCCATTTTCGCCTGGGTAATTGCCCTGGTGATCATGCTGGTCGGGGCATTGTCGATCCTGAAGTTGCCCATCAACCAATACCCGGCCATCGCGCCAACCGCCATCGACATCCAGGTGACCTACCCAGGCGCGTCCGCACAAACCGTGCAGGACACCGTGGTGCAGGTGATCGAGCAACAGCTCAACGGTATCGACAACCTGCGTTATGTCGCCTCGGACAGTAACTCCGACGGCAGCATGACCATCACCGCGACGTTCAACCAGGGTACCAACCCGGACATCGCCCAGGTCCAGGTGCAAAACAAGCTGAACCTGGCGACCCCGCTACTGCCGCAAGAAGTGCAGCAGCAGGGTATCCGTGTGACCAAGTCGGTGAAGAACTTCCTGATGGTGATCGGTCTGGTGTCGGAAGACGGCAGCATGACCAAGGACGACCTGTCCAACTACATCGTGTCCAACATCCAGGACCCGATCTCGCGGACGGCAGGTGTAGGTGACTTCCAGGTGTTCGGTTCGCAGTACGCCATGCGTATCTGGCTCGACCCGGCCAAGTTGAACAACTACCAGTTGACCCCGGTCGACGTCAGCACCGCCATCGCGGCGCAGAACGTCCAGGTGGCCACCGGCCAATTGGGCGGCCTGCCTGCTCTGCCCGGTACCCAGCTGAACGCAACCATCATCGGCAAGACCCGCCTGCAGACCGCTGAAGAGTTCGGCAAGATCCTGATGAAGGTCAATACCGACGGTTCCCAGGTTCGCCTGCGTGACATCGCGCGGATCGAACTGGGTGGCCAGAACTACAGCATCAGCGCACAGTTCAACGGCAAGCCGGCTTCGGGTATGGCGATCAAGCTCGCCTCGGGCGCCAACGCCCTGGACACCGCCAAGGCCATCCGTGCCACCGTGGCGTCCCTGGAACCGTTCTTCCCGCCAGGCATGAAGGCAGTGGTGCCGTATGACACCACGCCGGTGGTGACCGAATCGATCTCCGGTGTAGTCCACACCCTGGTCGAAGCGATCGTGCTGGTGTTCCTGGTGATGTTCCTGTTCCTGCAGAACTTCCGCGCCACCATCATCACCACCATGACCGTACCGGTGGTGTTGCTGGGTACCTTCGGGATCCTGGCCGCGTTCGGTTTCACCATCAACACCCTGACCATGTTCGGCATGATCCTGGCCATCGGCCTGCTGGTGGACGATGCCATCGTCGTGGTGGAAAACGTCGAGCGGGTAATGGCCGAGGAACACCTGTCGCCCAAAGAGGCGACGGTCAAGTCCATGGGCCAGATCCAGGGTGCCCTGGTCGGTATTGCCCTGGTGCTGTCGGCGGTACTGTTGCCAATGGCATTCTTCGGTGGCTCCACCGGTGTGATCTACAAACAGTTCTCCATCACCATCGTTTCGGCCATGGCGTTGTCGGTACTGGTTGCCCTGATCTTCACCCCGGCCTTGTGCGCCACCATGCTCAAGCCGATCGACCCTGAGAAGCACGGCCAACCCAAGCGGGGTTTCTTCGGCTGGTTCAACCGCACCTTCGACCGTGGCGTACTGAGCTACGAGCGCGGCGTGGGCAACATGATCAAGCACAAGTTTCCAGCATTCTTCGTGTACCTGATCATCTTCGCCGGCATGATCTGGCTGTTCACCCGCATCCCGAGCGCGTTCCTGCCGGAAGAAGACCAGGGCGTGATCTTTGCCCAGGTGCAGACCCCGGTCGGCTCTTCGGCCGAACGTACGCAGAAAGTCATCGACGACATGCGTGCCTTCCTGCTCAACGACAAGGAAGGCGAGCCGGGCGAAGGCAAGGCGGTGAAGTCGGTATTCACCGTAAACGGCTTCAACTTCGCCGGTCGTGGCCAGAGTTCGGGCCTGGCGTTCGTGATGCTCAAGCCGTGGGATGAACGGGATGCGTCCACCTCGGTATTCGAAGTGGCCAAGCGTGCCCAGGGTTACTTCTTCGGAGCGTTCAAGGACGCCATGGTGTTCGCCATCGTGCCGCCTTCGGTACTGGAATTGGGTAACGCCACCGGTTTCGACGTGTTCCTGCAAGACCAGGGCGGCGTTGGCCACCAGAAGCTGATGGATGCACGCAACCAGTTCCTCGGGGCCGCCGCGCAAAGCAAGATCCTGGCGGGTGTGCGCCCCAACGGCGTGAACGATGAGCCGCAGTACGAGCTCACCGTCGACGACGAGAAGGCCAGTGCCCAGGGTATTTCGCTGTCGAGCATCAACCAGACCCTGGCGATCGCCCTGGGTGGCAGCTACGTCAACGACTTCATCGACCGTGGTCGGGTGAAAAAGGTGTACGTGCAAGGTGAAGCCGCTGGCCGCATGTCCCCAGAAGACCTGGACAAATGGTACGTGCGCAGCGACTCCGGGAAGATGGTGCCGATGTCGGCCATTTCCTCGGGCAAATGGATCTACGGTTCGCCCAAGCTCTCGCGCTACAACGGTGTAGCGGCAATGGAAATCCTCGGTACCCCGGCCCCGGGCTACAGTACCGGTGACGCCATGGCCGAAGTCGAACGTATCGCCAAGGAACTGCCGGCCGGTATCGGCTACGCATGGACCGGCCTGTCGTACGAAGAACGTCTGTCCGGCTCCCAGGCGCCTGCGCTGTACGCGTTGTCGCTGCTGGTGGTGTTCCTGTGCCTCGCGGCCCTGTACGAAAGCTGGTCGATCCCGATTGCGGTGGTGCTGGTCGTGCCGCTGGGTGTGGTAGGTGCGTTGATCGCCACCAGCATGCGCGGGTTGTCCAACGACGTGTTCTTCCAGGTGGGCCTGTTGGTGACGGTGGGCCTGGCAGCGAAAAACGCCATCCTGATCGTGGAGTTCGCCAAAGAACTTCACGAACAAGGCAAGGGCATTGTCGAGTCGGCCATCGAAGCCTCGCGGATGCGTCTGCGCCCGATCATCATGACCTCCATGGCGTTCATCCTCGGCGTATTGCCGCTGGCGATCTCCTCGGGCGCAGGTTCGGGCAGCCAGCATGCCATCGGTACCGGTGTAATCGGCGGTATGATCACGGCCACCGTGCTGGCGATCTTCTGGGTGCCGCTGTTCTTCGCAACCGTATCCGCCGCTGGCGAACGTAAAAAGACTGACACAACTGAAACCCCTAAAGAGGCTGGCCAATGAGCAAGTCGCTACTTTCCCTAGCCGTCACCGCATTCGTGCTCAGTGGCTGCTCGCTGATACCTGACTATCAGCGCCCCGAAGCGCCGGTGGCCGCACAGTTCCCGCAGGGGCCGGCGTATTCGTCGGCCCAGGCGCCGAGCCAGGCCGCTGTCGAGCAGGGCTGGAAGCAGTTTTTCCATGATCCGGCCCTGCAACAGCTGATCCAGACCGCGCTGGTGAACAACCGTGACCTGCGTGTCGCGGCCCTGAACATCGACGCCTATGCCGCGCAGTACCAGATCCAGCGCGCCGACCTGTTCCCAGCCGTGTCGGCCACGGGCAGCGGCAGCCGTTCGCGTACCCCGGCCCGCTTGTCGCAGACCGGCGAATCGACCATCAGCAGCCAATACTCGGCCGGTCTCGGGATCAGCTCGTATGAGCTGGACCTGTTCGGTCGCGTACGCAGCCTGAGTGAAGAAGCCCTGCAAAAGTACTTCGCCACCGAAGAAGCACGGCGCAGTACCCAGATCAGCCTGGTGGCCAGCGTGGCCAACGCCTACCTGACCTGGCAGGCCGACAAGGAACTGCTCAAGCTGACCCAGGACACCCTGGACGCGTACGAGCAAAGCTTCAAGCTCACCTCGCGCAGCAACGAAGTCGGCGTGGCCTCGGCCCTCGACCTGAGCCAATCGCGTACCTCGGTGGAAAACGCCCGGGTTGCCCTGGCGCGTTATACCCGCCAGGTGGCCCAGGACGAAAACAGCCTGACCCTGCTGCTGGGCACCGGCCTGCCGGCGAATATCGTCAGCAAGCCGCTGTCGGATAACCTGCTCAGCGAAGTGCCGGCCGGCTTGCCATCGGACCTGCTGCAACGTCGTCCCGACATCATGCAAGCCGAGTACAACCTCAAGGCCGCCAACGCCAACATAGGTGCGGCCCGTGCCGCGTTCTTCCCGAGCATCAGCCTGACCGCCAGCGCCGGTACCGCGAGCCCTAACCTGGGCGGCCTGTTCAAAGGCGGTTCGGGCACCTGGTCGTTCGCCCCGCAGATCAACATCCCGATCTTCAACGCCGGTAGCCTGCGCGCCAGCCTGGACTACTCGAAGATCCAGAAAGAGATCAACGTGGCCAACTACGAGAAGGCGATCCAGACCGGCTTCCAGGAAGTCTCCGACGGCCTTGCCGCACGTGAGACCTACAAGCAGCAACTGGACGCCCAGCGCGGCTTCGTCGCGGCCAACCAGGATTACTACCGCCTGGCCGAGCGTCGCTACCGCATCGGTGTCGACAGCAACCTGACGTTCCTCGATGCCCAGCGCCAACTGTTCAGTGCCCAGCAATCGCTGATCACCGACCGCCTGGCGCAGCTCACCAGCGAGGTCAACCTGTACAAGGCCCTCGGCGGTGGCTGGAGCGAGCAGACCGCGAAGAACGAGCCGTTGAAAGAAGAAGCACCGCCACTGAAGTTGTTCTGATAACACCCGCGTCAACGAAGCCCACCTTTTGGTGGGCTTTTTGCTTTTCTGCAGCGGACAACTTGCGTTCGATCATCGCCCACAACCCGCTCTCCCCCACTTTCATCGCCCCCGCGCCGCCGCGCACCATGGCCGCCACCTGCATAAACCCAATAACAACAGGTCCTTACGCCATGAGCACTTTCCACCCGCGCCAGCTTTTGCTGGCAACCGCTGTCGCCAGTCTTTCCCTGCCCGTCCTCGCCGAGGAACACGGCTTTCTCGAAGACGCCAGCGCCAACCTCAACCTGCGCAATTTCTTCTTCAACCGCAATTACACCAACCCGACCAAGACCCAGGGCGGCGCGCAGGAGTGGACGCAGAGTTTCATCCTCGATGCCAAGTCCGGCTTTACCCAGGGCACGGTGGGCTTCGGCGTGGATGTGCTGGGGCTGTACTCGTTGAAGCTCGATGGCGGGCGTGGCACCGGGGGGACCCAACTGCTGCCGCTGGACCACGACGGTCGCCCGGCGGATGAATTCGGGCGTCTGGGCGTGGCGTTCAAGGCACGTATTTCCAAGACGGAAGTGAAAGTTGGCGAATGGATGCCGGTGCTGCCGATCCTGCGCTCGGACGATGGCCGCTCCTTGCCGCAAACCTTGCGCGGCGGGCAGATCACCTCCAAGGAGATCGACGGCCTGACCCTCTACGGTGGCCAGTTCCGCGCCAACAGCCCGCGTGACGACAGCAGCATGAGCGACCTGTCGATGTTCGGTAAAACCGCGTTCACCTCGGACCGCTTCAACTTCCAGGGCGGCGAATACCTGTTCAACGACAAACGCACCCAGATCGGCCTGTGGAATGCCCAGCTCAAGGACATCTACAGCCAGCAGTTCGTCAACCTGACCCACAGCCAGCCGTTGGGCGACTGGACCCTGGGCGCCAACCTCGGCTTCTTCTATGGCAAGGACGATGGCAGCGCCCGTGCCGGCGAGCTGGACAACAAGACCTGGTCCGGCCTGTTCTCCGCCAGATACGGCGGCAACACCTTCTACGTCGGCCTGCAAAAGCTCACCGGCAACAGCGCCTGGATGCGGGTCAACGGTACCAGCGGCGGCACCCTGGCCAACGACAGCTACAACAGCAGCTACGACAACGCCCAGGAGAAATCCTGGCAAGTGCGTCACGACTACAACTTCGCCGCCCTCGGCGTGCCCGGCCTGACCCTGATGAACCGCTATATCAGCGGCAGCAACGTACACACCGGCACCATCACTGACGGCAAGGAATGGGGCCGCGAAACCGAAGTGGGCTATACAGTGCAAAGCGGCGTGGCCAAAAACCTCAATGTGCGCCTGCGCAATTCCAGCATGCGCCGCGACTACAGCAACAACGAGTTCGACGAGAACCGGTTGATCGTCAGTTACCCGATCAGCCTGCTGTAAAGCCGCATTACATTTATCCAGGGAACGATTTGAAGTGTCCGGTCGACTTCATGAGACAGGGCCAGTGCCTGGCTCTCCCACAGGGATCTCACATGGACGCTTCAAATCGTATTGCATGCTCCAAGGTCTTCAGCAACAGCCACTACACACCCGACCCACCTCCCCGACTGGCGTTCACGCCCGACAATCCGGTTCAAGCTCATCGGCATCCGTTTCTGGATGACGGCAATTTGAAGGCCTGCGGACAATCAGTCTGGGAGCATGACCTGACCTACAGCATCAGCAACAGCCTGATCCTTGAAACCGGTGACAAAGCGGACCAGATCCATATCAGCCAGCACCTTCCAGGCAAGCTGGATGTAAAGGTCAATGACCGGTCGTATCGCTTTGACAGCCACGATAAAAACGGCGAGCCACTGACCTTTCACCTCAAGACCCACGGCGGTAACGACAACATCCGCATTGACGCCAACGTGACCCAGCCGATCACGGTGGATGCCGGGGACGGCGACGATCGGGTGCGCGCCGGCGGTGGCTACACCCGCCTGTTCGGCGGTCCTGGCAACGATGTCCTTCACCTCGGCAGCGGCCTTGGCTACGCCGAAGGTGGCGACGGCGGCGACACGATCGTTGGCGGCAGCGGCGACAACGTGATCTATGGCAACAATGGCAACGACCGCCTTTACGCCGGTGCAGGGCCAAAAAGCAAAACGAGCTACCTGGACGGCGGCAATGGCAATGATCGCCTGTCTGCTGGCAACGGCCATACGGTGTTGCATGGCGGCGCCGATGATGATCGTTTGATCGCCCACGACCGCAGCACTGTCTATACCGGCAGTGGCCGCGACACAGTCATTGCCAATCGTCCCGGCGACCTGATCTACGCTCAATCCGGCGATACGATCCAGCGTCTCAACGGCTCGGTATTGACCACCGTCACGCCTGACCAAGCACCGCTTGAGGGGTTTGTCATAAAAGGCTCGGTCGACTTTATCCAACGGGTCGAAGACGATCTGGCCTTGCTGCGCAGCTCCCCCCAGGGCAAACAGATGCTTGCCGAAATGAACGCGATAGCCCGGCGCAACGGCGCACCGGTAACGTTGGTGGAGGATCTGCTCGACACTGGAAGCAGCTACACCTATGGCAGCGAGGAACTCAAAACCTTGATGCAATACGAACGCCCGCCAGCGGTCGGCGACGATCCCAAGTGGGGGTTCATGGTGGACGGTGTGCCGGGGTCGCGGGCTGACCGGGCTGAAATCACCTATAACCGCTCCGCTCTGGACGTATTGGCCGGCGTGACGTATTCGCCCATCACAATCCTTTATCATGAAATGGTCCACGCCTATAACGCCGGTAACGGCACCGCGTTGACGGGCTCGACCGTGGAGACATTCAAGGGCGAAGCACTGGATGTGCCCAACAGCGAACGTCAAGCGGTGGGGTTGCCTACCACGCCCGAGTCTTCTCCCAACCCCAAACCCTTTACTGAAAACGCCTTGAACGAAGAAATGGGCAAGCCGCTGCGTACCCAATACGTCGGCTGAGCCTGAACAGTGCTCGTTGGTCAGGCGGTAACCTCACACCATCCATCTTCCTGTATGGTGCGCGCCTGCCGCTGCTGATCCACCCAGCAGCGGCCCTCCATTCGAGCCCGTGCCCACCATGAAATCCTTCGCCATCGCATCCGCCGTGCTTGCCCTGGCCCTGAGCCTCAGCGGCTGTATTGGCGCACCTGTCGCCCTGACACCCCAGACCGAGCAACGCCTGCAAGGCCAGGCGCCGATCCGTTTTCTGCTGACCTTCGATGACGGCCCCAGTGCGTCAGGCTATAACAACCCGAGCCGCTCAGTGGTGGCTGACCTGGCGCAAAACCCGGTACTGCCGGGGATCAAGGCGGTGTTCTTTCTGCAAACCGAAGCCTCACGCTCCGGTGGCAGTTCGCGGGGTCGCAAGACCATGCAGCGCGAGTATGCGGCCGGTCACATCCTCGCCTTCCACACCGCCACGGCGTTTCATACCAACCATCGCTGGCTGAATGACGCCGAACTGGAACGTACCCTCACCCAGGGTGCCGCTGACATTGCGTCGATCACCGGCAACCCGCCGGTGCTGGTCCGCCCGCCGTTCTGGAATTACGACCGCCGCACCTTCGCCGCCTACCAGCGTCACGGCATGCAGGTGCTGCTCACGGATTTGAGTGCCAATGACGGCAAGATCTGGGGCTTCAACGGCAGCCCACGGCGCCGGGCCAATTTGTATCGGCAACTGTCGGTGGTGCGCGAACACATTGCGTTGGGCGAGTTGCCGACGGTGGATGGCGTGATCCCTGTGGTAGTGACCTTCCACGACATCAACCGCTACACCGCGCGGCATATGCAGGAGTACTTGCAGATCCTGTTGGACAGCGCACGGATCACCGGTATGAAGACCGCCGCTGAACCGTTCTACACCGACACGGCCGCCCTGCAACGTGCGGCGCTGGCACGCACGGTGAAGGACGTGAATGAACCGGTGCGTCTGCCGGGCGTGTGGAATTGGGTGTGGGATGCCGATTCCCACTGACCCCTATTCCCGCGACTCAACCCCCAACTCATCCCACACCGACTCAGCCAGATGAAAAGTGGCATTCGCCGCCGGAATCCCGCAGTAGATCGCGCTCTGCATCAGCACTTCCTTGATCTCGGCGCGGGTCACGCCATTGCTGGCGGCGGCGCGCAGGTGCAGCTTGAGTTCTTCACTGCGGTTCATGCCGATCAGCATCGCGATGGTGATCAGGCTGCGGGTGTGCCGTGGCAGGCCGGGGCGGGTCCAGATATCACCCCAGGCGTGGCGGGTGATCATTTCCTGGAACTCGCTGTTGAACTCGGTCAGGGCATTGAGGCTGCGGTCGACATGGGCATCGCCCAGCACTTCGCGGCGCACTTGCAGGCCTTCGGCGTAACGTTGTTTCTCGTCCACAAACAGCTCCTCAGCGGGCCAGCAGGAATTCGATTACGCAGTTGCTGAACGCAGCGCCAGCCTGCACATTGGACAGGTGCGCCGCATAGAACTCGGCGTACTCGGCGCCCCGCACATGGTTCTGGATAAAGTGACCGCCGGCCGGTGGGGTGACCGCATCGTCGGTGCCGGCAATCACTAACGTCGGCACCTTGATCAAGGCCAGTTGCTCACGAAAATCCGCATCGCGCACCGCCGCGCAATTGGCAGCGTAACCTTCAGGCGAAGTCGCCGCGAGCATGTCGGTAATCTGCTTGGCCTGGTGCGGGTTGGCGGCTGCGAAATCAGCCGTGAACCAGCGTGCGATGGACGCATCGCGCAGCGCCACCATCGCCGCTGCGCCGTCACGCAACACCATCTCGATGCGAGGGTTCCACACCTCGGGCGTGCCGATCCTGGCGGCGGTGTTGCATACCACCAGGCGGTTCAGGCGCTCGCCCGCGTTGATCCCCAGCCATTGGCCGATCAGGCCGCCCATGGACAAACCGCAGAAATGCGCGCGTTGGATATCCAGCGCATCCAGCAGCGCGATCACGTCGCGGCCGAGCTGTTCGATGCTGTACGGCCCCGGGGTGACCAGGGATTTGCCATGGCCACGGGTGTCGAAACGCAGCACGCGAAAATGCTGGGTGAAGGCCGCGATCTGGATGTCCCACATATGCAGGTCGGTGCCCAGTGAGTTGGACAGCACCAGCACAGGCGCATCCACTGGCCCGTCCAGTTGGTAATGCAGGTCGCCTTCGGCGAGTTGTACAAATGCCACGGTGGTCTCCTCAAGCAAAGTGTTCGGCTACGGCGCGGGTGACCCAGGTGCGGGCCTGGCCCAGGTAGTGGGCAGGGTCGAGCAGGCGGTCCAGTTCGGCCGCCGACAGCTCGGCGGTGACTTGCGGCTCATCCGCCAGTACCGCACGCAAATGCCGTTGCTCGGTAACGGCACGCTTGCAGCAGTGTTCCAGCAGGTGGTGCGCCGTTTCCCGGCCCAGGCGTTGGGCGAGCACGCTGCTGACGGCTTCGGCCAGCACCAGGCCTTGGGTCAGGTCGAGGTTTTTGCCCATGCGCTCGGGGTCGACTTCCAACCCTTCGCTCACCAGCAGCGCCTGTTGCAACGCGCCGGAAACCAGGCGGCAAATCTCGGGCAGGGTTTCCCATTCGGCATGCCACAGGCCCAGGCTGCGTTCGTGCTCCTGGGGCATGGCGCTGAACATCGTCGATACCAGGCCCGGCACGCGGGTGGCGGCGCCGATCAACACGGCCGCGCCCACCGGGTTGCGCTTGTGCGGCATGGTGGACGAGCCACCCTTGCCCGGTGCCGACGGCTCGAACACCTCCGCCGCTTCGGTCTGCATCAACAGGCTGATATCGCGGCCCAGTTTGCCCAGGCTGCCGGCGATCAGGCCAAGCACGGCGGCGAACTCTACCAGCCGATCCCGCTGAGTGTGCCAGGGTTGTTCGGGCAAGGTCAGTTGCAGCTCGTCTGCCAAAGCTTCAGCCACCGGCATGGCCTGTTCGCCCAGTGCGGCCAGGGTTCCGGAGGCACCGCCGAACTGAAGCACCAGCAAGCGCGGCTTCAACTGCGCCAACCGTTGCCGACTGCGCGTCACCGCCCCCAGCCAACCGGCGATCTTCATCCCCAGGGTGACCGGCGTCGCATGTTGCAACCAGGTGCGGCCGGCCAAGGGCACGGCTGCGTAACGCTGGGCCTGGGCGGCCAGGATGTCGCCCAGGCGCGCCAGGTCGCTTTCGATCAACGTCAGCGCCCGGCGCAGTTGCAACACCAGGCCAGTGTCCATCACGTCCTGGCTGGTCGCGCCCAAATGCACATAACGTTCGGCCCCGGCGTCTTCACTGGCAATCAACCTGCCCAGCGCCTTCACCAGCGGGATCGCCGAATTCCCCGCCGTGGCAATCGCCACGCTGAGGGCATCCACGTCGTACAGCGACGCCAGGCAGGCCTGGGCAATCGGTGCGACAGCGGCCTGGGGAATCAACCCGACCCGGGCCTGGGCCCGGGCCAATCCGGCTTCGAAATCCAGCATGCCCTGCAGGCGTCCGCTGTCGCAGAACACCTCGGCCATGCTGTCCGCCGTGAAGTAAGCGTCGAACAATTGATTGCTCGTGCGCAGTGTCATAACGCGTCCCTTATAGATCGTGGTGCAGGTACGCCGCCTGTTTCGGCAGACGCAGGCTGAACAGGAAAGCGATGGCCATCATCGCCGTCACATACCAATAGAAACTGTTCTCCATGCCGACGGATTTCAGGCTCAGGGCGACGAATTCCGCCGAGCCGCCGAAAATCGCATTGGCCACCGCATAGGCCAGGCCCACGCCCAAAGCACGCACCTGAGGCGGGAACATCTCCGCTTTGACCAGGCCACTGATGGAGGTGTAGAAGCTGACAATCGCCAGGGCCAGGGTAATCAGCACAAAGGCCAGGAACGGGCTGCTGACGGTTTTCAGGGTCAGCAGGATGGGCACGGTGAACAGCGTGCCGAGGCCCGCAAACCACAACATCGAGTTACGCCGGCCGATCTTGTCCGCCAACATGCCGAACACCGGCTGCATGCACATGTAGAGGAACAACGCACCGGTCATGATGTAGCTGGACGTCTTGGCGTGCATGCCCACCGTGTTTACCAGGTACTTCTGCATGTAGGTGGTGAAGGTATAGAAAATCAGCGAGCCGCCGGCGGTGTAACCCAGCACCGTGATGAACGCGGCCTTGTGATCGCGAAACAGTGCGGCAATGCTGCCGGCGTCCTTGTCTTCGCGGGTTTCCTTGCTGGTGGTTTCTTTCAACGTGCGCCGCAGCAACAGGGAGATCACCGCCGCAATGGCGCCGATCACGAACGGAATCCGCCAGCCCCAGGCGCGCAACTCTTCTTCGGTAAGGAACTGTTGCAGGATCACCACCACCAGCACCGCCAGCAACTGGCCGCCGATGAGGGTCACGTACTGGAAGGACGCGAAGAACCCGCGCTGGCCCTTGAGAGCCACCTCACTCATGTAAGTCGCGGTAGTGCCGTACTCGCCACCCACGGACAAGCCTTGGAACAGTCGCGCAATCAGCAGCAGGATCGGCGCCCAGACGCCGATATCGTTGTAGGTCGGCAAAAAGGCGATGACCAGGGAGCCGGCGCACATCATCAGCACCGAAATCATCATTGAGTTCTTACGGCCATGCTTGTCAGCCACTCGGCCAAACAGCCAGCCGCCGATGGGGCGCATCAGGAAACCGGCGGCGAATACCCCCGCCGTATTGACCAACTGGACGGTCGGGTTATCCGACGGGAAAAACGCCGGGGCAAAGTAAATGGCACAGAAGGCGTAGACGTAGAAGTCGAACCATTCGACGAGGTTGCCGGAGGATGCCCCGACAATCGCAAAAATCCGTTTGCTGCGTTCTTCTCCGGTGTAGTGACTCGTTGTTGTTGTCATGTGGTTTCACTCAGTGGGAACGGTTATAGCCTAGACATACTTTGCAACAACCATGTTCCGCAAGAAGACTTTTGGGTAGGTGGTGCCTGAACCGGCCCCATCGGGGGCAAGCCCCCTCCCACATGTTGACCGCACCGCCTATCAAATGTGGGAGGGGGCTTGCCCCCGATGAGGCCCTGAAAAACCACTCAATAATCGAAGAACACCGTTTCCTTATCCGTCCCCTGCAAAATCACATTCCACTGATACACCCCCGCCGCATCCTGCCGGGCGATCAAGGTACTGCGACGCTCTGCTGGCACACACGCCAGCAACGGGTCCTCCCCATTCAGCGCCTCGCCCTCGAAATAAATCCGCGTGAGCAAGTGCTTCACCAACCCACGGGCAAACACCAGCACCACCAAGTGCGGCGCCTGGGTGGTGCCTTTCAGTCCCGGTACGGCGCCCGGCTTGATGGTGGTAAAGCGGAACCGCCCTTCGGCATCCACCGGCACCCGGCCGAACCCTTCGAAGTTCGGGTCCAGTGCCTTGTCCTGCTCATCTTCCGGGTGATCGTACTTGCCGGCGGCATTGGCCTGCCAGACTTCGAGCATGGCGTCGTTGACGACATCACCATTGCCATCCACCACCTGCCCGCTGATCGCCACGCGCTCGCCAAGGGTGGCAGCCACGGTGAGGTCTTCGCGGTTCAGCCAGGTCAGGCCGATGTGGTAATACGGCCCGACGGTGTGGGACGTGGTCGCATTGAGTGTCATCTCATTTCTCCATCGGCGTGGCGTCGCGGCCGCGCAGGACGATGTCCCAGCGGTAGCCGAGGGCATAGGAAGGAATGGTTTTTTCCAGGTCGAAACGGGCGATCAAACGTTCCTTGGCCGAGGTGTCCGGCACGCAGTTGTAGATCGGGTCGTATTCCAGCAGCGGGTCTCCGGGGAAATACATCTGCGTGACCAGGCGCGTCAGCACGCTCGGGCCGAACAGCGAAAAGTGGACATGCGCCGGGCGCCACGCGTTGTGGTGGTTGCCCCAGGGATACGCGCCGGGCTTGATGGTCTGGAACTGGTACCAGCCGTCGGCGTCGGTGACCGTGCGGCCGGTGCCGGTGAAGTTCGGGTCCAGCGGTGCGTCGTGCAGGTCGCGTTTGTGGTTGTAGCGGCCGGCGGCGTTGGCCTGCCAGATCTCCACGAGGATGCCCGGCACCGGCAGGCCGTTTTCGTCGAGCACGCGGCCGTGAATGATGATGCGTTCGCCTTGGGGCTCGCCTTCATGCTGGGCGGTGAGGTCGTTGTCCTTCGGGTTGACCCGCTCGGCGCCGATGGTCGGGCCGGTGATTTCCGACAAGGAATGGGGCAGGAACACCAAAGGCTGCGACGGCGAACGCAGGTTCGTCGACTGGTAGGCCGGGTGCAGGTAATCCGGTTGAGTGCCCGCTTGCGGGCGCCGGTATCCGGGCTTGTCACTCATGGAGCAATCCTCTCTTGTTAGATGCGTTCAATCGCCAGGGCCAGGCCTTGGCCGACGCCCACGCACATGGTCGCCAGGCCTTTGCGGCCGCCGGTTTTTTCAAGCTGATGCAGCGCCGTCAGCACCAGCCGCGCGCCGCTCATGCCCAGCGGATGGCCAAGGGCAATGGCGCCGCCGTTCGGGTTGACCTGGGGTGCGTCGTCGGCAATGCCCAGCTCACGCAAGACGGCCAGGCCTTGGCTGGCGAAGGCCTCGTTGAGTTCGATCACGTCAAAGTCGGTGACGGCCAAGCCAAGGCGCTCGACCAGTTTGCGCACGGCCGGCACCGGGCCGATGCCCATCACCCGTGGCGCGACACCAGCGCTGGCCATGCCCAATACGCGAGCGCGAGCGGTCAGGCCATGTTTCTTGACCGCTTCGGCGGAAGCCAGGATCAGCGCCGCCGCACCGTCATTCACACCCGATGCATTGCCGGCGGTAACCGTTTTGTCCGGACCATTGACTGGCTTGAGTTTGGCCAGGGCTTCCAGGGTGGTGTCCCGTGGATGCTCGTCCTGCTCTACCACGGTTTCGCCTTTTTTATGGGCGACCCGCACCGGCACGATTTCTTCGGCGAAGAAACCGGCGGCTTGCGCGGCGGCAGTGCGTTGCTGGCTGCGCAGGGCAAAGGCGTCCTGGTCGGCACGGGAGACCTTGTAATCGTCGGCGACGTTATCGGCGGTCTGCGGCATCGCATCCACGCCGTACTGCTCTTTCATCAACGGGTTGATAAAACGCCAGCCGATGGTGGTGTCTTCCAGCTTCATGTTGCGCGAGAACGCCGCGTCGGCCTTACCCATCACGAACGGCGCGCGGGACATCGACTCGACGCCGCCGGCAATCGCCAGCTCCATTTCGCCGCTGGCAATCGCACGGAAAGCGGTGCCAATCGCGTCCATCCCCGAGGCGCACAAACGGTTGAGGGTCACGCCCGGAATGCTTTCCGGCAAGCCCGCCAGCAACAGCGCCATGCGCGCCACGTTGCGGTTGTCTTCACCGGCCTGGTTGGCGCAGCCGAGGAAGACCTCATCGACTGCCGTCCAATCCACCGACGGGTTGCGCTCGATCAAGGCCTTGATCGGCAGCGCCGCCAGGTCATCAGCCCGCACGGTGGACAGGCCACCGCCAAAACGGCCGATGGGGGTACGAATGGCGTCACAGATAAATACATCGCGCATCAGGCTTCTCCCGGTGCTTGGCCATGGGCGGCCGCGGTGCGTGCTTCAAGGTCACGCAGGGCGGTCAGCTCTACATCAGTGGGTTCGGCGGTGGTGTCGACCTGCTCGGCAAACCGAATCGCCCAACCGGTGGCGGCCACCACTTGCTCGCGGGTCACGCCCGGATGCAGCGCGGTGACTACGAACTCATTTGTACCGGCTTCCGGCTCCATGATGCACAGGTCGGTAATGATCCCTACAGGCCCTGCGCCCGGCAGGCCCAGGCGCTTGCGCGAGTCGCCGCCTTCGCCGTGGCCGACCGAGGTGATGAAGTCCAGTTGGTCGACAAACGAACGCGCCGACTGCTTGAGGATGATCAGCACGCTCTTGGCCGAACCGGCGATCTCCGGCGCGCCACCGGCACCCGGCAGGCGCACTTTGGGCTGGTGGTAGTCACCCACCACGGTGGTGTTGATGTTGCCGAAGCGGTCGACCTGGGCGGCACCGAGGAAGCCCACGTCGATGCGCCCGCCCTGCAGCCAGTAGCGGAAGATCTCGCCGGTCGGTACCACGGTGTCGGCGGTTTCCGCCAGTTCGCCATCACCGATGGACAGTGGCAGTACCGATGGCTTGGCGCCAATCGGGCCGGACTCGTAGATCAGCACCACATCTGGCGACGACGTCAGTCGCGCCAGGTTGGCCGCCTTGGACGGCAAGCCGATGCCAACGAAGCACACGGAGCCGTTCTTGAGGCGGCGCGCGGCGGCAACGGTCATCATTTCATTGGTCGAGTAAGCCATTACTTGGCCTCCTGCGCGGTGGCCAGCCTGGCCTGGAATTCGGTGAAATCGGCGGTGCCGTGGATGTATTCGTTGATCCAAGCGGTAAAGGTCCCGCGGTCGCGGGCGATCGGGTCCCACGCCTGGTAGAAGCGGTTATCGCGCTCGTTGTAACCATGAGCGTAGGACGGGTGCGCGCCACCAGGTACATGGCACACCGCCGTCAGGGCCCAGGTCGGCAAGACGCAGCTGTTCATCGGTGCATTCAGGTCATCGACGATTTCTTCGACGGTGACGATGCAGCGCTTGGCCGCCAGGGCCGCTTCCTTCTGCACACCGAGGATGCCCCACAGCAGCACATTGCCCTTGCGGTCGGCTTTTTGCGCGTGGATCACGGTGACGTCCGGTCGCACCGACGGCACCGCCGCCAGCACTTCGCCGGTGAATGGGCAGGTCACGGTCTTGATCAGCGGGTTGACCTTGGGCAGGTCGGAACCGGCGTAGGCACGCAACACCGCAAATGGCAGGCCCGACGCACCGGCGACGTAGGCATTGGCCAGGTCGGCGTGGCTGTGTTCTTCGATTTCCAGCGGTTGCGGCCATTGCTTCTCGACCGCGTCGCGCAAGCGATGCAGGGAACCCACGCCGGGGTTGCCGCCCCAGGAGAAAATCAACTTGCGGGCACAGCCGGCGCCGATCAACTGGTCGTAGATCAGGTCAGGCGTCATACGCACCAGCGTCAGGTCTTTCTTGCCCTGACGAATGATTTCATGACCCGCTGCCGTAGGGATCAGATGGGTAAAGCCTTCGAGGGCGACGGTGTCGCCGTCGTTCACAAATTGCTTCACCGCGTCACGCAGCGCGAGGATTTCAGCCATGGGGTTCGGGCTCCCGGTGTGGATCGAAAAAGGCGCTGAGGTGGCGCCGAAGTGCTTGAAGATTAAGCCGGGGAAATGGGCCAAACAATCCGATAATCGACTCAGCGTTCGATTATCGAACGGATTGTTGCTTGGCTAAGTATTAGGCAAAACTCGATAACTGTGGGAGTGGGCTTGCCCCCTCCCACAGGCCTCAGGTGGCGTCGGCATGGCTGACCATGCCTTTGATCACCACGGCCGTGGTGGCCAATGCGGCGGGGATCACCAGGGCGGTGAGCACTTGCTCGAAGTTCCAGCCCAGGCCCAGCAAGGTCGCACCCATCCACGCGCCGAGGATCGCGCCGAAACGGCCGATGCCGAGCATCCACGACACACCCGTGGCACGGCCTTGAGTGGGGTAGAAACGTGCGGCCAGGGACGGCATCGCCGATTGCGCACCGTTGACACACATCCCGGCAATCAGCACCAGGGTCGCCAGTAAGGTGATATTGCCCAGGCTCTGCCCTACCGCGTAGGCAAACACCCCGGCCAGCAGATAGAACGTGCCGATGACCTTGTGTGGATTGAACCGGTCCATCGCCCAGCCCACGCCCACCGCGCTCAACACACCACCGAACTGGAACAACGCGCCGATAAACGCGGCCTGCTCCATGCTCGCGCCGCTGTCGCGCATCAGGGTCGGCAGCCAACTGGTGAGCAGGTACACGATCACCAGGCCCATGAAGTAGGTGAGCCACAGCAACAACGTACCGGCGCTGTAGGTGCCGGAGAAGATCACCGCAAACACGTTGCGTGCCTTGACGGTTTTTTGCTCGGGCACACTGAAATTGCTGGCTTGGGCGACGATGTTCGGCTCAATGGGCGACAAGGTTTTGCGCACCTTGTCCGTACCCCGATTGCGCACCACCAGGTAGCGCGCCGATTCCGGCAGCCATACCAGCAACACCAGCGCCAGGATCAACGGCAGGATGCCGCCGATCAGCAGCAGGCTGTGCCAACCGAACGCCGGGATCAGCTTGGCCGAGATAAACCCGCCACCGGCCATGCCCAGGTTGAAGCCACAGAACATGCTGGTCACCAGCAACGACTTGTGGCGCTCAGGGGTGTATTCGGACAGCAGCGTGGTGGCATTCGGCATGCCGGCGCCCAGGCCGAGCCCGGTCAGGAAGCGCAGCACCAGCAGTTGATCGACGTTGCTGCTGTAGGCCGACGCCAGGCTGAACGCACCAAACACCAGCACCGCGCCTACCAGCACCACTTTGCGCCCGAAGCGATCCGCCAGCGGGCCGGAGCCGAGTGCGCCGAAGACCATGCCGATCAACGCGGCGCTCATCACCGGACCGAGGCTGGCGCGGTCGATGCCCCAATCCTGGGACAGCGCCGGCGCGATAAAGCCCATGGCGGCAGTGTCGAGGCCATCGAGGAAAACAATCAGGAAACACAGGATCACCACGCGCCACTGGTAACGGGACAGTGGCTGGGTGTTGATGAAGGACTGCACGTCCAAGGAAGTACCGACAGAGGGCTGATTCATTGTTTTTATTTCCACACCGATGGCGGGCTGACGACCTTGGGTCGTCGTTATTATTGAGCGCTCCCTGGAGCGCTGTCGCACAGTAATAAGCCAGGGAAAACAGCGCAATCGACCCAACCGGGATCTGTGCGGTCACCGAACAGCTTAGGCAAACAGCTGCGCACTCAACTCGCGGCTGGCACTGAGCATGCTCGGCAGGAAGCGCTGTTCCAGCTCGCTGCGGCTGACACGGCCGGCGTGGGTGCTGACGTTCAGCGCAGCCAGCACCTGGCCCGAGGCGTCATACACCGGCACCGCGATCGAGCGCAGGCCCTGCTCCAGTTCCTGGTCGACAATGCACCAGCCTTGCTGACGCACCTGTTGCAGGCAGTCGAACAGCGCGGCGGGCGTGGTCAGGGTGCGGCTGGTCTTGGTCTGCAGGTCGGCGTGGTCGAGGTAATCCTGCAGCGAGGCGTCATCCAGCGCCGCGAGCAAGATGCGGCCCATGGAGGTGCAGTAGGCCGGCAGCCGTCCGCCCACCGACAGGTCCACCGAAATCAGGCGCTGGGTGGTGGCCGAACGGGCGATGTAGAGAATGTCGTCGCCTTCGAGGGTCGCCATGTTGCAGGCTTCGTGGAGTTGCTCGCTCATGCGGTCCAGATAAGGCTGGGCCGACACCGCCAGTGGTGTGGAGGACAGGTAGGCATGGCCCAGGGTCAGGACTTTGGGCAACAGCGAATAGGTACGCCCATCGGTAGTGGCGTAGCCGAGCTTGATCAAGGTGTGCAGGCAACGGCGCACGGCGGCGCGGGGGATTTCGGTGCGGTGGCTGATCTGGGCGATGGTGAGGTGGCGCTTGCGCTCCTGGAACGCCTGCACCACGGCCAGGCCACGGGCCAGGGAGGTCATGAAGTCCGGATCACCGGAAAACGCCTGGATACGCTTGGCCGGGGACGCAACGATCGGCGGCGCCACTGACGCGAAAGAGTTGCGCAATTGATCGTTCATGTCGGGATCCTTTGTCTTATTGTCAACCGCAGGGGAGGATTGGCCACTATTACAAGCTGCGTCAGCCGAGATGTACAAGGCAGGGCCGACAACATTGTGCGATTATCGGACGACCATTCGATTATCGCAATTTGCTCGCAACCTCCCCCTTCACCCACGGCGGATTGAAAAAAACCAGAGGCCTCTTATTAACGTTTGAAGTTTGGATGGATTCATGACACCCGAATGTGTGCAATAACCAATAGGCGCGTGTAACAAAACACTCATACAAAGTTGACGGTTTTTAACTTTATACCGATAGTGTTATTCAAATGCGCCGCTATAATGCACCCTGTGTACTGGTCCACCCGGTTTCATTATCGGCAAAGGAGCTGGGCACATGATGCACAGGCCGTGCATCGTCGATAGCAACTATCTGCCTTGAATGACGGCACTAGCAGTGTTCACCCATGTCTGTTTCAAACTTGAACGCTATGGCGGTTCGACTTGAAACACCCTGAGGGCGCATTCCGGCATAACGCTGCAACGTATTGACACTCAACTTAATTAGGTAACGATGTGACGAAAGATGAACTGCGCGCGGAACTTGAGCGCCAGGAGCAACGTTACAAGGACGTTTACGGCGGGGAAGTCACCACCTACGCCGCCCAGCCTGAACCTGAACGCAAACCATGGCGCAAGCGCGCCAGCCTGCTTGACCAGGCATTTGCACAGGAAATCCAAAAGATTGAACAGGAACTCAAAACCGAAGAGCCCTAGGCGATTCGGTTTGAGCCTCAAGGTTTTGGCCCAGGATGATGGCGCTTAGCCATCATCCAGAAATCTTGCACCCTAACAAGAACGGTAAAATTTCATACAAATGTTTCAGTCGTGACGTTTTTGTGACAATCCCCCGCTTCTGGCGCCCTCTGCCATATAAATCAAAGACTTGCCCAAGCCCCGAAAACCCTGGGATGCGCGCCTTTTTCGGGATTTTTTTCAGGGAAGATTGATACCGATGAGCAGCTAGTGCATCGATTACTGAGGTTTTCTGGCATAATCGCGCCCCCTTACGACCGGGTCAGAAAACCTTCATGATCGATTTATTCAGCGGACTGGATGCTTGGGTTCTCGTGAGCCTGTTGCTCGCCCTGGCCTTTGTCCTCGCCTTCGAGTTCATCAATGGCTTTCATGACACCGCTAACGCGGTGGCCACAGTCATCTATACCAAAGCCATGCCGCCGCACCTGGCCGTGTTCTTCTCCGGGGTGTTCAACTTCCTCGGCGTATTGCTCGGTGGTGTCGGTGTCGCCTACGCCATCGTGCACTTGCTGCCGGTGGAGTTGCTGATCAATGTGAACACCGGCCATGGCCTGGCGATGGTCTTCTCTTTATTGGCGGCAGCGATCACCTGGAACCTGGGCACCTGGTACTTCGGTATCCCGGCCTCCAGCTCCCACACCCTGATCGGCTCGATCCTCGGGGTCGGCCTGGCCAATGCCCTGATCAACGACATTCCCCTGGCTGACGGTGTGAACTGGCAGAAAGCCGTGGATATCGGCGCTTCGCTGGTGTTCTCGCCGATGGCCGGCTTCCTGGTTGCAGCCCTGGTGCTGATCGGCCTGAAGTGGTGGCGTCCGCTGTCCAAGATGCACAAGACCCCGGACCAGCGCCGCAAGCTCGATGACAAGAAACACCCGCCGTTCTGGAACCGCCTGGTGCTGGTGATTTCCGCCATGGCCGTGAGTTTCGTGCACGGCTCCAACGACGGCCAGAAGGGTATCGGCCTGATCATGCTGGTGCTGATCGGTATCGTGCCGGCGCAGTTCGTGCTCGACCTGGGCAGCACCACCTACCAGATCGAACGGACCCGCGACGCCACCGTGCATTTGAGCCAGTTCTACCAGCGTAACAACGCCACGCTCGGCGAGTTCCTGGCCCTGGGCAAAAGCGTGCAGAACGACCTGCCAGGCAAGTTCCAGTGCAATCCACAGCAGACCGAGCCGACCATCAACGCGCTGGTCGACACACTCAAAGGCGTGTCCGACTATCACGCGCTGACGGCGGACCAGCGTATTGAAGTGCGCCGCTACCTGCTCTGCCTGGACGACACCGCGAAGAAAGTCGGCAAGCTGCCAGGCCTGGATGCCCGTGAGAAATCCGACCTCGACAAACTGCGCAAAGACCTGACCGCCACTACCGAATACGCCCCGTTCTGGGTGATCCTTGCCGTCGCACTGGCCTTGGGACTGGGCACCATGGTGGGCTGGAAGCGTGTGGTACTGACCATCGGCGAGAAGATCGGCAAGCAAGGCATGACCTATGCCCAGGGCATGTCGGCACAGATCACCACCGCGACCATGATTGGCTTTGCCAACATCTTCGCGTTGCCGGTGTCGACTACCCACGTGCTGTCGTCGGGCGTGGCCGGCACCATGGTCGCCAACAAAAGCGGCCTGCAGGGCGGCACCGTGAAGACCATCCTGATGGCCTGGGTACTGACCCTGCCGGCAACCGTGGCCCTGTCGGCCGGGTTGTTCTGGTTGGCTTCCAAGGCGCTGGGCAGCTGATAAGCCGCCTGCGATAAAAAAGGTGCGATCCGCGAGGGACGCACCTTTTTTTATGATCACTATTGCGTTAATTCAGGCGCAAAAAAAAGGGCGACCGAAGTCGCCCAAAATGCCTTGCGTGCTCATGTAACCTGGAAAAACTATGGTTTTTTCCGCTTGTTCGCGTCTTTCCAGATAAAAATTCCAAACCCTACAAAAAACATCACCATCAGGCTTACCGTCAGCACTCCGGCGAACACCACATTATCGATAAACATGACCGGCCTCCTGCGCTTGCCCTGTTGCGATAGGGCTAAGTTAATGGAGAAGGCGGATTGGAAAATTGACGGGGATCAATGTCGCCCGCGACGGGGCGTAAAGAAGGGCAATAACTGACCTGCATCAATGGATGCAGGTACTTTCAACGCTTTTTTGGCTTGTTCTTCGATTTCTTTTTAACTTTGCCGAGTGGCATTGCCTGTTCAAATGCCTGGCGGACTTCATTCAGGCGTTTGTCATTGAGGTCGTGAACGCGCTTGGCGCGCTCGGCATTCAGGTCGATCAGCTTGTCGTCTTCACTCATGGCTTGGCTTACGTCGTGGAGGGAATGGCCCAATAATGCGGCCTCCCCCGCTCAACGGCAAATCAGCGGGCGACAAAAGGCAGGTCATCGCACAAAATCGCTGTTTTCCCGAACCAGGAGATTCACCCAGGTGGCACTGCACAAGGACCTTCCGCCGCTGCTGGCGCTGCGCGCCTTCGAAGCCGTGGCGCGGCACTTGAGTTTTATCAAGGCCGCCAGCGAGTTGTCAGTGACCCAGAGCGCGCTGAGCCATCAGGTGCAAAAGCTTGAGCAGCACCTGGGCAAACCCTTGTTTATCCGACGCACCCGTGCGATCGATCTGACCACCGACGGCCAACAGTACTACGACGAAATCCGCCCAGCCCTCGATGCCATCGCTGCCGCCACACGCGCCCAGCGGGTCACCCCCAGCGCCACCGTGCTGCGCATCGGCTTGCTGGCCTCCTTTGCGACCCTGTGGCTGGCGCCCCGCCTGGCAGGCTTCCTCAATCGCTACCCACATATCCAGGTGGAATTGTTGCCGGCCATTCAATTGGCAGACGTGGCAGGTGCCGAGGTCGACCTGGCCATCCGTTATGGCAAAGGCGACTGGCCCGACGTGCAGGCCACGCGACTGATGCCGGAAATCATCTCGCCGGTGTGCAGCCCGACGTTCAAGGCAACGCAAGACAGCCCATTGCTGATGGCCACTTCGCACCGCCCCTTTGAATGGACCGACTGGTCCGAGCACTATCAGGTCGACCTCGGTCACCACCCCCGCGTAATGCTGCACGACTACAACATCGTGGTCGAAGCCGCCGTGGCCGGCCAGGGCATCGCCATGGGCCGTCATCGCCTGATCGAGCGCAGGCTGCAGGACGGCAGCCTGGTGGAAGCCTTCGATTGGCCGCCCTATCACAGCGACATCGGCTACTGGTTGATCGCACCTCAAGGCATCACCAACGAAGCCGCCGCGTGTTTCAGCCAATGGCTGAGGGAAGCCTGCACCGATACGTGAGTTTTTTCGATACATCGCGTGAGATCTATCCGTTTGTCGCGCCTCGATACAGCCAACATGCTGAAGCCTCCCGACCCAAGAGGATTCATCATGAGCGACTCCCTCCGCCAACGCGTGCAAGCCCTTGGCCTCACGCTGCCAACCCCCAGCCAGCCGATCGCCAACTACATCAACCACGTGGTCAGCCAGAATCACCTGTTCGTCTCCGGGCAAATCCCACTGGTGGATGGTAAACCCGCCTATGTGGGCCGGTTGGGCGAGTCCCTCAGCGATGCAGAAGGTGCACAAGCAGCGGAACTCGCTGCGCTGGGCCTGCTGGGGCAGTTGAGCAATGCCCTTGGCGATGACCTGTCGCGCCTGGTGCGCACCGTGCGCCTGGGAGTATTCATCGCCAGCAGCGGCGACTTCATGCAACAGAGCGTGGTGGCCAACGGTGCCTCCAACCTGCTGGTCAATGCGCTTGGCGAAAAAGGCCGACATGTGCGCACCGCCGTCGGCGTGTCCAGCCTGCCGGCCGGTGTGGCCGTGGAGGTTGATGCGATTTTCGAGCTGCACCCATGAGCCCGCTTGAAGTCCAGCACCTGCGGGATGACACGCCCGGCTGCCAGTCCGGCATCGTGCACTTCAACCATGCCGGCGCCTCGCTGCCCAGCCAGGCAACCCTCGACGCGATCTTCGAACAACTGCAACGGGAGGCTCGCGACGGCCCGATGGAAGCCGGCGAACATGGCGCCGTGCTGGTGGAAAGAGCCCGCCGCGCCGCCGCACAACTGCTCAACGCTCCCGCCTCATCCATCGCGTTTGCCAGCAGTGGTTCGACCGCCTGGAGCCTGGCGTTCCAGGCCCTGGGACCCTGGCAACCCGGCGACCGCATTCTGGTAGGCCGTCACGAATGGGGCGGCAACCTGGCCAGCATGGAACTGGCGGTGCAAGCGGGTGCCCGCGTGGAAGTCATCCCCTGCGATGCAAGCGGCGCGGTCTGCCCGGTGGCGTTGGAGTCGATGCTCGATGCCAGGGTGAAGCTGATCGACCTTACGTGGCTCCCGGCCAACGGCGGCCTGATCAACCCCGCCCAGGCCATCGGTGACCTGGCCAGGCGTCACGCCATCCCCTACTTCATCGACGCCGGCCAGGCCGTCGGCCAGGTGCCGGTGGACGTACAAGCATTGCAGTGCGATGTGCTCAAGTCCGCCGGAAGAAAGCATCTGCGCGGTCCACGCGGGACGGCGCTGTTGTATGTGCGGCCGGATTTCCTCGGGCGCCTGAACCCGGCCCAACGCGATGTGTTTTCGGCGCCCTGGACCGCCCAGGGTTTCGACCTGCGCAATGACGCACGGCGCTTTGAAACCAGCGAGGCATCCTTCGCCTTGCTGGCCGGGCTGGGCAATGCGCTGCAGGAGATGAATCGGCTGGGCATCGAGCGCGCCTGGGAGAGGGTTTCGCAGACCAGCGCGCAAATCCGTGAAGCGTTGCGTGGGATTGCGGGCGTTACCCTGCATGACCTGGGCACTTGCCAATCCGGCTTGATCGCCTTCAACCTCGCCGGCTGGGATGCCTTTGAACTCAAGCGGCGCCTGGGCTTGAAACGCATCAATATCGGCGCCAACGGCGTGGCCTACACCCCGCTGGATATGCAGGCGCGTGGCCTGGAGAGCGTGGCGCGGATCTCGGTGAGCCCGCTCAACAACGAGCATGATATCGAGCTGCTGATAGCGGCTCTGCGCGAGTTGCGCGACTAAACCTCGACGTCCACCCAAAGGCCCTGGCGCGGTGCATCTTCGATCAGCGGCGCCACTGGCACGGTGTTGTCGGCATTCAACAAATCGCCCGGAATGGCCAGGTGCTGCTCCGGGTCTTCATCGGCTTCACGCCGGCGTCTCTGCTGTTCCTGCTGGCGGCGCTGTTCTTCGCGCAGCAAAAAGGTCGACGTCTCGGCATCGCCTTTTTTCAGGTCGATGGTGCTCTCGTTGGAGCCCGGCTGGACGGGCACCACGGGCGGGATGTCCGGCTTCTGGCGCACCGGATCGAGTTGTGACGTGACCGGCACAACGCTGACGGGCAGCATGGGTGGAAGCATAGTGATTATTCTCCTGATCAACAGGCTGTCGGCGGGTTGCAGGGTGACTTGAGCACAGGCTCGCCAACCTGTGACCCAGTCGACACTCCCAAGTGCCCGCCACCCGTCGATTCGGTTTCCGGCCCCCCACGCAAACGGAGTAGTTTTTGTCAGAGTCCTTGGGCGTGGGGGCTTGTTCCGTTAAGATAGTCGGCTTTTTCACGGCGGGAGTCAGGCAGCATGGCGCAGCAGTATCAACCGGGGCAACGCTGGATTAGTGACAGCGAAGCAGAGCTGGGGTTAGGCACCGTTCTGGCACAGGACGGGCGCTTGTTGACCGTGCTCTATCCGGCCACTGGCGACACTCGTCAGTATGCGCTACGGAATGCGCCCCTCACCCGCGTGAGGTTCTCGCCGGGCGACAGCATCACCCATTTCGAAGGCTGGAAAATGACCGTGCAGGAAGTCGACGACGTCGACGGCCTGCTGGTGTACCACGGCCTCAATGGGCAGAACGAGCAGGTCACCCTGCCGGAAACCCAACTCTCCAACTTCATCCAGTTCCGCCTGGCCAGCGACCGTCTGTTCGCCGGGCAGATCGACCCGCTGGCCTGGTTCTCGCTGCGCTATCACACCCTGGAACACACCAGCCGCCAGTTGCAGTCCTCGTTGTGGGGCCTGGGTGGCGTGCGTGCGCAGCCTATCGCGCACCAACTGCACATCGCCCGTGAAGTCGCCGACCGTATCGCGCCACGGGTCTTGCTGGCGGACGAAGTGGGCCTGGGCAAGACCATCGAAGCCGGCCTGGTGATCCATCGCCAACTGTTGTCGGGCCGCGCCAACCGCGTGTTGATCCTGGTTCCGGAAAACCTGCAGCACCAATGGCTGGTGGAAATGCGCCGCCGTTTCAACCTGCAGGTGGCGCTGTTCGACGAAGAACGTTTTATCGAAAGCGATGCCACCAACCCGTTCGAAGACACCCAGCTTGCGTTGGTCGCTCTGGAGTGGCTGGTCGACGACGAGAAGGCCCAGGACGCGCTATTTGCCGCCGGTTGGGACCTGCTGGTGGTCGACGAAGCCCACCACCTGGTGTGGCATGAAGACAAGGCCAGCCCCGAGTACGCGCTGGTCGAGCAACTGGCCGAAGTGATTCCCGGCGTGCTGCTGCTCACCGCCACCCCGGAGCAATTGGGCCAGGACAGCCACTTCGCGCGCCTGCGCCTGCTCGACCCGAACCGCTTCCATGACCTCGCCGCCTTCCGCGCCGAGAGCGAGAACTATCGCCCGGTGGCCGAAGCCGTGCAGGAGCTGCTGGACAAGGGTCGCCTGTCCCCTGCCGCACACAAGACCATCCAGGGTTTCCTCGGCGACGAAGGTGAAGCCCTGCTCACCGCCGTCAACGATGGCGACACCGAAGCCAGCGCCCGCCTGGTGCGTGAGCTGCTCGACCGCCACGGCACCGGCCGTGTGCTGTTCCGCAACACCCGCGCCGCCGTGCAGGGTTTCCCGGAGCGCAAGCTGCACGCCTACCCGCTGCCGAACCCGGACGAATACCTGGAGCTGCCGCTGGGCGAACACGCCGAGCTGTACCCCGAAGTCAGCTTCCAGGCGCAGCCGGACGTCGAAGAAGAAAACCGCTGGTGGCGCTTCGACCCTCGGGTCGAATGGCTGATCGACCAGTTGAAAATGCTCAAGCGCACCAAGGTCCTGGTGATCTGCGCCCACGCCGAAACTGCCATGGACCTGGAAGACGCCCTGCGCGTACGCTCCGGCATTCCGGCCACGGTGTTCCACGAGGGCATGAACATTCTCGAGCGTGACCGCGCCGCCGCCTACTTCGCCGATGAAGAGTTTGGCGCCCAGGTGTTGATCTGCTCGGAAATCGGCAGTGAAGGCCGCAACTTCCAGTTCTCCCACCACCTGGTGCTGTTCGACCTGCCGTCCCACCCCGACCTGCTGGAACAGCGCATCGGCCGTCTGGACCGGATCGGCCAGAAGCACGTGATCGAACTGCACGTGCCGTACCTGGAAACCAGCCCGCAAGAGCGCCTGTTCCAGTGGTACCACGAAGCGCTGAACGCGTTCCTCAACACCTGCCCGACCGGCAACGCCTTGCAGCATCAGTTCGGCCCGCGCCTGCTGCCGCTGCTGGAAAACGCCGACGACGGCGAGTGGCAAGCCCTGATCGACGAGGCCCGTGCCGAGCGCGAGCGCCTGGAAGAAGAGCTGCACACCGGTCGCGACCGCCTGCTGGAACTCAATTCCGGCGGCGCAGGTGAAGGTGATGCCCTGGTCGAAGACATCCTCGAGCAAGACGACCAGTTCGCCCTGCCGATCTACATGGAAACCCTGTTCGACGCGTTCGGTATCGACAGCGAAGACCATTCGGAAAACGCACTGATCCTCAAGCCCAGCGAAAAAATGCTCGACGCCAGCTTCCCCCTGGGCGACGACGAAGGGGTGACCATCACCTACGACCGTAACCAGGCGCTGTCCCGTGAAGATATGCAGTTCATCACCTGGGAACACCCGATGGTGCAGGGCGGCATGGACCTGGTGCTGTCCGGCTCCATGGGCAACACCGCCGTGGCACTGATCAAGAACAAGGCGCTCAAGCCGGGCACCGTGTTGCTGGAACTGCTCTACGTCAGCGAAGTGGTTGCCCCGCGCTCCCTGCAACTGGGCCGTTACCTGCCGCCGGCCGCCCTGCGCTGCCTGTTGGATGCGAACGGCAACGACCTGTCCAGCCGCGTGTCGTTCGAAACCCTCAACGACCAGTTGGAAAGCGTGCCACGCGCCAGCGCCAACAAGTTCGTGCAGGCCCAGCGCGATCAACTCACGCCACGGATCAACGCCGGTGAAGAGAAGATCACCCCGCGCCACGCCGAGCGTGTGGTCGAGGCCAAGCGCCGCCTGGCGGCGGACACCGACGAAGAGCTGGCGCGCCTGACGGCGTTGCAAGCGGTCAACCCGACCGTGCGTGACAGTGAGCTGGTGGCCCTGCGCAATCAGCGCGAGCAAGGTTTGGCCATGCTGGACAAGGCGGCGCTGCGGTTGGAAGCGATTCGGGTGTTGGTGGCGGGTTGATCACCGCCCTGCCCTGTTAAATGAAAAAGACCCGCGCAATGCGGGTCTTTTTCATTGGCCCTGGAGGCCCCATCGGGGGCAAGCCCCCTCCCACAACTGATCGGTGATCGACATGACAGCACCGTCAAATGTGGGAGGGGCTTGCCCCCCATGGCATCACCTCACTATCAGGCCGTTGCAGCAGCAGCCGGCACCTCAACCGTCCCCAACCCATCCTTCATCCGCTTGGAATCGCGCACAAAACTGCGCGACGCCTGGAACAGGAACAGCATGGTCAGGAACAACGCCACCGGAATCAGGTACATGGCATCGTGCAATCCCACCGCCTTGTAAGCCTCGGTCATCTGCTGCGCCCCCGCTGCATACATCGCCGAATGGGCAAAGTAGTCAGATAAGCCACCCACCACGATCGGCCCCATCCCGCCGCCCAGCAAATACAAGCCTGCGAAGAACAGCGCCATCGCCGTGGCCCGCAGGCGCGGCTCGACCACGTCCTGGATCGCTGTGTACACGCAGGTGTAGAAGTTGTAGGCAAACAACCAGCCCACGCTGAACAGCGCCACGAACACACCAATCTCGATGCGCCCGGCGTGCAAAGCCCACGCGGTGGTCACGGTAGAGATGATCAGACTGAACGCCGCAAACAAGAGACGGCCATTGGCGACCCGCTGATGGATCTTGTCGGCAACCCAGCCGCCCAGGGTCAGGCCCACCAGGCCGGTCAGGCCGACGATCACGCCGGTGGCGACCGCAGCGTCCTGCAAGGGCATCAGGAAGTAACGCTGCAACATCGGCACCAGGAACGAATTGCAGGCGTAGGTGGCGAAGTTGAAGCACAACCCCGCCAACACCAGCCACAGGAAGGTCGGCACCGCCAGCACGCGACGGATCGGGCGGTCGACACGCTCCTGGGAAACCTGCACGGTTTCTGCCGCGCCGCGCTTGGGCTCCTTGATATAGAACATGAACACCGCCAGGATCAGCCCCGGCACAGCGGCGATAAAGAACGGAGCGCGCCAGCTGTCGAACGCCTTGACCATCCAGCCGATGGTGAAGAATGCCAGCAGCAACCCCAACGGCAGGCCCAGCATGAAGATCCCCATGGCCCGCGCACGGCGGTGTGCCGGGAACAGATCGCCAATCAGCGAGTTGGCGGCCGGCGCATAGCTGGCCTCACCAATACCGATGCCCATGCGCACCAGCAGAAACGTCCAGAAACTGCCGACCAGGCCATTGACCGCCGTCAGCCCGCTCCAGGCGAACAGGCCCCAGCCCATCAGTTTGCTGCGTGAGCCGGTGTCGGCCAGCCGCCCGAGCGGTAACCCGGCAATCGCGTAGACGATGGTGAAGGCGGTGCCGATAATGCCGAGCTGAAAGTCGCTCAGGTGCCATTCCATGCGGATTGGCTCGATGATGATCGCCGGGATGGTGCGGTCGAAGAAGTTGAACAGGTTGGCGAGGAACAGCAGGAACAGAATGCGCCAGGCATTCGCCGCTTGGGTCGAGTTCTGCATGGGTCCGTCTCTTTTATTGTTATGAGAGCTGCGATGCCCGATGCATCCTGCCCGGTACCTGCAACATAGTCAGGCAGGGCCCGGTTGTCTGTAATGATTCGTAAAGCTGATAGGGCATGATTTCGCCCGGCAACACGGGACTTTCCCCACAAAAATATAAGTGCGCGCCCCCCTTCCCAACGGCCATGGCACGGATAGAATGGCGAGCCTTCCGTAGCATCCCCAACCTACTTTTCTTATTGATGACGCCCATGTCCGAAGCCAGTCCGTGTCTGAATTGCGGTGCCTGCTGTTCACACTTTCGTGTGTCTTTCTTCTGGGGTGAGTGCGCCTCGTCGGGGGGCACGGTGCCCGATGACCTGGTGGTGCAGATCAACCCGACCC
>Ga0070669_100000155_pt1 | contig 61710 bp, 69 predicted proteins | sample KBSS53metaG_FD_64680 | JGI IMG/M metagenome (GOLD analysis project Ga0070669, IMG submission 64680) | Switchgrass rhizosphere microbial communities from Kellogg Biological Station, Michigan, USA - KBS S5-3 metaG | ecosystem: Host-associated > Plants > Roots > Rhizosphere > Soil ...
GAAGTCGACATCGTCGCCAGGCGCGGGCGGACGCTCGCTTTCGTCGAGGTGATTGCGCGGGCCGACACCGAAACAGCTGCTTTATCGCTCGACGAAGGGCGCCTGCGCCGTGTCGCTGTCGCTGCAGAAGGGCTGACGGAGCGCTATATGGACGGCGTCGACGAAGTTCGGATCGATGCCATTTTCATCGTTCCGTTCCGCTGGCCGATCCACCTGCCCAACGTCGGGCAAGGGTGACAAAGCGCTAAGGCTTGCTTAGTCGCGAGCCATGCCGCTTCGCGTTGCCGTGCAGATGGACCCGCTCGAGGGCATCAACATCGCGGGCGATTCCACCTTTGCGGTGATGCTCGGAGCGCAGAAGCGCGGGCATCAGCTCTTTCACTATCTCGCCGAGGCTCTAACTTACGCTGACGGCCGCGTTTATGCCGGCGCGCATCCGGTGACTGTCCAGCCGACCACCGGCGACCATTTCAAGCTGGGCGAATTCACGATCCTCGATCTCGGCTCTGACGTAGACGTCGTTCTGATGCGCCAGGATCCACCGTTCGACCTCGGCTATATCACCGCCACACACCTGCTCGAGCGCATCCAGGGCGAGACCCTGGTCGTGAACGATCCTGCCGCGGTCCGGAACGCACCCGAGAAGGTGTTCGTGCTCGACTTCGCGCAGTTCATGCCGCCGACAGCAGTGACGCGTTCGCTTGGCGTCGCCCGCAAGTTCCTTGAGGAGCATGGCGACATTGTCGTGAAGCCGCTTCACGGTTTCGCCGGTGGCTCGGTGTTCCGCATCGGTCCGGACGGCCGCAACCTCGCCTCGCTGATCGAACTGTTCAATCGCACCTATCGCGAGCCACACGTCCTGCAGAAATTCATCCCGGAGATCGTCGATGGCGACAAAAGGATCGTGCTGATCGACGGTGAAGTCGCCGGCGCGGTCAACCGCGTCCCCGGTGAAGGCGAAATCCGCTCCAACCTCGCGGTCGGCGGCAAGGGGCAGAAGACCAAGCTTACCGAGCAGGAGTACGAGATCTGTGCAATGCTCGGTCCCGAGTTAAAGCGCCGCGGGCTTTTGTTCGTCGGGATCGACGTCATTGGCGGGCGCTGGCTGACCGAAATCAACGTCACCTCGCCGACGGGCATCGTCGCAATCGACAAGTTCAACGGCAGCGACACGGCCGCGCTCCTGTGGGACGCGATTGAGAAGAAAGTCCAATCCGGAGATTAAGTTCTCACTTTTTCGCGATTTCTCTAGCTAAGCATTTAATCCGGGACGGTTATTTAGCTTCTCGTTCAGGCCTGGCCGGTAGCTCGACCGACGTCGCGGAGGCACCGGCTACCCCACTTGCCGGTGCGTCTGCGGCAAAGTTCTGGCTTGCGTTTCAAGCCCGGGGGTGGGCGTGGCGATAGACGTCCAACAGTCGCGCCGCGTCCACCGCCGTGTAGATCTGGGTCGACGACAGGCTCGCATGGCCCAGCAACTCCTGAAGCGCCCGCAGATCAGCACCCCGCGCCAGCAAATGTGTCGCAAAGCTGTGCCGAAGCGCGTGCGGAGTGAGGCTGTCGGGCAATCCCAGGCGTCGCCTTGCCGCCGCGACCGATCGGCGCACCAAATCGGGGTTGAGCGGGCCTCCCCTCGCCCCGACGAACAGCCGCTCATCACCGGTGACGGGATACGGACACTGGCGCACATAATCTTCGATCGCCTGACGCACGGCGGGGACAATCGGGACGATGCGCGTCTTCGACCGCTTGCCCGTTACCCGGAGCGTGCTCCCGATCGGCAGCGAACGGCCCGTCAGCGACAAGGCCTCGGCGACCCGCAGGCCTGCCCCGTAAAGCAGCAGCAGGATCGCTAAATCCCGTGCTCCAATCCACGGTTCGCTCGCGGCTGCTGCGGCATTCTCCGCAAGACCCATGGCTTCGTCAGGCGCAGCAGGCCGCGGCAGGGTCCTCGGCCGCTTCGGCGCGCGCGTTCGCGGCAGCTGAGCCGTCGTGCCCGACTGCTCAGCGGCATATTTGAGGAATGCCCGGACACCGGACAGCTCGCGCGCGGCCGACGACGCTCCCAGCCCTTCGGCGCGGCGCTGCGCAAGAAACGCGCGAAGATCCTGCGATCCAAGCTGCAACAGCACATCTGAAGTAATGGTCTCGGCCCGATATCGGCCAAGGAAATCGACCAGCCGATGCGCGGTCCCCAGATAGGCCCGCACGGTATGTGCGGAGCGCCGGCGATCATGCTGCAAATATCCGGCCCAACGCGCCGCAAGCGCGCTCGCCGGATGGATCAGGTCAGCTTCGGATCGATCACCCACTTGCGGATGATAGCGCCAAGGCTGCGCCCGAGGAACATCAGCAATTCGGAGCCATGTCGCGCATCGAGGGCAAGCTCCGCGCGCTGCCCGATCGCGAGGATTCCGCGCGGGAACGGTGGGTTGGGCTCGATCCGCACCAGCGCTTCCGCCCGGATTAGGTCGCAGGCCGGCCCGAACAGCGGATGGCCGCGCTTCACGGTCCGCATTTCAACGCCCGCGACATCGCGAACGGAGCGCTCGAGCAGCTTAGGCTCGACGACCTGGACACCGTTGCCGTCGGCGCGAAAGCCCTTGTCGCCGACGATAAGCGCCAAGGCGACTGCGTCGATGCGGAGGATCAGGGGCCACTCCTGCGTTACAACATGGAGCAGCGCGTCGACCCCATCGGCTTCCATTGCGGCGAGGACCGCAGCGTGGATCGAAGAAGTTGCGCCCGAATGGCCGCGGGCGAAGGCGATCAGGTCCTGGTTCGCTTCCTCGGCAGCGCCGAGCCGCTCACGCAGCTGCGCGACGGCGCGCTCTTCGAAAGGAATGACCGTGGCCATGAGGGCGAGGATACGCCTCGACGGGTTAAAATCCTACTGAACCGGATCAAACTTTTGATTCAGCAGACAAAACAAAGGCGGCGGAGTCTTTCGACCCCGCCGCCCGAACTCAACAATCTGGCGAAAAAGCTTAGAGCTTGTTCGAGACGTTGTTGAACGTCGTGCCCAGCTTGGTGCCGATGCCCTGCATCGCGCCAATGGCCGCAACGGCGATGAGAGCGGCAATCAGGCCGTACTCGATGGCGGTCGCACCCTTGCTGTTCTTGATCAGGTTCAGAAACTTGCTCATGGTCTAGCTCCTTGGTTCCAAAGAGGCTGAAAAGGGCCCCACCCGCGGTCCACAATTGCGGGATGAACGGAACTTAGTCGTTGAGCAGTTAGGAAATTCTTACGTGCGAAGGTTGACGCGCGTTAACCGCTAAAAAATCTGGGCTAATCAGCCAATCTTCTGCCCAGTCGCTTCCCAGTCCTTGAGGAAGCTCGCGATCCCGTTGTCCGTGAGTGGGTGCTTGAACAGCTGCCAGATGATCTTGGGTGGCGCGGTCATCACGTCCGCGCCGATCTTCGCCGCCTCAACGATGTGCATCGGATGACGCACGCTCGCGACCAGGATCTCAGTTGAGAAGTCATACTGGTCGTAAATCTGCCGGATGTCGGCGATCAGCTCCATTCCATTCTGGCCGATGTCGTCGAGCCGTCCGACGAAGGGCGAAATAAAGGTCGCGCCGGCCTTGGCCGCAAGCAATGCCTGCGCTGCCGAGAAGCAGAGCGTGACGTTGACCATCTGGCCGTCATCGCTCAGCGACTTGCACGCCTTGAGACCGGCCGGGGTCAGCGGAACCTTGATCGCGATATTGTCGGCGATCTTCCGGATCACGTCGGCCTCGCGCATCATGCCTTCGTAATCCAGCGCAACGACCTCGGCCGAAACCGGCCCTTTCACGACGCCGGCGATTTCCTTCACCACCTCGAGGAACTTGCGGCCCGACTTGTGGATCAACGACGGGTTGGTGGTGACCCCGTCGAGCAGCCCGGTATCAGCAAGCTCCCGAATCTCGGCAATTTCGGCGGTGTCGGCGAAAAACTTCATTGATGAACCTCGGGTCTCTAAGGAAGCAAACGCATAGCGGCGCGATTTCGAGCCGTCACTCGATTCGGGGGAAAGCCAATGAGCCAGCATGTGCGGGTTGAGCGGGACGGCGCGGTCCTCGCCATCACCCTCAATCGTCCCGAACGTCGGAATGCGATAACAATCGCCATGTATGCGGCCTTGGCCGATGCGATTGAAAGCGCTGCGGTCGACCCGTCGCTGAGAGTGATCACCATCCGCGGTGAGGGGCAGGATTTTGCAGCCGGCAATGACCTGGCCGATTTCCTCGCCGTCCGCCCAAGCGATGATGAGGAAATTCCGGTTTGGCGTCTGTTGCGGGCTTTCGCGGAGTGCGAGACGCCGATCGTCGCCGCCGTTCACGGCAATTGCGTCGGCATCGGAACGACGATGCTGCTTCATTGCGACCTGGTCGTCGCCGCGGATGATACGCGATTTTCGATGCCGTTCGTGGACCTGGCGCTGGTACCGGAAGCGGCGAGCTCGCTTCTGTTCCCGCGCCTGGCGGGAAGGCGCCGGTCGGCCCGTTATCTGCTCCTCTGCGAGCCGTTCGGGGCAGAGGAAGCACTCGACATCGGCCTTGTCAGCCACGTCGCGCCGGCGTCAGGCCTGAACGCCGCTTTCTCCAAGGTAACTGAGGGACTGCTCGCCAAGCCTACAGAGGCACTTCGCATTACCCAGAAGCTGCTTCGCCGCGGCAACCGCGAGGAGATCCTTGAGCGGATGCAGCTCGAGGGCGCTCAATTTGCCGAGCGATTGAGCTCGGCCGAGGTGAAGCAGGCAATCGAAGCCTTCTTCGCCAAGCGCGCGGCCAAAGCCGGCCCGGCTTAGTGCGCGATGTGAACGAGCTTCGTGCGGGTCAGGCTGATCGGCGGCCCGTTGAAGAACAGATAGTTCGGGGTCACCGTGTAAGTGACCGTCAACAGGCGGCAATTCGTGCACGTCGAACTGGCGGGCGTCGTCACCGTCGGTGTTCCGAAGGTTCCGATGTTGGTTCCGAACAGCTTGCTCTGCATGCGCGTCACGACGGCGGAATCGGCCGGCGTGTTGCAGCCGCTCGACGTCGGGACACACAGCGTCTCGTAGCGAGCGCCTTCACCCAGCGCATGCTGCATCCCGGCATTGGCCTGGAACACCAGACCAACCTGGAAAATGCCGTAGATCATGACCAGCAGCACCGGCAGCGCGATCGCCATTTCGATCGCGGCGGCGCCGCGCTCGTTGCTGCGCAGGATTTTCAGAACGCTCATTGAGTCCTCAATCCGGCCTGGCCGTGAAGCGTGTAGGTTCCGTCGCTGTTGGATCCCGGCCAACGCTTCGACGAGAACATCGGAGTAAACTTGGCGGTGACGTCGACCGTCAGGAAGCGCGCATAGGTCTGGTTGCTCGCGCACACCGTATCGTAGTTCGACTGGCGGGTGCCGTTGCATTCCAGCCAATAGTCGACTGTGACGTCGCTGGTCGTCACACCGGAAAAGCCGGAGCTGTTCGCAGCCGCCGCTGCTTCTGTCTTGATCGTGTCGTACGTGCTCTCGGTAGCATTATACTGTTGGACGTTCTCGACCGCGCGGTAAGCCGCCTGCTCGAGCTGCAGCTTGGCGGAATAGGCCCGGCTGATGTCGATGAAGCCGATCAGCAGCGACGCCAGGATCGGCAGCATCAGCCCCATCTCAATGATGGACGCGCCGCCTTCATCGCGCGCAAGCGATGTGAGGTTGCGAATCATGCCACCAGCCTCACTTTCTTGCCGGTAAAGTCATGCGCTCCAGAGTCAGATGGGCAGCTGTTCGAGATGTTCATCGTGCCCGAGTAGTAGACGCGGCGCGCGACCAGCTGGAAGCACTGGGTCGACATGCCAGCGGTGCCGTTGAACGTCACCTGCTGCTTCGGAAAATAGAGCGAGCCCTGTAGGAAGGAACTGGCGTTACCGTTCATCCTGCTCTGCTGGTTTGAATTCGTCCCATCCTGCGCACGGCGATCCTGATAGACCAGGATTCCCTGATACGTCGCAGCAATGCCCGTCGCGGATGTTCCTGGCGCCTTCAAGTTGAGCGTCGCGCCCGCGTTGAAATCCATGTTGCCGATGGTGGCAGTGCTCGACGTGTCGCGATTAGTCAGGACGAAAGTGCATCCGTCGCAATTAAGCGTTCCCTGCGAACCAACGCTAAGCGAACCGCCATCGAGCACAATGACGCTGCCCGCCGGGAAAGTGACCGATCCCTGGATACTGATATCGCCTCGAAAGCACATCGCGCCCGCAGATGCACCGGTCATTGCTGAGTAGGTGCCCGCTACCCAATAGCTCGCGTCGTGCACATCGTGAGGGTTGTCATTCGGAAATTGCGTGCAATTGCCGGACGGGAAGGTCGTCGAGGCCGGCGCGTTAATCGCTGCATACGGATCTTCCTGCGCCATGGTGAATGGCATCAGCTGAGTCCCGCTTGCCCAGTGCGTGCTGGCCGGAATGCCGCCGACCGCCGCGATCGGGCTGGCATTGACGTCCGAAGAACCGGTCGCCACCGCCGCCGTCAGCGAGGTCGAGTTGGTGATCATCCCGCAGCCGAGGTCGACGTCGGCGTTACCGGTTGCGGTAATGCCGGTGGACGCCGTGTTCTCGAGGCTGATCACGCAATAATGCCCCGATGGCACCACCGTCGCGACGCCGGTCGCCGTGATCGTCGGGATGTAGTTCAGGAACATGCCCGAGAAGCCGAGCTTCTGCTGGACCGACAGCTGCACCTGCACGGCATAGATGTCCGACGCGTAGGTGCCGGTCGGCTGCCCAACGTTCTTCGTGACCGTGTATTTGATATGGCTGTTGTACAGCATGTCGCGAGTGACGGCGTCCGACACGCCGGTGCGGCCGCCCGAGTTCTCGACAATCGAGTAGACGCCGGCGATCGCGCCCGAGTCCGCCGCGCGCTGGATCTGCCGCTTCCACAGTGCCCACTGGATCGTGTCGCTGGCGAGACCGGCGGAGCCGATGACGAGCGGAAGGGCCGCAGCTGCGATGATCAACGCGTTGCCGCGCTTGTCGCGCCAGAGCTTCCTAAAGAAAGAGATCATTGGGCAACCCCCGAGGTCAATCACATACGCGTTCGCGAGTTGCTCTAACTGCGACACGGTATGCGAACCGTTGAGGCCTGTGGTTAATCGTCATTCACCATAAGTTGCTGATACGCCTTGTCGTTCTCGTGTCTTATATCTATAATACAGCTAAATGGCCTCTTGCACGCCGCGAAGCAGCCGTTCACGTGGCGAATGAGGCGACGAAAGGACTTGCGATCATGGCGACCGAACCGGGCCAGGACACGACGACCACCGCGACCAAGCTGAAGCTTGATCCGCCCGAAGCGCTTCAGGCTGTTCCCGTCGCGGAAGCCGCCGGCCTCGTTCCCCTGAAGACCGAAGAGACAACCGAGCTAGACAAGCGCGTTGGCCAATTCGTCGATGAGCTCGCCGCGCTGGATTCCAACAGCCCCGAATTCGGCAAGAAGGTCGATCAGCTAACCGCGATGGGCCGCAAGGAGATCGCGGAAGCCGCCGGAGCTTCGAACCGTTTCCTCGATCGACCCGTCAAGGCGATCGACAAGGACAGCGGCATCGGCGCTGATCTGACCGAGCTCCGCCGCACCGTCGAAGCGCTCGATCCCAAGGGAGCGACGACCACGAGGAAGTTCCTCGGCATCATCCCGTTCGGAAACCGCATCGACCGCTACTTCGACAAATATCGCAGCTCGCAGACCCACATCAGCTCGATCCTCGGCAGCCTCGCCAACGGCAAGGACGAGCTGCTGATGGACAATGCGGCCATCGACACCGAGCGCGCAGGCCTGTGGAAGACGATGCACAAGCTCGAGCAGATGATCCACATCTCGAAGACGCTCGATCAGCGGCTCGAGGACAAGGCCAATGAGCTCGACGCGACCGATCCCGCCAAGGCAAAGGCGATCCGCGAGAGCGCGCTCTTCTATACGCGCCAGCGCACGACCGACCTCCTGACCCAGATGGCGGTCACGGTTCAGGGCTATCTCGCGCTCGACCTCGTCAAGAAGAACAATGTCGAGCTGGTGAAGGGCGTCGACCGCGCTTCGACCACGACCGTCTCGGCGCTTCGCACCGCGGTCACCGTGGCCCAAGCCATGAGCAACCAGAAACTGGTGCTCGAGCAGATCACCGCGCTGAACACCACGACCGCGAGCATGATCGATTCCACCGGCGAAATGCTGAAGACGCAGAGTAGCGCGATCCACGAACAGGCCGCGTCGTCGACGATCCCGCTGGAGACGCTTCAGCGCGCGTTCCAGAACATCTACGACACGATGGACCAGATCGACCAGTTCAAGCTGACCGCGCTCGCCAACATGAAGCAGACCGTCGACACCCTCGGCAGCGAGGTCGAGAAGTCGAAGGGCTACATTGCCCGCGCTGAAGGCGTGAACCAGGCCAAGCTGGAAGGCACGGCATCGCCGCTGATCCCGATCGAGAGCAAATGAACCCCAACGAACTCGGCCGGATCTTCGAGCGCGCGAACGACAGCTTTGAGCGGGCGGCGAAGACGAGCCAGAAGGTCGATCGCTCGATCGATCACGCTACCGACATCATGCGCCGCGTCGACGAGCGCAGCGGCGCGGTCCGGGCTGCGGCTCGGCGCGAGCGGCAGCGGCTCAACTCGGACCTGAAGCGCCGAGCCGCGCAGATCGCGGTCGCCATCGGCGTCGTCAGTATCGCGACGATCATCCTCGGCCTCGTCCTTCCGAGCGGCATCGGCATGTTCGGCTTCCTGGCCGCCGTGGGCCTCGCCGTCGGCATCGTCGGCGTGCTTGCGGTGATGCCCTCAAGCGACCGCAGCGCCGCTGCTCCGGCGACCGATCTGCCCAATGGCACAATGGTCCAGCGTTTCGATTCGTATCTCTATCGCACGCGCGCGGCCCTGCCCGCTCCGGCGCAGGAGGAGATCGACGCGTTGAGCCAAATACTTCCGTCGCTGAAGCAGACGCTGGAGCGCGTCGATACGCTTGACCCGAATGCGCAAGATGCGCGCCGGCTGATGTCGATCCACCTGCCCGGGCTGATCGACCGCTACGCCAATGTCCCGGCCGCCTATCGCAGCGAGCCCGACGGCGAGGGCAAGAGCGCCGACGAGAGGCTGGTCGAAGCGCTCGCCGCCAGCCGCGCAGCGCTCGGCGACATTTCAGAGAAGCTGGCCCGCTCGGACATGGCCGCGTTCGAAACGCAGGGCCGTTTTATCGAATCGCGCTACGGCCGCGACGAGATCGACGTCTCAGCCGATCACTCCTGACGAGCGCAGGCTCGCCAGCTCATCGTCGCTAACAAGACCAGCCAGAACCTCGTTTGTGTGCTCGCCCAATGCCGGAGGTGGCAGGTCAGAGTCCGCACGCTCCTGATTGATCCGGATGGGTGAGCCGACCAGCGGCACTCCGGCGATGTTCCGCACCATCTGTCGGTGCTGCGCCTGCACGTCATTCAGCGCTTGAGTAATCCGATTGATCGGCCCCGCCGGGATGCCCGCAACTTCCAGCTGATCGAGCCATTCGGCCGCCGGCTTCTGTCGGATCGTCTCCGCGACCAATGCCACCATCGCTTCACGATTGGCGACACGCGCCGCGTTCGACGAAAAACGCTCGTCGCTCGTCCATTCCGGATGCCCGCAAATCTGTGCCAGCCGCGCGAACTGGCGGTCGTTCCCCACCGCAATGATGATCGGCTGATCCGCCGCGTCGAACGGCTGGTACGGCACGATGTTAGGATGCGTATTGCCTTGGCGCGGCGGATCCTTGCCCGAAATCAACGCATTCGACGCTTGGTTGGCGAGCATCGCCACTTGCGTGTCGAACAGCGCCATGTCGATGTGCGCGCCATCGCCACTCTTCTCGCGCCGGTAGAGCGCGGCGAGGATCGCGACGCAGGTGTTGAGGCCCGTGAACAAGTCGACAACCGCAACGCCGACGCGCATCGGCCCGCCGCCCGGCGCTCCGTCGGGCTGGCCGGTGATGCTCATCAATCCGCCCATACCCTGGATGATATAATCGTAGCCGGCGCGGTCGGCGTAGGGCCCGTCCTGTCCAAAGCCAGTGATCGATGCATAGATCAGCCGCGGGTTCGACGCCTGCAGCGACTTCGCGTCGAGCCCGAACTTTTCCAGCCCACCGACCTTGAAATTCTCGATGACGATGTCCGCGTCAGCTGCGAGCTTCCGGACCAACGCCGCGCCCTCGGCTTGGCCAAAGTCGATCGCCGCCGACTTCTTTCCGCGGTTGCAACTTAGGAAATAAGCGGCGACGCGCTCACCGTCCTCACCGTGCCAGGGCGGACCCCAGTGGCGCGTATCGTCCCCTGCCCCCGGACGCTCGACCTTGATCACTTCGGCGCCGAGATCGGCCAGCAATTGCGTGCACCACGGTCCCGCCAGCACGCGGCTGAGGTCGAGAACCTTGATCCCGTCGAGTGGCCTCAATGCGAGCGCTTCCACGGACGCCGGTCGGCGAGGATCGCCTGCGCCGCATTATGGCCCGGAGCGCCGGTCACGCCGCCGCCCGGGTGCGCGCCCGATCCGCATAGATACAGGCCCTTCAGTGGCATGCGATAATCCGCCGCGCCGATCATCGGCCGCGAGCTGAAAAGCTGGTCCAGACCCATCTTGCCGTGGAAGATGTCGCCGCCAATCAGTCCGAACCGCCGCTCGAGGTCGAGCGGCGAATGGATCTGCCGCCCGAGCACCGACTTGGCGAAGCCCGGCGCATGGCTGTCGACCGTCGCGATGATCTGGTCCGCCGCAGCTTCGCGCTCCTTGTCCCAGCTCCGCCCCGGACCGAGGTCGTAGCGGAAATGCTGGCAGAACAGGCTTGCAACATGCTTGCCCTTGGGCGCCAGGCTCGGGTCGAGCGTCGACGGGATCAGCATCTCGATGATTGGCTTCTTGGCCCAGCCGTTCACGGCAGCGTCCAGATAGGCCTGGTGCATATAGTCGAGGCTCGGTGCCATGATGATGCCGGCGGTCAGGTGATTGCCCTTCTTCGGCAGCACCGTGAATTTCGGCAGCTCCGAGAGGGCCACGTTCATGCGGAAGGTCGCGCTCTCGCACTTCCAGCCGTGCATCCGCGCAGAAACGTCGTCATCGACCGCACCCTGCGGGATCAGCCGGTCGAACAATAGCTTCGGATTGACGCCGGCGACGACAGATTTTGCCTGCCACGCCCTGCCGCCGGCCACGACGCCGGCCGCCCGGCCGCCGGAGACAATCACTTCCTCGACCGGCGTGTTGAGCACGATGTCGACGCCGGCCTCGCGGCACGCCCGCGCCATCGCCTGAGTGATCGATCCCATGCCGCCGATCGCATGTCCCCAAGCGCCCGGGACGCCCGCCGCCTCACCGAACAAATGGTGAAGCAGGACGTAGCCCGTGCCCGGAGCCTGCGGTGACGCAAAATTCCCGACCACGCCGTCGAACCCGAACAGCGCCTTGGTCAGATCGCCCTTATAGTGCCGCTCGAGGATCTCCGCGGCGCTGCGCACCGCGAAATCGTGAACAATACGCGTCTCGGCCAGCGAAAGTCCCGCCATGTCCTTGCCGAGGGTGAGCAGCTTCGGGATCGCGCTCATCTTCTTGCCGACGTTTGGCGGCGCGCGCAGCAGCCACTTCTTCAGCAGCCGGATAACCGTCTCGAGTTCGGCGTGATAACGGTCGTAGGCCTCGGCATCGGGCTTGTGGTGTCGCGCGATTTCCTTGCGCGTCAGGCCGTTGCGTCCGCTCAGCAGATAATCGCCGTCACCCGGCAGGAAATTGTCGGTCTTACGCAGCACGACTTTCAGCCCGTGCCGCTCCAGCTGCAGGTCCCGGATGACCTTCGGATTGAGCAAGCTGACGGTGTAGCTCGCCGCTGAATTGCGGAAGCCCGGCAGAAATTCGTCGGTTACAGCGGCCCCGCCGACATTCCCCGCTGCCTCCAGAACGGCGACCTTCAGTCCCCGCTTCGCAAGATAATACGCACACGTCAGGCCGTTGTGGCCGGCCCCGATGATGATCGCGTCGTGCAAATTTCCCCCGCCAGATTCGGAATTAGCGCATGAGAACCAGCTCTTCGGCCATGGTCGGGTGAAGCGCAACCGTAGCGTCGAAATCCGCCTTCTTGAGCTTGGCCTTCACCGCGATCGCCGCCGCCTGCAGGATCTCCGGAGCGTCGGGCCCGATCATGTGGATGCCGACAATCTCCTCGGTGCCCTCATCGACCACCAATTTGTAAAGCGAGCGCTCATTGCGCCCCGCGAGCACGTTCTTCATCGCGCGGAAGTCGGAGGTGTAGACCTTGACGGCGCCCAGACGATTACGCGCCTGCCCCTCCGTCATCCCAACGCCGGCGAGCGGCGGATGGCTGAACACCGCGGACGGAATGCAATTGTAATCGACCTGATGCGGCTTCTTTCCGAAGAAGGTGTCCGCGAAGGCCTGGCCTTCACGGATAGCGACCGGCGTCAGCTGCACCCGATCGGTCACGTCGCCGACCCCGAAAATCGACGGGACGTTGGTGCGATTGTCAGCATCGACCTTGATCTGGCCCTTATCACCGAGTTCGACACCCGCGACGTCCAGCCCCAACCCTTCGGTGTTCGGCTGGCGGCCGGTCGCAAACAGAATCTGGTCGGCCTCGATGTCGTCGCACCCGGTCATGACGATGTGCAGCTTGCCGTCCTCGCCCTTCTCGATGCGGTCGATTGTCGCGTTGAACTTGAAATCGATGCCCTTGCGCAGCGAGATCTGGATCAGTCGGTCGACGATCTGCTGGTCATATCCGCGCAGCAGCACGTCGGTGCGATTGACCAGGCTCACCATGCTTCCGAACTCGTGGAAAATCCCGGCGAACTCGTTGGCGATGTAACCACCGCCGGCAATGACGATGCGTTTGGGAAGCTCTTCGAGGTGGAAAACCTCATTCGAGCTGATCGCATGCTCGATGCCCTCGATTTCGGGCATCGATGGCCGCGCGCCGGTCGCGATCAATATCTTGTCGGCGGTGACTTCCTTGCCGCTCGCCAGTTGGATCCTATTCGGGCCAGTCAGCACCGCCCGTTCGTGAAAAATCTCGACCTGATGGTTAGTCAGCGTCTCGGTGTAGGCGCCTTCGAGCCGCGACACTTCCGCCAGTACGTTGTCGCGCAGCGTCGGCCAGTCGAACCTCTTCTGCGGCACGTCCCAGCCGAACATTGCCGCATCTTCCAGATCCTCGGCAAAATGCGCGCCGTAAACGAGCAATTTCTTGGGCACACAGCCGCGGATGACGCAGGTGCCGCCGACCTTGTGTTCCTCGGCCACCGCCACGCGGGCGCCATAAGCCGAAGCGATGCGCGCAGCACGCACGCCGCCCGATCCGGCGCCAATCACGAACAGGTCAAAATCAGCCATTCTGTTCCTCCGAGCCGCTGCTCTGGCTCAATCGGCCGCAGCGCTCCAATCACTCTTGCGCATGGTTTCGATAGTCACCGCGACTGGAGCCAGACCGCGCGGTCCGCAAAATCGGTCGTAATCAGGAAGTTTTTCAGGATCGCCGTCCCGACATTCATGTCGTTATGGCTCGGCTGGTCGTCGATCGTTGCTTCGACGTTGCGGAAGCGTCTGCCGGCAATCTCGAAAGAGTTCAGCCGGACGACATCGCGCTGGATCGCCCCGCCAATCCCGCCACCCGCTTTCTTGCCCAGGATCTTCAGCTTCAGTTTCTTCACGAGGTCGCGGGAGATCGTGACATTCGAGCCATTGCCAAGGTCGAATTCAGCCTGAGCTATCAGCCCATTGGCCTTTACCGGGACGCCTTCGATCCCGGCGTGGGCTGTTAGCGGCAGCTTCACCCCGCGCGGGGTCTTGCCCTTGGCGACGGTGGCAATCTTTCCCCCATTGAGGTCGATCTGCAGGCGCGCGGCGTCGAACAACTCGCGGCCAACAATGGCCTCAGTCGGCCGCTTGATCAGCCGTTGGGACAAGTCCTTCAAATCGAGGACCACGACCGCTTCTGGATGAAGGTCGACGCCAAGCGTGCTGATGGTGACGCCCTCGACGATCCGGGCCTGCTCGGCTCCGCCGGAGCCCTTGATAGTCTGTGGGGCGCCTTCGGAGAAGTCCGCCTGCTTGGCGAGTGCCGGATCGAAGATGCTTCCTTCCGCGCCGCTGTCGAGCAATGCCTCGGTTGGTACGCCATTGACGTTCGCCCTGATGAACAGCCGCCCGTTGTAGAAAATCAGCGGATCTGCAGCTGCCGGCGACGCAATCGCCAGCAATGCGATCGCCGCCAGGGCGAGTTTCATAACCCCGCTTTCTCGATCAAGGCGCGGGTCGAGACGTCGAGGCTGTCATCGTCCGCGCCATCGGACAGCTGACGCGCAATCTGCTTGCCAAGCTCGACCCCGAACTGGTCGAACGGATTGATCCCGAGCAGCACCGCATTGGCGAACGTGCGGTGCTCGTAAAAAGCGATCAGAGCGCCCAGCGTCCGCGCATCGAGCCGGTCGAGCAAGATCGTCGTGCTCGGCCGGTTCCCAGGATAGGAGCGCTGCGGGTCATCGCTTTGCCGACCCTGCATTAGTGCCGCACCTTGCGCGAAGGCATTCAGCAGCAATTGCCGGTGATGTTCCGGGTCCTGATTGTCCTCGGACTCTTTGACCGCGATGAATTCGACCGGGATGGTCACCGTGCCCTGATGGAGCAGCTGGAAGACCGCATGCTGCGCATCGGTGCCAGTCCCGCCCCATGTGACGGGCGCAGTATGTCCGGCCGGCTTGCCGTTCGTGGTCACCGACTTGCCGTTCGATTCCATCTCGAGCTGCTGAAGGTAGAAAGGCAGAAGCCGCAGCCGCTCGTCATAAGCGAACAGGCCGCGCGTCTGACAGCCGACCTGCTCGACATAGAACCGGTCGGAGAATGCGGCGAGCAATGGAATGTTCGCCGCGCCCTCGCTGAACCGGAAATGCCGGTCCATTTCGGCCGCACCTTCGAGCAACTCCTCGAACGCGTCCCAGCCGAGCGCGATCGCCATCGAAACGCCGACCGCGCTCCACAGCGAATAGCGCCCGCCGACACCCTCGCCGAACTGGAGGATTCGGGTCTCATCGATTCCGGCATCGACGGCCGCTTCCGGCGCCGCCGTGACGGCGATCAGGCGCCCTTCGGGATCATCAACGCCAGCATCACGGAGCCACTCGAGCGCGGCATTCATGTTGGCGAGCGTCTCGGCGGTGGTGAAGGTCTTCGAGACCACCACGACGAGGGTCGTCGCCGGATCGAGCGTCTTCACCGCGTCGTCGACCGCTTGCCCGTCAATATTGGAAAGGAATTGGACCTCGAGCCTCGATGCGGTGCGCCCAAGCGCATCGACCAAGAGATGCGGGCCGAGGACCGATCCGCCGATGCCGATGTGCAAGATTCCGGTGACGTCTCCGAACGCCCCGGCCTCGACCGCATCGACGAGCGCCCGCGTGCGTTGATGCCGTGCAGTCGCGAGATCGACGTCCTCCGGCGCGCCGCTGCCACGCTCCGCAATGTGCGTCGCCGGACGATTCTCGCTCGGATTGACCACGGCGCCAGAGAACAAGGCATCGCGCGCCTTGGCGAACCCCATCTTCTCCGAGCGCTCGACAAAACTGGTGATCAGCCCATGATCGAGGTGCGTCTTCGACCAGTCGAAATAGAGGCCCGCGACTTCGTGGCTGAGGCGACTGAGGCGATCGGGCTCGGCTTTGAACAGCTCATCGAGCTTGATAATCGCCGGCTGCGTTGGGTTTGCTGCCATGACCGAGGCACATAGTGCCGGGCGTTCCAAATGCCACCCCGGCTTGACCTCGCGCGCCGGCGCGGAAACAAGCGGCCCGCATGGATCAGCCCTCAACGAACCCGACCGAGGTCGAGGAACCCTCGCCGGAAGCCAAGAGTAAGGAGCGGTGGAGTCTCATCCGCTTCCTCTTCACCCTGGCGGTGCTCGCCTGGGCGATCCGCTGCTTCATCTTCGCGCCTTTCTACATTCCCTCGGGTTCGATGCTCCCGACGCTCTACATCGGCGACTATCTCGGGGTAGCGAAGTGGTCCTATGGCTATTCGCGCTACAGCTTCCTCGGCGAGATCCCGTCCTTCGACGGCCGCATCTTCAACCATCTGCCCAAGCGCGGCGACGTCGTCGTCTTCCGCCACCCGACGCAGGATGCGGACCTGATCAAGCGCGTCATTGGCCTGCCGGGCGACGTCGTCGAGGTCCGCAATGGTGAGCTCTACCTCAACGGACAGCCGGTAAAGCGCGAGAAGCTGTCGCCGGTCGCTATCCGCATCAGTCCGAACAGCCCTTGCGAAGCCGTTCCCGGCGCGACTCCAGTCATCCTCGCGGGTGACGGTTATCAATCCTGTCTCTTCAATGCTTACCGCGAAACGCTGCCCGGCGGGCCAAGCTACACAATTCTCGATCAGGTCGAGAATGGCTCCGGAGACGATTTTCCAGCCGTCGACGTTCCCGCGGGCATGGTATTCCTGATGGGCGATAACCGGGACAACAGCGAGGACAGCCGTTTTTCACCTGCGGTCGGCGGCGTCGGCATGCTCCCGGTCGAAAATATCGTTGGCCGCGCGACCGTCACCTTCTGGTCGACCGACGGCAGCGCTTCATGGCTCCTGCCATGGACCTGGTTCACCGCCCTTCGCGCAAGCCGCATCGGCAACGGATATACGGACAAATCGAAGTGAGCGGCGACATCGCCGCCTTCGTCCGCGACAAGCTCGGTCATTCGGCCGCCGACCTGTCCCTGTTTCAGCGGGCCCTCACCCATTCGAGCACCGGCCCCGACAGTTACGAGCGCCTCGAATTCCTTGGCGACCGGGTTCTCGGCCTGGTCATCGCCCGTGCGCTGTATGAGCGATATCCGAACGAGCCCGAGGGCCAGATGTCGCGCCGTTACAACGCCTTGGTCGCGCGCGAGACCTGCGCCGACGTTGGCCGCGACCTCGGCCTTCCGGCGCTCATCCGCGTCGGCAAGCAGGCGCGGGCCGACGGCGCAAACGATAGCGACAATGTCGTCGGTGACGTGGTCGAAGCCCTGATCGGTGCGCTCCTTCTCGACGCCGGCATGGAGAAGGCCGGCCAGTTCGTCCTCGATTCCTGGAAGCAATATTTGACCGGCCAGGGCCGCGCGCCGCAGCATCCCAAGTCCGCTCTCCAGGAACTGGCTGCGGCCCGCGACCGGAAGCCACCTGTTTACGAAGTCGTATCGCGTACTGGCGCGCATCATCACCCGAAGTTCGTGGTGAAGGTTTCGGTCGCCCGGCTCGGCGAGGCGAGCGCCGAGGGTTCATCGAAGCAGGAGGCGGAGACCGCAGCAGCAGCGGCCCTCCTCGCCCAGCTGCAATGACTGACACGCGCGCCGGCTTCGTTGCTGTCATCGGCGCTCCGAACGCCGGCAAATCGACCCTCGTGAATGCGCTAGTTGGTCAGAAGGTCGCGATCGTAAGTCCCAAGGCACAGACGACCCGCGCCCGGCTGATGGGCATCGCCATCGCCGACCAGGCACAGATCCTCCTCGTCGACACTCCGGGCATCTTCGCCCCGAAACGGCGTCTCGACCGGGCGATGGTCGCCGCCGCCTGGACGGGCGCGCAGGATGCAGACCTGGTCCTGCTCGTCATCGACGCTTCGGAGCAGGTGAAGGGCGAGGTTCTTCAAGGCCTCGAAAAGCGCCAGCAGCCTTTGTTCCTCGCGCTCAACAAGGTCGACCTGGTCAAAAAGCCCGAGCTTCTCATTCTCGCCACGCGGCTTACCGAGCGCCTGAACCCCGACAAGGTCTTCATGATCAGCGCCACCCAGGGCGACGGCGTCCCCGACCTCAAGCAGGCGCTGGCTGACGTCATGCCGTCAGGCCCCTGGCTCTATCCCGAGGACGATGTGTCGGATGCGACCGACCGCATGATCGCCGCCGAACTGACCCGCGAGCAGATCGTCAACCAGCTCCATCAGGAACTGCCCTACGCGACCGCGATCGAGACCGAGACCTGGGAGGACCGGCCTGACGGCTCAACCGCCATCCGCCAGCAGATCCTCGTCGCTCGCGACAGCCAGAAGGCGATCGTCATCGGCAAGGGCGGCCGGCGCTTGAAAGCCATCGGCGCCGCCGCGCGCGTGCAGATCGGCGAGCATCTTGGCCGTCCGGTCCACCTGTTCCTGCACGTAAAGGTCAACCCGCGCTGGGACGAAGACCGCGGCCTCTACAAGGAAATTGGTCTCGAATGGGCGGACTGAAGCACCTCATCCACCCACGCCGGCACCAACTCTCCTGCTCGCCCCGTCCGGCTCTCGTCGAAGTAAACACTGCCCAAACTGGGCTCGAGGTTCATCTCCAGCGTCCGCGCCCCGCAGTAACGCGCAGTCTGCACGAACCCCGCCGCGGGATAAACCGCGCCCGATGTTCCAATCGACACGAACAGGTCGCAAGCCTGCAGCGCCTCGTCGATCCGCTCCATGTCGTACGGCATCTCGCCGAACCACACGATGTCCGGACGCACCTGTCCTTCGACTGCGCACGAAGGACATGCCGCCCCCTCGCCCATCGGCCCTGACCACCCGAAGCGCTCGTCGCACGCCAAACACCAGCCGCTCGTAAGCTCGCCATGCATGTGGAGCAGCCGCTTCGATCCCGCGCGCTCGTGCAAATCGTCAACATTCTGCGTCACCAGCAGCAACTTGCCCGGCCACTCGGCATCCAACTTCGCCAGCGCTCGATGCGCATCATTAGGCTCGACAGTCCCCAGCTTCGCCCGCCGCGCATTGTAAAACTCATGCACCAGGGCCGGAACGCGAGCATAAGCCTCGGGCGTGCACACGTCCTCGACGCGATGCCCTTCCCATAGCCCGTCCGGTCCGCGGAAGGTCGCGAGCCCGCTTTCGGCCGAGACCCCGGCGCCCGTCAGGATGACGATGTTGCGAATGTCCATGGCACCACCGTAGAGAGCGAATCGCGATGAGCGAAGGCAAGATCCGCATCGGTATCGGCGGCTGGACCTACCCGCCGTGGCGCGGCGTCTTTTATCCCGACAAGCTGCCGCAGGCGAAAGAGCTCGAATACGCGGCGCAGGCGATGACCGCGATCGAGATCAACGCCACCTTCTACGGCCGCCAGAAGCCCAAGAGCTGGGAAACTTGGGAGAAGGTCGCGCCCGAAGGCTTCCAGTTCGCGATTAAGGGCTCGCGCTTCTGCATCATGCGCTCGAAGCTCAGCGAAGGCGCTGAAGGCATCGGCAATTTCTTCGCCCAGGGCTTCGCCTGCCTCGGCCCCAAGCTCGGCCCGATCCTCTGGCAGTTCACGCACTACCGCCGCTTCGATGCCGACGATATCGCCGGCTTCATCGACCTGCTCCCGGAGGAACTGGACGGCATCAGGCTGCGCCACGCGATCGAGCCGCGCCACGTCAGCTTCAACGACGAGAAGTTCTTCGATTTGTGCAGGGCCCGCAACATCGCGGTGGTGCATGAGGACAGCGAGGATTACCCGTTGATCGAGGCCGATACCGCCGACTTCGCCTACGCCCGGCTGCAGCGGATGAACGAGGATATCGAGTCCGGCTACGACGATGCCGCGCTCGCCGGCTTCGCCGCGCGCGCCCGCAAGTGGCGGGCCAAGGGCGACGCCTACATGTTCATGATCAACGGCGCGAAAGTCCGCGCCCCTGCCGCCGCGCTGGCACTTCGGGAGCGGCTTTCGAACTAGAGGTTCGCGGTTCGTAGTGACAGCTTTCGACCCATTGCTACCGCTAGCTTGAACACGACCCAACTAATTTGGGGTGGCGCTATAACGCCCTGTGGAGGCATCCACGGAAGGGTGGCTAGCATCGTGAGTGACATTGCGGAGATGTCGGCAGGCAGGGAATGCGACCTATCGCGGCTTAACGACGCCGAGTTGCGCGTGCTCCGACTGCTTGGCGAGGGTCATACCGTCAAGAGCATCGCGAGCCTGATCGGGTTCACGCCCGCTGCCGTCAACGAGCGCCTTCGTGAGGCGCGTAGGAAGACAGGCCTTGGCAGTAGTCGTGAGGTGGCTCGTGCGCTCAAAGCCCACGAAAATTGTCACAAACAAATCCGGGTCGGCGAGAGCCACCTTGCTGTTCTACCCGTCGCCAAGCCCGACGCGAATGTCTGGCCTCTTCAGATGGGAGCTACTGCTATGATCGTACTGCTTCTTGCCGTCGCTGCCGGGGCCGCCGCATTCATATCGCAGCCGCCAACTTCAAGCGTACCGACTGACCCTGTTTACGGAACGATCTTGAGTGAAGAGGACCCCATCAAGCTCTTCTCAGAAATGAAAGCACAGGGGTCCGACCAACAGATGGCTGGCGAAGGCAGCCGTTCGATGATGCGCGGCCTCTATGCCAAGGTTCGCTCGGAACCGCGTGATACCACTTGGGCTTCCGAAACAGAGAGAGCCTTGAAGGCAGCATTCACCCGCATCCCAAACGTTGGGATGCCAGGGACCACGCTTTCGGTGACTTGCGCCAGGACCCTCTGTGAGGTGGGTGGAACGGTGGACGTCAGCATCGCAAGCACCGAAGCCGGACGGCGCAGGTTCAATGACGCGACGATGTCGAAGCTCAACCCCAAGGCGCTGAGCGGTCAGACGGATCGGCTCAATCTTGAGAGCGTGGTAGCGAGCATCGCGCAGACGCCCGACAGAGCGTCCCGCATGGCCTTTCTCTTCTACTACGTGCGGCAGAAATAGGATCGGCAAAGTGTGAGCAATCGACCCCAAGCGGACGCACCAAGAATCGTCGTGCAACGCGCGGGCCCAGCTTTCATCCGTGAGAAAGTTTGTCTTCACGAGTCATAGCGGTTCGCCGGTAAATTGCCTGAGCCAGCTTGACGCAAAGGAACCAAAAAATGGAGTTAAAGACCAACGTCAGAGCTAGCTCGGCGAGGCGCAACCCCTTCAAGGTCAATTGCCCCCACACTGCCCATTCCACCAAGGACGCTGAGACTTCTACCCCCGGAAGCAAGGCCAAATAGGCCGCACTCCATAGGATCCCGGACTTCTCGAAATAGAAGAACCATGCTCCGGCAGCTTGGATCGCCACGAACGCAACGGTCAGTCTTCGCATCAAATCGTCGGCTCCCCTGCACTTCGCCCCAAAGAGTTCGCGCAGGAGTTTAGCGCAAACAGCGCGGATTTGGAGTTGCAGCTTTCGACCCATTGCAGACACCGCCACGAGAAAGGAAGAGCGCCGGATGGCGCCGACGCACTTCTTAGTCCCTGTGAAAGGTGCAGGGTTGCATTTGATACCTTAAGGTATCGGCGTGGCGTCGAAGAGGCATAGGCCCGCCACGCTGTTTGGGGATTTGAGTATGCGTATCGAGTTAAATTGCGCGGATTGCGGGGACAACCGCTTCACGATCATTCACGGCATGGATGACAGCGCGGAAGTCCTCTGTTCGGAATGCGGGAAGCCCCTCGGCACCATGGCCGAGCTTAAGGAGCGGGTAGCCCAGGAGGTTATGCGGCGCAGCATGTGGCAGCCGCCTAAGCCAGACTAGCAGTGTCGGCTTTCGACCCACTGCAGCGATCTTTTCCCTCGCTCGGCGGCAGGTGAAAGTCTATACGTCCAGAGGGGGCTCGGGATGAAGCTCGCTTTCGGCATCATAGTGTTCTTATGGCTGCTTTGCGGTCTCATTGGCGCATGGATGCTTGATGACCTCGATGCCGATCACTGGAAGAAGATCGCGCGCGGACCTATCACGCTGGCGTCTGCCTTGAACGAACATCCGGTGACATTTCAGGGACCAAATTAAGGGCCCTGCGTCAGCTCTCAACCCATTCCTGCGGCTTTAGCCTTCCGTTACGCTATCGTAACTGCCGGGGGGGGCCGACCCGCATGAATATTCACCTGCCAAAGCCACTGCACGGTTGGCGCGAGTTCGCCGGTCACCCGCAGTCGTCAGCCGATGATGTCGGTCGTCGCGATCGCGGAGCCTGTCGTGAGCACGTCGATCTTCATGTCAGCGCCGCCGCCGTTAAAATCGAAGAACAGGTGATAGAGGTTCGGCGTGGAGCCGTCGGCTGCAAACCACCACTGTCCAGCACTGCCGGTCGGGAATAGGGTCCAGGTGAAGGCTTGGTCGCCGGCCACTCCGGTGTTGGCGTCGATCGCCGACATGTCGATCTTATCCGTGCCGGACACGAAATCCTTGATCTGGTCGGGAGACGCGACCAACGAGTCCGTGTTCAGCGTGTATCTGAACGTATCGGCGCCGGCATATCCGTAAAGGATGTCTGCTCCCGCCCCGCCTCTGATTAAGTCGTCGCCGCCATTACCCTCAATGGTGTCGTTCCCGTTTTCGCCATAAAGAGTGTCGTTGCCACCGCCGCCCTTTAGCCAATTGTCGAGTGAGTTGCCGTTCAGGGTGGTGCCAACGCCTTGGATTTCGCCGTCTTCAATGCTGGCACCGAGCGTATAAGTCGCGAGCGTTTCATAGACCCAATCGACGCCGTCACCGAACGTTTCGTCGACGACGTCGCCGACGCTGTCGACATGATAAGAGTCGTTGCCGAGACCACCCTGCATCAGATCGTCGCCAGTCCCGCCGTCAAGAAGGTCGCCGTCCGCGCCGCCGACCAACGTGTCGTTGCCGTTTTCACCGTACAAGGCATCGCCAAACACACCGTCGCCGCCGTCCAGCGTATCGTTGCCGTCACCTCCATGTAGCGTGTCGTCATCGCCCATGCCCTCAAGCATGTCATTGCCGGAGCCACCGGTCAGCGTGTTGCTTAATTCATTGCCCGTGAGGGTCGCGCCGGTTCCAAGCAGTATCATGCCCCGCTCGATGTCCGCTCCGAGTGTATAACTGGCAAGCGCCTCATCTACGGTGTCCAGGCCGTTACCGCCGGTCTCGTCGACAATGTCGCCGAGGGTGTCGACATAGTAGGTGTCGTTACCGATGCCGCCATACATCGTGTCATCGCCGGCCCCGCCGTTGAGGATGTCATCTCCCCCGAAACCCTTGAGAATATCGTTGCCGCCCGAGATGCCGGTTAATGTGTTATCGAGCGAATTGCCGTCCAGCTCCCCGGCAACTGCGAGCAGGCCGATCTCTACATTTGGAGCCAAGACATATCCCGAGACAGAAAGGTAAGCAGTGTCGGTCCCCTGACCGCTGCTCTCCGTCACCAAGTCGAGCATGCTGTCGAGAACATACCAGTCATTGCCGTCACCGCCGGTCATTTGGTCGTTGCCGAGACCGCCGTTCAGCGTGTCGGGCCCGGCTCCGCCAAACAGCTGATCGGCACCGGCGCCACCGGTCAGGGTATTGCCGCCAAGTGAAGTTCCGGTGAGCTTGGCGCCGCTCGCGAGCTGAATGACGCCGTTCTCGACGTTTAGTGGCAGCGTGTAGTCCGCCAAGGGTTCGTAGACGGTATCAGCGCCTCCGAACGTAGATTCGTCGATCTGATCGGAGGCACTGTCGATATAATAGATATCGGCACCGTCACCGCCGGCCATGTAGTCGTCGCCGGTTCCGCCGATCAGCGTGTCATTGCCGTTTTCGCCATAAAGCAGGTCGCCCCCAGCCCCGCCCTTGAGCGTGTCGGCGCCATCGCTCCCGTGGAGTGTATCATTGCCCGTGTTCCCGGTGAGCTCATTGTTGAGCGCATTGCCCTCGAGAAACACCCCGCCGACTCCTGACGAGACAATAGCATTCTCGACGTTGGCGGAAAGCGCATAGCTGCCTGCAGAGACTCTCACGAGATCGCTGCCTTCGCCGACATTCTCGGTGATCACGTCGAGTTGGCTATCGACGTAATAAGTGTCGTTCCCGGCGCCGCCGGCCATCGCATCGTCGCCGGAGCGGCCGTTGATCGTGTCATTCCCATTCTCGCCATTCAGCGAGTCATTGCCCGGTCCGCCGTCGAGATAATCGTTACCCTCGCCGCCCCAGACGGTGTCGTCGCCGCTCTTGGCGAACAGCCGGTCATCGCCCCCTAGCCCATAAATGGTCTCGACGTTGACGTGGCCGTTGATGGTGTTGTTGAGCGCATTGCCGGTCAGAGTCGCGGTGCCCGTCGTGCTGCCGTGGAAACCCTGGACCGAGATGTTCTCGATATTGTCAGGCAGCGTGTAGCTCGCGCCGCGGGCGACTTGGACGGAATCGATTCCCTCGCTGACGTTCTCGATGAACGTCGCGGGGTTGGTCGCATCGGCGCGGTAGATGTCGTTGCCTGTGCCGCCATAGATCGACACACCGCTGACGAACAGGACGAAATAGTCGTCGCCGGCATCGCCGTAGATGCTGCCTGAGACCGAATGATAGTAGCCGAAGAAATTATCGTCGCCTTCGTTGCCGTGGAGCAGAAGGTTGGCGCTGTCGGCGTAGATGTTGAAACGGTCGACGCCCAGCCCGCCCGAAGCACTGATTCCGCTGCCGCCGCGCAGGTTCAAGAGGTCGTTGCCGTCCCCGCCGTCGACGGTCGCGTCGGCCGCCCACAGGTCGAAGATGTCGTTACCCGCCCCACCGAACACAGTCGCGAGGCCCGACTTCAGCTGAACCGTGTCGTTGCCGTCGCCCATGTCCGCGGTTGTGGAGTCTCCGCCCTGGACAGTCAGCTTGTCGTCGCCGGCAAGCATGTCGAGATCGAAGGTGCCCGCCGTGTGAACGACGTACATATCGTTCCCGCTGGTGAACGTAGGCATGCGCCGCATCTCCCCCGACGCCGACTCGCGGCTGACCAAGGCTATTACAGAATGTCGTTTCCGGCTAACGAGTTACCTAAAGTAAGGCAAAGTATTCGAGCGTTGCTGTGGCTGCAATCGACCCAATGCTGCCATTCCGAATGACGCGTTGAAAAACGCCTGGTTGCTTCTCCGAGCGCATCCGGGGTTGCCCCGAGAATTAACACAAGGCAGCATCGTCGAATGACCAGAAATTCTCGGGCGTCCATCGCGATAGTCACGATGTCGGCCCTGTTGGCGAGCGTTCCAACAGCAGCGGTTTCAGCACCGTTTTGGCAGGCGGCTGGTACTTGGTCGATCCAGCAGGGTAATCATTGCGTTGCGGAGCTACGGTTCGCGCACAAGTCGGATCAGCTTCGGTTCGCAATCGAATCCGATCCGACGAAACCGCTTTACTATGTCACCGTCGTTACGGATGGCGATGCCGAGTTTGGCTGGACCAAGGTCGACATAGCAATTGGTACAAAACGGTTAGCGACCAGACTGATCCAGATCACGCCAAGCAAGCTGCCGCACCACACAGTCTACAAATGGGGTTTCAGCGACGAGCAATTGGGCGAGCTTGAGGCCGCCGGACGCATCCAGGTTGGAGGTGAGGACCTTCGCCTGGACCTGTCGTTTCAGGGTCTGACGTCAGCGCGGGCTAAATTGCGGGAGTGCGATTCGGCACTGCTCGCGCGCTGGGGCTTCGGCCCCGAGCAGCAGGCAAGGATCGCGCACTTCCCGACGATTGTGAAAGCGGAGATCACGGACTCTGATTACCCGAGTCCCGCGGCGAGGCGCGGCTCGATCGGGGATGTGAACGGTTATCTGACTGTCGGAGCCGACGCAAAAGCGAGCGATTGTCACGTCCTGGATTCCAGCGGCTGGGCCGAGCTCGATACTCAATCGTGCCAATTGCTGATGCAGCGGCCGCAATACAAACCGGCCACCGACAAAGCGGGCAACGCAATGGCCGCCCCTTATTATTTTCAGTTCATCTGGCACTAGGACGCCGCGGAAGCGCTCGTGTCAGCTTTCGACCTAAAGCAGACCCTAGGATGTTGGCGCGGTCGTCCCCACATACGGCGGGGAGGCCTCTCAGATGGCCGACGAAGACTTCAAGCTAAGCTCCAGTGACGACCGCACAGTTGTCGATATTCATATGAACGGACAGCGGCGTTTCGTCGCAGTCACCCGAGAAGCTATCGTTAGATACCTTAAGCTGAGCCCAGATCAGGCCGTCGATCTTGATCGCCGGCTGCGATACGAGTTCGTTCATAAGCATATCGAAGTCGTGCTTCGTGCAGCGCAACGTAAGCTCGATGCCGCCAACCCGGATGCTGACCTCATTATGATCAGAGTCGGCGAACTTTAGGCGACGCTCATCGTCAGGGGCCGTGGATTCGGATGCTCTCTTTGACCCTTTCGTCGATTGCCTTGTCGTCAGCTGCAATCTGGTCTCTGCGCCTCTGCCCTTCGGCCTTTACAAATTCGGTCTCCTCTTGGGCCGTCCTGGGGGTGCGCTTTTTTGCCATCCGACTTCCATCGCACCTTCCCGACTGACTGGCAAAGAGTTCGGAATCGATCCATTCCTGCGGCGACGGCAATCGACGCATTGCGGACATTAGGGAGGCTGGGCAGCCCACCTCGCCTCTAGTTAATCCAAGTTCGTGACTGCAACTAAAGTGGATTAGGTTGGTTTTTGAACGTATCGCCGCCGCCCTGTAGCGAGCTTTTCGGTGACTGAGAGACAAATGTGCGCTCCCGCTCAGAACGGAGTGCCAAATGTTCTCCGAAGCGCCAATCCTCATTGTCGAAGACAATCTCTACTTAGCCATCGACCTTTCGATCGCGGTCGAAGAGATGGATGGCCGGGTGGTAGGCCCAGCCTCGAGCGTCAGCGAGGCCCTCACATTATTAGCTACACACGACATTGCAGCCGCTATTGTTGATTGTCATTTGGCCGATCGTGACGCGCTGCCGCTTGCGAGGCAACTGGCAGCACGAAAGGTGCCATTCGTGATCCACACAGCAACGCATGTGCCGGCTGTGATTGCCGAATTTCATCCGCATGTTCCCATACTCATGAAACCGCTTCGAGCCGAGGCGGTACTGACTTGCCTCCTCAACGAAATTCGAAAATCCGGATAGCTGACCGAGCGGGCGGCGCAGTTGTTGGCATCTAACTAAGTTAGGGTCTGAGCATTAAATGGTATAAGGATGAAACATCACCAGCGCCGTAGGCATGTTGGTGGCTGAGAGACAATCGTCGCGCTCCCGCCGGTGGTGGAGTGCTTTCGATGACCGAAAAGCCGGAACACGTGCTCGCACCTATGGTGCGACGACTTAGCCTGCGCGAAGATCTGTCCGAAGCCGATCGCGAGGCCATTCTGGCCCTTCCGTTCAGCCGCAGGCGGCTCACGGCCGGACAATATCTCGTCTGGGATGGCGATAGGCCGCAGAACTCTTGCCTTCTAATTTCCGGATACGCCTACCGGCAAAAACAGGCCGGTAACGGGGGTCGTCAGATCATCTCGATCCACATGAAGGGAGACATCGTAGATCTGCAGAACTCACTACTCGGCGTCGCCGACCATAATGTTCAAATGCTCACGACAGCCGAGGTTGCGATCATACCCGTACAGAGCATCCGCGAGCTGGCGTTCTCACATCCCCGGGTTGGAATGGCGATGTGGTACGAGACGCTCGTCGAAGCATCGATATTCCGCGAATGGGTCCTGAACATCGGCCGACGCGACGCGCGGACTCGAATTGCGCACCTGCTGTGCGAGTTTGCGATGCGCCTCCAGACCGTAGAGCTAGGACCCCGTACGGCTTACGATCTGCCGATGACCCAGGAGCAACTCGCCGACGCCGTGTCGCTAACTTCTGTTCACGTAAACCGCACATTGATGAAACTGGAAGAACAAGGCCTGATAACTCGGACCAAGCGCCTTGTATCGATCGTCGATTGGGAAGAGCTAATGACGGTGGCAGATTTCCAGCCGCGTTACTTGCACCTCGATCGGGCCGATCGAACCTAGCTCACGGACTCCATTGGTGCCCGCTTTCCACCCAAACTCGCCGCGTCTGAATTCGTCCCAAACCTGCCGCTCTGAGTTCGTGCATCTTGGGTCAGCACATCTCGAATCGGCCCATTCCATTGAGCTTGGCGACCAGACGGTTTCGCTGCCAGATTTCGCAACGTGCAGCGTTGGGCTTTAGGCGTTGAGCCTCAGATAAGGCGACACAGTCGTTCGCCGCCTCGAACCAATCCGCGAGGTCGATTTTTCCTGCACCATCAAGGCAATAGAGCCTGTATTCCGTCATAAGCACCGCCTCGCGAGGAAAACGCATATAACGTTTCGGGGCGCCAACTATTTACACCGGTCGGTGCGGGTTGACGGGAGGCTAAGGCTCTTAACCACTAGGAGATATCTGCAACTTAGGTTAGAGCAAGTTATCACCAGTTAGCGAATGCAGGCGCAGGTGACTGAGAGACCCAATTGAGCTCCCGCCTGATCCGGAGCGATTTCATGTTCTTTTCAGCCTCAGCCGCCCTCCAAGTCTTCGTGGATCGCCTTGCGGCTCTCTCCTCACTGTCGCACGAGGACATTGCAGCGCTGCGCGGCCTGAACGCAAAAGTTTCACGGGTGTCCGCGAACGCGGACATCGTCTTTCCCGGAAGCAATTTCGAGCATGCGGTACTGGTCGCGTCAGGCGTGGTCGGGAGATATCTATCTCTATCCGATGGGCGCAGGCAGATCACCGCGATCCATGTCCCGGGAGAGCTCGCCGACCTTCATCGTTTGGCGACGCCCAAGGCCGGGTCCGCGCTGCAGGCACTGACCAACTGCGCGATCGTGCTGCTGTCGGGGCCCGAGCTACGCGCCGTTGCCCTTGCCTCGCCGAGGATCACGCGCGCCTTCTGGGTCTATTCAGCGGTGGACGCCGCGGTGCTGGCACGCTGGGCGGTCAACCTGGGGCGGCGCGAGGCGCGGGTTCGATTGGCGCATCTTTTGTGCGAGGTCGGTCTGCGCCTGGAAGCTTCGGGCCAAGGTGTCCGAAACGACTTCCTACTGGAGCTAACCCAAGGGCAACTAGCCGACGTGTTGGGGCTTACGCCAGTTCACGTTAATCGAACTATCAAGGCGCTCAAAGAGAGCGGCGCGATAGAAGTCGAGGGGCGGATTTTCCGGATTCCAGACTGGACTCGCTTAGCGGCGATTGCCGAGTTCGAAGCCGATTATCTTCAAATCATCCCGCCCGCCGAGGAAGCTGCCTAATTCCTTACGCGGGATACAAGATCTTAGCCTTTTGCCCATTTGCGGCCAGCTCTCCACGCCTCGCGGATCTGGGATCGGGTCCATCACCAGTCACCCTGGAGAGTCCGTTTTCCACCCGTTCCTGCAATGACAGCCGCGAGCCACTTTCGACCAATAGTGACACCGAAGCTCACACCGATTACCTGAGATAACTGCTGTTTCATCGGCCCGTACTTGCGTGCTCACTCGGGGGGTTTCAGCAATGCCCATTACAGCTTTCAGCAACACCTCCGACGGCCTGGAACCAAGTCGGAGGAACCGCGACCATTTCGTCATCAACACAAATGCGGACGACGATGAAGCGTGGATTCCCTATGCCGATGGTGTCTGGGTCCAGCCGTGCTGCTTCGATGTCACGACGGGCGGATTCAGCGCTCTCCTCAAGGGCCTTCCCGGTGCGCAGCTCGGCGTTCATTATCACGTCGGTACAGTTCGCGGTTACACGCTGCGCGGGCGCTGGGGATATCTGGAGCATGATTGGGTCGCAGGGCCTGGGACATTCATCTACGAACCTGCCGGAGAGGCGCATACGCTGGTGATCGCCGAGGATTCTCCGGGGCCCGCCCTAATCCTGTTCATTGTAGAAGGCGGACTTATCTTCCTCGACAAACCGCAAGACGGCGGATTTGCCGCTTATGAGGACGGCTTTTCATTCCTTGAACTTGCTCGCAACTATTATCGCCAGGCAGGGCTCGACGTCCGCCAGTTGGACCTTCTGATCCGCTAGCCATCGACATGGCAAACGGCAGCTTTCAACCCAAAAGGTGCGAAGACCGCCCTTGGATCTAATGTTCAATGCGCTGAGCTATTGGTAACCACTTGGGCCGATGAGCGTTGGTTCTAAAATGCAAAAGGGTGAGGTCATGAAACCGATACTACTCATCGCTGGAGCGGCCCTGACGATCGCGGGGCCGGCAATCTCTAAGCCGGGAAACGGCCACGGAAATGGCCATCGCTACGAGGATCGCAATCCTGCCTACAACCGGGTCGGCTATGGCGTCGGTGGTTGCCCGCCCGGATTGGCCAAGAAACACAATGGCTGCATGCCCCCGGGACAGGCCAAGAAGCTCTTCAATGGCCAGCGTTATCCCGATGGATTTGGCACGCGATATGGCTACCGCCAGATCCCTTACGACCTTCGCAGCCGCTATGGTCTTAATCCGTACGACCGCTATTATTACAATGATGGCTATCTCTACCGCGTCGACCCCAAGACGATGCTGGTCGAGCAAGTCATCGGCGCGCTTCTCCGTCGTTAGGTCCGCGCGGCTGTCGAGACCGAAACCACACGCCCAGCCGGCGTGTGCGTTTTCCACCCATTGCGGTCATTAGCGGCAAGATGTGCAAGCGTTAGGTTGAGCACCGAGACCTGCGGGTATCGCGGCAAAACGGCCGGTCTATTTTCCATCCGAGAGGCAGAGCCCTGCTCGGAGGGGAAGAGTGATGCAGCGTTTAATGCTTGCCTGTACCGTATTGTTATCAGTGGCCTCGCCACTCCGCTCGCAGCAATCCCCACCCAATCAATCGATTCCCGAGCAAGCAGTCCCGCCGCCGGAATTTCCCCCACCATCATCCCAACCGGCGTCCGATCTTCCGCCGTTCATTCCGCCGCCTCGGGCGCGCCTTTACGACAACGACCGCCCCGCCAGTCACTATCGCGCCAAGGCAAGTCACCATCGCGCAGTGCATCATCATCCCAGGGCGCGTCACTCTGCGGCGAGGCGCCGCCATGCCACCCATCGGGCCGTGCATCTCACCAGGCGCACGATCCGCCTCTGCCATGCCATGACCTACCGTCAGATCATGCGGCACGGCACATGCCGAGAGCTGATGAGAAGAGAGTTGAGAGCACGCGGCAACAGGCATCACCATGCCTCGCATCACCGGAGCTTCTCGCGCCATCACCGCGCAGGCCACAGACATCGAAGGTAAGCCGGTACCAAGTTGGCCCAGGTCTTCTATGCCGACGGCGACATGACTCGCTGTTAAACTCCTGTTATTCCGCCCGTACGGGCTCGGGAGCGGATCAGCAGAAATGGGCGACAAGCGCGACGTCTTCATTTCCTACGCTCGACGAAGCGAGGATGAGGCGCGTCGCATTGCCGAGCTCCTCCGGGACCATGGTTTCAGCGTTTGGCGCGACGACGAATTGCCAGCCCATCGCGCTTATTCCGACGTGATCGAAGAACGGCTGAAGTCAGCAAAAGCGGTCCTCGTTCTGTGGTCGGCCGAGTCCACCAAATCACATTGGGTTCGGGCCGAAGCCGACAGCGCTCGCGAGGCTGGGACGCTTGTCCAGGCGACCCTCGATGGCATCCTCCCGCCAATGCCCTTCAATCAAATTCAGTGCGCAGATTTGAAGGGCTGGGACGCGGACAAGAACTCGGCAGGCTGGCAGAAGCTCGAGAGCAGCGTCGCTGCGCTTGTCGGTGGAACCGGCGAACTGAATGATTTGGCTGCAGAGAATGCCCCACGCGCACAGTCTGTCCGCGCATCAATCTGCGTCCTGCCATTCGTCAACATGAGCGGGGAGCCCGAACAGGAGTATTTCAGCGACGGCATAAGTGAGGACATCACGACGGATTTGTCGAAGGTCTCCGCTTTGGAGGTGGTGGCCCGCAACACGGCGTTTAGCTTCAAGGGTCAAAATCCGAACGTCATGGACGTCGCGAAACAGCTAAACGTTACGCACGTACTTGAAGGCAGCGTGCGGAAGGCGGGAAGTCGAGTCCGCATCAACGCCCAGCTTATCGATGGTTCGACGGGAAAGCATCTTTGGGCCGACCGCTTCGACCGCGATCTCGTCGACATCTTCGAGATTCAGGACGAGATTTCGAAGTCTATCGTGGATGCGCTCAAGCTGAAGCTGCTTCCAACAGAAAAGACGGCGATTGAGAGTCGAGGAACGTCCAGTGTGGACGCATACAACACCTTTCTAATGGCTCGCCAGCAGCTGATCAGCGGCGACCTTGGCAATCCGAGACTGGAGCAAGCAGTCGTTCGCCTTTGCGATCAGGCGATCCTGCTCGACCCGGACTATGCAGAGGCTTGGGCTCTAAAGGCTCTCGCACAACTAAGGCTCCGCCTGTGGCATTCCACCGACGATGATCCACTTCCCGCGGCAGAACGCGCCATGACGCTGAACCCCGATCTGGCTATCCCCTATTGCATCAAGGCCAATGAGCTCGACGGCGAGGGGCGGACGGATGAAGCCGAGGAGCTCATCCGTAAAGCCCTCGAGCTGAATCCCGAGTCGTGGGAGGTTAATCAAGAAGCCTCGCGCCTCATGTTCCGGCATGGCCGAATTCAGGATTGCGTCGCTGCCTTCGAGAAATCCGCGTCGCTTATGGACAATGACTGGCGCAGTACGATGATGCTGATGACCTGTTACCAATCCTTGGGCGACAAGGACGGGCTTCGCCGGGCAGCGAAGATGACGCTAGAACGCACGGAAAGGGTCGTAACTCGCGACCCAACCAACGTTGCGGCCCTCGCAGCAGGTTCGGGGGCGCTAATCCGGCTCGGCGACGAACAAAGAGCGCGCGAATGGATTCACCGGGCATTGCTGCTCGATCCGGACAATCTGAACATGCGGTACAATATTGCCTGCACTTTCGCTGTAGACTTCAACGACACAGATCAGGCGGTGGACACGTTGCGGCTGTTCTTCGAACGTATCAATAGCAGCGTTTGGATGAGGCATGTGGAGGCGGATCCTGACTTCGCTTCGATCCGGGATGATGTCCGCTTCCAGCAGATGTTTGAGCAAGCGAAGCAGAGGCTAAACCTCCAACCAGCCGGGCAATAGGCGGCTGACCCGGAAAGTCAGCTGTTTGCGAGTTAAGTCGAAGGCAGACCTTAGCGATCCCGGCGGGGCTTTGATGGCAGCACCCCTTCCTGCCATTAGCCCAGCCCGCCGATGTCGTTCCTTTAAGCAAGGGTTAGGCGAGGCGCCTGGAAGACGAGGGCAGTCACCGCGAAGCTGACGAACGATATCGCCCACGCGCTAGTCGCGAGCCTCTTCAATCGCTCCAGCGGAGCAAATCTCACTACGGCGCGTGAATCCTGATCCCACTTGCGGGTCGATGCGCCCAACATCATGCGAACACGCTGTGCGAAAAGAGCAATTGATAGCCCGTGGTCAGCGTCGCGAAGGTCAGCACGCTGGTCATCGCCATGACGCTGAAGATCTTGAACGACACGGCGCTCTCGTCCGCGCGCGGCCCGGCAGTGCGTCTAATCCACGATTTCGACATGCTCATTATTCCCTTTTGCGGCCGATCTGGTAGTCCCGCTAAATTAATCAAGAAGTGTGCCAACGGCGGAAAACCGCCATCCCGTAGCTTGATGCCAACGAGAATAAGCGCAGCAGCACCAAGGTTAGGCAAATTGTCCCACCTTGAGCGCACCAGCGATTGCCTTCGCGCAGGGCATGCGGCAGCCTTGAGGGCGGGGGATTTGCAATGCACGCGTTCGACTATCTCGTAACGCTGTTTTCCTTCGTATTCGCGATGGCGATCGCGCATGTGCTCGCGACACTCGGCGACATGGTGGTTGCGTCGCGACGGCTCACATTCTCCTGGCTCAACGCCGGCTGGACTGCGGCCGTCTTGCTGGGGGTGATTGCGTGGTGGCTCGGGATTTGGGACCTGCGAAAGCAGGATAGCTGGCCGACCATTGCGATTGCCTTCTTCTTCGGTGCCGCCTGCGGCCTTTACGTGCTTGCTCGGATCGCCTGCCCGCGCATCCCCGCCGAAGGGCCGATCGATGCGCGCGAGTTCCATCGCTTGGAGGGACGCAAGTATATGTTCGGCTACGCTGCCTTTGCGGCGTTCAGTGTTTTCACCAACACTTATTTTGGAATGGTGACCGGAGCCACAAGCAGCGCCGGGAGCTGGGTTTCACAAAATGCGGCGATCATTCCGATGGCCATCGCCGCCATCGCCGGCGGAATGCTGCCGAACAGGCGCGTGCAGGCTGTTGCGGTACTGGTCGTGCTAGCGATGTGGGTCTGGTACTTCTGGACTCTCCAGGGCGCGCTCACGGGTTGACCCGCGACTTGAGACCGTTGCGCTGGCGCTCAAGGAACGGCTTCGCTAGCTTCAGCTGATGAGGGACCAAGACCAGCCGATCCGCATCAGCCTCATCGCGCCGGCCGGCCGGATGGGCAAAGCCATCGCCAAGGCTGTGGCCGACGACAACCGCTTCGCGATCGACCAGGACCACGCCGACGTCCTCGTCGATTTCTCCGCGCCCGACGCGCTTCGCTCGAGCCTCGATCGCGCCATCTCGGCCAACGTTCCGATCCTGGTCGGAACCACAGGCCTGACGCCCGAACATCACGCGATGATTGAGGACGCGGCGACGAGCGTCGCCATCATCTACGCGCCCAACACCTCGCTCGGTATCAACCTGCTCAAGGGCCTCGTCGAACAGGCCACCGCGCGTCTCGGGCCCGACTGGGACATCGAGATCCTCGAGATGCATCACCGCAACAAGGTCGATGCGCCCTCTGGAACGGCGCTGATGCTCGGCCAGTCGGCCGCGAAGGGGCGAGGCGCCACCATCCAGGAACTCAGCCGCTTCGACCGCATCAGCGAGCATCCGCGCGCTCGCGAGCGCGGCACGATCGGTTACGCCTCGCTGCGCGGCGGCTCGGTTGCCGGCGAGCATGTCGTCATCCTCGCCACCGAAGGCGAACGGATCGAGCTCGGCCACCGCGCCGACAGCCGGATGATCTTTGCGCGCGGAGCGCTTGCTGCCGCCGGCTTCCTCGCAGGCATGCCAGCCGGCCTCTACACGATGCAGGACGTGATCGGCGACCTGTGAGCGACACCAAGGGGGATAGCCAGGGCCTCGCCCGCCGCCTCGGCCCGTTCGACGCCACCATGCTCGTCATGGGCGGGATCATCGGCGCCGGCATCTTCGTCAATCCGGCCGAGGTCGCGCGCCACGTCTACGATCCGACCTGGATTGTCGGCGTCTGGCTGTTGGGCGGCATCGTCGCCCTCGCCGCCTCCTTCGTCTATGCCGAGCTAGCCGCGCGCCGCCCCGAAGTCGGCGGCCAATATGCTTATCTGCGCGACGCTTACGGGCCGATGCCGGCGTTCCTTTATGGCTGGGCGCTCCTGCTGGTCATCCAGTCGGGCGGAATGGCCGCAGTCGCGATCACGTTCGCGCGCTACTTCAACGAGCTTACTCACGTGGCCATTCCCGACAACGCCGTCGGCGTCTCGGCACTTGCACTACTGACGCTCATCAATTGCCTTGGCGTACGCTCGGGCAGCAACGTCCAGAGCGCGCTGATGGTGCTGAAGATTGCCGCCATCGGCATGCTTGTCATCGTCGGCTGGTGGCTCGCGCCGGGCAATCTAGCGAACAATTATCCGATACTGAGTAGCGCGACCCCGATAAGCGCGATCGGCGCGGCCCTGACCCCCGTCATGTTCGCTTATGGCGGCTGGCAGACCGCGAGCTTCTGCGCTGGTGAAATGAGGAACCCGCAGCGCGACCTCGCGAAAGGGCTTCTGTTCGGCGTTTTCGGCGTGATCCTGCTCTACTGCTTCGTCGCCTTCGTCTGCATGCATGCATTGGGGCCAGCCGGATTGGCTGCCTCTAAGACACCAGCGAGCGACGTGATGCGCCTCGCGCTTGGCGAGCGCGGCGCTACGCTTATCGCGCTGGGCATCGCCATTTCCACGCTAGGATTCCTCAGCCAAGGCATGCTGACAGCGCCGCGCGTCTATTTCGCCATGGCCGAAGACGGCCTCTTCTTCCGCCAGGTTGCAAGGGTCAGCTCCAGGAGCCGGGTTCCCGTGGTCGCCATTGTCCTGCAGGGAGCGGCCGCAATCGCCATCGCTCTATCCGGCACCTACGGCCAGATCCTCAGCTACGTCGTTTCGGTGGACTTCCTCTTCTTCGGCCTGACCGGCGCGGCGCTCTTCATTTTCCGCCGCCGCGACGGCGGCAAGCCCGCCAGCTTCAACGCGCCGCTTCATCCAATTTCGACCGGATTGTTCGTCGCTGCCTGCGTCATCACGGTCGTCGTCACCGTCGTCAATAATCCGGTGAACAGCCTGATCGGCTATGCGATCCTCGCCGCCGGCGTGCCCGCCTGCCTCTACTGGCAGCGCAAGAACCGATCCGCTCCCGCATGAGAACCATGCAATCGGACTACATGCACTGGGCGAAGTTCAAGAAGTCCGTGCCCTACCAGCTGACATCGAGCGAAGTGCCGCACTTTCGCATGGATTCACTCGACTGGACGAAGGACGACCTCGACCTCGATGGCGCCAGCCACCCGCGTTACGCTCCGCTGCGCGAACGCGTCGCGGCGCGCTACGGCGTTTCGGTCGACCAAGTCGTCGGCGCGGACGGCACCTCGATGGCCAACTTCCTTGCCATGGCGGCGTTGATCTCGCCCGGCGATGAGGTGCTGATCGAGCATCCGACCTACGAGCCAATTCTTGGCGTCGCATCGTTCCTCGGCGCACAAATCAAGCGGTTCGAGCGCAAGGCCGAGGATGCATTCCGCCTCGATCCCGCCATCGTTCGCGACGCCATGTCCGACCATACCAGGCTCATCGTCCTCACCAACCTCCACAATCCGAGCGGTGCGCTCGCGGGCGAGGACGAGCTTCGCGCCATCGGCGAGCTCGGCCCACGGGTCGTGATCGACGAGGTCTATCTCGATGCGTCCCCGCAGTGCAGCGCGGTCCATCTCGCGCCCGGGTTCGTCGTCACCAACAGCCTGACCAAGGTCTACGGCATCAGCGGGCTTCGCTGCGGCTGGATCCTCGCCGAACCCGAACTTGCCGAGCGCATGTGGCGGTTGAACGACCTGTTCGGGGTCAATCAGGCGCACCAGGCCGAGCGCCTCGGCTGCATCGCGCTCGACCACATCGATCAGGTGATCGGCAACACGCCCGCGATGCTCGAGCGCAACCGCAAGCTGTTCAACTCGTTCCTCGCCACCCGCGACGACATCACCTGCGCTCCGGCGCAATACGGCATCACCGCCTTCCCGCACTGGAGCGGCGGCGGCACCCAGCGCCTCGATGACCATCTCCGCGCCAATTACGAATGCGCGGTCGTCCCCGGCCGCTGGTTCGAAATGCCCGACCATTTCCGCGTCGGCATCGGTATTCCGACCGACATCTTCACCGAAGCACTTCAACGCCTTGGCCGTGGACTCGACGACCTCAAGTGAAGCGCGCCGACGTCTTCGAATTCTTCCGCCGGCTGGCCGAGGCGAACCCCTCGCCCACAACCGAGCTCATATCCTCCAACCCCTATCAATTGCTCGTTGCCGTCGTTCTCTCGGCCCAGGCAACCGACGCCAGCGTGAACATCGCCACCCGCCCGCTGTTCAAAACGATCAAAAACCCGCACCAAATGGTCGAGCTGGGCGAGGAATCGCTTCGCAATGCGATCAAAACCATCGGCTTATTCAACACCAAGGCCAAGAACGTCATCGCGCTCAGCCAGGCCCTTATCGACCGGCACGATGATGAGGTGCCGCGTACCCGTGAACTACTCCAGCAGCTCCCCGGCGTCGGTCGCAAGACAGCCAACGTCGTCCTCAACACCGCGTTCGGCGAGGAAACCTTCGCAGTCGACACCCACGTCTTCCGAGTCTGCAACCGCACCGGCCTCGCGCCCGGCAAGAATGTCGACGAGGTCGAAGCCAAGCTCGAGAAAATCGTTCCGCAGCCCTTCCGCCGCGACGCCCACCACTGGCTGATCCTGCACGGCCGCTACACCTGCAAGGCGCGGCTTCCCGAATGCTGGCGCTGCCCAGTGATCGATCTGTGCCCGTTCAAGCCGAAGACGCTTCCACCCGGCGAGCGCGTCAAACCCAAAGCCGCTCGAACCGGTGCCCGAGGGTCGTCAAAAGCTCGTACTGCGAAAGCCCGGACTGCTTCGAAGCCGACGGCAGGTCGTAGTCGAGCTCGACCCAGTCGCCTTCCTTGAGCTGCGGCGCGGCGGCGACGCTGATCGCAATCAGGTCCATCGACACCCGGCCAATCACCGGCAACGCGAATTCGCCTGCGAAAGCCGATCCTGTCGATGAGAAACCGCGAAGATACCCGTCAGCATAGCCGATGTTGAGGATCGCCGCTTCGGTGTCTTCCTTGGCGACGAAGGTCGCGCCGTAACCGCAGGTCTCGCCCTCAGGGATGAGGCGGCGCTGCACGATCTGCGCATCGACCCGGGCAACCTGGCGGATATTCCCTTCCGCCTCGATCCGCGGGATTCCGCCGTAGAGCGACAGGCCCGGGCGAACGAGGTCGAAACTGTAATTGCTTCCGAGGCAAATGCCCGCCGAATTGGCGAGGCTGTAGCGCCTGGCTTTGACTGCCGACGCGACAGCCCGGAAGCGCTCCAATTGCATCGCGTTTAGCGGATGGTCTTCATCCGCGCAGGCGAGATGGCTGTGCAGCGTATCGATTGTGAGGCCATCCAGCGTATCGATCTCTGTGGGCCGCAACCCAAGCCGGTTCATGCCCGTGTCGATCATCACGTCGCACTCACGCTGCGGCGCGATTTCCTTCCAGCGAGCGACCTGCTCGAGCGAGTTGAGGCACGGCCGGGCGAACGACTCCAGCGCCGCCGGCGGATCCTTCGGCCCGATCCCGTGAAGAACGACGAGGCTCGCCCCGAGCGGCAGCGGTCCAAGCCCCTCGACCTCGGCCCAGGTCGACACGAAGAAATCGCGGCACCCGGCCTGGTAGAGCGCATGAGATGCTTCGCGCGCGCCAAGTCCGTAGGCATTCGCCTTCACTGCCGCTCCGGCAGGCGCGCCGGCACGGTTCTGGAGCCAACGCCAGTTTTCCTGGATCGCGGTCCGGTCGACCGTTAGCCGCAGCGCGTGATGCATCCTTGGCGCCGTAACCGCGCTAATCCTGTGCGTCGAGACTGGCCTTGGCAGCTTCCCAATTCCGTCCGTCGAATGGTTCGATGGCCAGGTCGACCGGCTGATCGAGGCAGTTGGCATTCACGCTCCAGGCGTCCTGATGGGACCGAGGCTGGTAGAAGCTCTTCACGCCACAACGGCCGCAAAACAGATGTTCCGCCGCTCCGGTTCCAAAGCGATAGCTGACGAGTGCATCACGGCCGCTCAGCAGTTCGAACTGATCATGCGGGACCATGATGTGGAGGAAGCCGGTCATCCGGCAGACCGAGCAATTGCAGTCGAGTGCAGGCACCGGCTCGGTGGGCAATTGCGCCTCGAACCGCACCGCTCCGCAATGGCATCCCCCGCTCGCTTTCATGCCGACTGACTAGCACGAGCGGCGCAAAGGAGAAGGGCGCCGCGGGCAAGGCGGCGCCCTTCGGGGAGCGGGACTTAAGACTTTAGCGGGCGGCGATCGTGATCGTACCTCCGCGGCTGGCGAGCTGGTCGCCTTTGGCGCGAGCGTCGGCGAGGACCGACTGACGGCACGCACGAACCTTGTTCTGGCCGGCGAGGTCGACGTCGGCAGCAACGCCGCAAACCTCGTTCGCGGCCCGGACCAGCCGGTGGTCAAGCGCGTGCTGGCCTGCCTTGGTCGTCAGATCGAGATCGGCGGTGCGGACGATGCTGACGTTGACGTTCGACGAGACTGGCTCGGCAAGGACCGGCGCTGCTTTGATGGCTGCGGTGGTGATCAGTGCCGACGCGATGATGATCCGAATGGCGCTCATGGTCGCCTCCCTGTTTGAAGTGCGACCCCTTAATTAGTCCCGATTCGCAACTTACGTGAGCAACGAGTTCGTGTTATCATTCTGCAAAATTGCAGAACACCCGAACGCATTGTGGGGGCTAGACTGAGCGCAATGCTCGACTGGAACGACCTTCGCTATTTCATCGCGGTCGCCCGCCACGGCAGCACCCTGGCCGCCGCGAGGACGCTCGGCACGAGCCAGACAACTGTGGCGCGCCGGATCGCGGCGCTTGAGCAGGCGCTCGGCATTCCGCTCTTCGAGAAGCGCCAGGCGGGCTATGCCCTGACACCGGCGGGCGAAGAGCTGCTCGGCAAGGCACGGAAGGTCGAAGATTCAGCCGAAGCCTTCGCTGAGGCGGCTTCAGCCCGCATCCGCGATCTGACCGGCAACGTCCGGATTACCTCCGAGGAGATTTACGCGCTGTCGCTCATCTCCCCACTCCTTCGCGACCTGCACGAACAACACCCCGAGATCATCGTTGAGCTCGATACCACCAGCAACCTCCGCGACCTCGGCGAAGGCGAAGCAGACATCGCGCTTCGCAGCAGCTCGACCGAACAGCCGGCGGGGCTCGTCGGCCGCCGCCTCTGCATCGACGATTGGACGCTTTACTGCAGCCGCGACTACGCCGAGCGGCACGGCCGCCCGACCTCGATCAAGGAATTGAAGAAACACGCCATCGTCGGCGGCGGCGGCGAGAAATTGTGGCGCCATTACCAGGAATGGCTGCACAGCATGGACCTCGAGGACCGCGTGGCGATGCACCACGCGAGCTCAACCGGCCTGCTGACCGCCATCCGATCCGGTTTCGGCGTAGCGGTACTGCCCTGCGTCGTCGGCGACGCCGATCCCGACCTCATCCGTTGCATCCCGCCTCGCGATGGGCACGGCCGTGTCCTGTGGCTTCTGACCCACGAGCGCGTGCGCCACACCCCGCGCGTCAGGGCCGTTATCGATTTCCTCTACGAGCGGCTGAACCGGCACGTCCGTAACCTGGAAGCGGCTCAGGTCGCCGCTTAGGCGGTTCGTCCCTTTTCCCAATCTTCGCGGGCAGTGTTCACGAACGCGCCGAACGCCGCTTCATTCTCGAACGCGCGGCGGGGGATGATCAGCGCTCCCGCCGTGACCAGGAAGAGGTAGAAGTGGCTCGGCGTCCGGACCGTGCGGCGGATCGCTGACCAATAGACGACCGAATCGGATTTAGGCGTTTGAGCGCGGATGCCCTTCTCGACCATCGAGAACTCGTTTGGGCCCAGCAGGCCCGCTCGCTTCGCCCTCCAAAAGCCGATCAGTGGACAGACGACGATCCAGAACGCCACCAAAGCAATTCCGCCGAACACCAACAGCTTCCAATTCATCCAGATGATGGCGCCGGACAGGCTCCAGCCGTCGAACAGGCTCACGCCGATCATCAGTACCATCCACAGGATTTCGATGATGATCAGGAGCCTGATGAGGCGCGGCCAGCCGTGAATGTAGGCGCCGTAAATGTCCGACAACCGGTAGGTGACGAACACCGGCCCCATCACTCGACCGTCACGCTCTTGGCGAGGTTGCGCGGCTGGTCGACGTCGGTGCCTTTCAGCACGGCGACGTGATAGGCGAGCAGCTGCACCGGAACCGCATAGACGAGCGGCGCAATCAGCGGATGAACCTCCGGCATTTCGATCGTCGCCATGCAGCCCTCCCCGGCCTGCGCGATGCCCTTGGCGTCGCTGATCAGAACGATCTTCCCGCCGCGCGCCCGGACTTCCTGCATGTTGCTAACGGTCTTTTCGAACAACGGCCCCGATGGAGCGAGCACGATCACCGGCACATTATCGTCGATCAGCGCGATGGGTCCATGCTTCATCTCGCCCGCGGCATAACCTTCGGCGTGGATGTAGCTGATTTCCTTGAGCTTCAACGCCCCTTCCAGAGCCATCGGGAATTCCGGACCTCGGCCGAGGTAGAGCACATCCCGCGCCGGGGCGACGAAATGCGCCATCGCCGCAATATCCTCATCATGGTTCAGCGCGGCGTTGAGCGACGCCGGCGCTTCCTGGAGGTGCGCGACGATTTCATGCTCCTCGTCCCGGCTCAGCCGGCCCTTGGCCCGCGCGAGGTTGGCGGCGAGCGCCGCGAGAACCGCGAGCTGGCAGGTGAAGGCCTTGGTCGAGGCAACTCCGATCTCGGGCCCGGCGTGCGTCGGCAACAGGAGATCGGCCTCGCGCGCCATCGAGCTCGTCGGAACATTGACGACCACCGCGATCCGCTGGCCCTCGGCCCGCGCATGGCGAAGCGCCGCCAGCGTGTCCGCAGTCTCGCCCGATTGCGAAATGAACAGCGCGAGCCCGCCCGGCTCCAGCACCGGCTCGCGGTAGCGGAACTCGCTCGCGACATCGATGTCGACCGGAACCCGCGCGAACTGTTCAAACCAATATTTGGCGACGAGGCCGGCGTAAAAACTGGTGCCGCAAGCGACGATCGTCAAGCGGCTGATCGAGGCGAGATCGAAATCGAAGTCCGGCATCGCCACCTCGCCTTCGAAGGCGCGGACATAGCTTTGTAGAGTCTGGGCAACCACGATCGGCTGCTCGAAGATCTCCTTTTGCATGTAGTGGCGGTAATTGCCCTTCTCTACCGGGGCCGAGGATGCGCCAGATTCGACGATCTCGCGCTCCACAGGCCGGTTATCCTTGTCGAAGATTTCGATCCCCTCGCGGCGGATGACCGCCCAGTCGCCTTCGTCGAGATAGGCGATCCGCTGCGTCCAGGGCGCGACCGCGAGCGCGTCCGATCCAAGGTAATTCTCGCCGTCACCATAGCCGACGGTAAGCGGCGCCCCCATTCGCGCGCCGATGATGAGGTCGGGATGGTCGCGGAAGAGGATGGCAATCGCGAACGCGCCGTGAAGCCGCGGTAGGACGGTCGCGACCGCATCCTGCGGGCTCGCTCCGCGCTCGACTTCGCGAGCGACGAGGTGACCCACTACCTCGGTATCGGTCTCGCTCTCGAACGTCCGCCCCTCAGCAATTAGCTCATCGCGAAGGGGCTTGAAGTTCTCGATGATTCCGTTGTGAACCAGCGCCACCGGCCCGACGATGTGCGGGTGCGCATTACCAACCGTCGGCGCGCCGTGCGTTGCCCAGCGCGTGTGCGCAATGCCGGTGATACCGTGCAGCGGCTCGGCCGCTAGCTCGCGCGCGAGATTGTCGAGCTTGCCCTCGGCGCGGCGGCGCACGAGCTGGCCATCGTCGATCGTGCAGATGCCGGCGGAATCGTAGCCCCGATATTCGAGCCGCTTCAGCCCGTCATAGAGCCGCTGCGCGACGTCGCTTTTGCCAACAATTCCAACAATTCCGCACATCGTCGATTAGCCTGCTTTGCACTGTTGAGCCTTGCCCAATTCCAGCGGCTAGACGGGAAATGCCGTAACCGGAAGCCGCTTCTTGACCGGCCTTGCTCTATCCGCGGCGAATAAGCTCAGCTAGTCTGGCCGCGCTCGGATTGCCTGGGGGATAATCGCAATGAGCCTGTTGATTTTGCTTGGCCTGCTCGCTGCGCAGAGCGCTTCGCCCAGTCCGGCGCAACCGGTCTCGCCGGCCGCAGCGCAGGCGAAGGACGATCGTATTGATCGGGCGGCGGAACTGATGAGAGACGGCAAGCAGGCGGCGGCGATCGCGATACTCGACACCAAAATCGCGGAGTTCGAAAAGGCCCATCCCGCGAACTCAGAGACCATGGTGTTCTCGGCCAGTAACCTCAGCCAGACGATCTATTATTCGGGCCTTAGCGCCGCATTGAAGAAGAGCGGAGTCGTTCTCGACGCGGATTGGGGTTTTGCCTATTTTCTAAAAGGGTTCGCGCTGATCGACCTCAATCGATCGGATGATGCTTTCCCCTACCTCGACAAGGCGGTCGCGCTGTCGCCTGGCGATGCTCAATTTCTCGCCGAACGCGGCGAATGGTACAAAACACACAAGCAGTGGGACAAAGCGTTCGCCGACTTCAAGGCAGCCGCGGACGCCTCGGCCTTCTCGGACGAGTCAGAAAAGGCGAAGCATAAGGCCCGGGGCCTTCGCGGCATGGCCTATGTGCTCGTCGAGAAGCACGACCTCGATGGGGCAGAGAAGCTTTACAAGCAGTCGCTCGAGGTTGAGCCGGGCAATGCGGGCGCGATGAGTGAGCTCGAGTACATAAAGTCCATCAGGCCGAAATAGCTTAGCTTTTATTCGCCGCCATTCGCTCGCGGAAGCGGCGGGCCCAGCCGGCAATGCCGCGTTGGTCGGTGCGCTCGACCGCCAGGCTGTCAGCTTCGACGTCAGCAGTGATCACCGATCCCGCGCCGACAACGGCGCCGTCTCCAATGGTCACCGGCGCGACCAGCGCGGAGTTCGATCCGATGAACGCGCCGGCGCCAATCACGGTCTGATACTTGCCGAAGCCGTCGTAATTGCAGGTGATGGTACCAGCGCCGATGTTTGCCCTGGCGCCGACTGAGGCATCGCCGACATAGGACAGGTGATTGACCTTGGCGCCCTCACCGATCCGGGCCTTTTTCAACTCCACGAAATTGCCGACCTTGGTTCGGTCAGCAAGCACCGTTCCCGGCCGGATCCGGGCGAACGGCCCGATGCTCGCCTTCACACCGATGGTCGCCCCGTCGATGTGGCTGAAGGCATGAATGGTCGCGCCGTCAGCGACACTGACGCCGGGGCCGAAGACGACGTGCGGCTCGACCGTGACGTCGCGGCCGAGCTTCGTATCGTAGGCGAACCAGACGCTTTCGGGATCGATCAGGGTCGCGCCTTCTTCCAGCGCCTGCTCGCGCCGGCGGCGCTGCCATTCGAGCTCCAGGTGGGCGAGCTCGGCACGGCTGTTGACGCCGGCGGCTTCGTAGGGATCGCCTTCGATCACGACCGCTTCGCGACCCTCGGCCGCCGCAATGCTAACGATGTCCGGCAGGTAATATTCGCCGGCTGCATTGTCGTTCCCAATCTTCGCCAGCCAGCCGAACAGGTCGCCAGACCGGACCGCCATCACACCGGAGTTGCACAGGGTGACGGCCCGTTCCTCCGCCGTCGCGTCCTTGAACTCGACCATGCGCGCGATACGGTCGCCATCGCCCAGGATAATCCGTCCATATTTCAGCGGATCGGCCGGCCGGAAGGCCAGCACCACGACGCCAGGCCCGCCGTCGCCGTTCAAGCGATCGACCATCCGCCCGAGCGTTGCGGCTTCGACGAACGGCGCATCGCCATAAAGGATGATGACGGGCCCGTCGTAGCCACCGAGCGCGGCTTCAGCCTGCTGGACCGCGTGCCCGGTGCCTTTTTGCTCCGCCTGGATCGCGATGCCGACGTCGCGGCCTGCAATTGCCGCCTCGACCTGTTCGCGGCCCTTTCCGACGACGACGACCCGCTTGTCGGCCCCCACTTCGTCCACCCGGTCGAGCAAGTGAAGGAGCAGCGGCCGGCTCGCGATCGGGTGAAGGACTTTGTGAGTGTCGGAACGCATGCGCGTGCCCTGGCCGGCGGCGAGGATTACGACTGCAAAACGGCGGGTGTCGGTCATTGCAGCGTGCAATGGCATGGCGCTTGGGGAAGCGCCAGAGGATGCGGCTTACCAGTTGGCGTATGCCTCGTTGCCGACGAAACCGAACTTCCTGATGTCAGCGCGCTTGATGTCGGCGAGAACCCGATCGACGATCTCGTAGCGAGCCTGGGCATCCGGCCTGAGGTGAAGCTCCGGCGCCGGTTTCATGCGTGCAGTCATGGCGAGCTCATAGCGAAGCCCCGCTTCGCCAACATCAACCTCATTGAACAGGATGGCGCCGCTTTGCGTGATCCTGATCTCATTGCTCGTGGCTCTGGGCGTCGGGCAATTGCCGCAGACGGGCACGTCGAACTTCACCGCATGAGTCTGGATCGGGATGGTGATGATGAACATGATGAGGAGAACGAGCATCACGTCGATGAGCGGCGTGGTGTTCAGGTCCAGGATGGGCCGCTGTTCATCTTGAGCGAAGACTAAAGCCATGGCCGCGCCTTTTCGATATGATGTTACATCATATCATTTCGACAAGTGGCGCGCAAAGAAAAAGGGCGGCCCCCTCACGGGACCGCCCCTCTCCTTCGTCAGCGGAAGCCTTCCGCCTAGAAAACGTTCATATAATATTCGTTGCCGACGAAGCCCATCTTCTGGACGTGCGCGCGCTTCGTGATCGCGAGCACTTCGTCGACCAGCTCATAACGAGCAGTGGCGTCGGGCTGCAGGTGAAGCTCCGGAATCGGGTTCATCTGCTGCGTGACGTCCAGATACTGACGCAGTTGCGGTTGGGAAACGGGCGAGCCGTTCCACAGGATATCCCCGTTCGCCGACACCACGACGGTGTTCTTGAGCGGTTGGATCGGCGGCGGTGGCTGGTTCGGCTGGTTGACCGGCAGGTCCAGCTTAACCGCGTGCGTCTGGATCGGGATGGTGATGATGAACATGATGAGGAGAACGAGCATGACGTCGATGAGCGGCGTCACGTTCACGTCCAGCATCGGTTCGCCGGATGAATTATCGCCGGTGGTCTGCATTGACATGGCGAAAGACTCCTATTCGGCGCGATAGCCGGCCAGTGGCGGCGGCTCGGAAATGAAGCCGACACGCTGGAACCCAGCCTGCTGCATGGTGATGATTGCCGCGCCGATGCACTTGTACTGCGTGTTGACGTCGCCGCGGATATGCGCCTCGGGCATATTCTCTTCGGTCACGTTGGCGACGCCGCCCACGTCGCGGATCAGCTTCTTCAGCTTGTCGACGGCACGATTGAGAAGGTCTTCCTGGGTGACCTTCTGCACGCCCCAATAGACTTCGCACGTACCGCCCGGGCCATTGCGAACGGTCAGCGACACGTTCTCCGGCTTGGTGATCGTCGGCTCATAGCGAACGTTGGGGAGTTTGATGGGCACTGCCTGCTTGATGACCTGTGTGGTGATCAGGAAGACGATCAGAAGCACGAGCATAACGTCGGTCAAAGGCACGACGTTGATGTCGGACATCGCTTCTTCTTCTGATTCTAATACTTGTCCTGCCATGGGGCCGGTTTCTTTCTTCTACTTCGACCAAGCCAGGTCTGGCTCGATTGCTCGAGCCAGACCCTGAACGTTCTTTACTTGGCGGGAGTCGGGGTCCGGACCGGCTCGCTCGGAGCAGTCGCGGCGCGGGTCTGAGCTCCGCCCTTGGGCGTACCGCCGCCCATGCGCGGCTTCACCGCGCCGGCCGACATCAGGTAGCCGTGGAGGTCGTTCGTGAAGGCCGCGAGGTCCTCCATGATCGCCTTGTTGCGACGAACCAGCCAGTTGTAGGCAAGCACCGCCGGGACCGCGACGACGAGACCAAGAGCGGTCATGATCAGAGCCTCACCGACCGGGCCGGCAACGGCGTCGATCGAGGCCTGGCCCGACGCACCGATGCGGATCAGCGCCCGATAGATGCCGACGACGGTACCGAACAGACCGATGAACGGAGCGGTCGATCCGACCGTCGCGAGGAAGGCGAGGCCTTCACCGAGACGGGCGCCGATCGCGCCCTGGCTGCGCGCCAGGCTGTTCGCCATCCAGTCATGCTGGTCGATCGGGTCGGTCAGCTTGCTGTGCTGCTCCTGCGCGAGAAGCGCATCGTCGACGATCGCGCGATAGGCGCTGCGCGCTTCGAGCTTCGTCGCCGCTTCACGAAGGTTCGGCGAGTTCCAGAAGCTCGCACGCACCTTGCGGCCCTGCGAGATGATCTTCTGCTGCTGCATCAGCTTCGTGAAGAGGATGTAGAATGAGAAGATCGACATCAGCACCAGGATGCTGAAAACCGAAATGGCGATGATACCGCCCTGCTTGAGCGCGGGAACCAAGCCATAAGGATTGGCATTTGCGGCCTGGCCGGCGGGGGCTGCTGCTTCTTGCATTGCTGTGCTTTCCTTCTGAAATTCGTTTTAATTCTGAAACTTATTCGCCTTCGAGACGCCAAACGATCGGCGGAGTCGTGATCGTATCGGTCGTCGCATTGCCGTTGTTGTCGCGCGCCGGCGTGAACTTCGCGCGGCGGCGGAGAATATTGCACGTGGCACTATCCAGCGCTCCGTTGCCGGTCGACCGGGTGAGGTTACAGCCGACAACCTGACCCGTCGGGCCGATCGTCAGGGTAGCCTGCGCGGTGCCTTCGGCTCCGGCAGCCTGCGCCGACGCGGGATAGTCGTCCGCGCTGAACAACGTCCGCAGGTCGCCCTTCGCGCTCTGCGCCGACACAGTCTTGTGCGGAGGCGGAGGCGGAGGCGGCGCCGGCGGCGGTGTCACGACCGGCGGAATCGGCGGCGGAAGCGCAGTCACCTGCTGAATTGGCGGCGGCGGCGCCTGCATTTGCACGACGACGGGAGGCGCCATCGGCGGCGGCGGCACGTCCGGCATATCCTTGGGCGGAGGAGGCGGCGGCTCAGGTGGCGGCGGCTGCTCTTCGACGTTGAAGGTCTTGAGATCCTGAACCGACTTCTTGATCACGTTATAGGCCAGGCCTGTAACGATCGCATACATCAACCCGCCGACGACGACGGCAGTGAAGATGATCGAAATCGTCCGATTCCCGCTAAGGTCTCTGCGTTGGGCGTACGACATTCAGCCGCGATTCTCCTCGACACGCCGCGGAGATTCCGCGGCCAGACCGGGCGGTTGCGACGCGCGCCCTGTCCGCTGGTGAAAAATCACCGATGTATCAACATATCATCGGCAACAAGCGCGCCTCTGTATATCTGCCTCAAAGGTCGCGCAATGCATTTTGTTCCACAGGCGGAAGGCTGAACGATCGTCGCGGCCACCGGCCTCAGTGCTCCGGCCAAAGACCTTGGAATGAAGCGATTTCGACCCCGACGCCTGCTGCGTCCGCATACACGTCCGGCTTCGAAGTCCGGACCCGAACGTCCTTCACTCCGCGGAACGCGGCGATTCGCTCGAAGATCAAGTGAGCCAGAGTTTCCTGGAGATTATAGCGCCGCTCAGAGGAGATTTCCTCGACCTCCCGGCGCAGGAAATCATAGTTCCAGGCATTGTTTGGATCATCGCCGACGGGCGGAGTTGGATCTTCCAGCCAGACTTCGACAGTCACCAGCAAACGCTGCGGCGCGCCGACTTCGAAATCGTGGAAACCGATGTCGGCCTGGACCTCGAGCGATTCGAGAAGGATTCGCGCGGATCGGACTTTCAGACGATCGGGCACAAGTCCGGAAAGTTTGATTTCGCTCACAGGAACTGCACGTCGCGCTCGAGTCCAAGGAAACGCTGCCCCGAGTCGATCACGATAATCTGGCCCGTCACGCTGCGCGCCGCTGCGAGATAGCGAATCGCATCGACCACATCGGCCGGTTCGACCCCGCGTTTGAGCGGATTGTCAGCATGCATGACTTCGAAATTCTCCTCGGACTGACCGCTTGAGCGGAGCATCAGGCTCGGGGCAATCCCATTTACCCGAATCCCTTCGGGCGCGAGTGCGCGGGCAGCGAGCTCAGTCAATTGCGCAAGCGCTGCCTTGGACAAGGTATAACTTAGATAGTCCGGATTGGGCGCCGCCAGTTTTGAATCGAGCAGGTTGACTATCGCCGAGTCGTCCGTTCGCCTGGACCTCGTGAATTCATCGATCAGGAGTGCCGGAGCGCCGACGTTGACTGCCATGTGCGAGAAGAGCTCGTCCGCGCTGAACGCTCCGAAACCATCCCACCTAAAGCGCGACGCGTTGTTCACGAGCAGCCCAACGGGAGGCAAAGCGGCGGCCGCGGAAAAAATCTGCGCCGCACAATCGGGCTCCGCCAGATCGGCGGCCACCTTGCTCGCGCCGTCCGGAACCGAATCATCATCGTGGTGAACGTGAGCGAGCACGGTCCAGCCATCGCTGAGAAGGGCCTCGGCAATGTACCTTCCGACGCGCTTGCCGGCACCCGTCACAATTGCAGTGCGGTCACTCATCGCGCGCACTCCTGCCTTGAGCCTCGCCGCGAAGCAATCCAAGGACACTCCCATGCCGGAGAGCCGTCCGCCAATCGAGCTTCAGGGTTTGAACCTGGCTGAGCTTCAGAAGCTCATCGACGAACGACGGCTGCCCCCGGTCGACCGCTGGAACCCCGAGCGTTGCGGGCATTCAAAAATGCGCATCGGTCGTGACGGCACCTGGTACCATGAAGGCTCGCCGATCCGCCGCCCGGCGATGGTGCGGCTCTTCTCGACCGTGCTGCGGCGCGAAGACGACGGGCGGCATGTGCTCGTCACCCCAGTCGAAAAGCTCGACATCGACGTCGAGTCGACGGCGTTTAGGGCGATCGAAATGAGCCGCGAAGGTGCGGGGCGGGAACGAACGCTCGCGTTCCGGCTCGACAGCGGGGATGCCGTCATCCTCGATGCCGTCCATCCGCTCAACATCGTCGAGACGGAGACCGGTCCCTCCCCCCGCCTCCTCGTTCGTCATGGGCTCGAAGCCGAGCTCACGCGGGCGGTCTATTACGAGCTCGCCGAACTGGCGTTGGCCGAGGACCATGAGCCGCCCGGCATTTGGAGCGGCGGCGCCTTCTTTCCCCTCGGCCAGCCTGAATGAGTCTCGCCGATCGACTCCGGGCTTCCCTCGCGACCGAACCGGCTGGGCATCTTCTCGCAGGTGACCTTCCGGAGCTTGGTGCGGGCGCCGGCATTCCGGCAGCAGTGCTCGTGGCGATTACTGACCGGCCCGAGCCCGGCGTCATCCTCACCGTTCGCCGAGAACATTTGCGCACCCATGCCGGTCAGGTGGCCTTTCCCGGGGGGCGCATCGACCCCGGAGAAGACGCCATCGCCGCAGCCCTTCGCGAAGCCAATGAGGAAATCCTCCTCGACAAAGGGCAGGTCGAAATCGTCAGCGTCGTCGACACCTATCGCACGGTGACCGGCTATCTCGTCACGCCCGTTATCGGCGTCGTCCCACCTGATCTTCCGCTCGAGCCGCATGAGCATGAGGTGGCGGACTGGTTCGAAGCGCCGCTCGGTTACATGCTCGACCCTGCCAACCAGCAGCGCCGGAGCGCCTTGTTCCAGGGCCGCGAGCGCCACTATTACGAAATCATGTGGAACGAACGAAGGATCTGGGGGGCGACCGCGGCGATGATCGTAAACCTGGCGCGCAGGCTTCAATGGATCTGAAGCTCGACGTCGCCAAATGGTGGCAGCAACCTGGCATGAGCGATCTGCTGACCGTGCTCGGTGCCGAAGAAGGGCTTATCCGTTTCGTCGGCGGGACGGTTCGCGATGAGTTGCTCGGCATACCCCACGCCGACGTCGACCTCGCGACCAGGCTCGAGCCTCAGGCGGTCATGAGGCGGCTGCAGACCACCAAGATCAAGGCCGTCCCGACCGGGATTGATCACGGCACGATCACCGCGGTCAGTCGGGGCCATGTCGTCGAGATCACCACGCTGAGGCGCGACGTCTCCACCGATGGCCGCCGGGCGACCGTAGCCTTTACCGAAGACTGGGCAGAGGACGCCGCCCGCCGGGACTTCACCATCAACGCGCTGTCGGCCGATCCGGTCAGTGGCGACATTTTCGACTATTTCGGCGGCCTCGCCGATCTCGAGCAGCGCCACATCCGGTTCATCGGCGACCCGCTCGCGCGCATCGCCGAGGACCATCTGCGAATCCTCCGCTTTTTCCGCTTTCACGCCCGGTTCGGATCGGGAACGCCAGACGCCGCAGCGCTCGATGCGTGCACGGCACGGGCCAACGATCTTATGGCGCTGTCGCGCGAGCGCATCGCCGACGAGCTATTGAAGCTGCTTGCGGTTGCCGACCCCTCGGTCACGGTCGGGATCATGCTCGAGCGGCGGATCCTGAAACCAGTCCTGCCGGAGATCGAAGCGGGCGCACTTTCAAGACTTCACGGGCTGGTCGCTTCCGAGCAGGCCGCAGGAGCAGTTCCCGATCCATTGCGGCGGCTGTCAGCGCTCCTTCCGCGCGATCCGCCAGCCGTCGCAGAGGTTGCGGTAAGACTTCGCCTTTCAAACAAGGCGCGGAAGCGCCTGGCCTGCACAGCTTCGGCGGATCTGGACCTGTCGCCTCAGGCGCTGGCCTACCGGGTCGGCCCCGATTGCGCGGTCGACCGGCTCCTCCTTGCCGGAAAGCACGCTGACGCGATGGAGATTGGGTCCTGGAAGCCCACCCGACTGCCGGTGAAGGGCGGCGACCTCATCGCCCGCGGCCTTGCTGAAGGTCCGGTCGTGGCGCGCACGCTTCGCCAGATCGAAGACGAGTGGGTTCGCGCGGGTTTCCCTTCGGGCGCGGTACTGGACGAAATCGTCAACCGCGCTTTAGCCGCCGCCCGAGGCTAATTTCGGCACAGGATCGGCAAATGGCGGCTCGACGAAGAGCGTCGAGCGAGCTGTTCCGCAAAGTCTCCCGTACCGCTCGACCAACTGCGTAAAATGCTCGTCCATCGTGCGGACGTCGCTGTGCAGGGTCGCCCTCATCCGCTGGAGCTCGGGTCCACGTTCGACAAAACGTTGGATCGCCTTCTCGAGCGATTTCTGACTGGCTGAGCGATAAACGACGCTGGCTCGACGGATCGAATGGTCGACCGCCGCTCCGCGATCTGGAACAATCAGCGGAATGCCGCTGGCGCGCGCCTCAGCTGCGGCCATGCAAAAGGTCTCGGCTTCACAACCGTGGACGAGCGCGTCCGCGCTGGCCAGCAATCGCGCAAGTTCGAGCCTGTCGCTGACCGGGCCTGTGACAAGAGCGTTGCCCGCGTGCCGAGCGAGGCGCTCAAGGTGAGCTCGCTTTGTCCCGTCTCCAATTAGGAGAAGTCCAGCGTCCGATATCTTGCCCGCCGCACGGAGCACCATTTCCCAGCGCTTCTCGGAAGCGAAACGGCCTAGCCCGACGAGCAAGACTGAATCGGCATCCAGACCCATCGAATGAAGCAGCGCGCCCCGCAACCGGGACGAGCGCCGCAACGGGGAGAAAGTGCCAGGCTCGACCCCCATTCCGATGACTTCGCACTTCTCGACCCCGCCGCGATTCAGGCGTCGGGCGAGCTGCCGGTTTGCGCAGACCACGAGGTCGAACATTTCGTCGAGCCGCCGGAGGTGCTGCCAAAAGCGTCCGAACAACCGGTCGATCATCTGAATGGGGAGGACTCCGCCCATCCACCGATAAGCGTAGGTGGCGAGCGGATCGCAATGCATGATCAGCGAACGGGTTGCCGGACCCTGCCAGCGGCCGACCATCGATGCACTCGACCACGGCGACGAAGCTTCGACATGGTCGGGTTGCCAAGCGTCGAGCACGCGGTGAATCGCTCGCTCATCGTCGAAGTAGCGATAGCGACGGTCGAGGGGCAGCGTCGGCGACGGGATTGTCACTACGAAGGCGCCAGGCCCGCGTCTTACGACTTCGTCCCGCTCGCCCGGGGCGAGGATGACGATCTCATGTCCGTGGCGCGATGCCCAATTGAGCTTGGCATCGATATAGGTCCGGACACCACCGCCAGCAGGCGTATAAAAGGCACAAACGTCGACGATCCGCATCGACGCCGGAAAGCCGGCATGACCCCATGAATTTCAAGTGAAGCATTGTTCATTAGGATTGGCGGAGGCGAGCTCGCTAGGCTGGTTTCGATGCCCTCCTGCCGTCGCTTGCTCGCCTCGATCCACGATGTTTCGCCACGCTTTGAAGGCGAAGTCGAACAGCTTCTGGATCTCGTCCGGCCGCACGTAGGCAATCGGCTGGCGCTTCTCGTGGTGCCCAATCACTGGCGGCAATCGCCAATTGCCCCAGGCTCCGCATTTGCCACCCGCCTGCGCGGCTGGGCCGAAGCGGGCTTCGAGATCTTCCTCCACGGAATGTATCATGAGGATGAGGCCAGGCATGACCGGCAGTCCGACCGGCTTCGCGCGCAATGGATGACGGCGGGCGAAGGAGAGTTTCTGGGGTTGCCAAAGCGCGAGGCTGCCGACCGAATTCAATCCGGCCAGTCGCTGCTCGAGGACATCACTGGCCAGCCAATCGCGGGTTTCATCGCACCGGCCTGGCTTTACGGGCCGGGCGCAATCGAAGCCCTGGCGGAGAGCGGCCTTTCAATCGCCGAGGATCACATGAAAGTGTGGTCGCCCAAAACCGGAGACACCCTCTCGAGATCACCCGTGATCACCTGGGCAAGCCGCAGCCGGGCGCGTCGGCTGGCGTCGGTCGGGGCCGCGAGCGCCTTGCGCCACTTGCCGGTTCGCGATCTGCGCATCGGAGTGCATCCCGGAGATGCCAGCGCACCTCGACTACTCAGAAGCATTGCAACGACTTTGCGCGTCGCGGCTTCGGCAAGACAGCCGGCCCGCTATTCAGACCTGCTTTCCTAGAAGCGCCAGCTGAAACTCAGTCCGAGTTTGCGGGACTGCTTCACTCGCTGGTCCACCCTGGCCTCCAGCGAGCTGGTGCGGTTGCGTCGAAGAGAGAAGAGCCCGACGCCGACGTCCATGTTCGGCGCTACGTCGGTTTGAGCGATCATCCCCGAACGCCGGATGTGCGAGAGATCGGCAGCCTCTTGCTGGACAACATGGAGCTTGAAGGAACGTGAGAACTGCCGGGGCTCGTCCCCCTGCGTCCGCAGCTTGCCGATGATGGGGCCGGCAGCATTAGCGCTTCCCGCCGAAAAACCGGCCACAACGATCAGGAGCCAAAGCTTCAAGGTCCCGATACTCCCCAGTGCAGGAGAGTTAATGTTCAGAAATTACGCGGGTTCCAAATGCTGCTCGGCCATCCCGCTTTCGGACAGGATCAGCGGCGGCGGGACTTCCAATAGTCGAGCGCCGCTTGGGCTTCGAGCGGCTTGGCGAAGTAATAGCCTTGGCCCGATGCACAGCCGAGCGTCGCCAGCGTTGTGGCGAGCTCTACGGTTTCGATACCTTCGGCCGTCGTCGACATGCCGAGCGCTTCGGCAAGGCTCAGCACTGCGCGGACGATGGCAACGGCGTCGGGGTCAACCATCATTCCGGAAACGAAGCTCTTGTCGATCTTGAGGACGTCGATCGGCAGACGCTGTAAGTAGGCGAGGCTCGAATAGCCGGTGCCGAAATCGTCCATGGCCACGGTGGCGTCGAGCGCTTTTAGAGCATCGAACACGCGCGTGGCACGAGCCGGGTCCTGGACGATCGAGCTTTCGGTCAGCTCCAGCGTCAGGCGATCGCCCGTCAGCCCGCTCGACTTCAGAGCGCTCTCGACGACGGCTGCAATGTCGTCGCGAGCGACCTGAATGGCGGAAAGATTGACGCCCACGTAGAGCGGGAGCTTCTCACCCGTCTGCCTGTCCCAGTCGGCCAGCGTTTGCGCGGCCTTGTCCATCGCCCAGCGGCCGAGCTGCAGGATCAGGCCGGATTCCTCGGCGACGGGAATGAATTCGCTCGGGCTGATTTCGCCCCGGTCTTCGTGGTTCCAACGCGCTAACGCCTCGAAGCCCGCGACTTCGCCCGACTTCAGGTTGATCAGCGGCTGGTAGAATAGCTTGAGCTGATCCTTGTCGAGCGCGCGGCGAAGCTCCGTCTCGATCGAGAATCGGCGTCGTGCTTCCGTCGCCTGCTTCGGTTCGTAGACCTGCGGCCGCCCCACCTGCTTGGCTTGCTTGACTGCAAATTGCGCGTTCCGGAAGAGCTCTTCTGAATCCTGGCCCGAATGCATCAAGGCGACGCCAATCGCGCATTCGACCCGGATCTCGAGATCCGAGAGCTTGAACGGAGTGGCCATGATCTGCTGGATGCGCTCGGCCGCCTTCAACGCATCTTCCACGCCGCGGCGAAGCGAAACGAGTACGCCGAACTCGTTGCCGCCAGTGCGGGCGAGGATGTCGCCGGCCCGAAGCGCCAGGATCAGCCGCCGAGCGAAGGTAATAAGCAGCTCGTCACCGGCGAGGCTGCCCATCGACTCGTTGATTCGGCTGAACCGCAGCATGTCGACGACCAGCACCGCATGCTCGAGATCGCGGGCGACATTCTCGCTGGCTGCCTCAATTGCCTCGCTGAAGGCCAGGCGGTTGGGAAGACCGGTCAGGCTGTCGCGCAGCATTTCCGCACGAAGGGCGCGCTCGCTCTGAACTTCGACGGTGCGGTCGACGACGCTCAGCAAGCAGCGTTGCGGCGCGCTTTTCTTCCTTGGAAGCGGCGCAAGTTTGACTCGGAAATACCGGCAGGAGACGCCTTCTCCGTCCTTGAAGTCGAGCTCGCCGTTCGTGTCATCGCCATCGAAGAAGCGGTTGATCAAATCCGCGATCGGGCCTGATTTGAGGCATTCAGCCTCGTTCCAGTCGACGGCGGTGCAGGTTGACTGGCTAACCGTCTCGAAAAAGCGGCTGTTGTGCGCCTCGACCCTCAGGCAGCCATTGTCGCGCTCGACGATCGCCGCAGCGATGGGAAGCGCGCCGAGCAGGCCCGTGTCGTCCGCCGTCGCGATGCGCGGTTTTGATGTCGGATTGTCCGTCCGCCGGTGCCTTTCGGCAGTCGGCAGGCGGTGCGCTGCAGCCTGCATGCGCATCTAATGGCCTTGAGTGGGTTAATTCCGAGTATCTTTTTGCCACCTAACGCCATTGTTAACCGAAGGCAGTCAATCGAAACGGTTATTCCTCGGGAAACCAATCGGCGGCATCCGCCCGGCGGCTCCGCGAGCAGCCCGCCACGGAGCGAGATCGGTCTCGGTCCGCGTCCGGCCGCTCTCGCCGCCCAAGGTCCAGCTCAGGCCCTCCTCGAGACGCAACGCAATGGCATCGGACAAACCGCCATCACGATAACGCTGCAGGGTAACGCCCTGCCCTCGCGCCAATTCCGGGAGCTCGGAGAGCGGAAAGACGACCATCTTGCGGTTTTCGCCGACTACCGCGACGGCATCCGCGTTCTCGGCGACTGCGCGGATGACGGCCACGTTCGCTCCAGGCCGGACATTGACCAGCTGCTTGCCCTTTCGGGTCTCGGCGAGGGTCGCTTCGCCGCTCGTGACGAAACCTTTTCCGTCCGATGAGGCGATTAAGAGCTTCATGTCGGGCCGAGCAATGAGAAGCTGTACGATATCGACCTCGGCATCGAGGTCGATGAACAGCCGCACCGGCTCACCGAAACCACGCGCGCTCGGCAATTTGTCGCCGGCGAGGGTGTAGACCCGGCCATTCGACGCAAACAACGCCAGCCGGTCGGTGGTCTGCGCATGGAAATGGATGAAAGGCCCGTCACCCTCGCGCCATTTGAGGTCGGCGACCTGCTCGAGTGCCAAATGTCCCTTCATCGCCCGGATCCAGCCGCGCTGCGACAGGATGACGGTGATTGGCTCCTTCTCGATCATCGCCGTCCAGTCGATGTCGCGCGTCGGGGCGACTTCCTCGATCCGGGTGCGGCGATCGTCGCCGAACTTTTCCTTGAGCGACGCAAGGTCGCGCTTCAGCCGAGTCCGCTGGCGGGCCGGGCTTTCGATCAGCTTGAGGAGCTCGTCCTTTTCCTTCGACAGCGCGTCGCGCTCCTTGGCGATCTCTATCTCCTCGAGCCGCCGCAATTGCCGCAGTCGCATGTTGAGGATGGCTTCGGCCTGACGGTCGGCGAGATTGAACTCGGCCATCATCACCGGCTTGGGCTCGTCCTCGGTGCGGATGATTTCGATCACCCGGTCGAGATTGAGGAAAGCGACGAGGAAGCCCTCGAGCAGTTCCAGACGGTCGTCGATTTTGCCGATGCGCGTGCGCGATCGGTTGAGCAGCACCTCGATCTGGAATGCCAGCCAGGCGGTCAGCGCCTGCTTCAGGCTCATCACGCCCGGAGTTCGCGTTGCATCCAGCACGTTGAGGTTGAGCGGAAAGCGGATTTCGAGATCGGTCAGCCGAAACAGGCTTTCGAGCAGGAGCTCGGGATCGACCGTCCGCGCCCGCGGCTCGAGAACCAGCCGCACGGCCTCGTCGCTCTCGTCCTTGACGTCGGCGAGGATCGGCAATTTCTTGTCGGCGATCAGCTGGGCGATCTGCTCGATCAGCTTGGATTTCTGAACACCGTACGGGATTTCGCTGACCAACAGGTGCCAGCCGCCACCCTTTTCCTTCTCGACCTCAATTCGCGCTCGCAGCCGGAACGAGCCGCGTCCGGTCGCATAGGCCGCGGCAATCGTTTCGCGACTGTCGACCAGCACTCCGCCGGTCGGGAAATCCGGGCCGGACACGAAGTCCATCAGCGCCGCATCTTCAGCTTTGGGATTGTCGATGAGGTGATTGGCTGCCTCGATCAGCTCGCTGACGTTGTGCGGCGGAATCGAGGTTGCCATGCCGACGGCGATTCCACTGGCGCCATTGGCCAACAGGTTCGGGAAGAGGCCCGGAAAGACTTCCGGCTCTTCCTCCTCACCATTGTAAGTCGGGCGGAAGTCGACCGTGCCCTCATCGAGGCCGGTCATCAGCTGCATCGCAACCGCTGTCAGCCGCGCTTCGGTGTAGCGGTAAGCAGCGGCGTTATCGCCGTCGATGTTGCCGAAGTTCCCCTGGCCGTCGACCAGCGGGTAGCGGAGGGCAAAATCCTGCGCGAGGCGGACCATCGCGTCGTAGACCGATTGGTCGCCGTGCGGGTGATATTTGCCGATGACGTCGCCGACAACGCGCGCCGATTTCTTGTAGGCTCCAGCAGGGTCGAGACGAAGTAGTCGCATCGCCCATAAGAGGCGCCGATGGACCGGCTTCAGCCCGTCGCGGACGTCGGGCAGCGAGCGCGCCGTGATCGTCGACAGGGCGTAAACGAGGTATCGCTCCGAGAGGGCCGCGTCGAACGGAGTATCGATGGTGGTTGAACGAAGATCATCGGGTTGCATGGCAAACGATTAGCAATGCCTAACGCGCTGCGGCAGACGGAATCTTAAGCGACCTTGCGGTTATCCCCAGCTGTTGCTTGGAGCTGCGCCATCAGGCCCTGTTCCTGGACGTGCGCTTTGTCCATTTCCGCGCCCAACCACTCGCGGAAACGCTTAATCTTCGGCAGCAGCCGCCGCTCGCTCGGATAGACCAGCCAATATGACCACCCGCGCTTTGAAATCATACCGGGGAACGGCACGAGGAGGCGTTCCTGAATGATGTCATTGACCCACAGGAACGGCGACATCAGTGCGAAGCCCTGCCCGCCCATCGCGGCATGACCTTCATTGGCCTGGTTATCGAGACGAAGCCCGCCGCGCGGCGTCGGCCGCCCTTCTGTCTCCACTCCTGAGTCCTTGAACCATTGCTCCCACCAGCTGTCCTGCGGGCTGATCAGCGGGAGCTGCAGAAGATCCGCGGGCTGCAGGGTCGGTCCGAATTTCCTCAGTGCTTCGGCCATGCATGCCGGTGAGGCCATTGGCGTGAAGTCGACGTCGAATAGCTTGTGCTTCTCGAGCCCGTCCCAGTCGCCCCGCCCGGCCCGAATCGCCACATCGAAATCGCCGGAGCGAAGGTCAATCAACTCGTTGCTGGTCGACAGACGAACCGCAAGATCGGGATGTTCAACCTGGAAAGCGCCGAGCACCCAGGCCAGCCAGGTGTTGGCGAAGGTGTGCGTGGTGCTGACGCTGAGGAGCGTTTCGTCCTCCTGGCGATGGCTCGCAAACGCCGCTTCGATCGTATCGAAGGCGGTCGAAAGTGCGGGCAGCAATCTCGCACCCAAGGGAGTCAGCCGAACCCGCCCGCGCTCGCGGACGAACAATGGCGCACCCAGCCGCTCCTCAAGGCTCTTCACCTGATAGGACACGGCGGCCTGAGTCATTCCGAGCTCGGCCGCGGCGGCGGTAAAATTCTCGGTGCGGGCGGCAGCCTCGAAAGCACGGATCGCGGCAAGTGGCGGAAGACGTCTCATTACGCCCACCTAATAAAGCCAGCTTATCGATTCTGTCGAGCCTTTGATTGGCGAAATCTGCCGCTGAATCCTAAATGAACATCAGCCGCCGGCGAGGTCAATTCCCTCCCCTATCCAGCCCCCGAGCCGGCGGCAAACCAAAGAAAGGAAGGCGTGCCATGACTTATGGCCAAAGCACCCGTGCGTTTATCGAAAACGGCCCCGCCGAACAGGTTATCAACGTTCAGGCATCGCGCTCGACCGCACGGTCCTGGCGCGCCCTCGACGCGGAAGGCCGCCTCGCTCTCATCGAGCGGGCCCTGCATCCCGCAAACGACATCATCGACGGTTTCCCGCTGGCGCTCTGAGCCCAGCGGACAGGAGGAAAGGATGGTTACCATGGTAGACGAAATTTTCGACCGTGCGTACCGCGAGAGCCGCGGCGAGCTTAACGCCAGCCTCGCCAGTGCCTTTGCCGGAATCGGCCGTTTCATCGGCGATAGCTTCAGAGTCCTTCACCGGATCGAATGGAGCGCTCCCTGGGAACAGAAGAGCAAGCGCGCACGCGTCAACTAAAACAGAACTCCCCTGAAGAGCGCGGGGCCGCACGCACCCGCGCTCTTCGTCTTTACCCTACTCATGCGATAGTGTATCGCGCTTCCCGGGCGGGACAACCAGGGGAGAGAGTATGAGGAAGTCCATTCTTCTTACGGCCGCACTGCTCGCGGCCTGCTCACGTCAAAGCGAACACAAGCAACAAATCCCGGCACTTCAAGAACCGGATATGACCGTCGCTGATTCGTCGGCGCCCGGCGTCAATGTCACGTCCGCACCCGGCGTGGCGTTCGATTACCGTTACGCGTTTCGCCTTCCCGGCAACCGCATCAGCCAGGTCCAGGAAGCCCACGCGCAGGCGTGCGAAAAGCTCGGTATCGACAAATGCCGGATCACCGGCATGCGCTACCGCCTCGTCGATCAGAAGGACGTCGAAGCGATGCTCGCGCTTCGCCTCGATCCGAAGATCGCCCGGCAGTTCGGCAAAGATGCGACCGGCGTGGTCGAAAAATCGGACGGCATGCTCGTCGACCAGGAAATCACGGGCGAAGATGTCGGCAGCCGCATATCCGGCGCAACCAAGACCCAGGCAACGCTCCGGGATGAGCTTCAGAAAATCCAGGACGAGCTCAATCGCAAGGTCCCGATGGTTCGGGGAAGCGTTGCTCCTCAGGCTGCGGTCGATCGCCAAAGCCTGCTCGATCGTGCCGAGGATATCCGCAGGCAGCTGCGAGAGCTCGACGACAGCAAGCAGTCCGACAACGAAGCCCTTTCCGGTACTCCGATGGTCTTCAACTATGGCTCCGGCAGCGTTGTCCCCGGCTTCGACGTTCGCTCCCCGATCAGAGACGCACTTCAAACCTCCGCGGACAATTTCGTCGGCGGCTTTGCGGCGATCCTGGTCATCCTGATCACCCTCATTCCATGGATTCTGATCGGGTGGCTCGTCGTCTGGGGCGTCCGGCGCCTTGGTTTGCGCCTCGGCTGGTTCCAGTCGTCCAGCGGCTATCGCTCGACCGAGGAAACTGCCTCCGAAACTCCTCGGCGCCGAAAGTCGAAAGGCACCGAAGAGGCTTGATTGCCCAGGGGCGGCGCCTCGCCTATAGGCGCCGCTCCTTTCCATTGCCGTTGGAGTATTGCGAACCGTGGCTCGCCGCCGCCAGATCTATGAGGGCAAGGCCAAGATCCTCTACGAGGGTCCGGAGCCCGGGACGCTCATCCAATATTTCAAGGACGACGCCACGGCGTTCAACGCGCAGAAGCGCGGGACGATCAGCGGCAAGGGCGTCATCAACAACCGCATCTCGGAGCATATCTTCACGGCGCTTCAGGTGATCGGCGTCCCGACGCACTTCATCCGCCGCCTCAACATGCGCGAGCAGCTGATCCGCCAGGTCGAGATCATCCCGATCGAGGTCGTGGTCCGCAACGTCGCCGCCGGATCACTGTCTAAGCGCCTCGGCATCGAAGAAGGCACGCAACTGCCGCGGACGATCATCGAATATTATTACAAGGACGACGCGCTCGGCGACCCGATGATCGCCGACGAGCATATCGCCTGCTTCGGCTGGGCGACGCAGGACGAGATGAACGACA
>Ga0070669_100000157_pt1 | contig 61394 bp, 61 predicted proteins | sample KBSS53metaG_FD_64680 | JGI IMG/M metagenome (GOLD analysis project Ga0070669, IMG submission 64680) | Switchgrass rhizosphere microbial communities from Kellogg Biological Station, Michigan, USA - KBS S5-3 metaG | ecosystem: Host-associated > Plants > Roots > Rhizosphere > Soil ...
TTTCGGGAGGGAAGGGCGCTGGCCGGGCAATATTGGCGTCGATACGAATTTCTGCCACGGCTACCCTCATCTGGCCCTCAGGCCGCGATTGCGTGCGTCGTCGGAGGAAAGCCTGCCCTGGGGGATAGTTCCCGGCGGCTCGCCGCAGAAAATTGATTACATTCGGTTTTCGGAAGAATCCCCGGCCGCGAAAAGGTGGCGCAGTTTGCGTGCCTCAATGCTCGCGGAATGGTCGTGGCGGACCCTGGCGCGGGCGTTTGCGCCCATGGCGCGGCGGTCGCCGGGGGAGAGGGCGATGAACCGGCCGATCGCCTCGACGAGCCCGGCCCGGCCCCGTCAGCCGCGCATTGGCGCCGGTGCTGAGAAACGCTCGTGCAGCTTGCGCCAGCTCGATCCTCCAAGAAATTCGGCAGCGATGCTCGACCTGGCGTTGGCCGCCAGCCTTTGGCGCAAGGCGGGAGAGCCAATCAGCGCATCGATGCTGTCGGCGAGCGTCGCGACGTCAAGCGGAGGGACCAGCAAACCGTTGTATTCGTGTCGGACGGCCTCCGGAATCCCGGCCACCTGGCTGGCAATGACCGGACGGCCCAGTGCAAGAGCTTCGATCAATACGACGGGTAATCCTTCCATGAAGCTTGGCAGGACCAGCACGTCGTGGGCCGCTATTGCAGCCATCGTTTCAGCAGTACCGAGGCGGCCGGCAAAGTGGACTTGTGCGGAGATTCCAAGTTCGTGAGCCCGCTCACGCAGGGCGGGCCCTAATGGTCCGCTGCCGACAATCGTGAGGCTGGCATCCTTGCTCCGAGCAGCTCGCGCGAATGCTTCGATAAGGCAGGTCAGCCCCTTCTCCTGCGAGAGCCGTCCTACGGCAATCAGTCGCACCTCTGAACCCGGCAGATCCGGCTCGGCCGGCGCCGGCGGCAGCGCTTCGGGAGGGATCTCGCAACGGACCAAAGCGAGCTTGCCCCAGTGCTCCGGTTCCACGAGCCGAGCGCCCTGGGCCGCCATGAACCAGCTCGCACAAGCCACAAACTCGGCCTTGGCAATCTTCTCACCGAGCAGGCGTCCTGCCGGATAGTCGGTTTCGGAGATGCCGTGGAGCGTCATGCTCCACGGCATACGCCGGTGATGTGCGGCCAAGAGTGCCACCGTGGCCCCGCTGTTGGCGAAATGGACGTGAAGCCGATCCACTTCATCTTCGTCGAGAAGCTGGGAGAGCACCAGAGCCTCGGCAAAATGAAACAGGGCCCAGACGGCTGAACGGAGGCCCGGCACCCGGTGATGCGATGCCTGGCGCAGCGTCGACAATGACCGGAGGGGGCGCATTGCCAATTGGCGAAGGGCGGCTCGCGCGAATCTTATGTAGCCAAGTCCCAGCACCGATCGACAGGGCGGGCCGTCACCGTCCGGTAGATGCACCCCCGCCTCGCCCGGACGGATGGAAAACGTGCGGATGTCCGCCCCCAGGCCCCTAAGCCCACCTATCTCACGGGCAATAAACGTGTGTGAACTGGCCGGGTACTGGCTCGCCAGATAGCCGATGCGGGTCATTTGTATACGAAACTCCGAGGCCGCGCCCCGGCAAACGCCTGCTGCCGGACCCAGGCAAGCGCACCGACGAGTTCGGCCGGCTTAGCCACCATCATCAAGGCACCGCGGCTGAGGCCATACCGCAGGGCAAGGCGCAGACCCTGGGCGATCCAGCCGGCCGCGAGTAACCCGGCGGCGAGCGGCCGCCCCGCGACGCAGGCAAACAGTACCGCTGCGGGAAGGCCTCCGCCCCAAAACGCCGCCCGCACCAGTTCGCGCCCATAGAGCGGACGGGTTCCGCGGGTGGCAGCATACGTTTGAGCATACCCGAAACCACTGCGGGTGGCGCGCACCCACCACTGGCCAAATTTCCGAATTGCAGCATCGTGAATAGTCATCGGCGCCCCGATGCGCCAAACCGACCAGCCCCGTTCGCGTAACCGGCGGCACAGCTCGGGCTCCTCGCCCGCAACGATTGCCGGGTTGAAACCGCCGACCTCAGCCAGCGCCGTCGTGCGCATCATGGCATCGCCGCCGCAAGATAGCGCTCGTCCAAGCGGCGTGTTCCATTCGGCATCGCACATGGCGTTGTACCGGCTCAATTCGGGGAAACGCTCGCGCCGACGGCCGCATACCACAGCGGCCTTGGGGTTCGCAGCGAGAAAACCGGCAGCCGACTCGAGCCATCCGGCTTCGATTTCGCAATCGCCATCGACGAACTGGATCGCGTCCACCCCCGGCGCGAGGGCGATCAGTCTCATCCACCCCGCGTTGCGGGCTCTTGCCGCTGTAAAGCGAGTTGCCGTGTCGAGTTCCACCACCTCGGCTCCCATGGATCGGGCAAGAGCCACGCTGCCGTCACTGGAACCACTGTCGACATAGACCACCAGGGCACTGCCGCAGTCAATCGAACGGAGGCACCGGCGTAGCCGTTCACCCTCGTTGCGACCGATAACGACCAGCCCGAGTGTCGGAGAGGAGGTCGCCATGCTGGCGCCGCTGGCCGGGGACCGGTGACCTGACGGCGGGTTCGCTGTACGCTTCTTGCTGAAGTGCATCCGTCGGGCCCCCTTGGCGACTCGCAGGGGAAATGAACCAAACCCTGTTTTGCTCCCAGAACCTCCTGTTTTAGGGTATTACCCGCAGAGACGGCTGGTCGGCTCGATCGCGACAATCCGCCGCTGGCCGCCCACGCGGGCCAGCTGGACGACGATATCGACGACCGAGGCGGTATATTCGATCGTCTCGGCGCGGGTGAGGCCGATGCCCGCCTGCATCGCCATCAGGGCGATCTGTTCCAGCGCGCCGCGCGGGGAAGAGGCGTGGATGGTGGAGAACGAGCCGGGGTGCCCGGTGTTGATCGCGCGCAGGAAGCTCAGCGCCTCGGTGCCGCGCAGCTCCCCCTGGACGATGCGATCGGGCCGGAGGCGCAGGGCGGCCTGGAGGAGGTCGTCGGTCGTCACCCGCGCCTCGCCGAGATCGCCGCGCACGGCGACAAGGCCGACGCCGTTGGGGCCGACGAACTGCAGCTCGGGCGTGTCCTCGATCAGGATGACGCGGTCTTCCGCCGGGATTTCGCGCAGCAGCGAATTGAGGAAGGTGGTCTTGCCGGTCGAGGTGCCGCCGGCGACGAGGATGGTCTGGCGGCGGCGCACGGCCTCGCGCAGGTAGGCGATCGGATTCTCGCCCGGCTCGCGCGGGCCGGCGAGGGCGCCGGGCGCGGCCAGCTCGCAGCGATAGGCGTCGAGCGGCATGTCGAGCATGCGGTGGCGGCGCACGGCCATGGCCCAGTGGCCGCGCGTGGCGGGCGGACCGCACAGCTGGATGCGGGCGCCGTCGGGCAGGGTCGCGGCGAGCAGCGGGTGTTCGCGGTTGATCCCCTGGCTGGATATGCGCGCGACCTGGGCGGCGATCCGCTGGAGCAAGAGGTCGTCCACCTCGGGCGCGGCGATCCGCACCATGTCGCCCTCGTCGCTATCCTCGACCCAGACCTCGCCCGGCTGGTTGACGAGAATCTCGGTCACCGTGTCGCGTTCCAGCCAGCGGCGGAACGGCTCGAGATAGGTGTCGAGATAGACGTTGCCCGATGCCCCGGCGAGCGGGCGCGCGGGCGCCGCCCCGGCGAGGCTGGTGACGACCTGCATCAGTTGGTTTCGACCTTGGAGAAATCGAGATCGCGCGCGGTGAACACGCGGATCGGTTCGCCCTGCGGGACCTTGACGGTCGGCGCGATCTGGCCGGTTTGGCCCACGGCGGCGGCGGCGGCGGACTGGCCGCCCCCGGTGATGATTGCCGCCGAACTGCCGAGCGCGGAGAGCCCGCCGACCACCGACAGCAGCATGGCCGAACCGAACCGTTCGAAGAAATGGGTGCTGACCTTGCCGGCAAGGCCGGTCTGGCCGGAGAAGTCCACGCCGGGCGAGCCGATATCGACGCTGACCCCATCGGGCCGGATCAGCCTGGTCCAGATCACGTAGGCCCGCTTCTGCCCGGCCTGGATGCCGCTCTTGTACTGGCCGATCAGGCGGGTCGAGCGCGGCAGCAGCACGCGGGTGCCGTCGAAGCTGCGCACGTCGGCGCTGACCACGGCGCGGGCATAGCCGGGCAGGTCGGTGTTGATCGCGGTCTCCAGCACGGCCGGGATCAGCGTGCCCTGGGCCACGGTGTTGCGCGGGTCGATCGAGACCGTGGCCTTGGCCGCGCCATTGCCGCCGGCGCCAAGCTTGGCGGCGAAATCATCGCCCCCTGCCCCGGCGGCCGGACCGGCGCCGGGGGCCAGCCCGGCAACCTGGCTGCCGGCAGCGGCAGCATCGAAGATCAGCGTGGGAGCACCGGCGGGGTTGGTACCAAGCTGCTGGCCGACGTTGGGAACCGGCGCGACCATCGGCGGTGTGCCCGGCATGGCCATGGCCGGCGCCTGCGGCGGCAGGGGCATGCCCATCGGCGCGCCGTGGGGCGGGATGATCCCCATGGGCGCCGGCGGGGGCAGCTCGTTGCGGATCACGGAAGGCTGCTGCTCCTGCGGCGAACGAGACGAGCTCATCGACCAGAAGGTGACCGCGCCGAGCGCGCAGGTCAGCACCACGCCGGTGGCGAGGGTCGCCATGTCCGAGCGGGGGCGGCGCTCCATGACCTGGGGCAGGACCCGGCGGGTGGCCAGTTCGATGACCTCGGCACTTTCCTGGTGCCGCGGATCGAAGTCCTTGCCGGCGACGTTTTCGTTGTTCCGCGCGAGACGCATGGCGGTTCCTTCAGGATCAGTGGTGAGCGGAATTGGCGGCCAGCGGCGGGGCGGGCGCGGGCTCAAGCGGAGCGGCAGGCGCCGTCGGCTGCGGGGCGGTCGTCGCCACAGCCGGCTTGGCGCGCACGAGGATGGCGCTGTCCCGGCCCGAACGCAGGATGATCGAGGCGGGCACCTTGTCGAGCACGATATAATTCTCGCGCACGGCGTAGTTCACCGGGCCCTCGACACCCTTTTCGTCGCGCACCAGGATGGCGGGCATGGTCCGGCCGCTCGCCCAGGAGAGCCAGGTCGACTGGCCGTCATCGAACACCCGGTCAGGCGCCAGCCTGGTCTTGCCGCCTACCTTCCAGGCGAAATTGGGCACCCCCATCTGCGCGGGCTCGGCGGCGCGCTCGGGCTTGGGCTTTTCGGGATAGGTGAACCGCAGCGAATAGAGCGGGGCGCGGCCCTCGGCCACGGCAAGGTCGAAGAAGTAGGTCCGCTGGTCGGTCACCACGGTCATGTTGGTGCGGGCGTGGCGGCCCAGCGGCTTCACGAACAGCAGGTTGGCCCGCTTATTCGGCGTGATCTGCCAGGTGGCGGAATCGCCCACGGCGATGTTTTCGACGTGCTCGTCGTTGGCAAACATGATCGTCGCCTGGATACCGGGCCGGCCTTCGACGCGGACGACTTCGTCGGCGCGGTACAAGTGGGCCACGAGCCGTTCGTCGGCGGCGGCGGCCGGACTGGCGGCGCCGGCGGCGAGCGCGGCGGCGCCTGCCGCGGCAACAAGGAAGCGGGCAATCATCTCAGGAGCTCCTGGGGCTTGGGCAGCGGGCGAAAGCGGCTGCCGATGCCGCGCGCCCGGGCGTGGGCGCCGGCGGCGAGCGGGGTGTGGGCGTGACCGGGGCCATCGATCAGGCGCAGCTGCGATCCGGTGAGCAGCGCCGGGGCACCGCCGGGCAGGGCGGCGGACTCGGGCGGAAGGGCGGCGGCGTGAATGGTCCGCAGCGCGGCGGGCGAAGGCAGCAGCAGCGGGGCGGCAGGTGCCTGCCAGGCGGGGGCGGGAGCCGGGTCGCTGGCGCGGTCCGCCCGGCCGCCGAAGACCTGCCAGGCGCCGACCAGGGTCGAGCAAACCTTCATCGACAGGACCATCAGCGCGCAGTGGACGGCCGAGACGAGGAACAGCGATATCGCCGCGCGCCCGTCGATCCCTAGATCGCCGTTGAGCTTCTGCAGCACCGGGACGATCAACTGGAAGCTCATCGTCCCGCCCAGCACGGCGAACAGCGGGGTGATCCCGGTCAGCACCACGGCGCGCAGCCAGCCGGCGAACAGCCCGCGCGTTCCGGAAAACAGCGCCATGACGATGAACACCGGGCCGACCGCCAGCAGTACGCCCAGCGCAATGCGCGAGACGACGATCACGCCGACCGTTCCCAGCATCAGCAGCAAGGCGGCGAGCCACATCAGGTTGGTGGGCGTGAAGCTGCCCTGGGCCGCCTGGGCGGCACCGGCAGCGGGCGTGCCAACGGCATCGGCGGCTGCGGCGATGGCGGCAAGGATCTGATCAAGCCGGCTGGCGAACAGCTCCACCGCCGAACCCGCCGTGCCCATCAGGGTGCCGGCCAGTTCGTCCGGCGCGGCCACGGCGAGATTCCAGATCACGCTCTGGTAGGCGACCCACGAGGTCGCGAAGGTGAGCACGGCGCCGAGCAGGAAAACCTGCGGGGTCAGCACGGCCACGCCGATCCGCGTGCGCCCGGTCAGCAAGGCCAGCGCAAAGATGGCAATGAACAGGGTCAGCAGGATGGTGAGGGCCGAGAGCAGCGAGCCCTGGGTGCCGAACAGGCGGGCAAAGCCCATGGCGGCGGTTTCGTTGGCCAGGCAGTCGACCGCGCGGATCGCCTGCAGGGTGCCGTCCGCCGCCGCGCCGGTGAGGGCATCGCAGGCGCTCACTCCGCCGCCTCCAGGAACCAGCCGAGTTCGAGGTTTTCAGAGCCGGGCCACGGCATGCCGGTGAGCGAAGCGAACCAGGCGGCGGGCTCGTCACCCAGCTCGGCGCGCAGGGTGTCGAGCCGGCGCACGATCGATTCCCGCCCGGAAAGGACGGTGAGCACATCGGGCATTCCCGCGAGATCCAGCCGCACCACCACCGAGGCATCGGGCTGGCGCACCAGGAAGCAGCGGCTGTGGGCCGGCAGGGTGCGGATGATCTGGAATTCCCGCTCGGTCAGGCCGAAGCCCTCGCAGTAGTCCTCGGGCCGCGCCCGCGAATTGGGCATGAAGATCATCGTTGCGGTCTGTTCGACCAGGGCCGTCGCGATCCGGCTGTCAAGCGCATCGCGGGCCGACTGGGTCGCGAATCCGACAAGGGCATTGCGCTTGCGCAGGGTCTTGAGCCAGTCGCGGATACGGGCCGCGAAGACCTCGTCGTCAAGCGCCTTCCAGCCTTCGTCGATGAGGATCAGTGTCGGGGTCCCGTCGAGCCGCTCCTCGATCCGGTGGAACAGGTACATCATCGTCGGCGTGCGCAGGCGCGGGTTTTCGAGCAGCGCGGTCATGTCGAAGCCGAGCGTGGCGGCGGAGAGGTCGAGCCGGTCGGCCGGGCCGTCCGCTCCGTCGAGGACCGGTCCGTCGAACAGCCAGCCGTGTTCGCCGCCCTCGATCCACGGGCCAAGCCGGTCGGCCAGATCGCCCGGGGTCGGACGGCCGCGCCCGGCCAGCAGCTCGCGGAAATGGGTCAGGCGGCGCAGGCGCGGGTGGTTGGCATAGGCGGCGTCGACCGCCTGGGCGATCAGGGCCGTTTCCTCCGGCCCCCGGGCCGCCAGCAGCACGCCCAGCCAGTCGCACAGGAAGCCGCGGTTGGCCGGGCTGTCGGCCAGGGCCAGCGGGTTGAAGCCAGTGGGGTGGCCGGTGGCGATCCGGCTGTAGGTGCCGCCGATGCCGCGCACGAAAACCTCGGCGCCGCGATCCTTGTCGAACAGGACCGTGCGCGGGGCGAAGCGCTGGGCCTGGGCGGCGAGGAAGTTCATCACCACGGTCTTGCCCGAGCCCGAAGGCCCGATGACGGTGAAGTTGCCAAGATCGCCGCCGCCGGTGCCGGTGCCGTGGAAGTTGAAGAAGAACGGGGTCGCGCTGGTGGTCTGCAGCAGCGAGACTGCCTCGCCCCAGTGGTTGCCGCTGGCGTGGCCGATGGCGAAGCCGTGAAGCGAGCCGAAGCAGGCCATGTTGGCACTGGAGATCATCGCCCGGCGCACGACGTAGCTCTCGTTGCCCGGGAACTGACCCCAGAAGGCGGGCTCGAGGTTGACGTCCTCGCGCACGGCGATGGCCCCGGCCTCGGCAAGGGCGGCGGCGCAGGCGGCCCCGGCCTCGTCGAGCAGGTCAAGCTGGTTGCTGCGCACCAGCACGGACAGGTGATGATCGCCGAAGCCGACCTGGCCGACCCCCAGCGCATCGCGCGCCGATTGCATCTCGCGCCGTTCCGCCATGGCGGTTTCGTCGGCCGAGCGCAGGCGGCGCAGGGCGAGGTCGATCCGCTCGCGGGCGATCTGCCGGTCGGACGGGGCATAGCTTTCAGTGAGGACCAGCTCGCAGGGCAGGCGCAGCAGGGGGTCGACGAGCCCGGGCGTGGTCGAATCCGGGTAGTCCTTGAGCGAGATCATCGTCCCGAAGGTCGAGCCGCCAAGGCCCTGGCTCTCCAGCGCATCGAGCCCGAAGGCGAGACGGCGATAAGGCAGGACCTGGCCGAGATCGGCGCTCTCCGAAGGCCGGCGAACGGGGCGCAGCTCGCCATTGTAGAGCGCCGAAAGCAGCTCGAGCACTTCGTTGCAGGGCCCGGCCGAACCGCGATAGTCGCCGAGCAGGCGCGCGCCATATTCGCCAAGCGCGACGATCATTGCCGAGGCCGCGGCGCGCAGGGCCCGCACGTCCTCGGGATTGGCCGTGGGCGCGCGGTTGCCGCTGCGGCGCAGCCCGCGCGACAGGCGCCGTGACAGCAGTTCTGGCCAACCCGCCTTGCCGCGGGCGGGGCGGCGGACGAGGGTGACGAACTGGTCGTTCACGAACATCGCCCCGCCGCGCAGGCGCTGGCGCCAGCGCATGTCGATGTGGGCAGCGAGCGGATCGGCGAAGGCCGATTCCAGCTCGACCTCGACCCGGCGGCGGATCACGTGGTGGTAGAGTATGAAGCGGCTGTCGAGCGCGCTGCGCATCAGCAGTTCGCGCAAGGCGGTGTGGCTGTTGAGCTCGTCCTCGCCCGCCGTCTCGAAGCTGAGGCCGGGCACCAGCAGCGAGATCATCACCGAGCCGTCGCGCAGCAGGACGACGTTCTCGTCGAGCAGCGAATGATAGGGGAGGCGGTCCCCGGCCAGGGCCTCGCGCCCGGCCCATGAATGGCCTCCGCCATTACCGCCCTTGCGGCTGGATGCCTTGCCCCTGATCATGGCGCGTAGCTGTTGCAGCCCCAGAGCTGCCGGTTCGGAGTGCGTGGGCATTTGCTCGCTTTCGTCAGCCAGAGGTCGAACACGCGCGGCTCGCGCAGGGAGGCGAGGTAGCCGGCCGCATGGATCAGCAGGGCGATGGGCAGGGCCATGAACCGGTGGGTGATCAGGAACACCTCGGTGGTGAGCGCCATGTTGATCACGAAGAAGTTGTAGGTGACTCCGGCGAACATCTGGGGACGGGTCAGCGCCCGGTGGACGGGGAACTGGGCGATCCTGGTAGCTGGGAGGCCCACGCCCGGTCAGCCCGTTACCGCGACGGACTGGATGCCCGAGACGATCGCCCCCGCCCCGAACAGGACGAAGCAGCCGATGATCACGGTGGCCCCGAAGCGCCAGTTCATGCGGCCGGTCAGCATCATGAAACCGACGGCAGCAACCGCCATGACCGCCACGGCCGTGGCGACATTGCCGAGCAGCGTGCCCTGGAGCCAGCTGAGCGCGGCGATGATCGGGCCGGAGCCCTGCGGCCCGCCCGCCTGGGCGAAGGCGGTTCCGGGCATGGCAAGGGTGAGGGCGGCAGTTGCGAGCTTGAACGACTTGGACAACGACTTGGACATGGGTCAGACCCCGAGTTTGTGAGTGAGACGGGCCATGATCGAGGCCACGTAAATCTGGGTTTCGCGAATGTTAGGGACCCGGCCAGCGCGCTGCACGCGCCCGGGGCCGGCATTGTAGGCGGCGAGCGCCCGTTCGACGTCGCCACCGAACAGGTCGAGCTGCATGCGCAGGTACCGCGCCCCGCCATCGAGCGCGGCGAGCGGATCGGCCGGATCGACGCCGAGCTGGCGGGCGGTCCCCGGCATCAGCTGGGTCAGCCCGCGCGCGCCGGCCGGGGAGACGGCATCGGGACGCCAGCGGCTTTCTTGCCAGACTACTGCTTCGAGCAAATCTGGACTTAGGCCATACTTGTAGGCCGTGAAATATACATGGTTGCGCCAGCGATCGGGCACGCCGGTCGGCGCGGCGCCCACGGCGGTCGCCGGGATCTCCGACAGGCCTGCGGCGGGGGCCGGTGCAGCCGCGCCGGGGGCATCGACCCACCGCGCACCATCGCTGCCGACCTCCATCACCTGGGCCTGGACGGCCCCCGTCCAGAGCACGCTCAGGATAACCGCAAGGGTAGCCGGAATGGCTCTATGGAACACTGCATACTCCCGTCCTCAAACCCAGCTAAGAATCTGAGTTTGCCCAACTCTTTCCTACAGATTGAGTGGTTAAAGCCAAGTTAAGGCGGCCGGGCAGGTTGTCGCCCCGGCGCATTAATCGGTCACCCTGCCGAAGGGCTGTGCGCAGTTCGAAAAGTGACCCGCCCCAAAGCGGGACAGTTTGCCGCAGCGCGGGAACGGGCGAATGGTTAACAAGTTGTTAGCGTCGAGGAGCACCTGTCGATGCTATCTACCCCCTACGCGTTTGAACCTGCCGCCCCGCTTGCCGAGGCGGGAGATGCGCTGAATTTCATCAACGATAATGACTATAGCTCACCGCGATCTAAGATCTCATTCCTCGGCGTCGAGTTCGACGATGTAGATATGGGGGAGGTTCTAAGACACTGCGATGTTCTGACCCGTAGTCATGACTTTCACTATATTACGACGCCGAACGTTGACCATATCGTCACGATGCACTCCGAACAGTCGCACGCGAGGACCTTCCGCCAAGCTGAAAAGGGCGCGACCATCCGCCTGTGCGACAGCCGCATCCTCGCCCTTCTGGCGCGGATTTCCGGTATTCGGCTTGCCGCGGTGCCGGGCAGCGACCTGACCTGCGAACTGCTCCGCAAGGTCATCCGTGCCGGGCACCGCGTAGCCATCGTCGGTGGCGACGAGGCCCTGCTGCAATGCCTGCGCGAGCGGCGGCCAGGCGTAACCTTCCTCCAGCACACACCACCGATGGGCGTGCTCCACGACAAGGCGGCGCAGGAAGCGATCTGCCGATTCGTGGAAGCAGCTGATGCCGATTTCGTGTTCATCGCCATTGGCGCACCGCAGAGCGAGGTGGTCGCCCGCGCCATTGCCCGGTCGGGCAAGGCGCGCGGCCTCGGCCTCTGCGTTGGCGCTTCGCTGGCCTTCTTCACCGGCCAGCTGCGCCGCGCGCCGCGTCCCCTGCAGGTGATGCACCTCGAATGGCTGTTTCGCCTGGTGTCGGAGCCCCGGCGGCTGTGGCACCGCTACGTGGTCAAGGGTCCCCGGATTTTCAGGATCTGGTGGGACTACCAGACGGCGGGTCGGCACGGCGCTCCGGCCTTCTGAGCCGGAGTACCACCCGGCGGGTCAACCACGCTCCGATCCGGGGCGCCGGGTCCTGACCCACCGGGTCTCGCGCCGCCCGAGAAAGCGCAGATAAAGCGGCAGCTTCCAGATTATATATAGCGGCACTCTGAGCAGGGCGCCGGGTCGAAGCAGGGCCCGGCCCATCGCGGCCCATGCCGCGAGGACCAGAACGCCAGCCAATCCGGCACTGGCACCCAGCACGATCAGCGGCGCCGCCGATGCACCAGCCAGCCAGGCCAGGGTGAGCACCACGCCGGCGCCGAGCACGAGCACGCCCATCAATGCGAGCGGCGGCACCAGCAGGTCCAGCCCCAGCGCAATAAGCGACGAGCGCCGCCTGGCCAGGCCTTCGCCCAGCAGCGGCAGCGCCTGCCGCGCGGCGACGGACAGGAAGCCATGCTCCCACCGCTTGCGCTGCTCCAGCGTATCGGCCCGCGCCGCGTGGGGCGAGGTCACCGAGGCGGCGGGCACCAGCACGGCGCCCTGCCCCTGCCGGATCAGTTCGACGCCCAGTTCCATGTCTTCGGCGAGGTGGCCGCTCGCCAGCGGCAAGCTGGCGAACATCGGCCAGGGGAAGGCCATGCCGGTGCCCATCAAGGTGATCGCGCCCGCCATGCGCTGCAGCCCGCGCGCGCGGACCAGGTTCTTGAGCGCAAAGGCAAAACAGGAAATCTGCACCAGCGGGCTCGCCTCTCCACCCGGCGCGGCAAGCAGGTTGCGGGCCTGGGCGGGGCGCCCGGTGGCAAGGCAGGAGCCGGCCAGCCGCTCGACCGAACCGGGAGCCAGCCGGCAATCGGCGTCGAGCACCATGACTACCTCGGGCTGGGTCCCCGGCAAACCGGCGGCAAGGTGATCGCGGGCAAAGGCCAGGGCATAGCCCTTGCCGCGCCGCTCGCGATCGGTCCGTTCGATCACATCTGCTCCGGTGCCGCGGGCGATGGCCGCCGTGGCATCGCTGCAGTTGTCGGCGACGACGAGGATGCGGGTGCCCGGCGGAACTGCGGCCATCAAGGCGCGCAGCGAACCTTCGATCACCGCCGCCTCGTCATGCGCGGGGACGATCACCGCAACCCGGGCAGCGGGTGCGGGCGTCGTCCGGTCCGGGCAGCCGGCGAGGCCGAGCGCGATCTCCCCTGACAAGACGAGGCACGGCACGGCGGCGGCGCCCGTCACGACCCAGCTAGCCGCATCAAGCAAGCCGCTCATGCCGCCCCCTTCCTGAGGCTTGCGATGAACGTGCGGTACTGCCCGGCGACTGTCGGCCAGGCGAAACGGCCGATGTCGGCCGCAGGTGCTCCGGGGCCCCGCGCGAGAGCCGCGCCGAGCGCGGCGGTCAGCGCCCGGGGATCGGTGGTGTCGCAGAGGAACTGGTCCTCGCCGACGATCCAGCGCGTGCGAGGCAGATCATGGGCTACGGCGGGCAGGCCGCTGGCCCGGGCCTCTACGAAGACATTGCCAAAGGATTCGTCGGTCGAGAGATGCAGGAAGGCGTCCGCGGCGCGATAAAGCATCGGCATTTCGGCCGCCGGCAGGGTCACCCGGCGATAGCGCGGGCCGAGCCGCTTCGCCCCCAGCCGGTCGATCTCGTCGCGCAGGGGGCCGTCTCCGGCCACGATCAGCTGTGCATCGGGCAGACCCGCGACGGCAGCCACCCCGTCGGCGACGCGCTTGCTCTCGATCAGGGCGCTGACCATCAGCACGACCGGCCGGTCGTCGGCCAGGCCGAAGGCCGAGGGCGGGTGACGGCCCGTGCCGAAGCGGGCCAGGTCAACCCCGTTGGGGATCAGCGCGCTGGGCCAGGCGGCGCGATGGCGTTCATGGAAATCGGGATTGGTGCAGACCAGCCCGTCGCAGCGGAAGGTGCGGAATTCCGACGACTCCCGCCGGGCCGGCCAATCGCCGTTCTGTGTGACGAACACCTGCAAGGGGCGCCCGCCCCGGCCGGGGCGGCGCAGCGCCCAGTGGGTGAAGGGAAACGAGCAGGTGACCACCGCATCGAAATCGGCCGGGTTCAGCCACGCCGCCAGCTGCGCGGCGAAGAGCATGTCCTCCCAGCTCTCCGGCGTGCGCAGCACCGGCACGGCGGGCAAGCCTTCGAACCGGCGGCGGTCGATCGTGGAGAATTGCCGGTAGGCATAGGCCTGACCGGAGCGCGGCGGCCCGGCGCCGGCGACAGTGACCTGGTCGCCGCCTGCCGCCAGATGGTCGGCCACGGAAAGCAGCGCCACTTCGGCCCCGCGGTCGTGGCGGTGAAACCCGGGGAGCGCGAACAACAGCCGCAACCGGCCAGCCGCCGGATCGTGCGGGCCGGGAGGGTTCAAGGCTGGGCTGCTCCCGGAGCCGGGGCGAAGCCCTTCTGGTATTCGATCTTGGCTGCCGCCTTCAGCGTCTTGAGCCGATCCTCGAGCCGCGTGTTGACCCGCTGGGAGAGGAGCCGATCCGTGGCCGCGCTGCGCGCCGCATCGCCGGTGATGGGGGCAGACTGCTTGCCGGTGATGGCACCGACCGAAACCACGCCATTCCTTGCCTGGACGAACGGCTCACCCGGAGGCAGGGCGGCGATCTTGGCATAGGCCTCGGCCGTCAGGCCGGCGGAATCCAGCTGGCTCGAATTCTGGGTGAAAGCGATGCCGGCTGCCCGCAACCGGGCAACGATGGCATCGAGCGAATGCTCGCCCTCGATCGCCGTCATTACGGCAGGGTCCTTGGGCGAACCGAACTGCAGGCGGTTCACGGTCCAGATCACCCGGTCGGCGAAGGCTCCGGGATTGGCGCTTATATAGGCGTTGACCTCGCCCGGATCAGGCCTGGCCATGGTCCGCGCGGACCGCTGGGCGAGGAACTGGACGAGGAGGCGATCCTCGAGCTGCTTGCGCTGGACCAGGAAGGCAGGGTCTTTCTCCACCCCCTCATCGCGCGCAGCGCCGGCCAGCAGTCGGCGCTGGACCAGCGACTGCACGGCCGCCTGGCGCACCGTGGCCTGATCGGCGCCCTGCGGAAGATTGGCGCCCTTCAGCTCCTCGGCGACTTCGCCCTGGGTGATCTCGTCCCCGTTGACGACTGCGACGACCTGACCCTCAGGCTTGCGCTGGCAGCCGGTCAGCAGGAGCGAGGCGGCAACGAGCGGAATCCAGATATGCCTTGCCAATGCGGGGTGCCTTTCGTGGGAAGAGATCATCAAGCGAGCGTGCCGACCAGCAGGCGGCGCAGACGGTCCGGCGCGCCGGCGACCAGCGCGCGGACGAACTGGCGCAGCACCGGCTCGGCAACCGCGCCATCGGCGAGGGTTGAGACCCGCACCAGCATGCCGTCGGGCACCTCGCGGGCGAGGTTGGCGAGCAGGAGGTCGCGCTTCTGGCCGAGCCAGGAACTGGGGATCCGGTCGCCCTCGCGGGTCCAGTAGAGCACCTGCTCCACCCGGTCGGGGGCCGAGGCGGCGAACCGGTTGGCATCGAGGCTGCGGCCAGGCGCGATCTCGACCGGACCGGTACGGGTGGGCGTGAGCGCGAAGCCGCCCGCCTTATAACAGGCTTCCGGCCGGTGGATCTGGAGCACGCCGTCCTGCTCGCTGTTATAGGCCAGCATCAGCATGACCGGCGGGGCGGAGGGTGCGGTATAGGTGCGGCTGACGATGTTGTCGTAGAGCCGGTCCTGCAATTCGTCGGCGGTGGGGAGGACCACCCCCTCGCTGGAAACATAGCGCCATGGACCCACGGCATTGGGCACCCATCGCTCCATCTCCCCACGCGCCAGTTGCGGCCGGCGTCGGTTCGGCAGGCGGGCAAAGGCCGTGGCGGCTCCGGCGAGGTAGACCCCGCCGAGCAGCGTATCGCGCCGCGAGATCATGCCGCCACCGGGCGCAGGGCGGTAGCGCGGCGGTCGAACCGTTGCAGCAGGAGATCGGCGAGGCCCAGTGCAATCAGCGCCACGGCAAACATGACCAGCCCGGCGAAGGTGTGCATGTAGCCCTGAGCGGCAGATTCGCCGAAGTGGTAGGTCAGCAAGAGCAGGATCAGCACCCGCACGAAGTTGGCCAGCATGGCGATCGGGATGATCAGGATCGCGAACAGGAGGGCATAGGCCAGCCGGTCACCGTAGCGCAGGTGGATATAGAGCAGCGACAGGGCACTCAGCGAGACGATCGAATTGAGCCCGGCGCAGGCGGCGGCGACCAGCAGCTGGTATTGGCCGATCTGCAGCATCACCCCCTGCCCGCCGACCGGGTAGCCGAACAGGGCGAGGAACCAGGCGCTGAAGTGCGAGATGCCGATCTTCATCGGCAGGGTCAGCGCGTCGATCACCGTATCCGGGAAGGGAAAGGCAAAAGTCAGGTAAAACAGTGGGAACAGCATCTGCCGCAGCGCCGCCGCACCCAAGCGGGCATAGGCGGCGCTCAGCACCAGGCCATAGGCCAGGAAGCCCTCGAGCTGGATCATCGCGGTGATCCGGCAGAGATACCAGGCCGGGAGCAGCACGGCGACCAGCAACGCGACCAGCCAGCCCTGCCCCCGCGTGGCCAGCGGCGCAGCGCGCGGCCAGGCCCGCCACAACAGCCACAGCCCGGAGATGAACACGATCGGCCCGTGGGCGCCCTGCTCGGTCGACCATCCCTGCTGGGCCACCCGTACCAGGGTGGGCACGGCAATGGCCGCGCAACCCGCCAGCAGCACGAGATCCGAGGCGGCCAGCCGCGCCACCGGAAGAGCCAAGACCGGTCGACGCGGCGTTCCGGGATCCGCGGCGGCCACGGTTTGCGGTTGGCTGACCATGGCCGATCAGCCCCCGCGGGGACCCGATCGGCTTCCGGCTCGTTTAGGGCCGGACGCGAACACTTGCGAGAACATGACCCTTGGCACGTCTTCAGCCCCTCCAGCGCACGCAGACGCTCATTGCCGTCCTGACGGTAGTCGTGCTGTGCGCCATGGCGGTTGAATCGACGGGATCGAAAAAGGTTCCACATTGTTGCCGCGCGCCGGCAGGCCAGGTTCATGGAATTGCCCTCGTATCGCCCGCCAATGCCGCAGCCGACATTCCCGCCGTGGCGGCCGAGCCCAACACTTTCCTGCCGCTTGCCCCGGCCGATGCCGAGCAGATCAACGATGCCCGGCCGCTGGCAAACCGCCCGCTCCAGCCCCCGCTCCCGACCTATATGCCGACCGCCTGGGACGCGCTCGCCCGCGAGACCGCCCGCCGCTGCCTCGCCACGGCGGTATACTATGAAGCCGCCGGGGAAGGCTGGCGCGGCGAACTCGGCGTTGCCCAGGTCGTGCTCAACCGGGTGCGCCATCCGGCCTACCCCAAGACGATCTGCGGCGTGGTCTACCAGGGATCGAACCTGCCGACCGGCTGCCAGTTCACCTTCACCTGCGACGGCCGCCTGGCACGGCCACCATCGCCCTCCGGGTGGAAACAGGCCATGGCCGTGGCCGAGGCGGCGCTGTCGGGCACGGTCGAACCGCGCGTGGGCATGTCGACCCATTACCACACCCGCGCGGTTGTGCCCTACTGGGCTCCGTCGCTCGACAAGCTGGCGGTCCTGGGCAACCACATCTTCTACACTTTCGCCGGTGCCGCCGGCAGCCGGCGCGCCTTCAGCGGCCAGATCCTTGCCGAGGAAGCACCGCCCGGCGCGATTCCGCTTCAGGCCAACGCAAGCCAAGTTGATCCTGCGGCAACGGTAGGGCTTAGCGCCGCCAGCCCGATCCCGGCCACACCGCCTTCTGCGGTAAAGGCCGACGCCCGCATCCCCACCCGCCTTGCCGCGGACGAACGCGGCACCCTCGCCGAGCGAGGCGGCACCCTGCTGCAAACGGATGCGGTTGGTAACCGGCTACGCTCAGATGACAGCCTGCGCCTGCGATGACCGCCAGCCGATTTTATACCCCGGCCATTTGGTTCCCGGCGTTTTGCTCCATTCATCGCCATCACGCCACGGCTCGCAGGAATTCGCTGGATTTAGAGTCATTTATGCGACGAGCTGAACGGGCCGTTTACCCGAGGTTAAGGTAACCAACGCACTTTTAACGCATGACAAACGCCCTTTCCCGTCGTGCTCTCCTCACCCGCGGTCTTGCCTTCGGAGCCAGCACTCTCGTCCTTTCCGGCTGCAGTTCGACGAGCGGGCAGGACGCCTCCGCAACCACCCAGAAAAAGCCCGGCACCACCCAGGTCCCGATCACCACGACCGGCACCAATTTCACCTGGAAGCCGCTGCGCATCGGTGCCGGAGGTTACCTCACTGGCCTTGACATCGCCCCCGACGGCACCAAGGTGGTGCGCTGCGACACGGCCGCCGGCGCCTACATCTGGTCCAACACCAAGGCGCAGTGGACCCCCTTGCTGACCAGCCGAAGCATGCCCGCCGGCCAGTGGGGCCACGAGGTCGGGGCAGCGGTCGGCGTCTACGAAATCGCCATCGCCCCCTCGAACACCAACCGCATCTACATCGTCTTCAACAACCTCCTCTATCGCTCCGACGACAAGGGCGCGACCTTCGCCAAGACCGCGATGGCGCCCATCACCGCCGACCCGAACGACAACTACCGCGCCGTCGGCAAGAAGATGGCGGTGGACCCGGCGAACCCGGACGTTGTGCTCGTCGGCTGCCAGACCGGCGGCCTGTTCATCAGCCGAGACGGCGGAGCGAGCTGGACTCACCAGACAGTCGTCCCCAACCCGCTCACCGCCCGCGGCGTGCGCATCGCCTTCGATCCCAGCTCGACCGCGAACGGCGCCACGCCCGTGCTCTACGTCTCGAGTCAGGGCAACGGCATCTACCGGTCGGGCGACGGCGGCAAGACCTTCGCCCTGCTGTCGGGCAGCCCGCTCGACCCGCAGCACATGGTCTGCGACCGCAAGGGCCAGCTGTGGGTGACGGACGGCAGCGGCAACGGCAACCTGCGCCGCTATGCAGCGGGCGGCTGGACCAGCCTGGGCCCGACCACCCGGGCGCTCAAGACCATCGCGATCGACCCGGCCGACAACGCGCACATCGTGGTTGCCAACGACGCCGGTACGATCGCCCAGACCCGCGACGGCGGTGCGACGTGGAGCGACTTCTACGACATCAGCTACCCGGCCGGATCGGGCAAGCGGGTGGCGTCAGACATTCCGTGGCTGGCCTGGACCAACGAGAATTGGATGTCGAGCGGCGAGATGCAGTTCGATCCGACCGCCACCAACAAGCTCTACTTCGCCGAAGGAATCGGCGTTTGGTGGACCAACCCGCCCTCGACCTTCACCGGATTCAACTGGAACTCGCAGTCGATCGGCATCGAGCAGTTGGTGTCCAATCAACTGGTCACCCCGTCCACCGGCGGCGCCGTCTACCTCGCCTGGGACCGCCCGGTGTTCAAGATCACCAACCCCGACGTGTTCCCCAGCACCCACGGACCCAACAACATCAACCCCATCATCATGGGCTGGTCGGGCGACTATGCGCCGGACAACGGCAACCTCGTGGTCGCGATGATCAACTACTGGGGCAAGGACCAGTCGGGCTATTCGACCGATGGCGGCGCAACCTGGACCCAGTTCGCCTCGGTTCCGCCGGAAGTGGGCGCCAGCGGCAAGATCGGCGGGACGATCGCCGCCGGCAGTTCGAGCAATTTCGTCTGGGCTTGCAACAACAACGGGAACGTCTGGTATACCAACGACAAGGGCGGCACCTGGAACCAGTCCTCGATCCCCGGCGTGCCGACAACGGGTGAAACCGGCTGGGGCTGGGCCTATTACCTGAGCCGGCAGATCCTCGCCGCCGACAAGGTCAACCTCGGCACCTTCTACATCTACAACTACATCGTGCCGGGGCTCTATCGTTCCACCAACGGCGGCGCGACCTTCACCAAGGTCTATTCCGGCGCGATTGCCCCCTTTGCCACCTTCAACGCCAAGCTCTATTCCGTTCCGGGCAAGGCCGGGCACCTCTTCTTCACCTCGGGCAACCTCGACGGCACCAACCCCGGGCAGTCGAGCCTGATGCGCTCGACCGACGGCGGGACGACCTGGACGGCCGTGCCCAACGTACTGGAATGCTATGCCTGCGGCTTCGGCAAGGCGGCCACCGGCGCGTCCTATCCGGCGATCTACATTGCCGGATACGTCAGCAACAAGTGGGGCATCTGGCGGTCGGACGACAATGCCGCGACCTGGGTCAACCTTGGCGACTATCCGCTGGGCAATGCCGACCTGATCCGGACGATCGGCGGCGACATGGCGGTCTACGGCAAAGTCTATGTCGGCTTCGGCGGGTCGGGCGCGGTTTACGGCTCGCTCGCCTGACGCTTGCCTGCAGCGCCGCCGTCACCAGTAGCCGGCGGCGCTGCCCTGCTTCAGCCGGACATTAGCGGCCACGGCGACGACCAGCGAAAAGGCCGTCGCTACCAGCCCCACGGCCAGGCGCGGGAGGTCCCGCAGCCCCGGTCGCGGGCCAATGGCCGGCATCCGCCAGAACAGCAGCTTGCGCGGGACGACCCAGCGGCGATTGCCGGCGCGCGCGCTGACGAGTTGCCCGACCCAGCCCGGCTCGGACGCATTGCGCGCGCCGATCAGCGGGCCGAGCGGTTCGCCGGCGCGCAGCTCCATCAGGTGCTCGAACAGCCACATGTTGACGGTCGTGCCGATCACCATGCGCTGTTCGTGGGCGAAGACGCGGCCGAGCGGCGCGGGCTCGTAGTAGTGGGTCACCCGGTCCATCTGGGTCACCCGGTCGCAATCGGTGGGCCGCGAGAACCCCCAGGTCTGGACCATCGCGTTGAGGAACCCATCCTCGCCGGGCGTGGGCTCGGGCAGCCAGATGTCGCGCAGGACCTCGCCCCTCGCGCAATAGAGCTGGCCGGAGATCGCCCGGTCGTGACGGTTGATTTCCGAGACGTTGAGCGACAGCCGGTCCACGGCCGACTTGCGCCGCTTGCGCGCAATCTGCTTCACCGGGTGGCCGGTGCAGGCCACCGCGGTCGGCTGCGCGAGCAGCTGCTCGATCATGGCGCGGCAGATGTCCGGTCCGGCCAACTCGATATCGGCATCGAGGAACAGGAAGACCTCGGCCGCAGGCGAGGCAACCTCGTGCACGACCATGTTCCAGGCCCGGCTCTTGCCGCCGATCGGCGTGTCCACCACTCGTGCCTGGGCCAGCCTGCCGGAGAGCTGCCCCGCTATCGCAGCCTCGGCCACCGCCACCGTCCGGTCAGTGCAGCCATTGGCCAGGACCACCAGTTCGGGCGCCGGATGGACCGCTGTGAACAAGTCCTGCGCAGCCAGTGAGGCAATGGTCGCGCCAATGTTCGCCTGCTCGTTGCGGGCGATAATCGCGATCGTTACGGTTAGCGCCATCGGGGCACTCGCGCGGGCAGCTCCGGTCATGCGGCCAAGCTCCCGCCCGCCGGCAAGGGCGGCTCATTCCGGCCCGGCCGGGCCACGTGCGGCGGCTCGGCGCGGGCCGCGCGGATTCGCCCGATCAGGCCGGACATGATCCCGAGGTTCAGGCAGAACATTGCCTGGATCGCATAGGTGACAAAGACCCATTCGAACCAGTTGTGCACGGCAACGACCAGCTGCGCGGCGCAGGTCCCCAGCAGGAGGATCGACAACCGCTTGTCGGGGCTCCTGAAGCACCAGAACAGCCCGTTCAGCGCGGTCAGCACCGTCAGCCAGACGAACGGCACCAGCGCGAGGTAGCCCATCTCCGCGGCGGTGAGGAAATAGGCGTTGTGGACATTGGCCGAACGGCTGCCCGTCGCCCAGGTGACCGCGCCGCGGTTGGAATAGCCCTGGGTATTGGCCACGATCACGTAGTGGTTCGCACCGACGCCCATCGGGTGATCGTGCATCATCGCGCTGGCGGCGCGCTTGAACGCCTCGCGCTCGTCGTACTCCATGTGCTGCACCGAGGCCCAGCGCGGCGCCAGCGCCTTGTAGGCCAGGGGCGAGAGCGCCGCCAGGGCCACCGCGCCGACCGCCAGCAGGGCGAAGCCGCGCGGCGTTGGCCAGAACAGGGCGATGGCGACGATCAGCAACGCCAAGCCCCCCGCTTCCAGCCCAATCGTCGCGCGCGAGGCGCCGAGGATCGCCACGATCCCGCCTGCCGCCACGCCAAGCAGGGCCCACCGCGCACGGTGGTCGGCAGCGAAGAGGGCCGCGGCCGGCAGCACGACGAAATGGGCGACCATGCCCAGCGAGTTCTGGTGATCGAACAGCCCCGGCGTCTGGTAGACCCCGTGGAAGTGCTGGTACACCGCAGCCGCGGCGTTGCAGCCGAGGCCAAACACCATGCCGGCAATCAGCGCGCGGACGCTGCCCTGGGTCGCGGCAAGCCGCGTCGACGCGATGTAGATGAGCAGAACCTTGACCATCTGCCAGGCGACGAACAGCGCCGCCGTCGGGGCGATCGCACCGAAGGCGGAGGTCACCGCCAAGATGATCAGCAGGACGAACGGAACGACATGGCTGGAGCTCGCCCGCCATCCCCCGAGCGTCAGCAGGACCGCCATGGCGAAGGAATCGACCAGCGAGATCTCGATGCCCTTCACGTAGCCGGGCCAATAGGGCCACGACACAGGCGCAACAGTAATGTGTGCGGCGTGAAAGAATAGCGGGCTTGCCCCGAACAGAAAAGCCACGGCTCTCCGGCCCGCCGCACCCGACGAAATCATCGCGGCAAGCAGGGGAACCAAGCCGATGATTATGAGTAACCCGATGTACTTCACGGGCAACTTGCGCCGGAATCGCCGGATTTTGGCATTTTCTCTTTCTTTCTCAAATAGATAGGCCTATATCTCAGCATGCCCAGCGGCCCCTCCGATCCGCCCGCCATCGAACTGCCGCCGCGTTCGGGGCTGCTGCTCCGCGTTCGGTCCGCCCTGGCCGTGGCCAGCCCCGCCATGCTGGCGCTGGTCGGCTGGCCGGTCATCACCTTCGGCGGCCTGCAGGCGATCCGCCTGGTTACCAACATCATCCTGTCTCACCTGCTGAACCCGGCGATCTTCGGCGTCCTGCTGATCGTGAACACGCTGCGCACCGGCGTTGAGCTGCTGTCGGACGTGGGGGTGGGCCAGAACATCGTCTCGCACTCGGCGGGCTCGACGCCGAGCTTCACGGCGACCGCCTGGACCATCCAGATCGTGCGCGGCGTCCTGATCGCTGCGGTGCTGGCCACGTTGTCCCCACTCATCGCCCACTTCTACGCAGAACCGATACTGGCCAAAGCGGTTCCAATGATGGCGGTGCTGCTGCTGATCTCGGGTTTCCAGTCGACCGGGCTGTTCGTTCTGATGCGTGAGCAGCGGCTGGCCCAGCTCTCCGCCTTCGAGCTGCTGCCGGCGGCGGCGGCCATGGTCATCCAGGTGACGATCTCCTACTTCGACCGCACGGTATGGTCGCTCCTCTACGGCGCGGTGATCTGCATGGCGCTCCAGGTCGCCTGCTCCTTCGTGATGACTCCGAGCGCCGGCTTGCGCCTGACAATCGACCGCGACCACGCCCGCAGCATCCTGCATTTCGGCAAGTGGATCTTCCTGTCGTCGGCGATCTTCTTCATCGCCGGCAACTTCGACCGGCTGTACCTGAGCCATGCGATTCCGTGGGCCCTGCTGGGTGTCTATGGCATCGCCCGCTCGCTGTCGGAGGCGTTCACAGTGCTGCTTGCACGGGTGGGCAACATGGTGATCTTCCCGATCATCGCCGGCTCGCGCCACCGGGGCGAAGCTCTCCGCCAGCGGCTGTCGTCGCAGCGGGTGCCACTGCTCGCAACGGCAGCCGTGGGCCTGGCGCTGTTCATTGCGGTGTCCGACCGGATCGTGTTCCTGCTTTACGACCAGCGCTATCATGAGGCGGCCGCGATCCTGCCGGTGCTGGCGGCCGGCGTGTGGTTCTCAATGCTCGCCACGCTGGGCGAGGCGGTGTCGCTGGGGATCGGCCGGCCGCAGATCGGCACCGTGGCGAATGCCGCCAAGCTCGCGTGGATGGTGGCGGGAATGCCGCTGCTCGCGGCGAGGTTCGGCTTTCCTGGGCTGGTCGCCTGCATCGCCGCCGCCGATCTCATCAAATACCTCGCGCTGAGCCTGGGGCAGAAGCGCTGGCGGCTGGCCTTCCCGATGCAGGATCTGGCGCTGACCGGCTTTTTCGTGGCCTGTGTGCTGGTTCTGCGGTCCCTCTTTTCGATTTCGGGCGTTGTGGGCGCAGTCGGCGGACTCTGGGCGCTGTTCCAGTGAACGCGCGACGCGGATGGTTTGCAGGGAGTGACTGCTGCGATGAGCACGATCTGGGATTGGGTAACGCTGTTCACGCTTGCCGGCCTGGCGACCCTGCTGCTGCAGCGCTCTACCGCCGAGCAGGAAACCGACAAGCTGTGGCACTATGCCCCGCCCGGGATTGGCCTGGCAGTCGTCAACCAACTGGGCAACCACGGCCAGATCGGCTTGGCGAGCATCCTGTTCGTCGCGGTGCTCGCCTATATTGGTGCCGTGCTGCTGCGGCTGCGATTGACCTGACCGGCCGCAGGGGCGCCGACCGCGCGGCAACCGATGGCCCCTCCCCCCAACAGGGGCGGCTGGCCCGGTAGCGGGTCGATCATGTAGAGCCTGCGGGCAAGGGCCAGACCCCGCGCGGCCTCGGCGGCGCAGGCTGCATCGCCCGATTTCGGGCATAGTTCCTGCAATAGCACCCATCCGCTCACCAGGGCCGGCGCACTGCGGGTGACGCGGCGGACCAGGGCCACGGCCCGGTTGGCTTGGCCGCGCGAGAGCCACCGTTGCGCCAGGGCGCGGGCGAGAACGCCGTTTTGCGGCGCGGCATCGAGCGCGGCGGCCGTCACCCGATCAAGCTGGGGCACCGAGGTACTGTTCGCATCGGCCATGACGACGTAGGCCGGCCATAGCCGGGGGCATTCCCCGGTGGCATCCTCCGCCCGGGCCGAGGCCTCCTCGCGCCGCCCGGCAGCAAGGTTCGTGCCGGCCAGGGCAAGGAGGGCGTCGCACTGGGTCTTGTCCTTCGCCAATACCCTCTGGGCAGTCAGCTCCGCCTCGCGGGGCTGGCCCATGAGGAGCTGCGCGCGGGCGGTTATTCCGGCGACGTCGCTGCCGTCGAGACCCGCGATCAGCGCGACTGCGGGCGCGCCCTGCCCCACTTCGAGATAGTGCTGCGCGGCCATTATCCGGACGGGCCGGGGGCCGCGAGACGCAAGGTCGGCGAGATCGGCCGGCGCAAGCGGCGCAGGATCGTATTCGCGCCACAAGCGGGCCATGCGGTCAAGCCCATCGCCCTGGAGGACGCCTGACCGGAGCAGACCCACCGCTTCGCGCCGCGCACCGGCGGGATCGCCGGTCTTGTAGAGGAAGTTGACCTGCTGCACGGCTAGGTCGGCATTGCGCGGTTGCAGTCGGCGCAAGGCGACAAAGTCGGCCTTCACCGCGGGAGCGTCGGCCAGCGTGCGATCCATTTCCAGCCTGGTCAGCGACAGGCCAAAGCTGTTCCCCAAGCGTCGGCTCGCCTCATCCAGCGACGCCCGCGCGGCCTGATCGCGGTTCAGGGCGAAAAGGGCGCGGGTCTTGAGGACCATCCCGCCCTCATCTGCCGAATTGTTGGCGAGGATCTGGTCTGCCAGTTCCAGTGCCGTTTCCGGTCGGCAACGGGCCAGCGCCAGCAAGCCCTTGACCAGCCGCGCCGTCGGATCGGCGGGGCTTTGCGCCATGAGCTGGGTGACGGTTCGCTCTGCATCGTCGCTCCGCCCGAGCTGGAAAGCAATCTGCGCCAGCCCGCGCAGCGCATCGACATTAGTCGGTTCGAGCTCGACCGCCTGCCGGTAGGCCTGGAACACCTCGACTGGCCGGCCCGCAGCCAGGGCAATCCGCGCCTTGAGCAGGTAGAGATCGGCCACGTCGTCCTGCTGCCGAATGGCGCGGTTGATCGTCAGGAACGCATCGCTCGCGTTGCCTGCATCGAGCTCCTGCTGCGCCTTGTCGGCCAGCGCCATGGCCTCCTGCCGATCGGGCCCACAGCCGGCGAGCGCCAGCGCGACCGCCAGCGGAATCGCGAGCAGCGGCCCGCCCCGCCAGCCGACAGATTTCGCCGCGCGCCTTGCACTAGTGGCTGAGATCATTGGGAACGTAGATGCTTGCCGGGAGTTATCCGACCGACCGAGCGGCCCTGTCTTGGCCGTCGTCTGGCCCATGGAGGGGTGGCGAATGCGAATGTATTCCCGATGCTGGTTAGTGGGGGCGATTGCAATTCTCGTGTCCTCGGCTGCCTCAGCCCAAATCGCTTCGGTTGCAGGTAGTTCCTTCGTCGCGGCGACAAATGCAGCAATGAGCCAGTATCGAGTCAATCCCGATGACGATCTGGAGATCAACGTCTGGGGCGAGCAGCGCCTCCAGCGCGATGTGCACGTCCTGCCCGATGGCACGTTCAATTTCCCTCTGGTCGGCCAGGTTCTGGCCCAGGGGCGGCTGACCCGCGACATCGAAGCCGCCGTGACCGAGGGCCTGCGCAGCCAGTATCGCGGCGAGGTTCCGCAGGTGACCGTTTCGGTAAAGAAGCCGTCGGGCCTGTCGTTCTCGGTCATGGGCAAGGTTCACAGCGCCGGCACCTTCGCCCCGGGCCGGTTCGTCAACGTGCTCGAGGCGATCAGCCTTGCCGGCGGCCCCAACGAATTCGCCAACCTCAACAACGTGATGATCTTGCGCAAGACTTCGGACGGATTGCAGCCAATACATGTGCGGCTTGGCGCGGTGTTCAGGTCGAGCCCCAACCGTGAGCAGATCTCGGCCGAGAACATTCCCGTGATCATGACCGGGGACACGGTCATTGTTCCCTGATGGACCGGGGGCCCGGCGGGAACGGCCGCGCTCGGCGGCATGGGCAAGCCTGCTGCTGTGCGGCGGGGCGATCTGTCCGCAACTGGCGGCGGCGAAGGAGACCCTGACGGTCGACCTGTCCGCCGGCGCCGAGATTTCAAGCAATCCGCTTCTCGAGACTGGGGGCAAGGCCGCGGTCGGCGCTCAGGCTGGGATCGACGCGAACTACAATGTCGACGGTGAACGCACCGATTTCAATATCGCGGCAGCGGCGCATTCTTCGAGTTATTTCGATGGTCGGGGCACCGACCTCGCCGGCAGCATCTCGGGGAGCCTGCAGCATCGGCTCAGCCCCCGCGCGACACTCGGGGCCGTGGGTCACTACAGTTACACCCGCTCAAGCGGGTTCAACTACCTGCTGACATCCGGCGGCCCATCGCTGTTCCCGCCGCAAGTTCCGGACAGTCCGGCCAATGGCGCTTCCGGCACTGGCTCGTCGGCGAACACGGCGGCCCCGGCAGCACTGGTGACCCAGGCGATCCTGCCGGGCGGCGGTGTGATCCTGCCCCCCGACACCACGCTGATCGGCCGCCGCATCGGGCAACATTCATGGGGCGGCGCGGTCAATTTCGACTACCAGACGAGCGAACGCAGCACGCTGACCCTGGCCGCCGACGCCAATGTCACCAATTACAACGACAGCACACTGTCGAATTACCGGATGTTTGGCCAGGCGGTGGCCTTCGCTCACGCAATTTCCGCCGCCACCAAGGTTTCGGCGCAGGCCCGCATTGCCGAGGTCACTTACGACAACGGCGAACACGACGTGATCGCCACCCCAATGGTCGGGATCGAGCGCAAGCTGAGCCCTACATTCGACCTCGCGGTCTATGGCGGCGCCTCGATCGTGCACACGCGGCTGCCCGACGGGACCAGGCTCCATTCCAGCAGCTTCGCCGCTTCGGTCAAGCTATGCGGACGCCTGAGCCGGGGGCAGTTCTGCTTGTCCGGCGACCGCCAGGAACTGCCCTCGGCGCTCGGCGGCGTGCGGGCGGCTACGCTCGCGCGGGCGATCTACAGCACGCGCCTGAATCGCAACGACACGATCGACCTTGGCCTGTCTTATGACCAGCGCGGCCGGGACACGCGCAATCTGTTTCCCAACCAGACCACGGTGGGGGGATCGGCCCGTTACGAGCATCACTTCGGCAACCGCCTGGCGGCCTACGTTTCTGCCGGATACCTGCACTTCTCGCAGAGCGGAATCCCCGGGCGCTCGGAACTGCGCGGCGGTGTCGGCATTGCCTACAGATTTGGAGACCAGGGTTGAACGAACCGCAGACCGAGCAAGGCGCCATGGGCGAGTTCGGACGGCAATTGCCGTCGATCCTGTGGCAGCGCCGGAAGATTGTGCTGGTGACGTGGTTCGTCGTGGTCGTCCTCGCGACGATTATGCTCGCGGTAATCCCGACGGAATACCGCTCCAAGGCGGTGATGGTCGTGCAACCGCCGCAGGTGCCAGAGGAGATGATCGGCAATGCGATCGGCGACAATGTCGAGCGCCGGCTCGAAACGATCCGCCAGCAGATCATCGCCCGGCCCGACCTGATCGCGATCATCAACCGCAACGGGCTCTACGCGGGCGAACGTTCGCACAAGCCGCTGTCGGCGGTGATCGACAAGATGCGCCACAACATCGCGCTCGAGCCGGTTGACAGCACGGGCCTGTCGCAGTCGAACAACCCGCAGGAAGTCGCGTTCCAGCTCTCGTTCGACTATCCCGATCCCGAAGCGGCGCGAGCGGTGACCCAGCAGCTGATGGAGCGGATCGTCAGCTTCTATTCCGCGCGCAATGCCGCGCAGGCGAGCAATGCGGTCGATTATCTGGGCAACCAGCAAGGCACCTTGCAGCGCCAGATCAGCGAGGTCGAGCAGCAGATCAACGCAGTGACCGCCCGTAATGGACGCGCGCTGGCCGGCATTTCCGGGCCGATCATCAATGCGGGCAATGGCAGCAGCGAGGCGCTGATCATGCAATTGCAGCATGAGAACAGCCAGCTGCTGCAACGCAAGGCCAGCGGCAGCATTGACGGGCGGGTCGATGTCGTCACCGCCGCGCAGGCGCAGCTCGCCGCCGCGCGAGCGATGTATTCCGACAATCACCCGGATGTGGTTGCCGCCCGCCAGCGGCTCGCGGAAGCCAAGCGCCTCGCCGGCGAAATGGCCTCCAGCGGCCAAGGCGCCAGCATCGACCAGCAGATCGCCTTCAACAATTCGCAGATTGCCTCGCTGAGGGCGCAGAGCGCTTCGGACCGCGCCCAGGCGGCGATGGCGATGAGTGCGCAGGCGCAGGGTCCGGCGGCGCAGCAGGAAATCGCCGTGCTGCAACAGAAGCTTACCGGTCTCAATCAGCAGTACCAGGCGATCTCCGCCAAGTACCTCGCCGCCCAGGCCAACGCCCGGGCCAACGACGAGCAACTGGGCCGGCAACTGACCGTCATCGAGGCGCCCGCCATTCCCGACCGGCCGCATTCGCCCAACACGCTGCTGATCGTGGCCGCCGGGATCGTCGGCGGCCTGGGGCTGGGCCTGTTCGCCGCGCTGGCCATCGAGTTGCTGGCCCACCCGATCCGCCACCCCGACACGATCGCGCGCATCTCGGGCCAGCAGGTGCTCGGAGTGGTGCCCGACCTCAGCCACTTTCGGCAGCACCCCCGTCCCTCGATTCTGGCACGGTTCGCGAAACGCACGAGGCCGACCGACCAGCGAGGTGAGCTTGCATGACCCAACTGAGTTCCTCGTCAGTGCCGTCCCAATTCCTGAATGACCGGGGCAATGCCTTCGCAGTGGATGACCTAATGGATGATACCGTCGCGGGCACCGGAGAAGCCGGGCTGCCGTTGCTGCCGAAGCTAGCCAGCCTGCGCACGGTGCGGCCGGATTCAGACTGGCTGAAGGGTAACGGGATCGTCGGCTTTCGCGGCCGCAGCTCGATCTCTCGTCCGTTCAACCTGCTGCGCACGCAAATCGCGCAAGCCTGCGCAGAACATCATCTGACCCGCGTCGGGGTGAGCTCGGCCGTGCCGCACGAAGGCAAGTCGTTCGTCTGCGCAAACCTCGCCGCGGCGCTTTCGCGTCTGCCGAATCTCGAGGTCTATCTGCTCGACCTTGATTTGCGCCGTCCATCCGTAGCGCGAGCGTTCGGGCTTGAAGTGGAATACGGCCTCCAGGCTTTCCTTCGGTCCGGCAGCCCAAGCCTCGACCAGATCGGCCAGCGCGTCGAGGGTACCAACCTTGCCGTGTTCCCTGCTGTCCCAGCAGACGTCGATACGGTCGAGCTGCTCAACGGCCCGCATTTTGAGGCGTTGATGACCGCGGCCTCGGCCAAGGCGGGCATGTCCCGGATCGTCCTGTGCGACCTGCCGCCCGTCTTTGTGGGCGACGATGCCATGACGATCGCGAACCATCTCGACGCCTATATCCATGTGGTCGGCGCGGGCCAGTCGAGCACCCGCCAATTCGAGGAACTGAGTCGGCTGATGGGCGGTACGCGCTGCCTCGGCACGGTTCTCAACCGTTATACCGGCGGCCCGTTCGATCCCTATGGGTACGGAGGCTATGGCGACAAGTACGGCGCCTACTTCAGCGAGACTTCCTGAGCCGCCTCGGCGATGAGGCCTACACCGCGAGTTGATCCGCAGTGACCATGACGAGCGCCCCCGAGCCTGCAGTACACATCTCGCCCGAGGGTGCGCCACCCCCTGGCGGCCGCCTGCTGCTGGTGATCCCATCCATTCTCGACGCCGCGCAGGGCGAGGTTCGCCTCGACGAGCACTTCGCCAACAACCTGGCGGCCTACCTCGAGAACTTCCGGCAGGTTACGGTGGCCTGTCCGTCGCAGCCCCAGGGCGTGAATTCGATTCCCCTGTCGCGCTTGCCCGGCGCGGACCGCTGCCGCATCGTCGTGCTCCCCACACCCTACCGCGAGGACCGCTATCTGCTGCAGCGGCGACGCGTCTCGCGCTTGCTGTCACGCGAGATCCAGCAGGCCGACTACCTGCTGATCTCCCCCCACGCCGCCTTCGACTGGTCAACCCGCGCGGCGCAGTTGGCCGTGGAGATGAAGCGGGATTTTGACATGGAAGCCGATGCCAACTTGCAGGATATCATGCGATCACTCTGCGCGAGCATGCCCGCAGGCCTAAACAAGTTGCGCAAGTATCTCTGGCTGCGCCTCCATTCGCGCGCCTACCTGAGTGTATTGAAGCATTCCAGGGTGGCCCTCTTGCAAGGGGCTACGGTGTTCGATGCCTACCGCGATGTCGCGCCAAATCCCCACAAGGTCCTCAACGTCCAGATTACCAATGAAGACCGGATCGGTCAGGCCGCGCTGGACGCCAAAGTCCGTGCGGTACTCGCCGGCGACCCCCTCCGCATCGTGTACACGGGCCGGGCCATCGACATCAAAGGACCGTTCGAGTGGATCGAGGCCCTCGCCCGCTTGCAGCAGTCCGGCACCCGGTTCCAAGCCGACTGGTATGGAGACGGGGAGCTCCTGTCGCGGATGCGACAGGCGGTCGCCGTCGCCGGGCTGGCTTCCCATGTCACGCTGCACGGCAATGTCGAGCGGTCCCGCTCAATCGCGGCATTGCGCGATGCACACATTTGCCTGTTCTGCCATCAAACTGAGGAATCGCCGCGCTGCCTGCTGGAAGCAATTGCCTCGGGCGCCGCGCTGGTGGGGTATTCCAGCCGTTATGCTCAGGACCTGGTGGAAAGTGGAGGCGGCCTGTTCACCGGGCGCGGCAACGTCGGCGCCCTCACCGATACCCTGCTGCGCATCGACGCGGACAGGCGTCTCCTCGGTGAGCTGATGCATTCGGCGTTTCGGTCCTCGCTAAGCTACGACCGGCACAGCGCTATTCACGAAAGAATCGAACTGATCAAAAAGTATGTACGGCCTCCGTCCCTCGGTTTGACTGCGGAACAAACTTAGATTTTCTCTTTTTTACACTTCGCTGGGAAACTTCTCGGGAGCAAGCCGTTCAAGTTTCGACTCGGGCGCAAATCGTCCAAGTTTCTGCGGGGAATTTGTGACGTGCGTGCACGCGACAGGCTCTTGTTGATGTTGCTGTCGGCCTCGCCAGCGGCCCTCGTAATGATCAACGCTGCCGTCCCGGGTTTCGGCCTGCCGCCGCCTGGCCCCGCGACATCCCCGCCACCCAATGCCAACTCGATACTGACAGACCGCTCTCCCGGCGGTCGCGCGATTGCCACGGTTCAGTCCAAGGCGCGCAAGTCACCTCCCGCCGAGCGGGTGCTGAGTGCCGTGCGAGAGCGACCTCGAACCACCCCGACAGCAACCGCCCCAAACTTCTCGCCGAGTGTCCTGGCAGCCGCAGGTCCGCTTACGATGCCAGCCGTGGAGTTCGTCGCCCCTGAGTTCGGCGGAACGTCCATTGCCCCAATGGGCACCATTGGCGGTGGCGGCGGATCCGCGATGCTGCTCGTGCCCGTAAACGCCCCCGGCGGCACCCCCGGCGATAGCGAGACTCCTGCCACCCCGCCACCCGCAGTGCCCGAACCGTTCACGTGGATGACACTGTTAACCGGCCTTGGCCTGATCGGCTGGCGGCTGCGTCGTGATCGGAGCGAATGCCACGCAATGCGCGCGACAAACCCGCAAGGCTAGATCCATGAGGCGCAGCGCCGCGGCGGATGTGCGCTGGCTTTTTGCTGCCCTGTTGGTCGCCGCAGTGTCGCTACTTGCGGCCGCGCAAGCAAGTCGCCAGACAATTGCTGCCCCAGCACACGAAACGGCAAGCATCGACGGTGCGCCGAGCATCCCTCAGCGCATCCGCCTTCCCGCCGACCAGGAACTGGCGATTACCGGACCTTCCGGCGAGACGCAGCGGGTAACCAGCCTGCTCGCGCTGCCCGAGCGAATGCGCTTCGGCCAGTTTCGCTGGAGCGAGGCCGGCGTTCCGCCCGGGCCGACATGGGTCCGGGTCGATCTCGATCGCCAGCTGATCTCGGTGTTCCGTTCCGGCGAGGAGATCGGCACGGCGGTCATCCTCTACGGGGCGCGCGGCACGCCTACTCCCACCGGCTGGTTGACCGTGCGCGCCAAGGCGCTCGACCACTATTCGAGTACCTACGACGCGCCGATGCCCTACATGCTGCGCCTCACCGACGACGGCGTGGCGCTGCACGCCAGCATGGTGCGCGAGGGACGGGCGACCCATGGCTGCATCGGCCTGCCCTATGCCTTCGCCGCCCGGCTCTATGACGCGATGCAGGTGGGCGGCCGGGTGCTGATCGTGGGAACCCATCCGGCGTGACTCCGCTCGTCGCATTGGGGGCCGGTTCTTAACCTCCGGTTAGGCTTGTGCGCGTCACATGGGCGCCGATGGCTGCCCGTCGTCCTTCTTCGCGCGCCCTGCGCCGCACCGCCGTGCTCGGCATGGCCCTCGCCCTGCTCACCGGGACGGTCGGCCCCGAGCGTTCGTTCCGTGACCGTCTGCTGACCGCGCACAATGCCGAGCGCGCCGCGGTCGGCGTCGGGCCGCTGGCGTGGAATGCCCACCTCGCCGCCTCTGCGCAGGACTGGGCCGATCACCTCGCCGCCACCGGCCAGTTCCGCCACGCCCCCGAGACCCTCGCCGATCCCCAGGGCGAAAATCTCTGGGCCGGCACGCGCGGCTACTTTTCGCTGGAAGACATGGTTGGCGCCTGGGGCCGCGAGAAGCGGTTCTTCCGCCAGGGAACCTTTCCCGCCAACAGCACGACCGGCCGGGTCGAGGACGTGGGTCACTACACCCAGCTGGTCTGGCGCGACACCAGCGAGGTGGGCTGTGCCGAGGCGCGGGGCGCCGGTGAGGACGTGCTCGTCTGCCGCTATGCGAGCCCCGGCAACTATCGCGGCGAACGCCCCTTCTGAGCCCTTCCGGGGTTCTCCCCAGACCCTGACGCCGCCTGCGCCGAGCCGCCGCGGGCAGTCCAATTGTGGCACATCGCCGTTTATCTGCGCTTGCCGCGTGAACACAATCGCGTCTCCCGTGTTTACCCCTTGTTAATAGGCAGTTTGTCGGGGAAACACCGTGGCCTGGATAGTGACCATCCTGATCGCATTCTGGGGCGTGCCGCTGCTGACGATGCTGGTGGTGGCCCTTGCCTGTCTGATATCCGGACGCACGCGGCGTGCGGCCGCACGTTTCCTCGGCCTCGACGGTCACACGACATCCTCGTCGCACCCGGGGAATGCACCCGTCCCCCTGCGCATCGATCCCCGGACCGACGATCACCATGACGGGAGATCCGCCGCCTGATGACCCGGTTGCTGTGCTCCGCTCAGCGGCAACCGCTCGACCCACGAGGCCATGGGCGATGGTGTCTATGAGCACCACCACTCGCATGGGTACAGATCGGGAAACCAGCTTGGTCAATGCCTGTAATCGCCTTTGGGAAGCCTCCCTCGTGGCGATCGGCTTTGCCCCGCGCGTGTCGTTCGACGAAGGCATGCGCCAGACCGGCGCCTGGCTGCGCGGCGAGGCGGGCGCATGACTGCCACCGCCGAACCCACCGCCGCAGCCGCACCGCGCCCCCATGGCCGGATCGGGGATATCCCCATCCTCCACGGCTGGCGCGCCATCTCGATCCTGCTGGTGCTCTCCTCCCACTGGCTGCCGCTGCCCAAGGTCCTGGCGCTGAACGATGCCGCGGGCGCGGCGGGCATGGCGCTGTTCTTCTGCCTCTCGGGCTTTCTGATCGCCTCGTTCCTCGATGCCGGGGAGCCCGTTCCGCGATTCCTCGTCAAGCGCATGGCCCGCATCCTGCCGCTTGCCTGGCTGGCGATCTCGGTCCTGCTGATATGGCATCCGCGGGACTTGCCCACCATGGCCCGCAATTACCTGCTGGTGGCGAACATTCCGCCGATGGCGCTGCTCCATGGCGGGGAGCACTTGTGGTCCCTGTGCGTGGAAATGCAGTTCTACCTGCTGGCCGCCCTGCTGTGCCTCGCCTTCGGCCACCGGCGCGGCCTTCTTGCCCTGCCGGTGCTGTGCGTGGCGGTCACGATCGGGCGGATCTGGGCGCACGAGCCGATCAGCATCATCACATGGCAGCGGATCGATGAGATCCTCGCCGGTTCGACCCTGGCCCTCGCCTATCGCGGCCGCTTCGGCGACCTCAGCCACCTGTTCCGCCTGCCGCTATGGGTGGGTATCCCTGCGCTTTACCTCACCAGCGCGCCGCTGTTTCCGCCGGCTGAATATCTGCGGCCCTATGTCGCCGCGCTGCTCGTCGGCTCCACCCTCTATGCCGCGCCCGGGCCCGTGCACCGCCTGCTTACCACCCGGCCGATGCTGCTCATCGCGGAAATGTCCTATGCGATCTACGTGATCCACGGCGTGCTGACCGCCACCTGGCTGGGTACGCCGCCGCACAAGTATCCCAAGCGCCCCTTGCTGGCACTGGCCACCTTCCTGCTGGCCTGGCTCTCCACTCGTTACTTTGAGCGGCCGGTGATGCGCTGGGCGCGCCGCCTGCCGCTCAGCCAAGCGCCTGCGCCCGCAACTGCACCCCCGCGCCGCGGCGATGGCGCAGTGCCGGGTGCCTGACGGATGGCGGACGAACTTGGCGTGAAGTAACAAGCTGCCCATGCCCGCGCACCTCATCACAACCCTCGTTCACCGGCTCGGCCCGGCGGGAGTGGCGCTCGGCGCGGGGCTGGAGGGGGAGACGGCGGTAGTCATTGGCGGGACCGCCGCCCACCACGGCCTGTTCAATCCCGTCGCCGCCGCCCTTGCCGCCTGGGCGGGGTCGTTCGTGGCTGACCAGCTGGTGTTCTGGCTCAGCCGCGAACAGCGTCACCGGCTCTTCGTGCAGAAGCTCGCCGCCGAGCCGAAGGTGGGCCGCGCGCTCGGCATCATCGACAAGCACCCCCGGCTGTTCTGTTGCGCTTTCCGCTTTGTCTACGGGTTCCGCATCGCCGGCCCGGCGGCGGTCGGCCTCTCGACCGTCCCGGGGCGATTGTTCGTGGTGTGCAATGCCGTTTCCGCCGCGGTCTGGGCGGCCCTGTTCACCTTTATCGGCTACCACTTCGGCAATGCCCTCCTCGCCGCGATCCGCCCGTTCTTCCACGTGCCGCATGTCGGCGTGGAACTGGCGGTCGCCATTGTGGCCACCGGCTTGCTTTGGCTGGCCCGTCTGAAACGCTAGGAGCCCACCCGCACGGCAAAAGGCCCCGCGACCGCCTTGGCTTCGGCGACGCAGGGCCCGATGGGCAGGAGAACTTCGCGGAACGGGGCTACGCCGACGAGGTGAGATCCGGAAGCAAGCCAGCCCGGGTCAGGCGAACGAGATCCGCGGTGCCTGAACGGTGGTGCCCCGCTTGCGGCGCAGCATCCAACCGGCTGCAGCAAGGCCGAGCAGCATGGTAGCCCAGGTTGCCGGTTCGGGCACGGCGGCCGTGTTCCCGAAGGTCAGCGTGCCCGCATAGGACCCGCCGCCGCTCTGCCCCGCGATACCCGAGACGACGAGGGTGTTGGTGGCACCCGGGGTCAAGGGGATCGGATCGAGAGTTGCGAACTCGGTCGCGCCGTTCACCACCAAGTTGAACATCTGGCCGTTGAGAGTCACGTTCGACAGCAGCCCCAGGGTCCCAAAGATCAAGTCTTGGGCGGCGGTCATGGCCGGACCGGACGATAGAGTCGCGCCGACCGAATTGAAACCGTCGGGGGTTGTAAAGGTGGTGGTGTCGGAGAACATGCAGTTGGTGGTGCCGCTGCTGCAGGTCACCGTGCTGTTGCCAAAGGTCCCCGCCGGTGGCGAAGGATCGACGGTTATGGCCGCAAAGGCTGGGGTAGCGGCCGCCAGCAATGGCAAGGCGGCCATGGATACCAATCTCTTTATCATAGGGGATTCCTTCCTGTTCATCTGACAGTCGGCGATCGTTGCCCTGGCGCTTAACGGCGCGTTAAGCCTTTGTTTCCAGTGACTTATGCCAATTTGCGATGAACGACTGGCCCCCCAGGATGCTGCAATCGTGCGCACGCCTGTGCCCAATCCCGGTGTGGGACAGCTTGTTCCCGCCGGGTGGCAGCAGCGACGAATAATCGCGGAACTCCTGCTGGAACGGCACGTTGTGACCGGCGCTGCGAGTAGGAGTGGGCATGGACCCGCCACGGTCTTCCGCTATGATCCGTCCGGTCTGCCGGCGCGGTTCGGCAGCGCTCCCGCTGGTGGCGTTGCTCTCCGCTTGCTCGGGCCGCAGCATCTTCGATCCGGTCGGCCCGGTCGGCGCCGATGACAGCAAGATCCTGATCGATGCGACCCTGATCATGCTGGCAATTGTGGTGCCGACCATCCTGCTCGCGTTCTGGATGGCCTGGCAGTACCGCGCCTCCAACACCAGCGCCGAATACCTGCCGAACTGGTCCTACTCCGGCCGGATCGAGGCGGTGGTCTGGGCGATTCCAACACTCACGATCATGTTCATCGGCGGCGTGATCTGGATCGGCTCCTATCGGCTCGACCCGTTCCGCCCGCTTGCCTCGCCGGTGCCGCCGCTCGAGGTCCAAGTCGTCGCGCTCGACTGGAAGTGGCTGTTCATCTACCCGCAGCAGGGGGTCGCCACGGTCAACCAGCTGGTGGTTCCGGCAGGGCGGCCGGTCCACTTCTCGATCACCTCGGCCAGCGTGTTCAACGTGTTCTTCGTGCCGCGGCTGGGCTCGATGATCTACGCTATGCCGGGCATGGTCTCGCAGGTTAACCTCCAGGCCGACCGCCCGGCGGCCCTGTTCGGCCAATCCGCCCACTTCAGCGGCGACGGCTTTTCCGACATGCAGTTCACCGTCCACAGCGTTCCGGCCGCCCGGTTCGACGGCTGGGCCCAGGCCGCGCGCGGCGGACCGGCGCTCGACCGCGCGGCCTATGCCAGGCTGGCCCGGCAGAGCCAGCGGGTCCCGCAGCTCGCCTTCGGCAAGGTCGATCCCCAGCTGTTCCAGGCGATTGCGACCCAGCAACTGGCGCCCGGCCCCGGTCCGCAGCCGGAAGGACCCGACCGCCAGCAACTGGCGCCCGGCCCGGGTCCGCAGCCGGAAGGACCCGACCATGCCGGGCGCGCGCACTCCACCCGCGGGAGGCCCTAGCCCATGTTCGGCAAGCTGAGCTGGTCGGCGATCCCGATCGACCAGCCGATCCCCCTGATCACCTCGATCGTCCTGCTGCTGGTCATCGCCGGAGTGCTGGCGCTGGTGACCGCCAAGGGCTGGTGGCCCTATCTCTGGCATGAGTGGATCACCAGCGTCGACCACAAGCGCATCGGCATCATGTACTGCCTGCTCGGCGTCGTCATGCTGATCCGCGGCTTTGCCGATGCGATCATGATGCGCACCCAGCAGGCCGTGGCGATCGGCGGCTCGCAGGGTTACCTGCCGCCCGAGCACTACAACCAGATCTTCTCGGCCCACGGCACGATCATGATCTTCTTCGGCGCCATGCCGCTGGTGATCGGCTTCATGAACTACCTGGTGCCGCTGCAACTGGGCGTGCGCGACGTGGCCTTTCCCACCTTCAACTCGGTCAGCTTCTGGCTGACCGCGACGGGCGCGCTGCTGGTCAACGTCTCGCTGTTCGTCGGCGAATTCGCGCGGACCGGCTGGCTGCCCTATCCGCCGCTCAGCGAGACCGCCTACTCCCCCGGCGTGGGCGTGGATTACTACCTGTGGGCCGTGCAGATCTCCGGCATCGGCACCCTGATCACCGGCATCAACTTCGTCACCACCGTGCTCAAGATGCGCTGCCCGGGGATGAGCTACATGCGCATGCCGATGTTCACCTGGACGGCGCTCGCCTCGAGCCTGCTCATCGTCGCGGCGTTTCCGATCCTGACCGCCACGCTCGCCATGCTGAGCCTCGACCGGTTCTTCGGCTGGCACTATTTCACGAACACCGCGGGCGGCAACCCGATGATGTTCATGAACCTGATCTGGGCCTGGGGCCACCCGGAGGTCTACATCCTGGTCCTGCCGGCCTTCGGGATCTTCTCGGAGATCTTCTCGACCTTCTCGGGCAAGCCGCTGTTCGGCTACCGCTCGATGGTGGCGGCAACGCTGTTCATCTGCGTGGTCGCGATGATGACCTGGCTGCACCATTTCTTCACCATGGGCTCAGGCCCGGCGGTGAACACCGCCTTCGGCATTTCGACCAGCGTGATCGCGGTCGGCACGGGCGTGAAGATCTACAACTGGATCTTCACGATGTACGGCGGACGGGTGCGGATGACCGTGCCGATGCTGTGGTCGATGGGGTTCATCTTCACCTTCGTGATCGGCGGGATGACCGGGGTGATGCTCGCCGTGCCGCCGGCCGATTTCCTCGTCCACAACTCGATGTTCCTCGTCGCCCACTTCCACAACGTGATCGTCGGCGGGGTGGTCTTCGCGCTGTTCGCCGGGCTCGATTTCTGGTTCCCCAAGGCCTTCGGGTTTCGCCTCCACGAGGGCTGGGGCAAGGCCTCGTTCTGGTTTGCGTTCCTCGGGTTCTGGATCACCTTCGCGCCCCTCTACGTGCTCGGCTTCGAGGGCATGACAAGGCGCCTCCAGCACGTGAACCAGCCCGAGTGGGCCCCGATGCTCTATCTTTCCGCGGCGGGCGTGGGCGTGCTGGCGATCGGCGTGGTCTGCCAGGTCGTCATGCTGGTCGTCTCCATCCGCCAGCGCGAGCGTTTGCGCGACACGACCGGGGATCCCTGGGACGGCCGCAGCCTCGAATGGGCGACCCCCTCCCCGCCGCCGTTCTTCAACTTCGCCGTCACCCCGAATGTCGAGGGCGAGGAAGCCTATTGGGGGATCAAGCTCAAGGCGATCGAAAGCCAGGGGCTGGGGCCGGAGCCGCAGTACCGCCCGATCGAGATGCCGGTCCATTCCCCGGTCGGATTCTACACCGCCGTCTTCGCCGCGATAACCGGGTTCTCGCTGATCTGGCAGATCTGGTGGCTGGCGGGCCTGGGGCTTGTCGCCGCCTTCGCCGGCTTCGTCGTCTTCGCCTGGCGCGACATTCACGAATTCCACGTGCCGGTAGAGCAGGTGGCCGAGGCCGACCGGGCGCGGCGAGCCGCGCGCGAGGCCTTGCTGGCGCGGCTCGCGCGCGAGGGGGCCCTGCCGTGACCGACGCCCCGCTTCCGGCGGCGCGCGAGACGATCCGCCGGGTTCGCGAAGATCCCCATCGCCTCGGCCACCGCGACCTGCATGCCCGCGAGGCCATCGCCGGCACGGGGCACGGCGCAACCGGCCCGGCCCACAAGCGGGTGCTCGTCGGCTACGGTTTCTGGATATTCCTCCTCAGCGACATCGTCATGTTCGCCTGCTTCTTCGCGGCCTTCGCGGTCCAGCGCGGGGCGACCGCGGGCGGGCCGGCGCTGCGCGAGATCATCGACGTGCACCGCGTCGCCTGGGAAACCGCCGCGCTGCTGCTGTCGAGCTACACCTGCGGCCTGTCCTTCGCGGCGACCAACGCGCGCAAGCTGGTCGCCACCCAGGCGTTCCTGCTGATCACCGGCCTGCTCGGCCTCGTCTTCGTCGGGCTCGAGCTGAGCGAATTCATCGACCTCGCCGGGCGCGGCTTCGTCCCCCAGCGCAGCGGCATGCTGACTGCCTTCTTCGGGCTGGTCGGCCTGCACGGGCTCCACGTCACCCTCGCCGGACTATGGCTGCTGACGATGATGGCGCAGGTCCAGGTCAAGGGCTTCCGGCCCGAGATCGTGCACCGGCTGATCTGCTTCAACCTGTTCTGGCACGCGCTGGACATCGTGTGGATCGGCATCTTCACGATCGTGTACCTCCTGGGAGCAGCGACATGAGCGAACCCGACGACGCGCTCTCTTCGGGCGCCCTTGATGCCCGCGAGGACCATGCCCCGGGCGACGAACCTATGGAGGATGCCGGGCACTGGGTGCGCTATGCCAACCTCGGCCTCGGCTTTTCCGTCATCCTGACCGTGGCGGCCTTCCTCATTCCCGAGGTCGACATCCTCTATGCTCCGGCCATTCCGGCGGCGCTGCTGGTCCTGGCCATCGCCCAGATGGGCGTGCACCTCGTGTTCTTCCTCCACATCACCACCGGGCCGGACAACACCAACAATGTCCTGGCCCTCGCCTTCGGGCTGCTGGTCGTATTCCTGATCGTCGCGGGATCGCTCTGGATCATGAGCCATCTCAGCCACAACATGATGCCGCCGGCGCAGGCGGTGATGCGGATGCCGCTCTAGGGGCAATTGCCAACCCTGCCGATATTGACAATATTTTGTCATTACGGCACACCCTTGCCCAAGGCGGCACGTCATTTGCCGACTCCATCCGCGACCAAGGACCCTCGCTTGCCGAAATACGCATTGATCGCCGTGACGTCCCCGGCAGAAGGCCAGGACACCGCATTTCGCGACTGGTACGAGAACGTCCACATCCCCGAGCTGCTCAGGATCCCCGGGATGACGGGAAGCCGGCGCTTCCGGATCAAGTCGTCCAATCTGGGCGACGCCGGCCGGGACCAGTTCATCGCCATCCACGAGGTGGATACGGATGACCTGAAGGCGGTCCTGAACGCCATCGGGCAGACGGGCAAGCCACCCGCCTGCCTCGATCCGGCGGCCAGCAGAACCATCATCGCCGAGGAAATCTTTTCCTCCGACTAACCAGCACCCGAACCACAAGGTCATTTTCATCGTGACAAACGCCATCGATCCCGCCTGGACCTCCGGCTACGCGGAGCGCTTCGACTACCGGGTGGACGTCCTGCGCCGCCGCAACCTGGTCGAGGCAGCCACGCCCGACGGCCGCCAGCTCGCGCGCAGCGAACGGACGCTGCTGATTGACGAGCAGAGCCACGGGCTGGTGTTCTACTTCCCGCGCAGCGATGTCGACATGAGCGCCCTCGTCAGGATCGATCGGGTCAGCCACTGCCCGTTCAAGGGCGTGGCCTCCTACTTTGCGCTGGCCGGAAACGCGGCGGGCGAACCGGTCGCCTGGAGCTACGAGACCCCCTACCCCGAGGTCAGCCAGATTGCCGAGCATATCGCCTTCTACCAGGACCGCATGGTCGTGCGCATTGGCGTCGCGATATTCCCCATTCCCAAGAAGGCGTGAGGCAGAACCATGGCCAACCCGACCAGCAACGATACCTACGAGCAACATTGGGGCGACCTGGCCGATCTGGCCCGCATCATCGATCTCCAGCCCACGGCTCCGGGCGTGTTTTCCGCGCCGATCTACGAGGGCGCGCCGCGCAATGTGGTGGAGGGCAGCCAGATGCTGGCCCAGTCCATCGTCGCGGCCGCGAAGCAGATGCCGGAAAAGCGGGTGATATCCGCCTATGCCCAGTTTGCCCGCGTCGCCGGGTTTGACCGGCCGCTGGACTTCCATGTCGACGTCCTGCAGTCCGGGCGGACCTTCGCCTCGCTGTCGGTCAAGGCCGAACAGGACGGCAAGCTGCGCTGCCCGGCCATGGTGCTGATGGACGCCGGCTCGCCCGACTTCATCGCCCACCAGGTGCCGATGCCGCAGGTGCCCGGCCCCGACGAGTGCCCGGACTACGACTATGGCATGACCGGGCGCGACGTGCGCTTCGTCAACGGCGACTACACGCCCCACGAGCACCGGATGGGCGATCCCGTCCTGCATTGCTGGATGCGGTGCCGCGACAAGCCGAAAACCCAGCTGATGCACCAGGCCCTGCTGACCCAGCCGGTCGGCCACTTCACCATCGGCGCGGCGATGCTGCCGCATCCCGGGGTCAAGGAGGGTGATGCCCATGTCACGCTGTCCACGGGGATCATGTCGATCGCCATCGCCTATCATGCCGATGCGGACGTGAGCGGCTGGGTGCTTTATTCCAATCCGGCGATCTGGAGCGGGCGCGGCCTGGTCCAGGGCCATGGCACCGTGTTCGCGCAGGACGGCACCCTACTTGCTTCCTACACGGTAACCGGCATGGTCAGGGAATTCGCGCCCGATGCCGCCATCGCCGGAATTGCCGCGAACCAGTTGATGTGACGAGACGGGGCGCCGCAGAACCGGGCCCCGGAATTGTTGCGGTTAGAGGACGGAACGGCTGCCGGCGCAGCAGCCTGAATGGGAGACGATGAATGGATTTCGGACTGGCCGGCAAGGTAGCCGTCGTCGCAGGAGGCAGCCGCGGGTGCGGCCTCGCCATCGCGCGTGAACTCGCCCGGGAAGGCGCATCGGTCGTGCTGACCGGCCGCAACCGCGACATCGTCGAGGCGGCGGCGGAGGCGATCCGGGCAGACGGCGGCGCGGCCTACGGGCTGACCACCGAGATGGTTTCGGCCGAGGATGCGGCCCGCATCGCCCAGGCCGCGCGCGACAAGTTCGGCGATCCCGGCATCCTCGTCGTCAACCCGCCGACCCCCGGCAACGCCGCCGGCTTCTTCGAGGTAACCGACGAGGATTACCTGCGCGCGCACGAGTATTTCAACATGCCGCTGGTGCGCCTCTCGCGCGAGATGATCCCGGCGATGCAGCGAGACCAGTGGGGGCGGATCGTCAACATGGCCTCGGTCGGCATAAAGCAGCCTCACCTCAAGTTCCTGCTCTACGCCACCAATACCCGCGTTGCCGCGGCGGCCATCGCCAAGACGATGTCGTTCGAGTTCGCCAAGGACAACATCACCGTCAACACCATTGCCACCGGGCCCTTCCCGTCGGCGCTGGCCGATGAATACAACAAGGATGCCGGCTACGCCGCCGACCGGATCGCCAAGTCCACGCCGATGAAGCGGCTTGGCCGAACCGAGGAGATGGCCGCAATGGTCTCGTTCCTCTGTTCGGACCGGGCCAGCTTCGTCTCCGGAGAAACGATCCGGGTCGATGGTGGCTCGACTTTCAATCTGTTCTGATGAACCCTTGGCCGTTCGCGCGGCGTATGGCGGGAAGGTAGCGACATGGAACTGAATCTTGCCGGCAAGCGGGCCCTGGTCACCGGCAGCACGGCCGGGATCGGCGAGGCCATTGCCAAGACCCTGGCGCGCGAAGGCGCCAAGGTGGTGATCAATGGCCGGAGCGAGCGGCGCGGCAAGGCCGTTGCCGAGGCGATCGAGGCAGCGGGCGGCGAAGCCCTGCTGGCCCTGGGCAACGTGGCCAGCGACGAGGACGCGGACAGGGTAGGCCGCGAGGTGCGCGACGCCTGGGGCGGGGTCGACATCCTCGTGAACAACGCCGCCGGCTTTGCCAGCGGCAGCAGCGTGGGCAGCTTCTTCACGGTCTCCGCCGAGGAGTGGGTCAAGACCTACGACCTCAACGTCGGCGCGGCCGTGCGCATGATGAACCTGCTGGTGCCCGACATGGCGGAGCGCGGGTGGGGCCGCGTCATCAATATCGGCAGCAGCGGAGGCTGGATGCCGACCGGGGAACTGCCTGACTACAGCGTCGCCAAGATCGCCATGATGGGGCTTACCGCCAACGCCGCCCGCGGGCTTTCCGGGACCGGGGTGACAGTCAATTCCGTGGTTCCGGGCGTGATCTACACCCGGTCCGTGGCGGCATGGTTCCGCGCCATTGGCGAGCAGCAGGGCTGGGGCGATGATCGCGCCAAGTCGGAGGCTTACGTCCTGGCGCGGCATGGCCAGACGGTAAACCGGGTCGGCGAGGTCGCGGATATCGCCAATATGGTCGCCTACCTTGCCAGCCCGCTCTCCGGTTATATCAATGCCGTGAACCTCCGAATTGACGGAGGCGCGTTCTCGGCCGTCGGCTGACGGGGCGGGAACCACATGCGCGGGCCCGCCTTGTTGGGGACCTGAAGAATGACAGAGAGTGTCGAATGTCCCCCATCGGCCACCGGCTCGCGCCGTCGGAACAGAAATTGCAAAGCCGGGTCCCGGCGATGGTGACAGCCCCCGCTGACCCGGCATTCCTCGCAGCGGTTACAACCGGCCTGCAACGCCCAGTGAAGGCAATCCCGCCGCGCTTCTTCTATGACCTCGAGGGCTCGCACCTGTTCGACGAGATCACGCGCCTGCCCGAATACTATCCGACCCGGACCGAAACAGCCCTGCTGCGCCGCCACGCCGAAGACCTGGCAGCCACTGTCGGCACGGGCCGGCCGGTGATCGAATTCGGCGCCGGCTCGGCAACCAAGACCCCGCTGCTGCTCGATGCGCTGGCGACGCAGACCTACGTTCCGATCGACATCTCGGGCGATTATCTCGAGCACGCGGTGGCGCAGCTCGGGCAGGCGCGGCCGGGGCTGCGGATTGTTCCGGTGGTGGGCGACTTTACCACCCCCCTCGCACTGCCGCCGCTTTCCGGCCCGGTGACGGGCTTCTTCCCCGGCTCCACCATCGGCAATTTCGATCCCACCGAGGCGATCGGCCTGCTGCGCTCGTTCCGGCAGCTGCTGGGCGAAGGCGCCCGGCTGGTTATCGGGATCGATACCCGCAAGGACCGGCGGGTGCTGGAAGCCGCCTACGACGATGCCGCCGGGGTCACCGCGGCGTTCAACCGCAACCTGCTGACGCGGATCAACCGCGAGCTTGCCGGCACGATCCCGGTCGAGCACTTCGCGCACCGGGCGATCTGGAACGAAGCGGAGGGGCGGGTGGAGATGCACCTGGAAGCCCTGCGCGACCTGCGCTTCACCGTCGCCGGCGAGGCCTTCGCCATGGCCGGCGGCGAGACGATCCATACCGAGAGCTGCTACAAGTACACCCCCGCCGAGGCAGACCGGCTGGCCCGCGCCGGCGGGTGGGAGCCGCTGGTCTGCTGGACCGACCCGGAAGACCTGTTCGGCCTCCACGTCTGGGGCGCGGTACCCGATGCGAGACTACCGTGAGCGCCGGGCGGGCGGAGCGCTATAGCGAAGTCCGCGCCGCGACCGAGGCGCTGACCTCGGGTCTTTCGGCCGAGGACTGCCAGGTCCAGTCGATGCCCGATGTCAGCCCGGCCAAATGGCACCTGGCCCATTCCACCTGGTTCTTCGAGACGTTCCTGCTCCTGCCCATGCTGGAGGGATACCGTCCGCTCGATCCGGCTTTCGCGGTCCTGTTCAATTCCTACTACGTCGGCGTGGGCGAGCGCCACCCGCGCCCCAGCCGCGGCCTGCTGACCCGGCCGTCGCTGGACGAGGTCCACGCCTACCGCCGCCATGTCGATGCCGCGATGCGGCGGCTGATGGAGACGGTTGCCGAGCCCGCCTGGGCGTGGCTGGTTGAACTCGGGTGCCAGCACGAGCAACAGCACCAGGAGCTGATCCTGATGGATATCCAGCACGTGCTGTCCTGCAATCCGCTGGAGCCAGCCTATCGCCGCCCGGATCCCGCCGGCGAGCCGTCCGCGCCGCTGGCCTGGTGCGATCACCCGGGCGGCCTGTGCGAAATCGGCCATGGCGGCGACGGATTCGCCTTCGACAACGAGGGCCCGCGCCACCGCGTCTGGGTCGAGCCCTTCGCCGTCGCCAACCGCCTCGTCACCGCCGGCGAATACCTCGGCTTCATCGAGGATGGCGGCTACCGTCGCCCCGAGCTGTGGCTGTCAGACGGGTGGACCACCGTGGAAGCGCAGGGCTGGCAGGCCCCGCTCTACTGGGACAAATCCGGCGGGCAATGGACCCGGTTCACCCTGGCCGGCCGGCGTCAAGTCACCCTATCCGAACCGGTGAGCCACGTCAGCTACTACGAGGCCGAAGCCTACGCCCGCTGGGCGGGGGCGCGCCTCCCGAGCGAGGCCGAGTGGGAACTGGCCGCTGCCGATCCGGCCATGGTCCAGTTGTACGACACAGCCTGGCAATGGACCGCATCGCCCTATGTGGGCTACCCTGGCTATGTCCCGCCCACGGGCGCCGTTGGCGAATACAACGGCAAGTTCATGATCAACCAGCAGGTCCTGCGCGGCGGTTCGCTGGCGACGCCGGCGGGACACAGCCGCGCCACCTACCGCAACTTCTTCCCTCCGGCCGCGCGCTGGCTGTTCGGCGGCATTCGCCTGGCGAAGGGCTGGAATGGCGCCGCACCCCGGCAGGCAGCGCCGGATTGACACCTTCGGTCCAACCCCTAAGGGCGCGCGATGCCTGTTCATGAACTGCCTGGACGGCCCTGGCCGGTCGAGCTGCTCGACGAACTGCTGCGGCTCCACGGGCGGTTCAAGACCACCTTTGCCGATGTGCGGCTGCAGACCGGGCTCAACGAGACCGAGCTGATGGTGCTCAATGCCGTGGCTCAGGCGAAACCCTCGGCCACCGTTTCCCAGATCGCGCGATCGATCGGCACCTCGCGGCAGCTCATCCAGAAGGCCGCCAACGCCCTGCGCGATGCCGGCCTGATCGAGATGCTCGACAATCCCGGTCACAAGCGCGCCTCGCTCCTGCACATGGCGCCCAGGGGCTTCGCGGTGAAGGGCATGCTCGATCAGGCGGCGGTTGCGCTCGCCGATTCCCTGGCGCCGACCATCGACCTTGGCGAACTTGCGGCGGCGATCGAAGCCCTGCGCAAGGTGCGCCGCGCGCTGGAGGCGCGGCAGCGGCAGAGCGGCAAGCCCGAACCTGCGGGCGACATCGGCTAGTCGCCGGCCGGACGGGGCTCATCCCCATCCTGCAGCGTGGCGACGGCGTCCACTTCGACGAGATAGCCATAGTGCAGTTCGGGCACTGGCACGACGGTCCGCGCCGGTCGCGCCTCGCCCAGCACCTCGCCGTACACGCGGTTGAACTCGGGCCAGTTCTCGACTCCAACGATATAGGCGGTCACCCGGCACAGGTCCGCCGGAGAACCGCCCGCCGCCTCGAGGATGGCGAGCAGGTTGGCCAAGGCTTGGCGGGCCTGCCCGGCAAAGCTCATGTCCCCCAAAGGCGCCTTGTCGGGAAGGATAGGCAATTGCCCGGAAATGTAGAGCGTCGACCCCGAGCGCACGGCCTGGGCATAGGCGCCGGCGGGAGCGGGCGCCTTGTCGGTGAGGATGGCGGTGGGCAGCTTGATCATCACCACCCCCCGAACCGCTGCCACTCGCCATCGATCAGATCGGAAGCGCCGTGAACCACGTTGTAGGCGCGATGCTGCGCCCCGGTCGCACAGGCATGGTTGGGCAGGATCCGCACCCGATCGCCGATCTTCAGGTCGGGTAGCGCCGCATCGCTGCCGGCGCGGACCGCGATGATCCCGTGCTCCTGGTTGGCGTCTACCAGAACCAGATTGTCATAAGGCTTGCCGGTGCTGTCACAGACCACACCATAGCCCTGGTCGACCTCCTGGTTGGCCGTGCCGCGGTCCCGTGACATTGCCATCCAGCCGGCGTCGATAAGGATCCACCCCTTTTCCCGCTGGCGCCCGATCACCGTCGCCAGAACCGAGATCGCGATGTCATCCACCGTGCAGACGCCTATCCCGGCCATCACCAGGTCAAAGAACACGAAGACTCCGGCTCGAACTTCGGTAACCCCGTCGAGATTCGTGGCATTGTGCGCGGTCGGGGTTGAACCGACGCTCACCACCGGGCAGGCATGGCCGGCCGCCCGCAGCGTCGCGGCGGCATCGACCACCGCCTTGCGTTCGGCCTCGGCACAGACCTCCAGCGCCTTGCCCCGGGCGGAGTAGCTGCCGCCCGCGTGGGTCAGCACGCCGCGCAGCTCGCCGCCGTTCGCCAAGGCCGCGGCAATCGCCCGCAGCTGGGCCGCGTCGACGGGCAGAACGCCCGAGCGGTGCCCGTCGCAGTCGATCTCGATCAGGGCGGGAATGGCCATGCCGGCCTCGCGCGAAGCAACGGCAACGGCCTCGGCCTGTTCGACCGTATCCAGCACCACGGCCAGGTCACAGCCGCCGCGGCGCAGGTCGATCACCTTGGCCAGCTTCCACGGAGCGATCCCCACGGCATAGATCAGGTCGGTCACCCCGGCGGCGGCAAACAGCTCAGCCTCGCGCAGGGTGGAAACCGTGGCCGGGCCCTGCGGCGTGGTCATCACCCGCCGCGCCACTTCGACCGACTTGGCGGTCTTGAGATGCGGCCGCAGGGCCACACCGAGCCCGTCGAGCCGTGCCCGCAGCCGTGCGATGTTGCGATCCATCCGGTCGGCATCGAGCACAAGACAGGGCGTCTCGAGATCACCAAGGCGCCGCTGTGTTGACTGCTCCGGTGTAGCTGTTGCCATGGTGTGCGCTTCGCTCACGCTGGGGTTCCTTGTCTGTGTGTTGCGCTGTGGTGGGGAGCCGGCCCTCAGGCGAACCAGCCGAGGACAGCCTTCGTCTCGAGATATTCCTCCAGCCCGAACACGCCGTATTCGCGGCCATTGCCCGACTGCTTGTAGCCGCCGAACGCAGCGTGGCGGTCCCAGGCCGGGGCATTGATATGGACCTGCCCGGCCCTGATCTGCCGCGCCACGCGGCGAGCGCGCTCGAGATCGGCCGAGTGCACGTGCGCGCCAAGGCCATAGACAGTGTCGTTGGCCAGGCGCACGGCCTCGGCCTCGTCGCGGTAGGGCATGATGCAGAGCACCGGCCCAAAGATCTCCTCGCGGGCGATGCGCATGGTCGTCGTGACCGCGGAGAACACCGTGGGCCGGGCGAAAAAGCCCCGGTCGAACCCGGGGAGGAGGCCCGGGCCGCCGCACAGCAGGCGCGCCCCTTCGGCAATGCCGCTGGCGATCATCGCCTGGACCTTCTCGAACTGGTTGCGATTGGCGATGGGTCCGATCGTGGTCTCTTCCAGCGTCGGATCGCCCGCGGCCATGGCGGCGACGGCGGCGACGGCCAGCGCCTCCACCTCGGCCAGCCGGTCCGCTGGCACGAGCATCCGCGTCGGCGCGCTGCACGACTGGCCGGCATTGCGCATCCCCGCGGCAACGCCCAGCGCAACGACCCGCGCAAAATCGGCATCGTCGAGCAGGAGGTTGGGCGATTTGCCCCCGAGTTCCTGCGTTACCCGTTTCACCGAAGGCGCGGCCGCCTGGGCGACCAGCACCCCCGCCCGGGTGGAGCCGGTGATCGAGACCATGTCGACATCGGGATGGCCGGACAGGGCCGCGCCGACCTCGGGCCCGGTCCCCGGCACCATGTTGAACACGCCCGGCGGAACCCCGGCATCGTGCAGCACCTGGGCGAACATGCGGGCGCTGAATGGCGACAGTTCGCTCGGCTTCAGTATGATCGTGCAGCCCGCGGCCAGGGCCGGGGCGACCTTGGCGGTCACCTGGTAAAGCGGCCAGTTCCACGGCGTGATCAGGCCGCACACACCGATCGCCTCGCGCAGGATCGCGGTCGTGCCCTGCTGGCGGATGAAGGCGAAGCCATCGAGCACCTCGATCGCCGCCTGAACGTGGGCGAGGCCGAACGGCACCTGCGAAGCCCGCGAAAAGCTGATCGGGCTACCCATCTCGGCGGTGATCGTCTGGGCGAAGGCCTCGGCGCGCTCTTCGAGCAGAACCAGCACCCGCTGCAACAGCGCTGCGCGATGCGCCGGCTGGGTCGTCGAAAAGGCTGGAAAGGCCGCGCGCGCGGCGGCGACGGCGCGGTCCACATCGGCCGGCCCGCCGGGGATCACCGTGCCGATCACCTCCTCGGTCGCGGGATTGACGACCGGTATCGCCGCACCGGGCTGAAGGGGGGCCACCCAGGCCCCGTCGACATAGTGCAGATCGCAGGTTTCGCTCGTCATTGCCTCAAGCCAGTCCGGTCAATCGCAGGCCTTTCGGCCGGAGTCCCACGCATTGCCCAGCCACCGACAATATGCGAATGCGTGAATACGGCAATTAACGGCACGTGCGCCTCAACTTAACCCGAACCTCATGATCTCTCACGACGATCTGCTGTTTTTCCAGGCGCTCGCGGCATCATCGTCGCTGGCCGAGGCCGCCCGCAAGCGCAACGACACCCCGCCGGCGGTGAGCCTTGCCGCGCCAGCTCCAAGAGTTTGCGGATGATGCAGGATTCCCCGTCAATGCGCTGGATCGAAGGCGGTGAGTTCACGATGGGCTCGCTCGCCTTCTATCCCGAGGAAGCCCCGCTGGCGCGCGTGCGGGTCGACGGGTTCTGGATCGATCCACACCCGGTCACCAACCGCCAGTTCGCCGAATTCGTCGCGGCCACGGGCCACGTCACCTTCGCGGAAATCGCGCCCGATCCGAAGGATTACCCGGGCCTGCTGCCCGGCATGGACCAGCCCGGCTCGCTGGTCTTCCGCAAGAGCGCGGTGATGATCGGAACGGAAGACCCGTCGCGCTGGTGGGAGTTCTGCCTCGGGGCAGACTGGCGCCACCCCTATGGGCCGGCCTCCAGCCTTGACGGGCTGGAGGATCACCCGGTGGTCCACGTCACCTGGAACGATGCCGTGGCCTACGCCAGATGGTCCGGCAAGGACCTGCCGACCGAGGCCGAGTGGGAATATGCCGCGCGCGGCGGGCTGGAGGGCAAGGAATTCGCCTGGGGCGACGAGCTGGCCCCAGGCGGGGCGATGATGGCCAATTACTGGCAGGGCCTGTTCCCCTTTGCCAACACGCTGGAAGACGGGTGGGAACGCACCTCGCCGGTCGGCAGCTTCCCCGCCAACGGCTACGGCCTGTTCGACATGATCGGCAACACCTGGGAATGGACGCGGGACTGGTGGCAGGACAACCGCCCCAAGGGTGGCGACTGCTGCGTGGTGAAGAACCCGCGCGGCGGCACGCTCAAGGGCAGCCTCGACCGGGCCGAGCCGCAAGTCCGCATCGGCCGCAAGGTCATGAAGGGCGGCTCGCACCTGTGCGCGGCGAACTACTGCCAGCGCTACCGCCCCGCCGCGCGGCATCCCGAACCGGTCGACACCTCGACCAGCCACGTCGGCTTCCGCTGCGTCCGGCGCTGATCGGGGCCCGACCAGCCGGCGGAACCGGGGGAGGCCGCAGCGCTCCCCCGCCGTGCGCTCAGGCCGGCCGCCGCGCGTACCAGCCGAAATAGGCGATCACGCCGTAACAGATCGCCGGAAGGAACAGGCCGATGGCCAGGCTGCCCGTGGCATCTGCGATCATGCCGGTCATGAGCGGCACCACCGCGCCGCCGCAGATCGCCACGTTGATGATCCCCGAGCCATCGGCCGCGCGCGGGCCCAGCTTCTCGCAGGCGAGGGAGAAGATCGTCGGGAACATGATCGCGTTCATCAGGCCGATCGCCAGCAGGCTGTAGCCCGAGACCGGCCCGGTCGTCGCCGCCGAGATGCAGATCAGCGCGATCGCCCCGGCCGCCACCCCGGCCAGCACCTTGCCCGGGCTCACCACCCGCAGCACGGCCGAGCCGATGAACCGCCCGATCATCGCCCCGCCCCAGTAGAGCGGGATCATCTTGCCGGCCGCCTGCTCCTCCAGCCCCATGACCGAGGCCTGGCGCAGGTAGTTCACGATCAGCGAGCCGATCGAGACTTCCGCGCCGACATAGAGAAAGATGCAGAGCGCCCCGAGCCCGAAGCGGGGGCGCTTCAGCAGGTCGAGCCCGGCGAGGCCCGAGCTTTCCTCGTGGCGTTCGCCCTTCAGCGCATTGCGGAACAGCCAGACCACGCCCGCGACGACCGCCAGCGCCGCCGCGAGGCCAAGGTAGCCGTGGACGATCGCCTGGCTTTCGGACGTGCGGTAGGCATCCAGTGCCTCGCCCGACAGCTGGCTGGCGCTGACTTTCGCCAGTCCGCCGAGGATCAGGAGCGATCCGACATAGGGGAAGACCGTAGTGCCCAGCGAATTGAAGGCTTGGGCGAAGGTCAGCCGGCTGTGGGCCGTCTCCGGCTTGCCGAGCATCGAGATCAGCGGGTTGGCCACCACCTGGACCACCACCACCCCGCTCGCCAGCACGAACAGCGCCAGCAGGAACAGGCCATAGGTCGCCGTCCGCGAGGCGGGGATGAACAGCAGGCAGCCGGCGAGCATGGTCAGCAGGCCGGCGACGGCCCCGCGCATGTAGCCCAGCTTCTTGACCAGCCGCGCACCGGGAATGCCGATCACCGCATAGGCGGTGAAGAAGCAGAACTGCACCAGCATGGCCTGGGTGTAGTTGAGCGTGAACAGCTCTTTCAGCTTGGGGATGATCACGTCGTTGAGCGAGGTGATCCCACCGAAGATGAAGAACAACGCCATGACGAACAGCCGCAGCTGCGGCGCGTCGATGCTTTCGCCGCGCTGTTCGGCCCCTGCACGGGCCGCCTGGATCGCCATTCTTCCTCTCCCTTGCTCCTGATGCGGTTCACCGCGCGGATGCTCGAATAAATTTCGCATGTCGCAATACCGGGACATTGCATCCATGCAAATGCGCAGCGAACGACCTGCCTTGCCCATCACTATGGGAACATGCGGTTTGCCTCAACGCGTTTTGCAGCGCTGGGGCGATTTGACCGCGCTCATGCTCCGGGCCCGCTGGCCATTGCCCGCTGCGCTCCCTATATCCGGGCGATGACTTCTCCCCTCGTCGCCGATCCGCGCTCGCTGCTTTACCGTTCCGGCCAGCTTTCCCCTGATGAGGCTCAGGCCCTCGCGCAGGAAACGCTCAAAGCCTGCGACGATGGCGAGCTCTATCTCCAGTTCATCGCCAGCGAATCCTTCGGATTTGACGATGGCCGCCTGAAAACGGCTGACTATTCGCGCGATGCGGGCTTCGGCCTGCGCGGCATTTCCGGCGAGATGACCGGATTTGCCCATGCCAACGAGATCAGCGCCGCCGCCATCCGCCGCGCCGGCGAGACGCTCAAGCTGCTCGATTCCGCCACGGGCCAGCGCGCCGCGCCGCCCCAGGCCACCAACCGGCACCTCTATACCGATGCCTCTCCGCTCGACGCGGTGGATTTCGCCGCCAAGGTCCAGCTGCTGGAAACCATCGATGCCGTGGCCCGCGCCCGCGATCCACGGGTGGTGCAGGTCTCGGCCAGCCTGGCCGCTTCCTGGTCGGTGGTCGAGATCGTCCGGCCCGACGGCTTCACCGCCACCGACGTGCGCCCGCTGGTCCGGCTCAACGTCTCGATTGTCGCCGAGCAGAACGGCCGGCGTGAGACAGGGAGCTTCGGCATGGGCGGGCGCCGCCTCTATGACGACCTGTTCCAGCCCGAAACCTGGAACCGCGCGATCGACGTGGCCCTGAACCAGGCGCTGACCAATCTTGAATCGGTCGATGCCCCGGCCGGCGAGATGACCGTGCTGCTCGGGCCCGGCTGGCCCGGCGTGCTGCTGCACGAAGCCGTGGGCCATGGCCTGGAAGGCGATTTCAACCGCAAGGGCACCAGCGCCTTCTCCGGCCGCATCGGCGAACGCGTCGGCGCTCCGGGCGTGACCGTGGTCGACGATGGCTCGATCCTCGGCCGGCGCGGCTCGCTGTCGATCGACGACGAGGGCACGCCCACCCAGGAGACCGTGCTGATCGAGGACGGCGTGCTCAAGGGCTACATCCAGGACCGCCTGAATGCGCGCCTGATGGGGGTCGCGCCCACCGGCAACGGACGGCGCGAGTCCTATGCCCATGCCCCGATGCCGCGGATGACCAACACCTTCATGCGCGGCGGCAACGACGATCCCGCCGAACTGCTGGGCCGGGTGAAAAACGGCATCTATGCCAAGGCCTTCGGCGGCGGGCAGGTCGATATCGTCTCGGGTAAGTTCGTGTTCTCCTGCACCGAGGCGTATAGAATCGAGAACGGCAATCTCGGCGCACCGATCAAGGGCGCAACCCTGATCGGCGATGGGCCTTCGGTCCTCACCCGGGTCACTGGCATCGGCAACGACATGGCGCTTGACGAAGGGGTCGGCGTATGCGGCAAGGGCGGGCAGTCGGTCCCGGCGGGCGTCGGCCAGCCGACCTTGCTGGTCGAAGGCCTCACTGTCGGCGGCACCGCCTGAATTCACGACCGGAAAGGACCGCCATGAAGCCCGCATTCCTCATCGCCGCCGCCGCAGCCGTCGTCGCCGGTCTTGCCGCGCCCGTCGCCCTGAGCGCCGCCGAACCCCAGCCGGCGGCGGCGGCGGCGGCCCCGGCCCCCCGCCCCTATCCGCAGCTGACTCACGTCGCCTGGGTCGTGCCCAACCTTGACAAGGCCCTCGCCGACGGCGCTGCCCAGCTCGGCACCAAGCCGGCCAACCTGGTATTCCGCCGGGTGCTGACGGTCGATCGTGGCACTTACCAGGGCCGGCCCGCCCACTTCTCGGCCGAGTTCGCGCTCCTCGAGCTCGGCAATACCCAGTTCGAATTCATCCAGCCGCTGACCGGGACTTCGCCCTATTCCGATGCGCTCAAGGGCCACCGCGGCGCCGTCCTGCACCACCTGGCCTTCACCGTTCCCGATCTCGATGGCCAGATCGCCGCGGCGCGGCGCGCCAACCCTCAGGCCAGGGTGGTACTGGACGCCCATCTCAAGGGGTTCGACGCCCGCTACGTCTACATGAGCGGGGTCATGCCCGGCACCCTGGTCGAATTCATCCCCGGGCGGTAAATCCGGCTGGCGCAAGTCAGGCTCCGTTCAACTGGCCGGGTCCAAACTGCGCGGTCCGGGCAATGTGCCCGGCAAAAGGAGGACAGCATGAACAAGGCAATCGTGCTTCTGGCAGCGGGTGCTTCGCTGCTCGCGGCGCCGGTCATGGCCGCCCCGAGACTCACGGGCGAGGCCAGGCTGGCAGACATCCTCAAGGGGAGGGTCCCGGGCAAGCCGGTGGACTGCATCGATCCCCGGATCAACAGCGATACCCAGATCGTCGACGGCACGGCCATCGTCTATGGCTCGGGCCGCACGGTCTATGTCCAGCGCCCTGACAATGCCCGTTCCCTGCGCAGCGACGACATGCTGGTGACCACGCTGCGCGGCTCCAGCCAGCTCTGCTCGATCGACGTGGTCCATCTCCACGATCGCTCCGGCGGATGGAACCGGGGCTTCGTCGGGCTCAACAAGTTCGTGCCCTACACCCGCGAACACGTCGCCCGTAACTAACCGGGCACGCCCGTCCTTCGGCGACCACTTTTGAGTGGCGCCGAAGGTATCCAACCGTTTGCAATTTCACTTTCTATTTATATCAATGGCTTAGCTCTGCGAATCATGCAGGGAGAAGCCAAGCGCGATCCACGGCGCGCCACATTCCTTAAAGTCCACGTGCGCAGCGACAACGGCTGGTCGGAGGCGGTGCTCTGCAACGTTTCAGCGCATGGCATGATGCTGCGCGGTGACGACCTGCCCCGCCGCGGCAACTTCATCGAGATTGACAGCGGCACGGTCACGGTAGTCGGGCAGGTCCGCTGGGCGCTCGCCGGCCGCTGCGGCATCCGCACCCGCGAGGCCGTCGACCTCGGCGCCCTGCTCGGCGATCACCCGCAAGGCGAACGGCATTCCGCCCCGGCCGGCCCGGTGGTCCGCTATGCCGCGGGCCCCCGCTCACGCCCGGCGACCGATAGCAAGGCCATGGCCCGGGCGCTCGACTTCGGGCTGACCGTGGCCCTGCTGGCCGGCGGGGCCTGGCTGCTGGGCACGACCGTGACCGGCCTGTTCGGCACCCCGCTCGAGCAGGTCAAGGCCGAGCTCGCGCCGCACCGCCCGGCAGGCTGATCACAGCCGCACCTGGCCTTGGACGTGCGGCCCACGCGCGGCAACCGCCTTGCCGCTCACGCGCCCGAGATCCCGCCGTTGCAGCTGACCGCCTGCCCCGTGATATGCGCGGCGAGCGGGCTGGCGAGGAACGTGATCAGCGCGGCGAGATCGTCCGGACCGGGCAGGCCCAGCTGGGCACGCTTCTCGATCTTCTCGAACAGCTTCTTCGAATGGCCGTCGTCCATCACCTTGTCATAGTTGCGGGTGTCCTTGATCAGCGAGGGCGTCACCGCGTTGAGCCTGATGCCATAGCGCCCCATCTCGCGAGCAAGACCGCGCAGGAACATGACCGAGCCGGCCAGCGCCCCACCGTGAACCGCTTCGCCCGGCGTCGGCACCTTGGCCGCGTCCGAAGTCACCCCGATCACCGCGCCCCCGCCGCGCGCCTTCAGCATCGGAATGGCGAAATGGCAGCAGCGCACGAGGCTGAGGAACACCCCCATGATCACCTCGGCCGATTGCCCCGGCGTCATGTTCTCGAACAGGTCGGGCTTGCTGCCGCCGCCGCCGTAGCCGGAGTGGACGAAGACATCGAGCCCGCCGCACAGCCGCCCCGTCTCGGCAAACAGCGCCTCGATCTCCTCCAGGCTGTTCATGTCGGCGCGCACGAAATGAAATTGCGTCCCCGGCAGTTCCGCCGCCAGCCCATCGCGCACCTGCGCACCTTCCGCCGGATTGCGACTGTTGATCACCACGTCGGCGCAGCCCCATTGCGCCAGCATCCGCGCCGAGGCGCGTCCCACGCCCGAGGTGGATCCGGTGACGAGCGCCACCTTGCCCGCGAACAGCTTGTCGAACATGGCCGCGCCCTTCCTCTCCGCCTGCGCCCGGCGCCCGGCGGCAGCAAGGATGTCGCAGAACCGCCAGAGGGAAAAGACCCCGCTGTAACCGTGGCGGGTCATCGCATCCGTGCTTGCCCCCAGGCCTTGCCCCCGCCACCATGTCGCTCAGGGGAGACGGCATGGCAGAGGCCCTGGACGGGGAATACGACTACATCGTGGTGGGCGCCGGCACCGCCGGCTGCATGGTGGCCAACCGCCTCTCGGTCGATCCGCGGCGGCGCGTCCTGCTGCTCGAGGCGGGCGGGCGCGATGGGTGGATCTGGTTTCACGTACCCGTCGGATACCTCTTCGCCATCGGCAATCCCCGGGCCGACTGGCTGCTGCGCACCGAGCCCGAGCCGGGTCTCAATGGCCGCTCGCTCGCCTATCCGCGCGGGCGCGTGCTGGGCGGCTCCTCGGCGATCAACGCGATGATTGCCATGCGCGGGCAGGCGGCGGACTATGATCACTGGCGCGATCTGGGCCTGCCCGGCTGGGGGTGGGACGATGTGCTGCCCGCCTTTCGCGGCATCGAGGACCACTTCCTCGGGGAAAGCGCGCATCACGGCGCCGGCGGCGGCTGGCGGGTCGAGCCGCCGCGCGTTGCCTGGCCCGTGCTCGATGCCGTCGCCCGCGCCGCGACCCAGCTGGGCGTTCCGCCGACGGCCGATTTCAACACCGGCAACAACGAGGGCGTGGGCTATTTCCACGTCAACCAGAAGCGCGGGCGGCGCTGGTCGGCTGCACGCGGCTTCCTCGCCCCCATCCGCTCCCGCCAGAACCTGCGCGTGATGACCGGGGTCACCGCCGAATGCGTGGAACTGCGCGATGGCCGTGCCACGGGGGTGCGCCTCCGCGCGGGCAATCGCCTGATGACCGCCCGGGCAAGCGGCGAGGTCGTGCTCTGTGCCGGCGCGATCGGCTCGGTCCAGATCCTTCACCGCTCCGGCATTGGCCCCGGCGAATGGCTGGCCCCGCTCGGCATCCCCGTCGCGCTCGACCGCCCCGGCGTCGGCCGCAACCTGCAGGACCATCTCCAGCAGCGCGCGATCTACCGGGTCCACGGCATCGGCACGCTCAACGAGGCCTATCATTCGCTGCCCCGGCGCGCGCTGATGGGGCTCGACTACCTGCTGCGCCGGCGCGGCCCGCTGACCATGGCCCCCTCGCAGCTGGGCCTGTTCACCCGCTCCCGGCCCGAAGTGGACCGCCCCGACCTCCAGTTCCACGTCCAGCCGCTCAGCCTCGACAAGTTCGGCGATCCGCTGCACCGCGAGCCGGCGATCACCGTCGCCGCCTGCAACCTCAGGCCCACCTCGCGCGGCACCGTCCGCCTCGCCTCCTCCGATCCCGCCGCCGCCCCGCTGATCGCCCCAAGTTATCTCTCCACCGCGGAGGACCGCCGCGTCGCCGCCGACGCGATCCGCGTCACCCGCCGCCTCATGGCGCAGCCCGCCCTGGTGCCCTACTGCCCGGAGGAAGTTCTGCCCGGCCCGGCAGTGGGCGACGACGATTCCGCCCTCGTCAGTGCCGCCGGCGATATCGGCACGACGATCTTCCACCCGGTCGGCACGGCGAAGATGGGCGCGGCCGACGACCCGCTCGCCGTCCTCGACGAACGCCTGCGCCTGCGCGGCGTGCGGGGCCTGCGCGTGATCGATGCCTCGGTCATGCCGACGATCACCTCCGGCAATACGAACACGCCGACGGCAATGATCGCATATATGGGAACTAGGTACCTGCTTGCCGATTGCGGATAAACAACGGGTTGCGGGCGTTGCCTTGCCCGCCGCGCCGTGCTTACCTCGTTGTAAGCCCTGACTCCGGCGGCGTCGCCAGCCGCGGTCAGGCGGGGACGCGGACCGGAGAGAAGTCCATGGATACCATCGCCTGCACGGCCGGCAGCGAACTGCCCGGCACGCCCATCGATCCAGCCGAATACGGCCCGCGCACCGTAGCGACGGGGCCCTATTACCGGCGCGACTGGTTCGAATGGGAGGTCGAGGCGATCTTCCGGCGCGAATGGCTCCAGGTCGCGCACGTCAGCGAGGTGCAGAACCCCGGCGATTTTGTCGTCCGCGAGGTCGACTGCTGCAAGGTTTCCGCCCTGATCGTCAAGGGCAAGGACGGGGTGATCCGCGCCTTCCACAATGTCTGCACCCATCGCGGCACCCTGCTGGTGAGCGATCGCCCGGCCGGCAACGCGCCGGTTTTCACCTGCCGCTATCACGGCTGGAGCTTCGAGCGCGACGGCAGCCTGCGCGCCGCCCCCGATTTCGACACCTTCGGCCTCGCCAAGGCCAACTGTGCGCTCAAGCCCATCGCGCTCGATGTCTGCGGCGGGCTGATCTACATCAACCTCGATCCCCAGCCCCGCCAGAGCCTGGCCGAATTCCTCGGGCCCGCCTGGGACCTCCTGCCCTATCACGCCGCCGCCACGGCCACGGGTTTTTCGGAATACGTCTACGAGATCGAAGGTAACTGGAAGCTCGTCTACGACAATTTCCAGGAGACGTATCACCTGCGCTTCATCCATCCGCGCAGCATCGGCACCAGTACCTCGCCGGCGGGCAATTTCTTCGGCTATGCCGACACTTTCGCCACCTTCGGCCCCCACCGCACGATGCTGCTGCCGGTGAACCCCGAGTTCGAGCCGGCCCCCACGGCGGCGCGGGGCTTCGGCAAGGTGATCCAGAGCGCCATGGAACGGGGCACCGAACTGGGGCCCTGGAACCGGTACTATTTCTGCATGTTCCCCGACAATTACCTGCTGCTGAGCCAGGCCAACCCCTTCGTCCATTCGATCATGCCGATATCGGAAACCCGCACCCGCGGGACCGTGCGGCTCTATTGGAACGGCGAGGATGCCAGCGCGAGCGAGCGCTTTGCCCGCGAATTCGCCATGGCCGCCACCCGCGATATCCATTCGGAGGACGTATCGGTGATCGAGGCCTGCCAGAAGGGCATTCTAAGCCGGGCGATCGACCGCGTGCATTTCCAGCAGCACGAGTTGTTCTGCCACTATCTTTATGACCAGGCACGCCTGCGCGTGCAGGACTGGCTCTCTCAGCAGGGCATGGCCGATGCGGCCGACGCAGCCCTGGAGTTTGGCCGGTGAGCGCCGTGAGTGCCAGCGATAGCGCGCTGCCCCGCGAATTCGCCAGCCTTGAGCCGTGGGTCGCCGCCGGCTGGGCCGGTCAGACCGCGCATGACCGCTCACTGCTGCGGGTGGACCGTTCGCCGGAAGAGGTCGCCGCCTTCCACGCCGCCGTGGCGCCGCTGCTCGATCCGGCCCTTGCCTATCTCGACCGCTTTCCGGTCGATCGCCTGCCCCCGGCCGAGGAACGCCTGATGCGGCTGATGCTGACCTTCGCCCATGTGGCCCTGGCCGTCGAGATGCAGGGCCCCGACGAAGTCCTGCAGCGCGTGGCCACCCGCCACATGCGCATTACCCGCGCCGTGGCCGACCGCCCGCCGGCCTGAGGCTCATCTTCGGCGCCGGTCGGCGCGATCGCTCACTCCCACTCGATCGTGCCCGGCGGCTTCGAGGTATAGTCGTAGACGACCCGGTTGATGCCCTTGACCTCGTTGATGATGCGCGTGGCGACGCGGCTGAGGAAGGCGGCGTCGAACGGGTAGATATCGGCGGTCATGCCGTCGGTGCTGGTCACGGCGCGCAGCGCACAGACGTTATCGTAGGTCCGCCCGTCGCCCATCACGCCCACCGTGCGCACCGGCAGCAGCACGGCGAAGGCCTGCCAGATCGCGTCGTAGAGCCCGGCATTGCGGATCTCCTCAAGGTAGATCTGGTCAGCCTTGCGCAGCACGTCGCAGCGCTCGCGCGTCACCTCACCGGGGATGCGGATGGCGAGACCCGGCCCGGGGAAGGGATGACGCCCGACGAAGATCTCCGGCAGGCCCAGCTCGCGGCCCAGCTCGCGCACCTCGTCCTTGAACAGCTCGCGCAGCGGCTCGACGAGCTTCATGTTCATCCGCTCGGGCAGCCCGCCGACGTTATGGTGGCTCTTGATCGTCACCGAAGGCCCGCCGGTGAAGCTGACGCTCTCGATCACGTCCGGGTAGAGCGTGCCCTGGGCGAGGAATTCGGCCCCGCCGATCCCGCGCGCCTCTTCCTCGAACACGTCGATGAAGGTCTTGCCGATGAACTTGCGCTTGGCCTCGGGATCGGTGACCCCGGCGAGGCCGCCAAGGAACAGCGCCGAGACATCCTTGTGGATCAGCGGGATATTGTAGTGGCCCTTGAACAGGCCGACGACCTGCTCGGCCTCGCCCAGCCGCATCAGGCCATGGTCCACGAAAACGCAGGTCAGCTGATCGCCGATCGCCTCGTGGATGAGCACGGCCGCGACCGCGCTGTCCACCCCGCCGGAAAGGCCGCAGATCACCTTGCCGCTGCCGACCTGCTCGCGGATCTCGGCGATCTTGGTCTTGCGGAATTCTGCCATGGTCCAGTCGCCGGCAAGGCCGCAGACGTGGCGCACGAAGTTCTTGAGCAGCTTGCCGCCGTCGGGGGTGTGGACCACCTCGGGGTGGAACTGCATCGCGTAGATGCGCTTCTCGTCGTTGGCGATCACCGCGAAGGGCGCGCCGGGGCTGGAGGCGACCGGGCGGAAACCGGGGGCCAGCTTGGTCACCTTGTCGCCGTGGCTCATCCACACCTGGTGGC
>Ga0070669_100000158_pt1 | contig 61318 bp, 58 predicted proteins | sample KBSS53metaG_FD_64680 | JGI IMG/M metagenome (GOLD analysis project Ga0070669, IMG submission 64680) | Switchgrass rhizosphere microbial communities from Kellogg Biological Station, Michigan, USA - KBS S5-3 metaG | ecosystem: Host-associated > Plants > Roots > Rhizosphere > Soil ...
ACCAGCAACACCAGCACCGCCGCGCTGCCGCCGAGGATCCACGCCAGATCGGTCGGGCTGATCGCCAGCAGGTCGCCGAACAGATAGGCCATCAGGTCGATCCGCACTTCATGCATGAAGCTTAGTACCACCAGCCCGAGAGAGAGCGTGCTCGGTGCAAGAATGCCCAACAGCGTGTCGGACGCCAGTGGCTGGCGCTGTTGCAAGGTCACCAGCAGCACTGCCAGCAGCAGGCAGCCCACAGTCACCGCGACGGTCGGGCTGACATCCAGCAGAAAGCCCAGCGCCACGCCGAGCAGCGCGGCGTGGGACAGCGTGTCGCCAAAATAGGCCATGCGCCGCCAGACCACGAACGAGCCCAGCGGCCCCGCGACCACCGCCAGCGCCAGACCTGCAAGCAGGGCGTAGAACAGAAAATCAGCCATGCTTGCAGCTATCTCCGTGAACGTGAGGTTGGCCCGTCAAAGGCCCCTTGACCACCGAACCGTGCAGGTCGTGGGCATGGTCATGATGGTGGTGATAGATCGCCAGGCTCGGCGCATTGTTGCCGAACAGCTCGACAAAAGCCGGATCGCCACTGACTTGCTCGGGATGCCCGGAGCAGCAGACGTGACGGTTGAGGCACACCACCTGATCGGTGGTGCTCATCACCAGATGCAAATCGTGGGACACCATCAGCACGCCGCAGCCGTGACGGTCGCGCAGACGGGTGATCAGGCTGTACAGCTCGGCTTGCCCGGCGACATCGACGCCTTGTACCGGCTCGTCGAGCACCAGCAGTTCCGGCTCGCGCAATAGCGCCCGGGCCAGCAAAACGCGCTGCATTTCACCGCCGGACACGCTTTGCACCGGGCTGTCGATGACGTGCTCGGCGCCGACTTCCTTGAGTGCCGCCAGCGCACGCGGACGATCGACGCCCGGCACCAGCCGCAGAAAGCGCAGGACTGACAGCGGCAAGGTCGGATCGACGTGGAGTTTTTGCGGCATGTAACCGACGCGCAGCTTCGGCTTGCGCCAGACGCTGCCGCTGTCGGGTTTCAGCAGCCCGAGCACGGCGCGCACCAGCGTGGTCTTGCCGGCGCCGTTGGGGCCGATCAGGGTGACGATCTGCCCCGGTTCGACGCTCAGGTGAATGTTGTCCAGCACGTTCTGCCCGGCAAACCGGACCGCCACCTGCTCCAGACGGATCAGCGGATCGCTCATCAAGCCCCCCGGCAGCCGGAGCAGAGGCCGACCACTTCGACGGTCTGGGCCTCGACGATGAAGCCGACGTCCTTGGCGCTGTGAACGATAGCGTCGCTGATGGTTTTTTGCTCAAGTTCGATGGCGGCATGGCATTCGCGGCAGATCAGGAACTGGCCCTGGTGCGAATGTTTCGGGTGAACGCAGCCGACGAAGGCGTTGAGCGAGGAGATGCGGTGCACCAGGCCGTTTTCCAGCAGGAAGTCCAGCGCCCGGTATACGGTCGGCGGCGCGGCGCGGCGGCCGTCCTGCTCGCTGAGCACGGCCAGAATGTCGTAGGCGCCCAGCGGCTTGTGGCTCTGCCAGACCAGTTCCAGTACCCGCCGGCGCAACGCGGTCAGGCGCAGGCCTTTCTGTGCACACAGGGCATCGGCCTCGGACAGCGCGCTGTGAACGCAGTGCGAGTGGTCGTGGGGACGGCTGGCAATCGGTGTAATAGGCATGAGCGGCGACGAGTTTGGTTAGAGACGTTATTATGTTACCCGTTCTCGCCTCATTGAGTGGTCATCGTGTCCCGACTTTTTTCTGTTTTTGTCGTATTCATCACCGGTTTTCTGCTGATCGGTCCGGCTCAGGCCGAGGTCAGAGTTCTCACCAGCATCAAGCCCCTGCAACTGATTGCCGCCGCGGTGCAGGACGGCGTGGCGATTCCGGAAGTGCTGCTGCCACCGGGCGCTTCGCCGCATAACTACGCATTGCGACCGTCCGACGTGCGCAAGGTGCAATCGGTGGACCTGCTGTACTGGATCGGCCCGGACATGGAAGGTTTCCTGCCACGCGTGCTGAATGGTCGTACGCTGCCGAGCGTCGCCGTGCAGGACTTGCCGGGCATGAAGCTGCGCCGCTTCGCTGCGGACAACCATTCCCACGCTGAAGAAGCCGACGAACATGACCACGACCATCGCCCGGGCAGCCTCGATGCGCATTTGTGGCTATCGCCGGTGAACGCGCGGGTTATTGCCGACAAAATGGCCGCTGACCTGAGTGCCGCCGACCCGGCCAATGCCGAGCGCTATCAGAGCAACGCCAAAGCGTTCGATGAGCGTCTGGATGCACTGGATCAGCGTTTGAAGAAACGCCTGGCCAGTGTTGAAGGCAAACCCTACTTCGTCTTCCACGAAGCCTTCGACTACTTCGAAGAGGCCTACGGTTTGAAACACGCCGGCGTGTTCAGCGTTGCGGCGGAAGTGCAGCCGGGGGCCCAGCATGTGGCGGCGATGCGTACGCGTTTGCAGGAAGTCGGCAAGACGTGCGTGTTCAGTGAGCCGCCGCTGCGTCCACGTCTGGCCGAGACCTTGGTGGCGGGCCTGCCGGTGAAGCTGGCGGAGTTGGATGCGCTGGGCGGATACACGCCAGCGACGGCTCAGGGTTATGAGCAAGTGCTGGAGAAGCTGGGGAATGATCTGGCGGGTTGCCTGGAATCGCTCTGATACAAAAAAACCGCAGCCTGTACAGGCTGCGGTTTTTTTACAGGGCGAAAGGTAGCGGTGTACTGACCTGCTGACGCTGCGCCAGCCGCTGCTCGAACTCTTTCGGATCGTGAATCAGCACGTCCTGCCCGGCGAACGATTCCGCCGCGATCAACCGCGACAGCCAGAACCGCACACACGCCACTCGCAGCATGGTCGGCCACAGTTCTGCCTCGGCCGCCGTGAACGGACGCAGTGCCGCATAAGCACCAAGGAACGCCCGCGCACGCGGGCCGTCGATCAGGCCTTCGTCATCGGAACACCAGTCGTTCAGGGCAATCGCCACGTCATAGAGCATCGGCCCGGAGCAGGCGTTGTAGAAGTCGATCAGCCCGGTCAGGTGCGTGCCTTCGAACATCGCGTTGTCGCGAAACAGGTCGGCGTGAATGTTTGCCCGAGGCAGCGCGAGAATTTTCTCTTTCTGTCGGGTGATTTCATCCAGAGACTTTTGCAGCAACGCGCGCGGCTGCTCGCTCAGGTGCGAAAGGAACTGCGTGCCCTCTTCCAGCATCCAGTCCAGGCCACGATCGGTCTTGCGCTTGATCATGTTGTCGCCCTGGGTCGCCAGGTGCAGATGCGCCTGCAAGTCACCGACCTGCGCGCAATGCTGGGCATTGGCCTGCTTGATGTGCTTGCCGGCCAGGCGCGGTTGCAGCAGCGCCGGTTTGCCTTTCAGCTCGCGCAGGGCCACGCCGTCGGTGGTGCGCAGCGCGTAAGGCACCGGCAGATCGGCTTCGTGCAGCACGTCGAGCAGATCGATGAAGAACGGCATTTCCTGCACCGGGCCACGTTCGACCAGGGTCAGGACGAACTCGCCCTGTTCCATGCTGATGAAGAAGTTGGTGTTTTCGCTGCCGGCGGCGATCCCCTGGAAATCGAGCAGACGGCCGAGCCCGTAAGGGGCGAGAAAGGTTTCCAGCTCGGGCCGAGCCAGGGGGGTGAACACAGACATGGTTAAAAACTGCTCAGTTCTGGCGCCGCCATCAAACGGCGCCGATTAAAAGTCAGGAAACTTACTTCCAGGTAAAGATTTCCCACGACGGAATCAGCATATCCGGCTGGTCGGACCGGATGTAGTTCGCGTCCGTACCATCGGCGCGCACCAGGAAATAGGGTTTGCCGCCCTTCGGTGTGACCTTGATCGCGTACACGAATCCACTCCGGCTGTATTCCTGAATGACCTTGTCGCCTTCCGTATGCGTGCTGATGGTAACTTCCGGCTCCGATGATGGCGCATCATCCGCCGCGATCGCGGCCAGCGGTGAGACAGCAATCAGACTGACCAGCAGCAAGCGATTTAACGTACGCATGATAACCTTGTCCCTTTGTCGTCAACGGTCCCGCTATTCTAGCGCCGGGCCCGCCGAAAAGGTTGATTCTGCTCATGAGCCAAGCCCCCCTCGTCCTGGTGGACGGTTCGTCTTACCTGTACCGCGCCTTTCACGCGCTGCCACCGCTGACCACCTCCAAAGGCCTGCCGACCGGTGCGGTCAAAGGCGTGCTGAACATGCTCAAGAGCCTGCGCAAGCAGTATCCGGACAGCCCGTTCGCCGTGGTGTTCGACGCCAAGGGTGGGACATTTCGCGATGAGATGTACGCCGAATACAAGGCCAACCGCCCGAGCATGCCTGACGACATGCGCGTGCAGATCGAGCCGCTGCACCAGAGCGTGATCGCCCTCGGATTCCCGCTGCTGTGCGTCGAAGGCGTCGAGGCCGATGACGTGATCGGCACCCTGGCCCGCAGCAGCGCAGCCGCCGACCGTCCGGTGATCATCTCCACCGGCGACAAGGACATGGCGCAACTGGTCGACGGCCACATTACCTTGGTCAATACCATGTCCGGTAGTTCGATGGACGTGGAGGGCGTGAAGGAGAAATTCGGCGTCGCTCCGGAGCAGATCATCGATTATCTGGCCCTGATGGGCGATTCTTCCGACAACATTCCCGGCGTTCCGGGCATCGGCCCGAAAACCGCTTCCGGCCTGCTGGTGGGCGTCAACGGCGGTCTGACCGAGCTGTACGCGCAACTCGACATCGTGCCGACCCTGCCGATCCGTGGCGCCAAGACCCTGCCGGCCAAGCTCGAAGAGCACAAGGAGATGGCCTTCCTCTCCTATCAACTGGCGACCATCAAGGTCGACGTGCCGCTGGACATCGGCCTCGACGACCTGCAAATGGGTCCGGAAGACCCGGCCAAACTTTACGAGCTGTACACCCTGCTGGAGTTCAAGAGCTGGCTGAATGACCTGGATCGCGATGCCAAGCGCCAGGAACTGAGCGCTGCCGCCGAGCCTGCGCCGGCCGGCGATCTGTTCAGCGCGCCAGAAGCCGAAGCGCCTGCAACATCCGCTGAAGCCGCTTACGAAACCATCCTCGACCAGGCGCGATTCGACGTCTGGCTGGAAAAGCTGAAGAACGCCAAGCTGTTCGCCTTCGACACCGAAACCACCGGCATCGACGCGCAGCAGGCGCAACTGGTCGGGCTTTCCTTCGCGGTACAGGCCAACGAAGCGGCGTACATCCCGCTGACCCATTCCTACATCGGCGTGCCGGAGCAGCTGGATCGCGACACTGTGCTGCGCGCGCTCAAGCCGATCCTCGAAGACCCGAACAAGCTCAAGATCGGCCAGCACGCCAAGTTCGACATGAACATCCTGGCCAACTGCGCCATTGGCGGCGATCAGAATGAAGGCATCACTTTGCGCGGGATTGCCTTCGACACGATGCTTGAGTCCTACGTGCTCAACTCCACCGCCACCCGTCACGACATGGACAGCCTGGCGCAGAAATACCTGGACCACACCACCGTGAGCTTCCAGGACATCGCCGGCAAAGGCGCCAAGCAGTTGACCTTCGACCAGATCGCTCTGGAACAGGCCGGGCCGTATGCCGCCGAAGATGCCGACGTGACCCTGCGCCTGCACCAGACCCTGTTCGAAAAACTCAGCGCCATCCCGAGCCTGGCCAGCGTGCTGACCGACATCGAGATCCCGCTGGTGCCGGTGCTCGCTCGCATCGAGCGCCAGGGCGCGTTCGTCGACGCTGACCTGCTCGGCATTCAGAGCATTGAGCTGGGCAACAAGATGGTCGCGCTGGAACGTGAAGCCTTCGAGATCGCCGGTGAAGAATTCAACCTCGGCTCGCCAAAGCAACTGGGCGTGATCCTCTACGAAAAGCTCGGCCTGCCGGTGCTGAAAAAAACCGCCAAGGGCCAGCCGTCCACCGCCGAAGAAGTGTTGGCGAAACTGGCCGAAGACGATCACCGCTTGCCGAAAGTGCTCATGGAACACCGTTCCATGAGCAAGCTGAAAAGCACCTACACCGATCGCCTGCCGGAGCAGATCAACCCACGCACCGGGCGTATCCACACTTCGTACCATCAGGCTGTGGCATCGACCGGTCGCCTGTCGTCGAGCGATCCGAATCTGCAGAACATCCCGGTGCGCACCGCCGAAGGCCGACGCATCCGTCAGGCGTTCGTCGCGCCGAAAGGCTACAAACTGCTGGCGGCGGACTACTCGCAGATCGAATTGCGGATCATGGCGCACCTGTCCCGCGACGAAGGGCTGATGAATGCGTTCCGCAACAACCTGGACGTGCACACCGCCACCGCGGCCGAAGTATTCAAGGTCGAGCTCAACGAAGTGACGTCCGACCAGCGCCGCAGCGCCAAGGCGATCAACTTCGGCCTGATCTACGGCATGGGCGCGCAGAAGCTGGGCAAGGACATCGGCGTCGACACCAAGACCGCCAAGGCCTACATCGAAACCTACTTCGCGCGTTACCCGGGCGTTCGTGAATACATGGATCGCACCCGCGCGCAGGCAGCGGACCAAGGCTTCGTGGAAACGATCTTCGGTCGTCGTCTGTATCTGCCGGAAATCAACTCGAACAAGCCGCAGGAACGCGCTGCCGCCGAACGCACAGCGATCAACGCGCCGATGCAAGGCACCGCAGCAGACATCATCAAGAAAGCCATGGTGGCGGTGGACAACTGGCTGAGCGCTTCGGGGCTGGACGCCAGAGTCATCCTGCAGGTGCACGACGAACTGGTGCTGGAGGTTCGCGAGGATCTGGTCGATCAGGTTCGCGAAGAAATTCGCGTGCACATGAGCGAAGCGGCGAAACTGGACGTGCCGTTGCTGGTGGAAGTGGGGGTTGGCAACAACTGGGACGAGGCGCACTGAGGCCTCTGGGGCGGGGTTTTGCCGCGACAGAGCGTCGCGGCAAGGCATCGAAAAACGCTTAGGTCTGATCGTTCTTGAGCTTATTCCAAAGTTTTTTGAAAAGATTCTGAACTAATCTTGCGCCAGGGCACTCAGAGATACTGAATGGCTGGTGAAGCCCTTCGATGCTCCTATGTTGTGTTAAGTGTTGGCAGATATCTGAACCCCGCCCTAGCGGTTCGGAACTTAAACCCCGGAACTTCTCCCTCCCCATATGAAGTCCGGGGCTTTTTTTGCCTGCGATTTACTCAGCAGGCAATTCAGCGCCTTTGTCTGCCAGTTCCATCCAGCCTGCCAACACAGTGTAGGCCTCTTCCAGACCCATGCGTTTTGGGGCGGAGAACAGCTGGATCGTCACTTGATCACCCCACCCCTTACGGATTTCCGACTGCACCTTGAGCAGCGTGTTCTTGGCTGCGCCGTAGGTCAGTTTGTCGGCCTTGGTCAGCAGGATGTGCATCGGCATGCCGGCGGCAACGGCCCAGTCCAGCATCAGCAGGTCGAAGTCGGTCATTGGATGACGGATGTCCATCATCAGAATCAAACCCTTCAAACTCTCGCGGCCACCGAGGTAAGCCTCGAGGTGACGCTGCCAGTGCTGCTTGAGCGGGATCGGTACTTTTGCATAACCGTAGCCCGGGAGGTCGACCAGACGCCGTTCATCGTCTAGCTTGAAGAAGTTCAACAGCTGTGTGCGACCCGGGGTTTTCGAGGTGCGCGCCAGGCTGGCGTGAGTCAGGGTGTTCAGCGCGCTGGATTTACCGGCGTTGGAACGACCGGCGAACGCCACTTCGAAGCCTTCGTCGTCGGGGCACTGATCGACTTTGGCGGCACTGAGCATGAACGTGGACTGTTGGCACAGGCCGAGGATGGGATTCTTGAGTTGCATGGGATTTCCGATGTGGGCGGCGCCGGGATTAGGCGCGGAACGCGGTGTCGCTTCCGTTTCAGTGACGCCAGTATATAATGCCGCAGATTTTGTGTGTGCTTTGTCCCAGCGAAGGATGAAGTTCACGAGAGCGACAGACCTTGATTGCGCATTAGAACGCAGAACGCTCTCAACCCTGAAAAGGTCGTTTTATGACGAAATGGCTGCTGGCTGCCGGAGTCTTGATGCCGCTTTACAGCGCACAGGCTACACAGGATCCGGAAGCCGTGTACAACCGTGTTTGTGGAGCCTGTCATTCCGGCCAACTACCCATGGCGCCCAAAAGAGGCGATCAGGCAGCTTGGACGCCGAGGTTGGCGAAAGGTATGGAGACGCTGGTGCAACACGTGACCCAGGGTTTCAAGGCGATGCCGCCGCGTGGTTTGTGCATGGACTGCAGTGCCGAGGATTACCAGGCCCTCATCCTCTGGATGAGCGAGAGTAAGCCCGGTCCATAACTCTTAACCCTTAGCCGTAGTTGGATTAGCTGATGAACAAACTGATCGTGAGTCTGCTGTTGACCGTGGGAATCTCAGGCTTCGCCCATGCTGCCGGTGATGCAGCCGCAGGCCAGGCAAAAGCCGCCGTATGCGGCGCCTGCCATGGCCCGGATGGCAACAGCATGGCGCCAAACTTTCCAAAGCTGGCCGGACAGGGTGAACGCTACCTGACCAAGCAATTGCACGACATCAAGTCGGGCAAGCGCACCGTTCTGGAAATGACCGGCCTGCTGACCAACCTGAGCGATCAGGACCTGGCCGATATCGCCGCCTACTTCGCCAGCCAGAAAGGCAGCGTCGGCGCCGCCGATCCGAAGATCGTCGCTCGCGGTGAAGCCCTGTTCCGTGGCGGCAATATCGAGAAAGGCCTGCCAGCCTGCACCGGTTGCCACTCGCCGAACGGCGCCGGCAACGCAGCCGCCGGCTTCCCGCACCTGGGTGGCCAACACGCTCAGTACATCGCCAAGCAGCTGACCGATTTCCGCAAGGAAGAAGCCGGTCGCAACAACGACGGCGACGCAATGACCATGCGCACCATCGCCCGTAAGCTGAGCGACGAAGACATCGCGGCAGTCTCCAGCTACATTCAGGGCCTGCACTAAGACGCGCGATTCGAGCGTCGAGTGCGATGGCAAACGCCTGCCACGTTAACGCTCGATTAATCCGTTGCACGAAGTATAAAAAGGGTGGCTTTGGCCGCCCTTTTTTGTGGCCGCTGCCGTTACACTACAGAACTCATGCCCGCCAGGATCTGTCTGAAAACAGGTCGCGCGAGGCGACCAAAATTGTCCAGGAGTAAAGCATGCGTAATCTGATCATCAGCGCCGCCCTCGTCGCTGCCAGCCTGTTCGGCGTGACCGCCCAGGCCGCCGAAGCCCCTGCTGCCCCTTACGTCGAACTGAGCAACCCGGTACCGGTCGCCGTGCCTGGCAAGATCGAAGTGGTCGAGCTGTTCTGGTATGGCTGCCCGCACTGCTACGCGTTCGAGCCGGTGATCAATCCGTGGGTTGAAAAACTGCCGTCCGACGTCAACTTCGTGCGCATTCCTGCGATGTTCGGTGGCCCGTGGGACGCTCATGGCCAGATGTTCCTGACGCTGGAAGCCATGGGCGTCGAGCACAATGTGCACGCTGCCGTATTCAACGCCATCCAGAAAGAACACAAGAAGCTGACCGACAAGAACGACATGGCCGACTTCCTCGCCACTCAAGGCGTGGACAAGGATAAGTTCCTGGCGACCTTCGATTCGTTCGCCATCAAAGGGCAAATCGTGAAAGCCCGCGAACTGGCCAAGAAGTATGAAATCTCCGGTGTTCCAACCATGATCGTCAACGGTAAGTACCGCTTCGACATCGGCTCTGCCGGCGGTGCCGAACAGGCGCTGAAACTGGCTGACCAACTGGTGGCCAAAGAGCGAGCGACCAACAAGGCAGCTGCCAACTAAGCGCGGCAATCGCCATGCGCCGCTGGGGAACCGAACGCGTCGTTGGCCTGCATGAACCGCAGGTCAACGAGCATCACCTGGAATCGACGGGCCTGCCCGCAGACAGCCGTCTGCGCTTGCTCAGCTTCAATATTCAGGTCGGCATCAGCACCGAGCGCTATCGGCACTACCTGACCCGCAGCTGGCAGCATCTGCTGCCGCACCCCGGGCGCTCCAGCAATCTGCAAAAGATCGGCAATCTGCTCGGCGACTTCGATCTGGTCGCCCTGCAGGAAGCCGATGGCGGCAGCCTGCGTTCAGGCTACGTCAATCAGGTCGAACACCTGGCCCAGCTCGGCGCCTTCCCCTACTGGTATCAACAACTCAATCGCAACCTTGGCCGACTGGCCCAGCACAGCAATGGCGTGCTCAGTCGTCTGCGGCCGTGGGCGATTGAAGACCACCCGTTACCGGGTCCAAAGGGACGCGGGGCGATTCTCGTGCGCTTCGGCGAAGGCCCGGAAGCGCTGGTGGTGGTGATGATGCACCTGGCCCTCGGCGCTCGGGTCCGCAGCATGCAACTGGCCTACATCCGCGAGCTGATCGGCGGCTACAAGCATCAGGTGCTGATGGGTGACATGAACACCCACGCCAGCGATCTGCTGCAACATTCGCCGTTGCGCGACCTCGGCCTGCTGGCCCCGCAACTCGAAGCGACATTCCCCAGCTGGCGCCCGCAGCGCTGCCTGGATCATATTCTGCTCAGCCCGACCCTGACCCTGGAAAAAGTCGAAGTGCTGGCACAACCGATTTCCGATCACCTGCCGGTCGCGGTAGAGATTCGTCTGCCGGGTTCGCTCACGGCCGATGCATTGCCCGCGTTGAGCACTGCCCTTCGCGGAACCCCTGAATGAGCGACGAAGCCCAGCGCTGGAAAGAGAAATACCTCAAAAGCATCGAACAACAGGAAAAGCTCGAACGTCGGTGGGACGCCCGGCTCGACCTGCTGCGCCGCGGCCTGGTGCGCAGCACCCTGGCGGCGGAAGGCACCGACCGCGTGGTCGATCAGTGCATGAAAGAGATGCGCGACGTAGTGCGCACCGACGACATGGACGCCGGCCTCGCCGCCCTGCTGCCGCGACTGGAAAAAGCCGTGCTCGATTCCGAGCAGCGCCGGGAAACCCGGATCGAACAGGTCAGCACCGCACTGACTGCGCTGGTCACTCAGTTGCAATCTCTCCCGCTGCCTCGCGATGTGGCCCAGCCGCTGAAGAAATTCGCCAAGCAGCTGGATGGCCGGGTGAGTCAGGCCAGAGAGATGCCGCTGCTGCTCAGCGAACTCAGCGGCCTGCAGGGCAAGGCCTTGAGCCAGCTGGCAACGCCGGCGGAACCGGGACGCCCGGGCTTGTTGCAGCGCCTGTTCGGCAGTCGCGACAGCGAGGAAACGCCTGTGACGGCGACCCAGCCTGCTGTGGCTGCACCACCCGCACAGCCAGAGCCAGAGCAACTGCCCGTCACTCATCAAACCGCGCCCTTGCAGGAAGCGCCTGTCACGACCGCCGAACCGGTCGCCCCTGCGCCCGTCAGCCAAGCGCCGGTTGCCGCCCCCGTGGCCGAGCCCTTCAAAGCGCCAGAGCCAATCCTCGAATATCTTGCGGAACCGGAGGTGGCGGCCTTTGAGCCTGCCAGAATCCTCACCGAATCCCCCTCCGCCCCCAGCGAACCAGAAACCGCCGAGCCAGAACCGGAGCCGCAGACCTTCACGCCTCCTCCGGTTTTCGCGCCGGCAGTGCCCACGGCCATCAACCCCGACGAACTGATCCACCCCGGCGATACGCCGCCGCCCGTGATCCTCGACAGCCTGCCCCTGCCCGAGCCCATCGCCCAGGCATTGGCCGCCATCGATCCGGAACAATCCGAGCACGACATCCTCTACGCCCTGCCGGACTCGCCGGAGCCGTCGTACAGCTCGGTCGCCAAACACATCGAAGACACGCTGATCGGGCTGCTGGATGACCTGACCTTGCCGGAGCGCCATCGCCCGCAAGCCGAGGCCATGCGCGATCGATTGAAAAACGGCCTGAACTGGTACGAATTGCTGCCGATCCTCGACGATCTCGCGACTTTGATGCTGGCCATTACCGACAGCGGCCAACACGAATTCGAAGCCTACCTGCAGCAACTCAACGAGCGCCTCGAAGCGTTCCAGAGCAACTTGCAGGCCGCCAGCGAAGGCCACGCCGACAACAGCTCTGCGGCGCGAGCGATGGACACGCAGATCCGCGAACAGGTCGACGGCCTGCAGAACAGCGTGCAGGAAGCGGCCGATCTGGATGATCTGAAGCAAGTGCTGGAAAACCACCTCGAAGGCCTGCTCGGCACCATGGATCAGCACCAGAAGCAACGTGACGCCCGGGAACAGGAAGTGGCTGGACGCCTGAAAAGCCTCGCTGAACGCGTCGCACACATGGAGCAGGAAGCGCAGGGATATCGCGAACACCTCGAAGAGCAACGCCAGAAAGCCCTGATCGATCCGCTCACCGGCCTGCCCAACCGCGCCGCCTGGACCGAACGGCTCGAATATGAAATCGCCCAATGGCAGCAGCACGGCAATACCTTGAGCCTGGCCATGCTCGACCTCGATCACTTCAAACGAATCAACGACAACTACGGGCATCTGGCCGGCGACAAGGTCTTGAAAATCATCGCCACGGTGCTGCGCAAGCGTCTGCGGGGCAGTGATTTCATCGCCCGTTTCGGCGGGGAAGAGTTTGTCCTTCTGCTCCCGGCCACCCCGCCGGCGGTCGGCGCCAAACTCCTGGAAACCCTGCGCGCCGCCATCGAAGCCTGCCCGTTTCACTTCAAGGGCGAGCGCGTCACGATTACCGTTTCCATGGGGCTGGCGGCTTTCCGGCCGGGAGAACACAGCGATCTGGTGCTCAAAAGAGCCGATCAGGCGCTTTACCGGGCGAAAAACGCAGGGCGTAACCGGGTAGAGCTGGGCTGAGGCAATTGTTCCATATTGTTTAAATCAGCCCTTTAAGCGTCGAAGCGCAAGGCGATACGTTACACTGTTGCATTATCGTCTTGCGTGTACTGCCCTCTGCCATGAAATTTTTTACCCTCCTCGCGTCGCTCCTCTTACTGGCCGGTTGTGCCAGCGGCCCGCGTTTCGACACCAGCCATCCTTCGGTCAATCACGACAGTCGCGTGCAGTTCGTGATCGTGCACTACACCTCCGCTTCGCTCGAACGCTCATTGCAGTTGCTGACTCACGGCGAAGTCAGCAGTCATTACCTGATCGGCGACGACAAGAACGCCACCATCTACAAGTTGATGGACGAGAACCTGCGTGCCTGGCATGCCGGTGAAAGCGAATGGCAAGGCCGTACCTGGCTCAACTCCAGTTCGATCGGCATTGAAATCGTCAATCCGGGTTTCAAGGACACACCGACCGGTCGCCTCTGGTATCCCTACAGCGAAGCCCAGGTGCAATCGTTGATCGTCCTGCTCAAGGACATCAGCAAACGCCAGGGCATCAGCCCGCGCCACATCATCGGCCACAGTGACATCGCCCCGTTGCGCAAGCTCGACCCGGGGCCGCTGTTCCCCTGGAAGCGCCTGGCGGCCGAGGGGCTGGGGCTCTGGCCCGACGAGCAAGCCGTGGCACGCCAGCAAGCGCAGTTCGACGCCGAGCTGCCGAGCATCACCTGGTTCCAGAGCCAACTGGCACGCCTGGGCTACTCGACGCCGCAAACCGGTGAGCTGGATGTAGCGACCCGCCATGTGCTCGCGGCCTTCCAGATGCACTACCGCCCTGCGCGCTTTGACGGCACGCCTGATGCGCAAACGGCAGCGTTGCTGCTGGTGCTGAATCAGACAAAATAATGACGCCCGCCCGACGGTCAGGGCGAAATCGCAATCAGCAGCTATAACTCATTGGTAATTCTTCGGATATCCATGATGGTTGCTACCCGAGAGACGCTGCGTAGCTGGTTTTATCGCCCCTGGTTTCTGGCGATGATCGCGGCTGTCCTCAGTGCGAGCCTGCTGATCACCGGTGGGCTGTTCGTGGCCATGCGCCAGGTCGAGCAAAGCGAAAGCCAGGAAATGAACGCCCAGGGCGAGCGGTTCCTGGCACGTCTGGAGCAACTCTTCGGCCAGTTGCGCGAAAGCCTCGACGACCTCGAAGCCCAGCCCTTGCGCAGCTGCGACGACGAAATGATCGCCACGTTGCAGCAAGTGACGTTCAACTACCGCTTCGTCTATGAAGCCGCCTACATGGACGCCACCCGGATTTGCTCCAACCGTCCGCGCCAGGAAGGCCTGTCGGTGATCCGTCCTCCGGACATCAAGGGCCCGACCTACAGCTACTGGCTGAACACCACCACCGAACCCGATGAAAACCGCGCAGCGCTGATGCTCGGGCGCGGCAACTTTCGCGTAGCCACCTCGCGCGGACATCTCACCGACATGGTCGACCTGTTGCCCGGCAGCAGCCTGTTGGTAGTGCTGGATCACGGGACCCGGGCGATTCCGGTGCTCGGCGTTCCACAGGTCTGGCCGCCCACCGAGCCCTGGCCGCCGAAAACCCCGAACGCACTGCAAGTCACCCAGTCACACCTGATCTACCGCATGCCCACTGACAACCCGGAATACCAACTGGTGCTGATCAGCCCGCGCACGGGCATGCACATTCCGGAGCTCTGGTGGTGGATGGTGCCTTTCTGTCTGGTGCTCGGTGCGCTGGTGGGCGTTCTGGTGTTCTGGGTCGTGCGCCAGCGCCAGTCGCTCGACGCCGAGCTGCACGGCGCCATCCGCCGTGGCGAGTTGCAGGTGCTTTATCAGCCGATCTTCGATCTCGACAGCCGCAACTGCGTCGGTGCCGAAGCCCTGCTGCGCTGGCGCCGGCCGGACGGCACGCTGACCAGCCCCGACCTGTTCATCCCGATGGCCGAGAACACCGGACAGATTCGCCAGATGACCGACTTCGTCCTGCAACGCCTGCTCGAGCAGTTGGGTCAGTTGCTGCGGGCCAATCCGCAGCTGTACATCTCGGTGAATCTGGCCGCCTGCGACGTGATGGTGCCGCGCATCGGCCAGGTCATGGCGCGGCTGCTGACCCTGCATCGGGTGGCGGCGCGGCAGATTGCTTTCGAGGTGACCGAGCGCGGCCTGATCGATGTGGTGGTAGCCCGGGAAAACTTGCAGGCGCTGCGCGATGTCGGGCATCAGGTGCTGATCGACGATTTCGGCACCGGCTATTGCAGCCTGGCCTATTTGCAAACCCTGCCGGTGGATTGCCTGAAGATCGACAAGGCATTTATCGACGCCCTCGGCCATGACGCCGCCAGCAGCGGTGTCGCGCCACACATCATTCACATGGCCCAGGCGCTGGACCTGAAGGTGATTGCCGAAGGGATCGAATTCGAGTCACAAGCGGCGCTGCTGAGCAGCGAAGGGGTGAAGTTCGGTCAGGGCTGGTTGTTCGCCCACGCCTTGAGCGCGGTGCAGTTCATCGAACTGATTACCCGTGGACGGCGACTCGCCGGCCGCCGGATCGACGACGAAGCCTAAACCGCCAGCGCCATATAGAACTGCGTGCCCTGCCCCGGCCGCGAGTAAACGCCCATCCGCCCACCGTGCAACTGGACGATTTCCTTGCACAGCGCCAGACCCAGCCCGGCCCCACCCTTCTTGCGGCCCACCTGAACGAAGGGTTCGAAAATCCGCCCTTGCTGACCGTAGGCAATCCCTTCGCCGTTGTCTTCGACGCTGATGATCACCCGTTCGCCATGGCGACGGGCCTGCAAGCGGATCAACCCGTCGCGCGCCGTGTGGCGCAAGGCGTTGTCGATCAGGTTGTCGAGGACTCGATCGAGCTGCGCCTGATCCGCCTGCAAGCGTGGCAGCGGGCTCTGCGCTTCGACGGTCAAGGTAACGCCCTTCTGCGCTGCCGAATCGGCGAAACGCAAACGCGCCTGCTCCAGCAGATCCTCGATGGAGCACGGCGCCAGTGTGAGTTTCTGCAAACCGCTCTGATAACGCGAAAAGTTGAGCAGATCGTTGATCAACTGCATCAGGCGCTGCATTTCTTCATTGACCGTGTCGAGCAGGTCGGACTCACGCGACTCCGGAGGAAACTTCGCCCTCTCACGGAACAGTCCGAACGCCATGTGCATGCCCGTGACCGGCGTGCGCAGTTCGTGAGAGGCGCGCAACACGAATTCGCTGCGCACCCGTTCGAAGGCGCGCTGCTCGGTGACGTCGTGCAGGACCATCACGGCGCCGAGGATATGCCCCTGGGTATGGCTGACCGGCGTCAGGCTGTAGGTCAGCAGGCGCGTTTCGCCATCGACCTCAATGCTCAAATCTTCCGGCGCCCGCTCAAGGTTGCCGCCGCGCAACACCAGTTGCAGCTGTGCATCCAGCTCCGGTCGCTGAAGCGCCGTGCCGAGGCCTTCGCCGAAACGGTCGCTGTCCCAGCCCAGTTGTCGCTGGGCCACCGGGTTCAAATGTTCCAGACGACCCTGACGGTCGATCATCAGCAAACCGTCATCGATGCTGTCGAGCACCGCTTGCAGGCGCTGCTGGCCGGCGAGCAATTCGTCGACATTGGTCGCCTGATGTTCGCGCAGGGCTTCGGCCATCAGCCCGAAGCGCCGGGTCAGCAGGTTGATTTCCATGGCCGAGGACACCGGCAGGGTCACCTCGAAATTGCCTTGGCCGATATTGTCCGCCGCTTTGGCCAGCGCTTCGATCGGCGCACCAAACCGCCGGGCAATGCCCTGGGCGGTAACGAAGCCAATGATCAGCACCGCCAGCCCCACCAGTCCCAACAGGCCAGCGATCAGCAACGCGCGGTCGCGGGCGGCATGCTGGACAGAATTGATGTTGTCCAGTGCGTGCTTGTGCTCGGTAATCAATCCGTTGCGCAGGGTGTTGAAGCGCTCACGCAAGTCGCCACCGCCACTCAGGGCAGCAGCCGGGTCGCGGGAGATGTCGAACGCCTGGAGGAAGCTCAGGTAATCGGCTTTGGCCTGACTGAATCCATACTGGCGATCGTCGTCTTTTTGCTCCTGGGCGATGCCCTCGTCGAGCAACTGGAAGTAATGCTGTTTGGACGCTTCGAACGCCACGGGGTCGGGCTTTTCGGCGAGCATCATGATCAGTTGATCGCCGAGGGTCTGGCGCAGCTTGAGCCCAAGATCAAGAGTGACGAAGTTGTTGCGGATCAGCGCCTCCTGAGTGCCGGCCATCTGCATCACGCTGACCAGCCCGAGCATCAGCCCGAGCAAGGCCACGGTGATCAGCGCGGAAATGCTCAAGAACAAGCGAGTCCGCAACTTCATCGCCAGTTTCATCCGCGGATGCTCACAGGTTGTACTGCTTGCGTTTGCGATACAGGGTCGAGGCGTCAATTCCCAGGGTCTTGGCGGCCTGATCGAGGGTGCCCGCGGTCGCCAGTACTGCGCCGATGTGGGCCTTCTCCAGTTCGTCGAGACTCAGCGCCGCGCCGACCCGTGGCGCATTGTTCGCCGGTTGTTCGGCCATGCCGAGGTGGCTGATTTCCACACGCTCCTGCGGGCAAATGATGCTGGCCCGCTCGACCACGTTACGCAACTCGCGGATGTTGCCCGGCCAGCGATAGCCCAGCAGTGCTTCGCGAGCCTCATCACTGAAGCCCCGGGCCGGACGCGCGTATTCCTTCACGAAGCGGGCGAGGAACCGGTCGGCCAAGGTCAGGATGTCTTCGGCCCGCTCGCGCAGCGGCGGCAAATGCAGGGTGATGACGTTCAGACGATAGAGCAGGTCTTCACGGAAACGGCCGTCGCGCACCATGTCCTCAAGATTGAGGTTGGTGGCGGCGAGGATGCGCACATCGGCGCGGCGGGTGACCGGATCGCCTACCCGCTCGTATTCCTTGTCCTGAATGAAACGCAGCAACTTGGGCTGCAATGTCAGCGGAAAATCGCCGATCTCGTCGAGAAACAGCGTACCGCCATCGGCCTGATTGACTCGACCCAGCGTGCTTTCACTGGCCCCGGTGAACGCGCCGCGACTGTGACCGAACAACTCGCTTTCCATCAGTTCGGCGGTCAGCGACGGGCAGTTGATGGTGACGCAGGATTTCTTCTCGCGCTTGCTCCAGCCGTGAATGGCTCGGGCCAGCTCACCTTTACCGGTGCCGGACTCACCGAGGATCAGGATGTTGGCGTCGGTGCCCGCCACTTGCCGCGCCGTTTCCAGGACGACTTTCATCGCCGGGCTGTGGGAATCGAGGCCGTCCTTGGGTTTGCGGATCTCGCCTTCGAGGGCTTCCAGACGCGCCGACAGCTGACGTACTTCCAGTTGCTTGGCGGTCGCCAGGCGCAATTGATCCGGGCTGCACGGCTTGACCAGATAATCGGCAGCGCCGGCCTGAATGGCGTCCACCGCGGTGTCGACGGCCGAATGGGCGGTGACGATCACCACCCGCATCCACGGCGCCTGAATGCGCATCTGCGCCAATACATCCAGGCCGTTATCTTCGCCCAGACGCAAATCCAGAAAGCACAGATCGAACACCTGGCGTTGCAACAGCGCTTCAGCCTGGGCCGCACTGTTGGCAGTGGCGACAGAATAACCTTCGTCTTCGAGGCAATAACGAAAGGTTCGCAGGATGGCGGATTCATCATCCACCAGCAGAATGCGGCCTTGGTGCTCAGTGGCTGATTCCATTTTTCCTACGCTCCATAAGTGAATGTCTTGGGTTAGTCCCGGAAAAATCGGGCAAGTTGCATGGTTGATTCTGATCGATTCCAGTCATAGCAGGGTAGCTCTCTCCTGCCCTCACGGCTAATCCACTGATTTTGTTGATTTTTTAAACATCGCACAGTTTCAGGACGGTTTCCTGCCTCCTTTTCTGACATCCGCACCCTGCTCTCAATTCAAAAAGAATGATTTCTCCTACGAAATAATCGTGCATTACGCACGACGCTGCGAGGGTCATCGTGCAGGATGCGTCTTCAGTAACTTTTACGACATCTATAACTATCTGATTTTATTAGACTTTTTTAAACAAAAAAGCTGGCATGCGGGCTGCAATACATCACTCAGCCCGGGCAGAAATGCACTGCCCCAACCGAACAAGAGTGAGGAACCCAGGATGACTCGCCAACGTGCCGCCCAAATGCGTATTTCGCCACTGCATCTGCAGCAGGCCCTGTTTGGCGCACTTGCGCTGCTGATCACTCTGATCGCCTGCCAGCAATATCTGCGCTGGGAGCAGAGCCAGCAGCCTGAGCCCCTGATTTCCATGCAACATGCGACGCAGACGCACTTCAGCGCCGTCAGCAGCAGCCAGGCCGACAACGGCGCGATGCGCATGATGGACGTCGACCAGCCACAACCGCTGGGCGACATGCCCCGTGAAGAACGCTGGGTTTTCTGATCAACGAATCTGGGCGCCCCCGCGCCGAGACCGGCAACATCCCTAAATAGAAGCAAGGAGAATCACCATGTTGAGCTGGGCAATCACATTCCTGATCATTGCCATCATCGCCGCAGTACTGGGCTTCGGTGGTATCGCGGGCACCGCCACGGGTATCGCCAAGATTCTGTTTGTCGTGTTCCTGGTGATGTTCATCGCTTCCTTCTTCTTTGGCCGTCGCGGTCGAGGTTGAACATGAAGGGGTTAAAGACACTGGCAGCCGCCCTGCTCCTGGGCGGTAGTGCCATGGCAATCGCGGCCAATGACGGCCAGGCGCGGGTCAACGAACTGTTGAGTTCCGACCCGCAATACAGGGAAACCTGGGAAGGCGTGGTGAAGAAGGAAGAACGCCTGCCGGAATGGGTGATGAACCTGTCCGGCACGCCTGACCAGCAGATGAATGCCGTGACCGAAGATGGCGACAAGTATCTGGTCGGTCCGCTCTGCGAATCCGCAGACAAGTGCATGAACCATCGCTTGATCGTCGCGTTCAGTTTCGACAAGAAAGACGCTTACGCCATGCTTGTGGATGTGCCCGAAGGACTGCCGGCGGACAAGTCGCCAACGCGACATGCCACCTACCGCTTCCTCGGCAAACCCGATCAGGGCATGCAAAACCTTCTGATGGAAACGCTGAAGAAAGATCCGAACTGGTATTGAACACGAGGGCAGCCGAAAGGCTGTCCTCCATTGCGTCGGCCCGAGGAAGGCCGGTGCATGACCAGGGGGCCGGGACGTTCTGACTGTTGCAGGGTCGGAGTGACCTACGGGTACAGGGAGTGCCTGCGATGAGGGCCGGGTCAGGGTAAAAGCTGCGACGCAAGTTCGCCAACCGGAGTGGTTCGACGGACTTGCGCTGGGCTTTCAACGTGACAAAACGTTGATCCAGAGCGTTCTGCTCAACTTTTTTATCGCTCACACTGCATGCGAAAGCATTTCGCGGTGTTTCCTGGCGACCGTATATCGAGAAAGAGTCGATCGAGTAAGTCGGACATTTAGTTTCCGAACGTAGGCTTTTTCCTAAATTTTTCGTCGAAATCACTCGTTCAAAAAATAACCAACCTACGCTGTAATGGCCGGTTCACGGCACTTATGCCTGCCGAAATGTCGTATTCGAACCGGTTGGGACGCCAGTTTCATAAAAAAAAGCTCATGCCGATTCGGCATAGGGTAGGCGTTTACGGCATTAGACGGCGCAACCTTGCATCGGAATAGTTGCGCCTTTTTTCGCCCGCCGGAGAGCCGTAAATACGCGCTTCGGGGCACCTTATACGGAGGCAGATGCACAGACTTTTCCGCTGATGAGCGTTCCAGTTCCTGCATGTGCCTGAGTCAAACGCAAGTAAGGGTAAAGATAATGAAGAAGGCAAAGCTTAGCCTCGCCTGGCAGATCCTCATCGGTCTGGTATTGGGGATTGCAATCGGCGCGTTGCTTAACCATTTCAGCGCCGAAAAGGCCTGGTGGATCAGCAACGTCCTGCAACCGGCAGGCGATATCTTTATCCGTCTGATCAAGATGATCGTGATCCCGATCGTCATCTCTTCCCTGATCGTCGGCATCGCCGGCGTGGGCGACGCCAAGAAACTCGGGCGCATCGGCCTGAAAACCATCATCTACTTCGAAATCGTCACCACCATCGCCATCATCGTCGGCCTGCTGCTGGCCAACCTGTTCCATCCGGGTGCCGGCATCGACATGAGCACCCTGGGCACTGTGGACATCTCCAAGTACCAGGCGACCGCCGCCGAAGTGCAGCATGAACACGCGTTCATCGAGACCATCCTCAACCTGATCCCGTCGAACATCTTCGCGGCCATGGCTCGCGGCGAAATGCTGCCGATCATCTTCTTCTCCGTGCTGTTCGGTCTCGGTCTGTCGAGCCTGCAGTCGGACCTGCGCGAGCCGCTGGTGAAGATGTTCCAGGGCGTATCGGAAAGCATGTTCAAAGTCACCCACATGATCATGAACTACGCGCCAATCGGCGTGTTCGCCCTGATCGCGGTGACCGTGGCCAACTTCGGTTTCGCCTCGCTGCTGCCGCTGGCCAAGCTGGTGATCCTGGTTTACGTCGCCATCGCCTTCTTCGCCTTTGTGGTGTTGGGCCTGATCGCCAAGATGTTCGGTTTCTCGGTGATCAAGCTGATGCGCATCTTCAAGGATGAGCTGGTCCTGGCCTACTCCACCGCCTCCTCGGAAACCGTGCTGCCACGGGTGATCGAGAAGATGGAAGCCTACGGCGCACCAAAAGCCATCTGCAGTTTCGTAGTGCCGACCGGTTACTCGTTCAACCTCGACGGCTCGACCCTGTACCAGTCCATCGCGGCGATCTTCATTGCCCAGTTGTACGGCATCGACCTGTCGATCAGCCAGCAACTGCTGCTGGTCCTGACCCTGATGGTTACCTCCAAAGGCATCGCCGGCGTGCCGGGCGTGTCCTTCGTGGTGCTGCTGGCCACCCTGGGCAGCGTGGGTATTCCGCTGGAAGGCCTGGCCTTCATCGCCGGTGTCGACCGTGTGATGGACATGGCGCGTACCGCCCTGAACGTGATCGGCAACGCCCTCGCCGTACTGGTCATCGCTCGTTGGGAAGGCATGTACGACGACGCCAAGGGCCAGCGCTACTGGAACTCGCTGCCGCACTGGCGCAGCAAGGAAAAACTGCCGGCCGGTGACGTTTCGAAAAACTGATCCCCGCCCGCCAGGCACCCTGACAAACCCCGGAGAAATCCGGGGTTTGTCGTTTCTGGCGACCCCGCTATCATTCGCCGCATCTTCCGGGGGATTTGACTGATGCTTAATGGCCTGTGGCTTGGCTTCTTCATCGTGGCAGCCGTTTCGGCGCTGGGGCAATGGCTGATCGGCGGCAATGCCGGGATCTTCGCGGCGATGGTGGAAAGCATTTTTGCCATGGCCAAGCTGTCGGTCGAAGTCATGGTGCTGCTGTTCGGCACGCTGACCCTGTGGCTGGGCTTCCTGCGCATCGCCGAGAAGGCCGGGATTGTCGAGTGGCTGGCCAAAGCGCTGGGCCCGCTGTTCCTGCGGCTGATGCCGGAAGTGCCGGCGGGCCACCCGGCCATCGGCCTGATTACCCTGAACTTCGCCGCCAACGGCCTGGGCCTGGATAACGCCGCCACGCCGATCGGCCTCAAGGCCATGAAGGCGCTGCAAGAGCTCAACCCCAGCTCGACCATCGCCAGCAACGCGCAAATCCTGTTCCTCGTACTGAATGCCTCGTCCCTGACCCTGCTGCCGGTGACGATCTTCATGTATCGCGCCCAGCAAGGCGCGCCGGACCCGACGCTGGTGTTCCTGCCGATCCTGCTGGCCACCAGTTGCTCGACCATCGTCGGCTTCCTGTCGGTGGCGTTCATGCAGCGCCTGCGGGTTTGGGACCCTGTGGTGCTGGCCTACCTGATTCCCGGCGCGCTGATCCTCGGCGGCTTCATGGCGTTGCTCGCGACAATGTCGGCCACCGCACTGGCGGGGCTTTCGTCGATTCTCGGCAACCTGACGCTGTTCGGCCTGATCATGCTGTTCCTGGTGATCGGCGCATTGCGCAAGGTGAAGGTCTACGAAGCGTTCGTCGAAGGTGCGAAGGAAGGTTTCGACGTTGCCAAGAACCTGCTGCCGTATCTGGTGGCGATGCTCTGCGCGATCGGCGTATTGCGCGCATCGGGCGCGCTGGACTTCGGCCTCGACGGCATCCGCCATCTGGTGGAGTGGGCAGGGTGGGACACGCGCTTCGTCGATGCGTTGCCGACCGCCATGGTCAAACCGTTCTCCGGCAGCGCCGCCCGGGCGATGCTGATCGAAACGATGAAGACCTCGGGCGTGGACAGCTTCCCGGCGCTGGTGGCCGCAACGATTCAGGGCAGCACCGAAACCACGTTCTACGTGCTGGCGGTGTACTTCGGCGCGGTGGGCATCCAGCGCGCCCGGCATGCCGTGGGTTGTGCGCTGCTGGCCGAGCTGGCGGGCGTGCTCGGCGCTATCGGCGTCTGCTACTGGTTCTTCGGTTAAGGCTCAAGGCCGGGCAGGTGGGGCAACTTTCTGCCCTTGCTCCACCGCCCACGCCACGACTTTCGCGGTGAGACGATCACTGGCCTGCCCGAACCCGGCCACCACCGCCGGAACCTTCACATCACTGAGCGGCTGACGTTCTTCGAAGCGGCGACTGGCGAGAATCCGCTGGTCATAACCGCGCACCAGCAACGCATCGACCCGCACCACGACGCTGGCCTGATTGCCCTGATACTCGGTCTGAAACGCCTGCAGGCTGCCGCCCAATTCCAGGTCTGCCTGGAAGTTGCTGTCGTCGGTGCTCAACAGCGATACCCGGCCATCGCGCTGGAATCCATCAAGCAACCGATTACGCATCAGCACCGGTGCCGGATCGCTCCAGCGCGAGGCCTTGTAGCTGCTGATCACATCGCCCTGAGGAATCACCGCAATGCTCGGCCGGTTCAGCGCTTCGCTGGCCTGCAGTTTGTTCAGGCGCAGCGACCAGTGCTGAGCAGCCGCCGAACCGGCCGAGGCGGGTGCCTGTGCCGCCGGCAGGCGATAGACGTCCGACGGTTCGGACTTGGGCAGGATCGAGCACGCGCTGATCAGCGTGAAGCCGGCGAAGAGGGCGAGGCGAGTCAGCTTCATGGCGTGAACTCCTTGTTCTTGTCACTGCCCAGCAGGTAACCGCTGGGGTTGGCCTCCAGGCGTTGGGAAATGGCGCGCAGCGAATTCAGAGTCTCCCTCAGTTCGCGGATCGCCGGGGCCAGGCCGTTGAGGCCCTGCATGCCGCTGTCGAGGGAATTCTGATTCTTGCTGAGCAGGCCGTTGATGGTGACGCTGCTTTGCTCCAGGGATTTCATCGCCTGTTCGGCACTGCCGAGCGCCTGTTTGCCCTGATCGTTGAGCAGGCCGTTGGCGTTGCGCATCAGCGCGGACGTCTGTTCGAGCATGTTGCCGGCCTGTTTGCCGACCGTCGCCAGTTGCTGCATGGCCTGACGCAGGTCGCCGCGCTGATCGTTGATCGAACCGGTGGTCTGCTCCAGATGCTCGAGGGTCTTGCTCACGCGCTCGATGTTGTCGGCAGAGAACATCTGATTAGCATTACTGAGCAACGTCGTGACCCCGCTCATCAAATCGTTGCTGTCGCTGAGCAGCCGCGAGATGGGCGAGGGCGAGGCGACGATGGTCGGCAGGTTGCCGTCATGGCCCTTGAGTTTCGGACTTTGCGGCGTGCCTCCGCTGAGCTGGATGATCGAGGTGCCGGTGATCCCGGCCAGGGCCAGTTTGGCTTCGGTATCTTCCTTGACCGGCGTGTCGCCGGCCAGACGAATGCGTGCCAGCACCCGACGTGGGTCCTGCGGGTCGAGGCGCAGGCTGACCACGTCGCCGACCTTGATCCCGCTGTACTGCACCGGGCTGCCCCGGGACAGGCCGCTGACCGCCTCGTTGAACACGACTTCGTAATCCTTGAACTCGGTGTCGACACTGGACTTGGCGAGCCACAGACCGAAGAGCAGGGCGCCTGCCACCACAATCACCGTGAACAGGCCGATCAACACATGATGGGCTCGGGTTTCCATGTCAGACCTCGTTGAGCTGTTTGGCGGCGTCCAGCGCCGAGCGGCCGCGAGGGCCGTGGAAGTATTCGTGAATCCACGCGTCGTCGGTTTCCGAGACCACGTCGATGGGACCGGCCACCAGCACCTTCTTCTGCGCCAATACCGCGACGCGGTCGGTGATGGTGTAGAGCGTGTCGAGGTCGTGGGTCACCAGAAACACGCTCAGGCCCAAGGCATCGCGCAGGGTCAGGATCAATTGGTCGAACTGCGCCGCGCCAATCGGATCGAGGCCGGCGGTGGGCTCGTCGAGAAACAGGATGTCCGGGTCCAGCGCCAGCGCCCGGGCCAGTGCCGCGCGCTTGATCATGCCGCCGGACAGCGAAGCCGGGTACTTGTCCGCTGCCGACAGCGGCAGCCCGGCCAGCGCCAGCTTCACCGCCGCCAGATGCTCGGCGTCGTCGCGGCTCAGACCGGCGTGTTCGATCAGGGGCAGGGCGACGTTCTCGGTGACGGTCAGCGACGAAAACAGCGCGCCTTTCTGAAACAGCACGCCAAAGCGCCGCTCGATCAGCGAGCGCTCATGCTCCGGCAGGCTCGGCAGGTTCTGGCCGAACACCTTGACCATGCCTTCGCTGGGCTGGCGCAAGCCGACGATGCTGCGCAGCAACACCGACTTGCCGCTGCCGGAGCCGCCGACCACGGCCAGGATTTCGCCTTTGTACAAGTCGAGATCGAGGTTCTCGTGCACGCTCTGGCTGCCGAAGCGATTGCACAGGCCACGGACTTCGATCACCGCCTCGGAGGGCGCGCGGGGTAGACGACTCACCAGCCCATCTCCATGAAAAACAGCGCGGCAACCGCATCGAGCACGATCACCACGAAAATCGATTGCACCACGCTTGAGGTGGTGTGGGCGCCGACCGATTCGGCGCTGCCGCTGACCTTGAAGCCTTCCAGACAGCCGATGGCGGCGATCAGGAAAGCAAAGATCGGGGCTTTGACCAGGCCCACCAGGAAATGTTGAATCCCTATGTCGCTTTGCAGCAGCGACAGGAACATCGCCGGCGAGATATCCAGCGACACCGCGCAGACCACCGCGCCGCCGACGATCCCGCAAATCATCGCCAGAAAGGTCAGCATCGGCAGCGCCACCAGCAGCGCCAGCACCCGTGGTACCACCAGTAATTCCATGGGGTCGAGGCCAAGCGTGCGAATCGCGTCGATTTCCTCGTTGGCCTTCATCGAGCCGATCTGCGCGGTGAAGGCACTGGCCGTGCGGCCGGCCATCAGGATCGCTGTGAGCAACACGCCGAACTCGCGCAGGAAGGCGAAGCCCACCAGATCCACGGTGAATACGCTGGCACCGAAACTGGCCAGCACCGTCGCCCCGAGGAACGCCACCACCGCGCCCACCAGAAAGGTCAGCAACGCCACGATGGGCGCGGCGTCGAGGCCGGTCTGTTCGATGTGGGCGATCATCGGCGTGATCCGCCAGCGCTTGGGCCGGAACAGGCTGCGGGCGATGGTTTCGAGAATCAGGCCGACGAAGCCGAGCAATTGCAGGGTGTCTCGCCAGACCGTGTCGACAGCCCGACCGATGCGCGTCAGCAGTTGCACACTGACGCTGATTTCCGGTTCCTTGATCGGCACGCAGAAATCGGTCAGCGAGCGATACACGGTCTGCAGCAGGGCGCGGTCGGCGCTGGAAATCGTGCAGTCGGGGTGTTCGGCGGACTTGCCCAGCCGCTCCGAGCCGAGCAGTTCCACCAGCAGCGACGCACCGGCGGTGTCGAGGGCGCCGAGGCCGTTGAGGTCGATGGGAGTGTTGGCGTCGTACTGGCCGTGGAGCGTTTCGCTCAGTTGCTTGAGGTCGGCGTAATGGGCAAGCGTCCAGTCCCCGGTGACCCGCAGGCGGGCAGGGGTGATCGAGGTGTCCAGGCGGGCACTGCCGGTCATTGGGCTGCTGGTCATAAGCTCCGTGCTTGTTCGGCTATCGAGACGAACCTACGTAATAGCACGAACCCGGTTACTTTTCTTTGGCCGGTGTGCTGTCCGTGACCTCGAAGCGCAGCACGCCAATCACCTGACCGTCTTCGGTCAACACCCGCACCTGCCACTTGCCTGCCGGGTTGCCGGGGAAGTTCTGCTTGTGGGTCCAGGCCCGGTAGCCTTCCTTGCGCCCGCCGTGGATGTCGAGGGCGATGCGGTCGACCTCTTTGCCGTTGAACTGCCAGACGTGATAAATCCGCTCGTCGAGCCCGCGCGGCGCGTTGATCGCGGTGTAGGCGTAGAGCCCGCCGCCACGGATCTGTTCGGCGCTGACTTCCTTGAGGCTGGCCCCCGGCACCCGGTCCTGCACCTGGGTGCTGATCGCCACGTCGGTCATCCACAGCGTCGCCGGCGGCACCCACGAACGCAGGACCCAGCCCACGCCACCGATGCCGACCGTGATACACAGGATCGCCAAGGCATTGCGCACGGTGCGGATCGGGAAGATCGACGCCAGGCTCGGGAACGACAACACCACCGCAATCCCCAGCGCCCATTTGAAGCTCTGCGAAGTGGTCAGGTGCATGATCACCGGCAGCGCGGTGAGCAGGGCGGCGAACAGGGTCAGGGTGTGCAGCGCGAGGAACGCCCAGCGCCGTGGCGCCAGCCACTTGTAGTACAGCGGGTCGACGATCGAGATCAGCGCCGCGATGCACAGCAGCCCGGTGAAAAACAGCTGGCCGCTGTTCCAGGTGGTGGTGATGAAGAAGAACGGCAGGACGAAAAACAGGCTTTCCTGGTGGATCATCTGCGTCGCGTAACGCAGCAGCGGCTGAGGGATTTCCCGTTTGAAGATGCGCGTGAACAGTTTGGTCAGGCTGTTTTCCAGCATCAGCCAGATCCAGCTCAGCAGCATGATCGTGGTGATCCAGCTCGCCAGCCCCTGCTGCCGGTCGACCAGAATGAAGCTGCCGACTCCGGAGATGAAACCACCGAGCGCAATGACCCCGGGGTAGCGCTTCATCAGTTCGAGAATGCGCTGGATCAGGAGGGTCAATTTAGACATGGGGGCGGTTCACGACTGGATAGGAAAAAAACCTCGACAGAGTACCGCCCGCCGGGCCGTGTGGCGAGGCTGCCGGTCAGTCTGGATGCACGGACTTGCGCCGATGCAGGCGCCAGCCGAGCAGAATCAGCACCAGCACGCCCAATCCGCCCGCCAGCAGCCACAACACCTGATCGTCGCTGAGCAGCGGTTTCTCGATCCGCAGATAGCCCGGTTGCAGCAACAACTCGCGCATGGCCTTGTTCGCCGCCTCCAGCGTCACGCCTTGCAGCTCCCGCGCAGGATCGGCAAAGCGGCCATCCTCGTAGTCGCCCAGCGCGCTCCAGTAATAGTCGGCCATGGCGCTGGTGCCTTGCACGGCCCAGGCCTGGTGGGCAATGGCGGCTTGTTTCAAGCGATTGAAGGTGTCGGCGTCGAGGCCGTTTTTCAGCAGGTCGGCCTTGAGGTCTTCCAGCACCTGCTCGGCTTCGGCGATATCGCCGCGATCCAGGTCGGCGTTGAGGCTCATGAAACCGACGCCGCCAAACACTTCGCGCTCGGCCCACGGCCCGTAGGACAAACCGTGGTTCAGGCGCAGTTGGCGGTACAACGCCCACTCCAGGTATTCCTTGAGCAGGTCGAAGGTTTCGTCGTACTGATCGTCCAGCACCGGCTCCGGCACCAGCCAGTGCAGCTTGGCGCTGTTGCCGATGAAACCGCGAGTGATCGTGCGTTCGTGAGCGGCGCTGGCGCGGATGTCCGGCAGCGGACGGTGTTCGCTCGGCTCGACCGCTTCCAGCGCGCCCCATGCCCGTTCCAGATAGGCCGGCAGCAGTTTGTCGAGGTCGCCGACGACAATCAGGGTCATGTTGTTCGGCGCGTACCAGGCCTTGCGCACCTTCTCCAGTTGTTCGCGAGTCAGGCCATCGACTTCGGCCCGCTGCGGGCATTTCAGACCCAGCTCGACCGCCAGCTGATTGCTCGCGGTGTGGCCCAGGTCCTGCCGGTCGAGGAAGCGTTGCAACCGGGTGTAATGGCCGCCGTCCTCGCGCTCGACCACCCGTTTCGCGGCGTTGATCGCGTTGTCATCGAAGCGGGTCTGGGTCAGCAGGTCCAGCAGCAGGTCGAGGACCTTGCGCTGGTTTTTCGCCGGGGCTTCGATGACGAACGTGGTGTCGGCGTTGCTGGTGAAAGCGTTCCAGTCGCCGCCGAGGGCCTGCATGCGTTCTTCGAGGCCACCTTCGCCGGTGGCGTCGATGCCGCTGAACAGCAAGTGTTCGAGCAGGTGCGGCAGCTCCTTTTCATTGCAGTCGAAATCGTCGAGACCGACACCGATCACCAACCGGATCGCCACGTGCCCACGCTCGGTGCCGGGCTTGAGCAGCAATTGCAAACCGTTGGGCAGCGCATAGCCTTCGACCTGAAAACGATCCAGGGCGAAGGCGGGCAGGGAACCGAGCAGCAGACAGGCGAACAACAGGCAACGCATAACGAGCTTCCATACGGCTGAATTGGAGATCCGTGTCGTCAGTCCGGCCGCGAGGCCGAACCTTGAGTTACTGACTGACCACAACCCCAGACGTTCAAGGCGAATGCGTGATGTCCGCCATATCGTCCGCCGCCAGCGCGCCGGTATCGGAAGTTTCCAGCACCACATAGGCGCTGCTGCAGAACAGCGAGTTCAGGCGTTTCATGTCGGCAATCAACTCCAGGTGCAACGAACTGGTCTCGATACTCTGCACGATCTTGCGTTGCAACCGGCTGACATGGGCGTGGGCCAGACGCCGTTCCTGTGCGCGAAAGCGACGTTTCTCGCGCAGCAACTGGCGGGCGCTTTCCTTGTCGCCGCTGAGGAACACCGACAGCCCCAGCCGCAGATTCGCAATCAACTGCTGTTGCAGGCCGGCGAGTTCTTCCAGACCGTCTTCGGAAAACGACCGGCGTTGCGAAGTCTTCTGCTGCTGCACTTTGCGCAGCATGCGTTCGATCAGGTCGCTGGCGAGTTTGAGGTTGATCGCCAGCTCGATGATTTCCGCCCAGCGCCGACTGTCCTGCTCGCCGAGATCTTCGCGAGGCATCTGCGCCAGGTACAGCTTGATCGCGCTGTACAGCGCTTCGACGTCATCGGTCAGCTTGCGCATTTCCTGGGTGACGGCGGTCTGTTTGCCGCGCAGCACATCGAGGGTCGCGTCGAGCATGTTGTCGATCAGGTCGCCCATGCGCAGGGTTTCCCGGGCGGCGTTGGCCAGTGCCAGGCTCGGCGTGACCAGCGCGGTGGGATCAAGGTGGCGGGGCTTGGCGGTGCCGTTGACCTCCGGCCGCTCCGGCAGCAGCCAGGCGCACAGCCGCGCCATCGGCCCGACGCTCGGTAGCAGGATCAGGCAGCGCGCGGTGTTGTAGAGCAGGTGGAAGCCGATGACCATTTCCTGGGGGCTGAAATCCAGGCTGTCGATCCAGTGCACCAGCGGGTCGAGTACCGGAATGATCAGCAACAGCCCGATCAGTTTGTACAGCAGGCTGCCCAGCGCCACCTGCCGGCCGGCGGCGTTCTGCATGCTGGTGCTCATGAACGCCAGCACGCCGCTGCCGATGTTGGCGCCGATCACCAGCCCGATCGCCACCGGCAGGCTGATCACCGCAGCGCCGGCGAGGGTGGCGGTCAGCAGCACGGCCGCCAGGCTGGAGTAGGAAATCATCGCGAACAGCGCGCCGACCAGGGCGTCGAGCAGGATATCGCCGGTCAACGAGGCGAAAATCACCTTCACCCCTTGGGCATGGGTGATCGGCGCAGCGGCCTCGACGATCAATTGCAGCGCCAGAATGATCAGCCCAAGCCCGATGGACACGCGGCCCATCTGCCCGAGCCGCGTCTGTTTGCGCGACAGAAAGAAAATCACCCCGATAAAAATCAGCAGCGGCGACAGCCACGACAGGTCGAACGTCAGCACTCGCGCCATCAGTGCCGTACCAACGTCGGCACCGAGCATGGTCGCCAGGGCCGGGGTCAACGCCATCAGGCCCTGACCGACAAAGGACGTCACGAGCATGGCGGTGGCGTTGCTGCTCTGCACCATCGCAGTGACAACGATGCCGGCGACAAAGGCCAGCCAGCGCCTGGACATGTTCTGGCCGATCACGTGGCGCAGATTGGTGCCGTACACCCGCAGGATGCCGGTTCGAACGATGTGCGTGCCCCAGATCAGCAGGGCCACGGCAGACAGCAAATTGAGCAGGGTGAGCATGCAGACCCCCTGTAATGGCAGCGCCCCAGAGGGGCAAGTTGACGGTACCGCGCAATTTCTACGTTCTGATACTTAAGCTGTAGTTGGCTAACGGTCTGGGCGCCAGCATTGCACAGCTAAAGCGGGGATTGAAACAAAAGTGTCATGAAAAGGGCTTCACGTGGGTCTTTGATTTCTACACAAAACCGTGTGGTAGCGGCGCTTCACTGGGTCAATCACTGTGGTGATCTATTCCCACACTGACGTCGATCAAATATTTCGCTGTGTCGGGATCATGCTTGTCACAACGTGCGTAGCATTTGATTAAAAGCAGCAGACTGTATTTTTTCGGCACATACAGATCGATGCCAACAGCCTGATCGAAAAGCTTGCCCCGTAGCTGCTCACGCTCGGCCACCGAATCGACGTTGAACCAGTCATTGTTTTCAAAAGACTCAAGCTTCCATCCTTGAGTTTTGAGCATGTTCTGTATTTCACCCAACCTGACCACCGCATCTCCAAACGGCATCGTTGCAGACATGGGTGACGTAGTCAGCGTCCTGACCTTCCAGTCTCTGTAGGTTACCGCTCCAAATATCGTCGGAGACAATTTGAACCCATAAACCGGATCGTCAAACTCAACGATGGCAGGGCTGCTTATCCAGGTAGAGCTCGGATGAGGGCGTTCACCGGGATAGAAAGCAGTGTTGCCTTCAACGTCGAAAGTGGAGTCCCTTTCCACGCGCTGGTAAGTCTTGCCTATGTGGACACGCAAAACGTCCATCGGAGGCTGGAATGAAGTAATGCAGAGAAATACCGCGAAAAAAAGCGCACCTTTCCAACACCTCCGGCGAGCCGTATAGCGGTTTCTCATTCGCTTGAGTAATCCTTACCTACGCTGATATCGATCAGATATTTCGCTGTCTCCACATTGCGTTCATCACAGCGTGCGTAACATTTTACGTTCAGTGCAAGACCATATTTATGGGGTACCAACAACATCACGATTACGACCTGATCGAACAGCAGGTCCTGCAGCGCTTTTTGTTCATCTGCGGTATCAATCGGAAGCCAAGCGTGATTTTGAGTCTCCCTGGGCCTCCATCCTGCCGACTTAAGCTTCTCTTGAATCTGTTTGATCAAGGGAACCAACTGGTCAAACGGGAGCGTCTCCAACATCGGAGATGTTGTGATCGTTGATACTTTTTCTTTTTTGTAACCTATCGCACCGAACTTCGTCGGCGGCAGGGTAAAGCCGTGCTGCGGGTCGTCGAATTTGACAACTACCGGACTGATAATCCATGTGGAGTCGACTTCAGGTGGATCACTCGGATAGATAGCCGTTTTCTCCTTCACAGGAAACGTAGAGTCACGCTCGACGTCTTCGTAAGGCTTTCCGATATGGACAGAAATAATGTCTACAGAGCGTGATCCACTCAATGCGTAAGCAATCAACCCCAAACACAAGAGTGCAGTCAGGCTCAATAGGATTTTGCGCGTCACTTTATTCCTCCTCCCTTGGAAATTTCCGTAATGGAGGTTTTCAATTGAGCATGTGTAGTTGGATTTTTCAGCAATGCGTCGAATTGAGTCGCTGCACGTAATACAAACTCCATGCGTTGATCTTTGTCCGCCAAATCCGCGATGGGGTTACTACTAAACGCAACCTTGCGACCGTCAGGGGCTTTGCACTGACTCGCCAGGGTTAACTGAATCTCCTCTGGGAGCCCCGAAAATAACCCTGTAACTACAGAGGCTACGTCTCCAGCTTGAGTTCCTCTCATAAGCAATGCGAAATGGTCCACGTCATACATTGCTGGTTGAAGGATATTCAGCTGCTCATGCCGAGCCATCGACCTGACAGACCCACTAATATCGCCTGCATCAATCGCCGCGAAGGTTTCGGCAATTTCGTAGTGATTCGTGCCGAACTCGACTTTGTCCGCGATTGGCCAAAGCACTTCATTTTTTAACCTGGTGCGGTCAGGCAGGCACTTCTCCATCTCCTTGAATCCACGCACCATGAAAAATCGGTGCAGAGGATAAACGTCAAGGAAGAGAGCGGTATTTCCCAACGCCAGCATTTTGTGAACGTATTGCAGTTCCTCTTGAAGAAAAGCGATCGCATCACCCGATAAAGGATGAGTCGTCATTGGAACCGGATTCTGTTGTTTGGCCTGATCCCACTGCCTCCAAAGCTCAGGATCCGAACGTAATCTGTTAACCACAATGCGCTCGTAAAGATCCTTGGGTTGGCTATCTTTGAGCGTTTGATAAGCCTTCTTTTCTGCTTCGATTCGTTGGTCAAGAGTGGCAGCATGGATCAACCCACACCCCACCTGCTTCGAAGCAAACGCCGCCAGCCCCGCCCACTGAAACCGGTTATCCGCCAGCCACAACTGCGCGTACGCCGCGTTGATCTTGCGGTTGCGCGCCTGTGGGTCGGCAATCAGGACGCCGCCCGGGGCGACCCATTCTTCGGCCTCTTTCTGGAAGCGGCGCCACAGGCAGTTGCAGGTCAGCAGCGGGACTTCGACGCGGGTCTTCGGGTTAGGGCCAGTCTTGGTGGTTTCGCGTTTGCAGGCAGGCAGCTCGCAGGTGCTGTCCCAGAGCTTTTTCATGTCCAGGTCGTCGGGGGCGATGCATTGTCCGGTCATTGCTTCTTCCTTGAGGCTCACACTGTCCAGCGCACGATCGCCAGATCTGGCTGGAGGGTCGCGACGCTCTGGGTCATGCCTTGTGCGTTGGTCTGGCCTTTGACGATGCGGCCTTCGGCGGTTTCGATTTCGTAGCCTTGTTCGGCGATGGGTTCACCATTGCCGGCGCAGACCGCTTTGAACTCGACCAGTGGCTTGCCAATGATCGGCAACGGTGGGATGAACGGTGCGGGTGTATGGCTGCTGCCAATGATGACGTCCCCTGAACCGCCGACCACCACGCCGCCATGGCTGGCGGTGCTGTCGAGGGTCATGGCGTTCTTGCCGTTGATGAACACGGTCGCGGAGAAGGCGCCGCTGAGGGCCTGCCCACAAGTACATGTGTCACCCAGGCGAGCGGCGGCGAGGCCGTTGAAGAAGACGTCGGGCGAGCCACTGGCAATCGGGTTGGTGCCATGGCCGGGGAGCGGGCAGGTGGTCGGATCCGTGACGCGTGCAGCTGGCTTTCCAGACATGTGCATTCGTTGTCATTGTCGAAGCGAGGGTGGACGCTAACCAGCGCAGCCCGGTGCGTCAACCTTCAACGGCACCCGCGCGTTTCGGCCGGGCAGGAAAAAGGGGCCCGAAGGCCCCTTTGTCATGTTCACTGCGTTCGGGTTACTGACCCGGAATATCCTTGCGCAGCTTCACCGGATCCTGCTGTTTGCGTTTTTTCGCGATGGCGGTGCGCATCTTGATGTTGATCGCTTCGACCGCCAGCGAGAACGCCATGGCGAAGTAGACGTAGCCTTTCGGTACGTGCACGTCGAACGATTCGGCAATCAGCACGGTGCCGACCACCAGCAGGAACGACAGCGCGAGCATTTTCAGCGACGGGTGCTTGTCGATGAATTCGCTGATCTTGCCCGAGGCCAGCATCATCACCAGCACGGCCACGATGATCGCCGCGACCATGACCGGAACGTGGGACACCATGCCGACGGCGGTGATCACCGAGTCCAGCGAGAACACGATGTCGATGATTGCGATCTGGATGATGGTGTAGAGGAAGTTGCCGCCCTTGCCCGAAGGCTCGTCGCCAGCTTCGTCTTCACCTTCCAGTGCGTGGTACATCTCCTGGGAGCTTTTCCACAGCAGGAACAGGCCACCGAAGAACAGGATCAGGTCGCGACCGGAAATGCCCTGGCCGAACACTTCGAACAGGTCGGCGGTGAGGCGCATGACCCAGGTGATCGACAGCAGCAACAGGATCCGCGTGATCATGGCCAGGCCAAGACCGAAGATCCGGGTCCGCTGCTGCATGTGTTTGGGCATGCGGCTGACCAGGATCGAAATCATGATGATGTTATCGATGCCCAGAACGATTTCCAGGGCGGTCAGGGTGAAGAAGGCAACCCAGATCTCAGGGTTGGTCAGCCATTCCATGTGTATTCCTTTGAGCGAGTGTTAAACCAGGACGCCAGCAATCAGCTGGCGTCCGGGTGAGTTTGGTGCCGTTACAACGTGCTGAACAGCGGGAAAGTCCCCAACAGCAAGGCGGCGACCAGTATGCACAGGCAGACCAGCACTGCCCACTTCAGGGTGAAACGCTGGTGATCGCCGAACTCGATCCCCGCCAGTGCCACCAGCAGGTATGTCGACGGCACCAGTGGGCTCAGCAGGTGAACCGGCTGACCGACGATCGAGGCACGGGCCATTTCCACCGCGGTGATGCCGTAATGGCTGGCCGCTTCGGACAACACCGGCAACACACCGTAGTAGAACGCGTCGTTCGACATGAAGAACGTGAACGGCATGCTCACCAGCGCCGTGATCACCGCCAGGTACGGGCCGAGGAAATCAGGGATCACCGCCAGCAGGCTTTTCGACATCGCATCGACCATGCCGGTGCCCGACAGGATACCGGTGAAAATGCCCGCCGCGAAGATCAGACTGACCACCGACAGCACGCTGCCGGCGTGGGCCGCGACGCGATCCTTCTGCATTTGCAGGCAAGGGTAGTTGACGATCATGGCAATACTGAACGCCACCATGAACAGCACCGGCAGCGGCAACAGGCCGGCAATCAACGTGCACATCAGCGCCAGGGTCAGCAGGCCGTTGAACCAGATCAGTTTCGGACGGCGGGCATCCGGGAATTGCGAAACGCTGATTTCGCTGTGATCGATTTCGTCGCCGATCAGGTGCAGCTCACCCAGACGCGCACGCTCACGTTTGCCGTAGAAGTAGGCAATGATCAGGATCGCCACCACACCGGCAGCCATCGCCGGGATCATCGGTACGAAGATGTCCGACGGGTCCACGTGCAGCGCACTGGCGGCACGGGCAGTCGGGCCACCCCATGGGGTCATGTTCATCACGCCACCGGCGAGGATGATCAGACCGGCCATGATCCGCGGGCTCATGCCGATGCGGCTGTACAGCGGCAGCATGGCGGCCACGCAGATCATGTAAGTGGTCGCGCCGTCACCATCGAGGGAAACGACGAGCGCCAGTACGGCGGTGCCGACCGAAACTTTCAGCGGGTCGCCCTTGACCAGTTTGAGGATCTTGCGCACGGCCGGGTCGAACAGGCCGGAGTCGATCATCAGGGCGAAATACAGAATCGCGAACATCAGCATCACGCCGGTCGGCGCGAGCTTGGTAATACCTTCGAGCATCATCGGGCCGATCTTCGGAGCAAAGCCACCGAACAGGGCGAACAGGATCGGGATGATGATCAGAGCGATCAGCGCAGACAGGCGCTTGGTCATGATCAGGAACATGAACGTGATGACCATGGCGAAGCCAAGGAAAGTCAGCATGGGAATACTCCAGGCGTAGCGCGGCTAAGTAAGTGAGCGGATCGGGCGGGATCAGCGCAGAACGGGAAGCACGAGGCGTACGGGCGGAGTTGCAGCGAGGAGGCGGGTTGCAGAGGACATCAGAATCACCATTGTTGTTGTTAATTGGGCCTGTCGTGCGAGCAATCACACGCGTTGGCCAACCGGTCTGTTGCCGGCAGTGGGGGCGATCCTAATCGGGGAACCTTTCAGCTACCTTTCGCGGATGAAAGGTCTGACGGGAGGCTCGGACAGTTTCGTGCAACAAGTGAATCTGCAATAGAACGTGATCGTAAGATCCTTCCGGAGATTTTGAAGGGCCATGTTCACCGCTGTATGGAAGGCATTCGCAATGCTAGGCTTGCGACCACGGCAAAGTTTGAGAGGAGCTCCAACCAATGCTCAACAGCGTTGATTTAGACAATTTCGGCCCATTACAGAAAATTCGCTGGAGCAAGCTCTCAAACCTGAATCTGATCATCGGTGCAAACAGTGCTGGCAAAACCTTTTTGCTCAAGGCGCTGTATTGCACGATGCGAACACTCGAAGAGTATCAGCGGGGAAATGATCAGCGTTCGGCAGCAGAAATCCTGACTGACAAGCTTTATTGGACATATCAGGCCGACAAGATTGGCGATCTGGTAACCAAAAGTGCAGACGGCCCTTTGTCCTGCAGAGTCAAGGTGGATGCGCGTGAATTTCGTTACAGCTTCGGCAAAGATACGACGAAGAACATCACTTCTTTAGAGAACCACGTCCCACCTCGGAGCAGCAATTCAATTTTTCTTCCTCCCAAGGAAGTGCTTTCGCTGCAACACATCATTCTAAAAAGCCGCGATATTGATAAGGACTTCGGATTCGACGACACCTACTACGACTTGGCCAAAGCCCTGCGCCTCCTTCCTACGAAAGGAAGAAACCACGCGCACTTCGCAAAAGCCAGAGAGAACCTGGAAGAGATGTTCGGGGGAAAAGTCGAATTCGATAGCAGTTCAAATCGCTGGCAATTCAAGAAGGGCAACCAGAAGTTCCAGATCGGATCAACGGCTGAGGGCATCAAGAAAATTGCCATTCTCGATACCTTGCTGGGCAACCGTTTTTTGACGAAAGACTCGATGGTATTCATTGACGAACCGGAGTCAGCTCTTCACCCGGTTGCCATTACCAAACTGGTAGAAATCATCGTATCCCTGGCCGGAAGTGGCATTCAGTTTTTCATTGCCAGTCACTCGTATTTCGTCATCAAAGCTTTGTATCTGGCGGCTCAAAAACAACAAATATCCATTCCGGTCTTGTCGTCTATTGATGGTGAATGGATGGGTGATGATCTGCTCAAAGGCATGCCGACAAATCCGATTGTTGATGAATCAATTCGACTCTATGAGGAAGAAGTGGAGTTGGCATTGGGATGAGCATTTCAATCCAGGAATCCGGAATGAATTTCGGACCTTACCCTAAGGACAAGTGCTTCCCGATTGAGACCAGCCCAATTTTCACCAGATTGGGAGAAGGGTTAAAGGTCTCTGAGTTTGTTCTATTGCGAGATGCACCAAATAATACTCAGGCAGCTTGGTTCATAGAGGCAAAATCAAGCGCACCACGAGAGCATGCGATCTACGTTGAGGAAATCCGACAGAAATTTACAAACTCGGTGCAACTGACATTCGCTGCCTGCCTCAAGCGTCATGATGATGCAGAGGATCTTCTTCCTGCAGAGTTCAGGAAGCTGAATCTTGGCAACTGTCCGGTAAAGTGTGTTCTGGTGATCCGCAATTTTCGTAAAGAATGGATTGCCCCTCTGCAGGAGTCATTGAGCAGAGAAATGAGAACACTGGTAAAGACTATGGGCTTCAGCCCTACGTCGGTCGTAGTCATCAACGACGAGAAGGCGCGAGAACTCAACCTGATCACCTGACGCGACGGTGGAATCACTATGACTGATTTGCACGGCGGTGGCTGCCACTGCGGACGTATCCGCTATCAGTTCAGCGGAGCATTGCACGACATCGCCCACTGTCATTGTTCGATTTGCCGAAAAGTCAGCGGTGGCATCGTCACCACCTGGATCACGCTGCCGGCAGCGAACTTCCTGTGGCTGGCCGGAACACCTTCGCGCTACGACTCTTCAGACAGCTGCGCACGGTTCTTCTGCCCGAACTGCGGCGCACAACTGGCGCTGGTGACGCTGCTCAGCCCCGAGAGCATCGATCTGACGGTCGCCACACTGGATCATCCGGAGCAGGCCGCCGCAGAGCGGCATATCTGGACCGACAGCCAGTTGCCATGGCTGCACCTGGACGAGCATTTACCTGGCGAACCCGAAGAAACCATCTGATTAAAAAACAGACAGATCCAGCGGCCGCATCGCGCCCATCCAGATTGCATGGTCGGTGTGGTCGAGCAAGTCATCGCCGGTGTCCGGGTGCAGGAACACCACCAATCCCTTGCGATTGAGCGCCAGCCACGGCAGCACATCGCCGATCAGCTCCGGGCCGAAGGCCAGCTGGCAGCTCCAGTCCGGGTGCGGGCCGACCGGGCGTTCATGCACGCGGCCCATCTTCAATGGAAATAATTGCGCGGCCTGCTCACACAGTGCCCGCGCCTGTTCGATCGTGCTGGCGTCGTAATAAACGTGGGCGTGATAACCCTTGATCGTCTGCATCGCAAACCCTCTGAATCGGTTCGAACCCTCGGCGTTGCCCGTATGTCACACGCCATACAAGGGAAAACAAAAGGGACCTCAGCCATGAAAAATGCCGAAACCCCGGCGGTGAAAGTGGTGCTCTATGGTGCCATGAGTAGCCTGGGCAGCGCGTTGATGGCTGAACTGCTGCGTCGCCAGCATGAAGTCATTGCCATCCTCGACGATTTGACGGCGCTCGCGCCACGGCCGGGGCTGCGCACCAAAAGCGGTGATCTGCTCGATGCCGAGCGGGTCAATCAGAGCGTGGCGGGAAGTTCTGCGGTGATCTGCCTGCTCAATGCGCCGGGCTTGCCGCTGAGCAGCGATCATGTCGAGAAGTCCGTGGTGCTGGGGCCGGTGGAACAGGTGCTGGCGGTGGATGCATTGATCGATGGATTGCAAGCGGCGAACGTCTCGCGCTTGTTTGTCATCGGCGAATTCGAAGCACTGGACGATCCGGAAAACGCCGAACCGCTGCAACGCCACGCCGCCGAGGAAGTGCGCGAAGCCCTGCAAAGCAGCCCGTTGCACTGGACGCTGGTGAACGCACCGCGCAGCGTCGCCGGGCTGACGATCGAGCATTTCAGTCAGGTCGGCCGCACGCTTGAACCGGGCCTGGCCGAACCGCTGGAACGTCTGAACCGGGTGGCGGTGGGAATTGCCGATGAGCTGCGGCTGAATCTGCATCTGCGCCAGCATGTGGATTTTGTTGCCGCCTCTTGATCCGTTACACAGCAATCGAAGGCAACGGCAGCCCGGCCAGGGATTCGGCGCTGCTGGCTTGTTCGGCCATCAGCCAATCCACGAACGTCTGGATCAACGCGCCCCGGCGTTTGCGCTGCGGCAGCACCACGTAATAACCGAGGCGCGACAGGGTGGTTTCGGCGATCGGCCGGCACAACAAACCCTGGGTTAGCAAGTTATCCACAAGGTGCCGCCAGCCAATCGCCACGCCCTGACCGCCAATCGCCGCTTGAATCAGCAGGGTGTAATTGTCGAAGCGCAATTGGCCCGGGGCCGGCGGCGTACTGATGTTCAGCGCGCGGAACAGACCGCTCCAGTCGAACCAGTTACTGCTGTTTTCCCCGCGCAGGTGCAGCAGCGGAAATTCCATAAGTGCCTGGGCCGGCAAGGGCAGGGGGCGATCCTTGAGCAGTTGCGGGCTGCACACCGGAAACACTTCTTCGCTGAACAACCAGTGACTCTCGCCCTGTTTGAATCGACCGTCGCCGAACAGTACGGCAACGTCGATATCCGGTCGCAACATGTTGTGATTGCGCTCGCTGGTAACCAGGCTCACGTCCACCTGTGGATAAGCCTCATGGAAACGGTGCAAGCGCGGCATCAGCCAATACGCGGCGAAGGCGAAGTCGGTAGCGACCTGCAGCACTTCATGCTGCTGTTGTGAGCTGATCGCGCTTAACCCTGCGTCGATATTCTGCAAACCGAGGGTAACTTGCTCGAACAGGATCGAGCCGACCTCGGTCAGTTCGATGCCCCGGTAGATACGATCGAACAGCCGCGTGCCGAGCTGTTCTTCCAGCCGTTTGATTTGTTGGCTGATGGCCGGTTGCGTCGTACCCAGCTCAACAGCAGCGGCAGTAAAACTGTGATGACGAGCCGCCGCCTCGAAGGCGCGCAGCAGGTCGAGCGACAAATCACCGAGGGCTTCATACATAAGCTGTGCTTATCCTAGTCATTGTCCGGCGCGGGCTTTACCGGATATTGCGTGGAATCCATGCTCGATCGCAGCAATGTCGCATAAATATTCACTATGGAATGCCGCGATCACATGAAGCGCAAGAACATTCTTTTCATCATGGCCGATCAAATGGCCGCGCCAATGTTGCCGTTCTACGGCCCGTCGCCGATCAAACTGCCGAATCTCAGCCGCCTCGCCGAACAAGGCGTGGTATTCGATGCCGCTTACTGCAACAGCCCGCTGTGCGCACCGTCGCGTTTCACCCTGGTCAGCGGTCAGTTGCCGAGCAAGATCGGCGCCTACGACAACGCCGCCGATTTCCCCGCCGACATTCCCACCTACGCCCATTACCTGCGCCGCCTCGGCTATCGCACCGCGCTGTCGGGCAAGATGCATTTCTGCGGCCCCGATCAACTGCACGGTTACGAAGAGCGCCTGACCAGTGACATTTATCCGGCCGACTACGGCTGGGCGGTGAATTGGGACGAGCCTGATGTGCGGCCGAGCTGGTATCACAACATGTCTTCGGTGTTGCAGGCCGGCCCGTGTGTGCGCACCAACCAGCTCGATTTCGATGAAGAGGTGGTGTTCAAGGCTCAGCAATACCTGTTCGACCATATTCGCGAGGACGGCGACCAGCCGTTCTGCCTGACCGTGTCGATGACTCACCCTCACGATCCGTACACGATTCCCAAGGCGTTCTGGGATTTGTACGACGATGCGGATATCCCGCTTCCGACGACGCCGGATCAGCATTCACTCGATCCGCATTCCCAGCGTTTGCTCAAGGTCTACGACCTGTGGGACAAGCCGCTGCCTGTGGATAAAATTCGCGACGCCCGTCGGGCGTACTTCGGTGCATGCAGCTATATCGACGCCAACGTTGGCAAACTTCTGCAAACCCTCGAGGACTGTGGGCTGGCGGACGACACCGTCATTGTGTTCTCCGGTGACCATGGGGACATGCTCGGCGAACGCGGCCTCTGGTACAAAATGCACTGGTTCGAAATGGCCGCTCGCGTGCCCCTGTTGATAAGTGCACCCGATCAGTTCAAATCGGGCCGTGTCAGCTCTGCCGTCTCCACCGCCGACCTGTTGCCGACCTTCGTCGAGCTGGCCGGCGGCAGCCTGGAACCGAATCTGCCGCTGGACGGCCGTTCGCTGGTTCCGCACCTGCAAGGGCAGGGCGGTCACGACGAAGTGTTCGGCGAATACATGTCCGAAGGCACCGTCAGCCCGCTGATGATGATCCGCCGTGGCGCCTTCAAATTCATCTACAGCGAAACCGACCCTTGCCTACTCTTCGATGTGGATAACGATCCACGCGAGCTGGAGGAACTCAGCCAATCACCGCAACATCGCCGGCTGTTCGACGATTTTCTCGCCGAAGCACGGGCCAAGTGGGACATCCCGGCGATCCACCGCGAAGTCCTTGAAAGCCAGCGTCGCCGGCGTTTTGTCGCCGAGGCGCTGACGATCGGCAAGCTGAAGAGCTGGGATCACCAGCCGCTGGTGGACGCCAGTCAGCAATACATGCGCAACCACATCGACCTCGATGACCTGGAGCGCAAGGCCCGTTATCCACAACCCTGCCAAAACCAATAACGTTAAGGGGAAGTCCATGGTCAAGTTATCCACAGTCGTGACGGTCAGTCTGCTGGCACTGGGCAGCGCATCCGCGTTCGCCGAGAGCTGCGACACGGTGAAAATGGCCGATCCCGGCTGGAGTGACATCGCTGCGACCAACGCCATCACCGGGTTTCTGCTGGATGGCATGGGCTACAAGGCCAAGGTCGACACGCTCGCGGTGCCGATCACCTTCGGCGGCTTGAAGGATGGCCAGGTCGACGTGTTCCTCGGCAACTGGATGCCGGCGCAGCAGGGCTTCTACGACAAGTTCGTCGCCACCGGTGACGTCACCCAACTGGCGAAGAATCTCGACGGCACCGAATTCACCCTCGCCGTGCCGGATTACGTGTGGGACGCGGGTGTGCATAACTTTGCCGACCTGAATAAGTACGCCGATAAATTCGAGAAGAAGATTTACGGCATCGGCTCCGGCGCGCCAGCGAACATCTCGCTGCAAGAGATCATCAAGAAAAACGACTTCGACCTGGGCCAGTGGAAGCTGATCGAGTCCAGCGAACAGGCGATGCTCGCCGAAGTCTCGCGGGCGGTGAAGAAGCAGAAGTTCGTCACCTTCCTCGGCTGGACCCCGCACCCGATGAACGTGCAGCTGAAAATGCATTACCTCAAGGGCGGCGAGAAGTACTTTGGCGATACCGGTAGCGTCTACACCCTGACCCGCAAGGGCTACGCCGAGGCTTGTCCGAATGTGGGTAAATTGCTGACCAATCTTGCGTTCACTCAGGAGATGGAGAACAGCATCATGGCCGAGGTGGTGAACAAGAAAGTCAGCAATGCGGAGGCGGCGAAGGCGTGGATCAAGGCGAATCCGGGGGTGCTGGACAAATGGCTTGATGGGGTGAAGACCGTGGACGGCAAAGACGCGTTGCCGGCGGTTAAAGCCAAACTGTAACTGCGCGGGCCGATCGTTCCCACGCTCTGCGTGGGAATGCCGCAATGGACGCTCCGCGTCCCGGGCTGCGTACAATGCGCAAAATTTCACCCGAGAGGATCCATGGCCCTCCCCAGCCGTCGCTCACTGTTCCCCTTCCTGACCTGGCTGCCCCGGCAGACCCGCGCCAGCGTCGGGCGGGACCTGGTCGTCGGCCTCAGCGGGGCGATTCTCGCGTTGCCCCAGTCGATTGCCTACGCCCTGATCGCCGGTCTCCCACCGGAGTACGGGCTCTACGCCGCCATCGTTCCGGTGTTGATTGCTTGTCTGTGGGGCTCGTCTTGGCATCTGATCTGCGGCCCGACAGCAGCGATTTCGATTGTGCTGTTCGCCAGTGTCAGTCCGCTGGCCGTGCCTGCGTCGCAGGACTACATCACCCTGATCCTGCTGCTGACGTTCCTCGCCGGGATTTTCCAATGGTTGCTTGGCCTGTTGCGCTTCGGCGCGCTGGTAAATTTTGTCTCGCATTCCGTTGTGCTCGGTTTCACCCTCGGCGCGGCGGTGGTGATTGCCATCGGTCAATTGCCGAACCTGCTGGGACTGGATCTGCCGGCCAAAGCCACGGCGCTGGCCAGCCTGATGGATCTGCTGCGCCATCTCGGGGCTGTGGATAAACCGTCGCTGGTTCTCGGTGTGGCCACGGTGGTAGTCGGCGCATTGCTCAAACAATGGCTGCCACGCTGGCCGACGCTGTTGATGACCTTGGTCCTCGGCAGTCTGGTGGTGTGGCTGTGGCCGGCGATGTTCGGCCATGTTCAGTTGGTCAGCGCGTTTGTCGGGCGCTTGCCGCCGTTCAGTGGACTGCCGCTGGATATGGACCTGATCCTGCGCCTGCTGCCAAGTGCCGTGGCGGTGGGCATGCTCGGGCTGGTCACCAGCCTGTCGATTGCCCGTTCGATATCCGCACGTTCGCAACAGTTGCTCGACGCCAATCAGGAAGTCCGCGCGCAGGGTCTTTCGAACATTGTCGGGGCGTTCTTTTCGGGATCGCTGTCCGCCGGCTCGTTCACCCGTTCCGGGCTGAGCTATGAGGCCGGGGCCTGTTCGCCACTGGCCGGGGTGTTTTCGGCGGTGTGGGTGGCGTTGTTCGCGATTTTCGGTGCGGGGCTGATCGCGCATATTCCGATCCCGGCCATGGCCGGCAGCATTCTGCTGATCGCCTGGGGACTGGTGGATCATCGCGGCATTCGTGCGCTGCTGCGGGTCAGCCGGGCGGAATTCGTGGTGATGGGCCTGACCTGCATTGCCACGTTGCTGCTGGAATTGCAGACGGCAATCTATGCCGGCGTGCTCGCCTCGCTGTTTTTCTACCTCAAGCGCACCTCGCAGCCGAGAGTACAACACTGGCGTGATGGCGAAGATGATGTACTGCGGGTCGGCGGCTCGATCTTTTTCGGCGCCAGCCACTACCTGCAAGTGCGCCTGCAACGGATGCACGGCGCGCGGGTGGTGATCGAGGCGCAACAGATCAACTTCATCGACTATTCCGGCGTGGAAATGCTCCATCAGGAAGCCCGGCGCCTGCTGCGCCAGGATCGCAGCCTGACCTTGCGTCAGGCGCGACCGCAGGTGGTGGAGGAGTTGCGCAAACTCGAAGGGCCGGAGAAATGCCCGATCCGCTTTGAAGATTGAAGAAGAACCCGTTGTGGGAGCGAGCTTGCTCGCGATGGCGATCTGTCTGTCAGATTGATGCTGGATCTGGCGACGTCATCGCGAGCAGGCTCGCTCCTACAGGGGTTACTGCGCCAACTGCCGACGCAATTCCGTCAGGACCGGCGCAGTGTCCGGACGTACGCCGCGCCACACGAAAAAGGCTTCGGCAGCCTGTTCGGCCAACATGCCCACCCCGTCCATCACCACGCCCGCGCCATGCTCGCTGGCCCAGCGGCAGAACACGGTCGGTTCCTTGCCGTACATCATGTCGTAGCACAGGGTCTTGCCGGGCTCGATCAGGCTTGGGGCAATCGGCGGCACATCGCCGGTGAGGCTGGCGGACGTGGCGTTGATGATCACGTCCACCGGCTCACGCAACCAGTCGTAACCACTGGCCGACACCGGCCCCAGGTCGCAGAACAGTTCGGCCAGTAGCTCGGCCTTGTCCACCGTGCGATTGGCGATGATCACCGAGGCTGGTTTCTCCGCCAGCAACGGCTCCAGCGCACCGCGCACCGCGCCACCGGCGCCGAGCAGCAGAATGCGTTTGCCGGCGAGGCTGAACCCGGCGTTGACCGTCAGATCGCGCACCAGCCCGGCGCCGTCGGTGTTATCGCCGAGCAGGCTGCCGTCGTCGAGCTTGCTCAAAGTATTCACCGCACCCGCGCGTTTGGCGCGGGCAGTCAGGCTGTCGGCCAGGCGATAGGCGTCTTCCTTGAACGGCACGGTCACGTTGGCGCCGCGACCTTCCTGGAAAAACGCCGTGGCGCAGCCGGAAAAGTCCTCGAGCGGCGCCAGCAGGGTGCTGTAGTCGAGACGCTGCCCGGTCTGTTCGGCGAACAGTTTGTGAATCATCGGCGACTTGCTGTGACCAACCGGGTTACCGAAAACAACGTAACGATCCATCAGAAGTCCTCAGGCCTGAGCCAGCCAGTCGCGGTCTTGCAGGAAGTACTCGGTCAGGCGCGCTTCTTCGCTGCCCGGCTCGGCTTTCCAGTCGTAGGCCCAGCGCACTTGCGGTGGCAGCGACATCAGGATCGACTCGGTGCGCCCGCCCGATTGCAGGCCGAACAGGGTGCCACGGTCGTAAACCAGGTTGAATTCGACGTAGCGGCCACGGCGGAATTCCTGGAACTCGCGCTGTTTGGCGGTGAAGGCGTCGTTCTTGCGCCGTTGCACGATTGGCAGGTAAGCGTCGATGTACGCATCGCCGATGGCGCGCATGAAGGCGAAACTGGTGTCGAAGTCCCACTCGTTCAGGTCATCGAAGAACAACCCGCCGATACCGCGCGGTTCGTGGCGATGCTTGATGTGGAAGTAGGTGTCGCACCAGGCCTTGTAGCGCGGGTAGACGTCCGGGCCGAACGGCGCGCAGGCCTGCTCGGCGACGCGGTGCCAGTGGATGCAGTCTTCTTCGTTGCCGTAGTACGGGGTCAGGTCGAAGCCACCGCCGAACCACCAGACCGGTTCTTCACCTTCCTTCTCGGCAATGAAAAAGCGCACGTTGGCGTGGGACGTCGGTACATGCGGATTGTGCGGGTGGATCACCAGCGACACGCCGAGGGCTTCGAAGCCACGCCCGGCCAGCTCCGGCCGATGGGCACTGGCGGACGGTGGCAGGCCACTGCCGAAGACGTGGGAAAAGTTGACGCCGCCCTTTTCGATCACCGTGCCATTCTCGATCACCCGGGTCCGACCGCCACCGCCGGCCGGACGGGTCCATGCGTCTTCGACGAAGCGCGTGCCACCGTCTTCGGTCTCCAGCGCGGCGCAGATGCGGTCTTGCAGGTCGAGCAGATAGGCCTTTACGGCGTCGGTGCGGGTCGTCATGGCTTCACCTTGGATCGGGCGGAACTGCGCGGCGCCCCGCGCAAATGGGCGCATAGCATACCATCGCAAACCGGCACGCCGCAGTTGACGAAGATCAAGCATGAGCGTTCGATAGGGACCTTCCCAAATGACCCAAGGAGTAGGCAGATGGCCAAGCGAATCCAGTTCCGCGCCCACGGCGGCCCCGAAGTGCTCGAGTACGTTGACTATCAACCGGCCGAACCCGGTCCGCAGCAGGTTCGCGTGAGCAACAAGGCCATCGGCCTGAACTTCATCGACACCTACTACCGCAGCGGTCTGTACGCGCCACCGGCGTTGCCTTCGGGCGTGGGCGCGGAAGGCGCCGGCATCGTCGAAGCAGTGGGCAGCGAGGTCACCCGGTTCAAGGTCGGTGACCGTGTGGCGTACGGCAGCGGCCCGTTGGGCGCGTACAGCGACGTTCACGTTCTGCCGGAAGCGAATGTGGTGCAACTGCCGGACGCCATCAGCTTCGAAACCGCCGCCGGCGTGATGCTCAAGGGCCTGACCGTGCAGTACCTGCTGCGCCAGACCTACGAACTCAAGGGTGGCGAAACCATTCTGTTTCACGCAGCGGCCGGCGGCGTCGGTTTGCTCGCCTGTCAATGGGCCAAGGCCTTGGGCGTGAAGCTGATCGGCACCGTCAGCTCGAAAGCCAAAGCCGATCTGGCCAAGGCCCATGGCGCCTGGGAAACCATCGATTACAGCCACGAAAACGTCGCCCAACGAGTGCTGGAATTGACCGATGGGAAAAAAGTCCCGGTGGTCTACGACGGCGTTGGCAAGGACACCTGGCCGGCTTCGCTGGACAGCGTGGCGCCCCGTGGCTTGCTGGTGAGCTTCGGCAATGCGTCGGGCGCGGTGGACGGGGTGAACCTGGGGATTCTGGCGGCGAAAGGTTCGCTGTACGTCACCCGTCCGACCCTGGCGACCTACGCCAATAACGCCGAAAACCTGCAGCGCATGGCCGACGAGCTGTTCGGGATGATCACCAGCGGCAAGCTGAAAGTGGATATCAGCCAGCGTTATCCACTGGCTGATGCGGCGAAAGCGCAGACCGAGCTGTCGTCACGGCGCACCACGGGCTCCACTGTCCTGCTGCCCTGACCACCAATGACCTCGGCGCATCTTCATGACGGTACCGGGGTCTTTTCCGTCGTCACGAAAAACGGCGTCTTGCCGGCCAGGGTAGTTTCGAATTCCTGACGGGCAAGACGCTTCACCTCCAACCCCAAAACGCCCGGCAGCCTGAGCAATGCACTGGCCTGTCCTTCGACTTGCAACGCATCTTCAATGACGCTCTGTGTGTTGGCTGTCAGTGCGTCCTCGGCTATGACCAGACGCATGCGTGCCCCCTCGGGCTGTCGATCAATCTGCACCTGGACATCGGTGTTCTGCAGCTGCGGCAAAAGCTGTCGGAGTACGTGCAACACCTGTGACTGAGTGATGATCGCGCCCCCCAGTTTGATCGATGTTTCCACCCGCCCCTCAAGCGCCAGTACCGGCATGGAACTGCCACAGTCGCACTTCGTCACTGTGCGCAGGATTCGCCCACGATCGCCGATCCGGTAACGCAACAACGGCACATGATCAGGAAGCAATGGCGTCAGCAGAAACTCACCGGCTTCCCCTTCAGTTACAGCTTGCAGGGTCAGAGAATCAACCACCTCGAGCAGCATGGCGTCCGCATGCAGGTGAAAAAAACCGTGCTCCAGATGGGCACACTGAAAACCGATGGGACCGGTCTCCGTCGAGCTGTAGCCCAGCGAGCGGATCTTCAGCATCGGCCAGTCCCGGGCCAACTGGTCGCGCAGCGTTTGACTGCAAGGTTCTCCAATGTAGTAAAGCCACTTCAGGCTGCACAATTGCACAGCGCCGACTTTCTCATGATTGAACAACGCGGCGGCGAATGAGGGAGTGCATATCAACGCATCAGCCTTGTGTGCCTCAATAAGCTCGGCAACGCGCTGCACGCCCACCTGTGAACCGGCAGGCAGCAGGCGTGCGCCAATGTGCTGGACGATAGCTGCCGCGTATTGAAAGGCACCCTGCATTTCCCCGGCTGTCAGGCAGTTGACGACCACCTCGGGGCGTTCGTCCGTCGCACCGAACATCCGTGCCCCCAAGGGCACGATTGCAGTGTTGAACGCCCAGGAATGGGTGATCTGTTTGCGATTGCCGGTGCTGCCTCCCGAGGTCAGGGTCAGCCCGCCGCCCGGTGCTCGATGGGAGGCTTCACCGAGGGTGGAAAACAATACGCCGCCGGACTCGTCTTCCACCGCCAGAACCGGCAATCGATGGAGATCGGCCAATCCCCGCACTTCCAGGATTCGCGGATACAGCGCACGGAACCACGACAGTGAGCGTGCGTGAGCCAATTTATTCGCAAACGCCTCGGCCAAAACATCGGTGATCGGTTCATTGCTCATTGCCGCGCCCTCCCTGACGAATGCCCAACTCATCGAATCCGCTACGGACGGCGTTCGCCAGAGACTCCAACTGGAGCTGACTGTGGCTCGCGCTGATGGCCAGACGCAAAATGGCCTCGCCCTTGGCCACCACCGGAAACACCGCGGTGGTGACCGCCATGCCCTGCCGGCGCAAATGCTGCGCCAGGCTTATCGCATCTCTCTCGGCCCCGACACGGATAAAACGAATGGGAGACGCGACGTGATGATTGCCCAGCACTGGCCCCAGCAACCTGTCGACCGTGGCGATGTTTCGCCACAGCGCTACCTGCAAATGACCCAGCTCCGGCGACAAATGAACGTTCCCCGAAGCGACTGCCGCGCCCACCCCGCCAACGGATAATGGTCCGCCAAACGTATAGGTCGATGCATGGCGCCGAATCATCTCGGCATCGGCTTCGGTACGCACAGTGATTGCCCCACCGGTTGCGCCGAACGCCTTGGACAGCGATGACAGGAGGATCAGTCGGCCGCGGTGTCGTTCATCTGCCGCGTCCAGCGCGTAACCACCTCCGGCCACGCCATGGATCGAGGTACCGTGGGCGTCATCCGCATAGAGATAACCGTCGAAACGCTCCGCCAGTTGCAACAGGCGATTGATCGGGTAAACACCGCGCATCGAGCCAATGCTGTCGGTCAGGATGATGGGCGTATTACCCGCCGCGACTGCCGTTGAACACGCTTCTTCGACCTGCTCTACATCGCTGCAATCGCGGCGCTGTATCGGGCCGAATTGCCAGAGAATGCCTTGCAGCACTTGCATCGAAGCATGAGCGGCACGGTCGACAATCCAGCACGGGCCACGACGCATGGGATAGGAGGGCATCTCACCGGAGCCAAGCAGCGGCAGACAGCCAAGATGTGCACTGCCCACCGAGTTGAAGGTGACTGAATGCCCCTGAAATATCCGGTTCAGCAGTTCATCCAGCTCACGCATGGGTGGCAACAGCGCTCGGGTCCGTGCGGCGGCGAATTGCACGCCGAAGGACTCGACGGAGTGCATCGCCCCCTGAATCAAGCGAGGATCACACTCCAGCCCCAGATAAGAACACGAGAGAAACTCGGTCAGCCGCTCGCCGCTTTCGAGTTCGATCTCTTTGCCTTCACGTTTAGCCAGCTTCAGGCCATTCAGCCCTGCATCGAACAGCTGCTGCTGATCGTCACGCGCTTGCCGGACACGGTTTTTGACCCAATTGACGGTCGGTTGAAAGGTGTTCATCGGGATACCTGCGAAGAGGGAGAGCGGCGATAGACCTGGACATGCCAAAGCTGGGTTCTTTCTCGTGCAATGTCTGCCTGGTACTGGTGGGTGATATCGCAGAAGCCTGCGCAATCAGGCCGCACTACATGCAAATGCCCCCGCATGACCACCTGTGCATTTTCCGAAAGGACCGGTGCCAGGCGCAGCAAAACGTTCTTGCCGGCCACTTCGGGCATGAAGGAAGGCACGTCCGACAGCGATACGAAATCGATGGCGGTTTCCCCGGCAGCACAGTCGAGGATGTCAGCCTGCACCACGCGTAACTCGCACTGCCGAAGCCCCTCACGGGCCTGCTGGAAAATTGCCGGATCACACTCCAGCGGAAAGCCTTGTGGATAACGCAGCTCACCAAAAAACAGCATTTGCAGGAAAAAGCTCTCTCGGACCACCTGAGTGGTGAACAACGTATGGAAAATTTCCAGATACGCCGCGCGGGAACTGATCCCCAGGTTGTTGGGTGGAAACGCGCCCTTGTACAGCAGCGAATTGAGGACTGCTGCGTTTCCCAGCAACGCGATCACGGCTTTCCAGCGCTTGAGCGGAAAGCGGTTTCGGTAATATTCCGTTTGTTCGTCAAGCTGACTGAACTGAAAAATGCCCCGGCCGGCCTTGCCGGTAAACAGTCCGGTGATCTTCGCCAACCGCTTCAGGGTCTGCTCGAATGCGCCCATGTAAATCGGCGCTTCCCAGTGCCGGGCCTGGAACAACCCGGACAACCAGCGACGATCCTCCGGCGGTAAAACCAGTTGCTGGAAAATGGATCGGCGTTTCGACCTCAGGCCTTCCGTTCGATAGCCCATGAACGCCATGAACGACTCGTGATCGGTCTGTTCCAGCAGGGCAAAACGCAATCGGGTGAACGCCAGTTGCGGCGCACTGATGTCGGTACAGGTCATGCGTGAAGGGGCAGCCGCCAGCAACGGCAACAACCGGCCGCCACATCCGGCGATACCCAGCACGTGCCCGGCACGTCTGGGCAGGATCGCGTACTCAAGCGCGGTGTCCTCGTCCCCAAGCGTGTAGTTGAGCCGGTCGAAATAATCAGCCATGTCTGCCTCCAGCCATCTGATCTGAACATGGGCAGGCGGCCTTCATTGGTTGTCCAGCGCATGGAGAAAGTCATAGCGGGGCGCCAGCCCGTTTTGCCAGGCCTCGAACTGCTCATAAACTGCCTCGAGCATGTTGCCGGTCAGGCGCAGGCTGGTTTCCATGACAGTGCTAATCGCATCCCAGTCCTCCTGACGCTTGCAGGTGCGCTGCAGCATCAGTTTGATTTCGTTGAAGTGCTCGATATCAATGTCGGAATGTGCAATGAAGAAAGTCAGTTGCGCGGGTTTGAGCGCCAGCGTTTCACTCAGGCTATCAATGAGAGGAGTAATGAACTGATAGGCGTTTTCTGCCCAATAACTATAACCAAGCCGTTGTAACGGGTTACCGGTAAAGGAGATCCAATATAAATAAGCGATCAGCACATCAGTGGCCGGTAGTGCAGGCGGAATATCAAACACTTCATTCTTCAAACCAAGGCTCATGACATCATGCAGTGCCATTTTTTCATGACCGACTTCCTGTGCCGCATGTTCAAAGCAGAACTTGGCATACACCGGATTATCCGCATGTCTAACACCCACCAGTCCTTGATTTCGCGCATTGTGCGCCGTGTAGTGAAAAGTCTGGATCATGTAGATCGCATATAAGGCTTTTGAAACGCTACCTTCGCGGATGGCATTCACCAACCGCGAACTTTCCAGAATATCGGCCCATGACTTTTCGATTCGCTCATCGAGCAGGCTTAATTGTTGTTCAAAACTGAGAGGCGTATTCATCAACGGGGGTCTCCAATGGGTTGGCGAGCAGGTGGGCAGACTGTTGAAGTGCTGTGAGGATTTGCTGCCATTGAGCCGAGAGCAGCCAGTAATCGCCGCGTTGGCGTTGTTCGATGCGCAGGGCGTCGGTGGTGATGGGCGTCAGGCCGAAGCGCTGGAACAGTCGCCGTTGCGGTGATCGGCACAGCGCGGTAACGCCTTCATAACCCCGCGTGACCGCCCATTCCGTGGCAGCCGCCAGCAGGCCGTTGATCGACATGGGGAACTGAGTTTGCGAGTGACTGATCAAGCGACTGAACTCGACATGGCGCGACAGCGTCGTGGCGGGAGACAGTTGCTGCTGCGCCAGTGAGGCCCATTCGAACGGCGCAGGGGTCACTCTCAATACGGCCGTGGGCCTGTCGTGCTGATACAACAAAAAGTGGGTACTGCGCGAAATAATCGCCAGGCGTGTTTCAAGTGACCTGGCTCTGGGTGTCAACATGTAGTGTTGCAATCGCAGCCGAAAATGACGGGAAACAAACCGTTCAAACTCTCGTGTGTCTGATCCTGCTTCAAGAATAACGATGCGATAGTTTTCGTGACGCCTTTTAAAGGTCGTCTGAATTTCCTGCAGATAATCCGTTAATTGCGAATCCCTGATATCCATTTCTTCTCCGCAGCCGTTAACTTTTCGAAGTTTTCTGAGCGCATTGCAATAATGAATGGTTTTAGAAAAATCGCCACTGTGTGGCTTCTGAGAATAACGTCGGAAAAATTACAACAATTGAATACTTAAAGATTCATCTGACGTAGAAAGGAGAAATTCAAAGCAAAAACCGGGCTGTAACTTCAGCCATATGAAGGAAAAATCGTAGGCGCGCGTAGTACTCCTCGCCATGGAAGCCGAGGAGTACTCACAGAATCAACCAAGGGTGATATCAGGCCGGGCGCACGATCTTGCCGGTGGCCAGATCCCGAATCAGACTCGGATTCTTGCGACCGCCAAGCGCTCCGCCAAGCACCAGATCGACCTGACCACGGAAATACTGCTCGACCCGCAAGCGCGTGCGCGCTGCCGGCCGCCCCTGCGGATTGGCCGACGTCGAAATCAACGGCCCTACCAGCGAGCACAGATCCCGCACCTGCGGATGATCGCTGACCCGCAGCGCCACGGTGTCATGCACCCCGGTCACCCACTCCGGCAACAGGTTCTGATGCGGCACCAGCCAGGTGTTCGGGCCCGGCCAGGTGCTGGCCATGCGGTCGATCCAGTCCTGCGGGAAATCCTCGAACAGAAAATCGAACTGACGAATGTTGTCGGCGACGAGGATCAAGCCCTTGTCCACCGAACGGTTCTTGATCGCCAGCAGGCGATCCACCGCTTCTTCATTCCAAGGATCGCACCCCAGCCCCCAGACGGCTTCGGTTGGATAGGCAATCACCGCCCCGGCGCGAACCTCTCGTGCGGCTTGTTGCACACGCCAACTGTTGACCATGAAAAACTCTCCGCAAACAGGTTTCGCGCAGTTTACCGATCTTCAATGTAAAACCTAGCTTACGCGCGCAAACCAGCGGCCGTTTTCGCACACGGCGCGGCCATCCATCTCCAGTTCGGTCAATGCCGCCAGCACTTTGGGCAACGCCCAGCCACTGCTGTCGGCCAGACCCTCGCTGGTGTGCGGTGCGGCGTGCAACAGATCCAGTAGAGGATGATCGGGATCCGGCGCCGAGGCGGACAGCGGCAACTGCTGCCAGCCGCGCAGGGCTTCGAGAATATGCTCGATGGTTTCCACCAACACGGCTCCGTCACGTATCAGTTGATGACAGCCCCGAGCGCCGGGGTGATGGATCGAACCCGGAATGGCGTACACCTCGCGCCCCTGTTCCGCCGCCAGCCGTGCGGTGATCAAGGAACCGCTGGCGACACTGGCCTCGACCACCAGCACGCCGAGGGACAAGCCGCTGATGATGCGGTTGCGTCTCGGGAAGTTGCTCGCCGTCGGCCCGGTGTCCAGAGGAAATTCCGAAAGCACCGCACTGCCAGACGCAATCATCGCGTCCGCCAGCCGACGGTTGCGCTGTGGATAAAAGTTTTCCAGGCCGGTACCGAGCACGCCGACCGTTTGCCCACCGACATCCACAGCGGCTTGATGCGCAGCCGCATCGATGCCCAGCGCCAGGCCACTGGTGATGACAAATCCGGCCCCCGCGAGACTGCGGGAAAACGCAGCGGCAGTGTCCATGCCCGGGCGGGAAGCGCGGCGACTGCCGACCATCGCCAGTTGCGGCTTTTCCAGAATCTGCGGGTCGCCAGCGACGAACAGCAGGGGCGGAGGGTCAGGAATCTGCGCCAGCAAGGCCGGGTAATTCGCTTGGTCCCACATCAGTAAATGTTGATCCGGACGCTCTAGCCAGCGCAATGCGTGGCTGGCGCCGTCGCGAACTTCAGGACAGCGTCGGGCCTCGGCGCAAGACGCCGGCAAACCCAGCGAGCGCCAGGCGCTGGCCGGCGCGCCGATCGCCTTCGAGGCAGAGCCGAAGGCTTCGAGCAATTTGGTGAAACGCTTGGGACCGATTTCCGGCAAGCGGTGCAGGCGCAGGCGCGCTTCCAGTTCTGCCGGCGAAACCGACGGGGAGACAGGCATCATCATGGATCATCCTTGATCGTTATAAGGCCCGAACCTTTCGGAACAAGCTGTGGATAACTCTGTTGGTAACTTGTGAAGCCAGCTAAGGATTTCGCACCTTGTCCAGCACCGCCAGCGAGCGCGATGCGTTCAGCACGAGGCCGTAACTGAGTTTGTCGTAGGTGCGGAACACCATCAGCAATCCGGCACGTTCATCCGGGATTTTCAGCGGCTGGCCGGTGATCCGGTCGCGCACGGTTTCCCCGGTTTTCATCACCACCAGCACGTTGCCTTCGGCCAGACCGTCGCGTTTGCCTTTGTTCAGGGTCACCACGTCCATCGCGCCGATCTGGGTAACGCCGCGCGGCACATCGATGATCAGGCCGTTGATGTCGGTGGAGGGCGCGCTGGGCATGAAGGTCGAGTTGATCGAACGCTCTTCGCCGCTGAACAAGCGGTCGCCGAGGCGCACTTCCTGGGTCGTGCGTTGCAGGGCGAGGGTGGCGACGTCGCCTTCGGTGGCGACGATCTCACCACCGCCGATGTCGTCGGCGTTGATCCCCAGAAACTCCTTGCTCTGCGGATCGGTGTAGACCTTGCCCTGGCGGAAGATGCCGTAGACCGGCTGGTTCGGATCGAAATGACCACGGGCGAAGATCCGGTCACCGGTGCCGCTGAGCACCCGTTCGGCATCGCCGGCGACGATGTACGGCGCCTTGTCGAAGTCCTCGACCTTGTCGACGATGCGGTTGCTCAGCAGAAAGCTGTTGATCGATTTGAGCGGAATGCTCGGAATCGCATCGGCCACCGGACTGGTGCGGATGCGCGGCGACAGCTTGATGGTGCCGCGCGACTCGCCGCGATTGACGGTCAGGCGCGGCTGGCCGTTGACGTAACTGAGCGTCAGCGTGTCGCCCGGATAGATCAGGTTGGGGTTTTCGATCTGCGGATTGGCCCGCCACAACTGCGGCCACTGCCAGGGTTCGCGCAAATATTTACCGGAGATGTCCCAGAGCGTATCCCCCGAAACCACCGTGTATTGCTGTGGAAAACCTTCCTTGAGTTGCACTTGCCCGTGCGCGGTACCGGCCGAGGCCAGAAACAGCAGGGCGAGTAGTGATTTCCTCATGCGGTGAATCCCTTTATTATGTGCGTTCGCGTGAAACGCCAGAGCCCCTGTGGCTCGCTCCCTGCTCTATGCTGAAAATCAAGGAGCTACGTTTCACAACGGTAGCCTGCATCTTCGGACCCGCCAGGCCATCGCCCGACTTTACCTCACACGTGCAGCAATCAAGCTTATGGCCATTTTGAACATCCTCGAATTTCCGGACCCGCGTCTGCGCACTATCGCCAAACCTGTGGCTGTAGTGGACGACGAAGTGCGTCAGCTGGTCGATGACATGTTTGAAACAATGTATGAAGCGCCGGGCATCGGCCTTGCCGCGACCCAGGTCAACGTGCACAAACGTATCGTCGTGATGGACCTTTCCGAAGACCGCACCGAACCGCGGGTGTTCATCAACCCCGAGTTCGAATCGCTGACCGACGAAATGGAGCAATACCAGGAAGGCTGCCTCTCGGTGCCGGGCTTTTACGAAAACGTCGACCGCCCGCAGAAGGTCAAGATCAAGGCTCTGGACCGTGACGGCAAGCCTTACGAACTGATCGCCGAAGGCCTGCTCGCGGTGTGCATCCAGCACGAATGCGACCACCTCAACGGCAAGTTGTTCGTCGATTACCTGTCCACGCTCAAACGCGACCGGATCAAGAAGAAACTGGAAAAGCAGCACCGCCAGAACGCTTGATGCCCCTCTCCAAAGGCTTGCTGCGGCAAGCCTTTTTCTTTTTATGAGACTCCCCCATGACTGAGCCACTGCGCATCGTTTTTGCCGGCACCCCGGAATTCGCCGCCGAACACCTCAAGGCCCTGCTGGACAGCCCTTACGAGATCGTTGCGGTCTACACCCAACCGGATCGCCCGGCCGGTCGTGGGCAAAAACTGATGCCGAGCCCGGTCAAACAACTCGCGTTGGAAAACAATATCCAGGTGTTGCAGCCTCCGACCCTGCGTAACGCTGACGCTCAAGCCGAGCTCGCGGCGCTCAAGCCTGACTTGATGGTGGTGGTCGCCTACGGCCTGATTCTGCCGCAAGCGGTGCTGGATATTCCGCGCCTGGGCTGCATCAACAGCCACGCCTCGCTGCTGCCACGCTGGCGCGGTGCGGCACCGATCCAGCGCGCCGTGGAAGCGGGCGATGCCGAGAGCGGCGTGACCGTGATGCGCATGGAAGCAGGCCTCGATACCGGGCCGATGCTGCTCAAAGTCGTGACCCCGATCAGCGCCGAAGACACCGGCGGCAGCCTCCACGATCGCCTCGCTGAAATGGGCCCGCCAGCCGTGGTGCAGGCGATTGCCGGTCTGGCCGCTGGCAACCTGGAAGGCGAAGTGCAGAACGATGAACTCGCCACCTACGCGCACAAACTGAACAAGGACGAAGCACGCCTCGACTGGAGCCGCCCGGCCGTTGAGCTGGAACGTCTGGTCCGCGCCTTCAATCCATGGCCGATCACCCACAGCACGCTCAACGGCGAAGCGCTGAAAGTGCTGGCGGCGACACTGGCCGAAGGCAAAGGCGCACCGGGCACCATCCTCGGCGCCAGCAAGGACGGTCTGCTCGTCGCTTGCGGCGAACAGGCGCTGTGCCTGACCCGCCTGCAATTGCCCGGCGGCAAGGCGCTGAACTTCAGCGATCTGTTCAACAGCCGTCGTGAGAAATTCGCCACCGGCACCGTGCTGGGCGCAGCGGTGGACGCGCAATGAACCCGCGTCTGGCCGCCGCCAAGGCACTCGCCGCTGTCTTGAGCGGCAAGGCTTCGCTCAACAGCTCCCTGCCGACGCAACTGGACAAGGTCGAAGATCGCGATCGCGGTTTCACCCAGGACCTGGCGTTCGGCACCGCCCGTTGGCAGCCACGCTTGTCGGCGCTTGCGGAGAAACTGCTGCAGAAACCGTTCAAGGCGGCGGACGCCGATGTCGAGGCGCTGCTGCTGGTGGGTCTCTATCAACTGCTCTACACCCGCGTCCCGCCACACGCCGCCATCGGCGAAACCGTCGGTTGCGCCGACAAGCTGAAAAAGCCGTGGGCCAAAGGTTTGCTCAACGCCGTACTGCGCAATGCGCAGCGCGAACATGAGGCGATCTTCGCCGAACTGGAACGCGATCCGGTGGTGCGCACCGCTCACCCGCGCTGGCTGCAAAAATCCCTCAAGGCCTTCTGGCCCGAGCAATGGGAAGCGATCTGCGAAGCCAACAACGCGCATCCGCCGATGATCCTGCGGGTCAATCGCCGTCATCACAGCCGCGATGCCTACCTGAGTCTGCTGACTGAAGCGGGTATCGCCGCACAGCCATGCACCTTCAGCCGCGACGGCATCATCCTCGACACTGCCGCCGATGTGCGCAGCCTGCCGGGTTTCGCCGAAGGCTGGATCAGTGTGCAGGACGAAGCCGCGCAACTGGCCGCCGACCTGCTCGACCTCGCGCCGGGCCAGCGAGTGCTGGACGCCTGCTGCGCGCCGGGCGGCAAGACATGCCACATCCTCGAAGCCGAACCGGCACTGGTCGGCGTGGTAGCAGTGGATCTGGAAGCCAAGCGGCTGGTGCGAGTGAAGGAAAACCTCGAACGCCTCGGCTTGAGCGCCGAACTGATTGCCGCCGACGGTCGCGACACGGCAGCGTGGTGGGACGGCAAACCGTTCCAGCGCATCCTGCTCGACGCGCCATGCTCGGCCACCGGAGTGATCCGCCGCCATCCGGACATCAAGCTGACCCGTCAGGCCGACGACATCGCCGCCCTCGCGCAACTGCAAGGCGAGTTGCTCGACGCGATGTGGAAAACCCTCGAAGTGGGCGGCATCCTGCTCTACGCCACCTGCTCGACCTTGCCGACCGAAAACACCGAAGTCATCGCTGCGTTCCTTGAGCGTACGCCGGGCGCGCGGGAGCTCGATCTGGCCACCGCCGCCGGGATCAAGCAGCCCCATGGTCGCCAATTGCTGGCCCAGCAGGGCGGGCACGACGGGTTCTACTACGCCAAGCTGATCAAGATCGCTGCCGCGCGCAGCTAAACGGATTCAATGGAGTGACTGGATGAAAATCATCATCCTCGGTGCGGGACAGGTCGGCGGTTCGCTGGCTGAACATCTGGCCAGCGAGGCCAATGACATCACGGTGGTCGACACTGACGGCGACCGTCTGCGCGACCTTGGCGATCGCCTCGACATCCGCACCGTGCAGGGCCGAGGCTCGCTGCCGAACATTCTGCGTCAGGCCGGTGCCGACGACGCCGACATGCTGGTCGCGGTGACCAACAGCGACGAAACCAACATGGTTGCCTGCCAGGTCGCTCACACCCTGTTCCACACCCCGACCAAGATTGCCCGGGTGCGCGAAGCGTCTTATCTGACCCGCGAGGAGCAGCTGTTCCAGAACGAGGCGATTCCGGTCGACGTGCTGATCAGTCCCGAGCAGGTCGTCACCAACTACATCAAGCGTCTGATCCAGCACCCCGGCGCCCTGCAGGTGATCGATTTCGCCGAAGGCCAGGCGCAACTGGTCGCGGTGCGCGCCTACTACGGCGGGCCGCTGGTAGGCCAGCAGCTGCGCCAGTTGCGCGAACACATGCCGAATGTGGAAACACGGGTGGCCGCGATTTTCCGCCGCGATCGACCGATTCTTCCCCAGGGCGACACGGTGATCGAGGCCGACGACGAAGTCTTCTTCATTGCCGCCCGTGCGAACATTCGCGCGGTGATGAGCGAAATGCGCCGGCTCGACGAAAGCTACAAGCGTATCGTCATCGCCGGTGGCGGGCAGATCGGCGAACGGCTGGCCGAGGCCATCGAAAGCCGCTATCAGGTGAAGATCATCGAGATGAATCCGGCGCGCTGTCGTTATCTCTCCGACACCCTCGACAGCACCGTGGTGTTGCAGGGCAGCGCGTCGGATCGCGACCTGCTGCTGGAAGAGAACATCGCCGACGCCGACATCTTTCTCGCCCTGACCAACGATGACGAAGCCAACATCATGTCGTCGCTGCTGGCCAAGCGCCTGGGCGCGAAGAAGGTGATGACGATCATCAACAACCCGGCCTACGTGGACCTGATCCAGGGCGGTGACATCGACATCGCCATCAGCCCGCAACTGGCAACCATCGGCACCTTGCTGGCGCATGTGCGGCGCGGCGATATCGTCAGCGTGCACTCATTGCGCCGTGGCGCGGCGGAAGCCATCGAAGCGGTGGCCCACGGAGATTCGAAGTCGAGCAAGGTCATCGGCAAGACCATCGACAACATTGCGCTGCCGCCGGGAACTACCATTGGCGCGATCATCCGCGATGAAGAAGTGATCATCGCCCATGGCGACACGGTGATTGCCGCCGGCGACCATGTGATTCTGTTCCTTGTGGATAAAAAGCATATTCGCGATGTGGAGAAGCTGTTCCACGTGGGCCTGAGTTTCTTCTGATCGACCTAGAGGCGAGACCGATGATCGAATCCCTGGAAAAAATGCTCGCCAAGGGTGTGGATAACTCGCTGCTGCGCTTCGGCTTGGGCAAGGGTTATCTGGATCTGGGAGAGAACGCGAAGGCGGCCGAGCATTTCCAGCATTGCGTCGGCTTTGATCCGAAGTATTCGGCGGCTTGGAAGCTGTTGGGCAAGGCGCAACTGGCGCTGGGTGATCTGGCGGCTGCTCGCCAGGCGTGGGAGCAGGGGCTGGAAGCGGCGCGGGCCCATGGCGACAAGCAGGCCGAAAAGGAAATGACGGTGTTTCTGAAGAAGCTGGATCGGCGGAAGCCATGACGGCTGTGGATAACCCGTTTGTCCAGGTTATCCACAAACGCCCATCGCCGATCAGTACCAGCGCGCCTCGCCCGGCGGACGCTTCTTGAAGCGTTTCATGCTCCACATGTACTGGCTCGGGTACTCGCGCACATAGCGCTCGACCACCTTGCTCATCGCCGCCGCCGACTCGGTCACATCGGTGCTGTACATCGCTTCCGGCGCTGCTTCCAGGATCACCCGAAAGCCCGAACCATCCGGCAGCCGCAGCGCATGCAGGAACACCCC
>Ga0070669_100000160_pt1 | contig 60712 bp, 60 predicted proteins | sample KBSS53metaG_FD_64680 | JGI IMG/M metagenome (GOLD analysis project Ga0070669, IMG submission 64680) | Switchgrass rhizosphere microbial communities from Kellogg Biological Station, Michigan, USA - KBS S5-3 metaG | ecosystem: Host-associated > Plants > Roots > Rhizosphere > Soil ...
CAAACTCAAAGAGTTCAAGCGCATCGCAATGCGCGCCTGCAAAACAGACCAGAGTTTCTCGGCCATGATCTATCTCGCCGCTGCCATCATCAACTCACGCTGAATCCCCACAGACCCTAGCAACATTCATCCAAAATGGAAGTAATTTCGACAGTCGCAAGAGTGGTCATGGCCACGCCACGCGCGGGCAGATCGGTGGAGGTATCGGCAGGTCGGCAGCCGCACCCGCAGCCCGGATCAGCGGCCGCTGAACAGGAAGGCTACGGCACCCATCAGGCAGGCGAAGGCGGCCAGGTGCCGCCACGTCAGGGCTTCACCCAGGACAAACACCATGAAGCCGCCGAAGATGACCAGCGCAATGGCTTCCTGCGCCACCTTGAGCTGGCCCGCACTCCAGCCGTGCGCAAAGCCGATGCGGTTGGCTGGAACCGCGAGGCAGTATTCGAACAGGGCCAGCCCCCAACTGATGCCGATCACCATCCAGATCGGCCGTGCCTCGGCAACCTGCGGGCCGCCGCGCAAATGCCAGTACCAGGCAGTGGTCATGAACATGTTGGAGCAGGCGAGCAGCAGGATCGTGGGCAAGGCGGGTTTTCCGAACAGCGGGATGCGGCGTGGATACGCCGTGCTTGGCCGAAGTATCCCGCAAAAAAACGCGCAGAGGCGATCGCGCTGCAATCCACAAGAAAAATGGGGGTACTCCGCGCGTCCGTTGGCGACGGGCAATGGGGTGCGCTGGGGGACACGCGGAGCAGACAATGTGTCTCTTGACCGCCAATCCTGGGCAATCCGCATAAGCACCTAGGCCAAATACCTATGTCTAGCGCGGGCGCCGCAACACGATATAGACCGCGCCCGCCCCGCCATGGCGTGGCTGGGCCGGGCGCACGGCCGCAATGCGATCGGCATAAGGGCTGGCGGCCAGCCAATCGAGCAGCTTGGCGCGAATGGCGCCGCGCCGCTCCCCGCGTAGATCGTGATCGCCGTGCGGACGCGGCTTGCCGGTGACCAGCAGCACCACCCGCGCGCCGATGGCCAGGGCCTGCGACAGGCTGGACAGCAAGCGGCCGTGCGCCATGTCGAGATTGAGGCCGTGCAAATCGATCGAGACATCGGGCGAGACGATGCCGCGCGCCAGCTTGCGGTCCCAACTGGCGTCGAGTCCCTGGCCGGCGGTATGCAGCGGGCGAGCGGGTGCCGCAGGGGGCGAAGCGGCGGGAAGGGGTGGCGGCACGCGGCCTTTGACCTTGCGCTCCACCGGCGCGGGTTCTGCCACGGCCATGGCTGCCGCTGCCGAGGGTGCCGGCGGCCGGCGGGCGGGCGGATGCAGCGGAGTGACGGTTTCGGCGACCTTGCGCCACAGCGCCGCCTCTTCCGCGCTGAGGCCGCGCGGAGAGCGCCTCATCGGGCCAGTCTTCATCGGTCCAGTCTTCATCAACCGAGTCTCATCGACCGAGTCTGGCCAGCACGCCCTTGGGCAGCAGCACCAGGGCCTGGCCACGCGCGCTCATGCCGCCAGCCATCAGCCGCGCATCGGCGCCCGCGCCCCAGAAGCTGTCGAAGCGGTTGGGCCCCTTGATCGCGCCGCCGGTATCCTGGGCCACCCACAGGCCGCTGACATTGGCCCGATCGACCTGCAGCCAGACCGGCGCGCCCAGCGGCACGAAAGCGGGATCTGCCGCCACCGTGGTGCGCGGGCTGACCGGCACGCCCATGGCGCCCACGGCGCTGGGTTGCGGGTTTTCGCGGAAGAACACATAGCTGCGGTTCTGTCGCATCAGCGCGTCACCCTCCACAGGGTGATCGTGGATATAGCGCAGGATGCCCTGCATCGATCCGGGATACTGCCCCGGCGCGGTGCCGATCAGTCCCTGCTGCGCCATGACCGTGCCGATGCCGGTGTAATCCCAGCCGTTGACCGCGCCATAGCCCAGGCGGATCACGCTGCCATCGGGCGCACGCAGCCGGCCGGAGCCCTGCACTTGCAGGAAGAAAAGTTCTGCCGGATCGGCCACCCAGGCGATTTCCAGCCCCTTGCCGGCAAGGGCGCCGTCCTCGATCTGGCCGCGATCGAAATAGGGCACGAACTGCCCGTTGGCATCGTAGCGGCCCAGTGGCTGGCGGCCATCGGGCAGGGGCTGGGCATCGCCGGGACGGGCACGCACCAGATCAGGGGGCACGCTGTAGACTGGCACGTCAAAGCCCGGCTGGCGCGTGCGCACGCCGGCAATTTCCGGCTCGAAGTAACCGGTCACGAACGTGGCGCCATCGCCCACACGCGCGGTTTCGAAATAGCCATCGAAAAAGGCGGCGGCATCGTCGCGCGGCCACGTGCGGGCCGCAGCGCAGGCGAGCATCCAATCCTGTTGCTGGGTCAAGCCGCTGTCATCGTTGCGACGCATCAGGCCGGGGCAGGAAAGGATAAAGGCGTTGAGCGCAGAACCGGCGTTGGCTGGCGCCAGCCCCAGCGCCGAGGGAACCGGACCGCGCACGAGCCCGGCAGTAACCGCCGTCGCGGTGGCAGCGGGAGAAGACGGTGCTCTCGGGACAGGCGGCTTGCCCGGCGGCGCTACCGTGGGCACGCAGGCGGCCAGCAGCGAAAGGGCCAGTGCTAGACCGGCCCTTTGCGCAAGCGGAACTGTAAGTTGGGATTTACCGGAACGGGCCATGGGATCGTGGTCCAAATCCGATCAGGCGCCCATCGGGGCAGGCATCACCTCAGGCTTCATCGGTTTCGTCGAGCAGCCAATCGGGATCGCGCGAGGTCAGGTCGCGCGAGAATGTCCACAGATCGCGGCTTTCGATGGCATCGTTGAGCGATCCTGCGACCACCATGCCCTGCGCATTGCGGGTAACGGTGGCGATATCGGCAACGAAACGCACGGTGACGCGCGCGGTAGACCCGGCCAGTTCGGCCGCGACGATACGCGCTTCCTCGATGCGGATCAGGCGCGCATCAAGCGTTTCGCCGGCCGCATCGCGTGCGTCGAGTGCGTCGGCAAAGCCGGCGTAGACATCGGCGTCACACAGCGATTTCAATTCCTGGCGATTGCCGCGCCAGAATGCCTCGAGAACCATGCCATAGGCGCTTTTCGCACCGGCCATGAACAGGCCGACATCGAACCGACGATCAGCCGTGATGATCGCGCGGATCCCGGCTTCGGCAGCCGGATCGAAATCGCGCGTTTCCGGCACCGGCGGCGCCAGGCGATTGGCCTGGCCCGAGATGGCATCGGGCAGGCGCGGCGCCATCGGGCGGGGCGCGCCCACGGAATCGGGTTGCTCGATGCGGCGGCGCACCGGTTCCTCATTCTGTTCCGGGCGTCGGCCCAGAACCGAATAAAGCCTGAGGCCCAGGAAGGCCGCGATCATGGCCAGGATGACGATCTCAACAATCACACGCACATGTCCCGCAATGGTAGCCCTACAGATGCCGATCCACGTTTCCGCCGTTCGGCCGGCCACCGGTTGATCGTGCCTCAAATAGGTACGAATTACAAATGAACAACGCGTGGACGGCACAATGGCGGATTCCCGCGTCGTGCCGTGGCCACCGGCGCAAAACAGCGCCTGTCCTGCAATTCCGCCGTGCCCTGGCGGTTCCCGTTCTTTGGTGCAGGGGCCAAGGGCGTGACTGCGTGTCGTGCCGCGCGTGGCGTCTAGCCCGCGCGCGTGAACCGGCCATGCTCTTGCCGGCCATGCTCTTGCCGGCCATGCTCTTGGTTGCCGGGCGTGGCGCACAATGCTAGGCGCCAGGCACGTTTATCCGGTGCCCCCGGGCGCCCCACCCGAACGAGAGCATGCGACCATGGCCGACGAAGGCAACATCATCAGCAATCTTTCCCTCGACGGTAACGAAGGCCTGCCTGCCAATGGCGAGGACACTTCGCCCGCGATCGGGCTGATCTCGCAGTATATCAAGGATCTTTCGGTCGAAAATCCGAACGCTCCGGAAAGCTATCAGTGGACTGAAGTTCCCGAAATCCACGTGGACTTCAACATCGCGGCACGCGGCCTGGCCCCTGAAGTGCACGAGATCGAGCTGAAGATCAACGTGACGTCCAAGGGCCCGCAGGGCACCGCTTTCATCATCGAACTGGTCTATGGCGCGCTGATCGGCATGCGCAATGTGACCGACGAACAGGCACACCCTTTCCTGTTCGCCGAAGGCCCGCGCCTGGTATTCCCGTTCGCCCGCCGCATCGTGGCAGACGCGGTGCGCGACGCTGGCTACCCCCCGCTGCTGCTCGATCCGATCGACTTCAACGGCCTTTACCTGTCGCAGCTGGCTCAGGCGCAGCAGACCGCCACGGCCGAACCGGCCGGACACGCCTGATCCGTCACGCCTGATTCGCCTTAATCCGCCGACTCGCGCCGTTCGCCAAAAGGGCCGTTGATGAACCTCTTGAAAGCGACCGGCACGATCGGCGGGCTCACCCTGGCCAGCCGCGTGCTCGGCCTGGTGCGCGACAGCCTGTTTGCTCGCTATGTGGGCGCAGGCTTTGCATCCGACGCGTTCCTCATTGCGTTTCGCCTGCCCAACATGTTTCGAGCGCTGTTTGCCGAGGGCGCGTTTTCGTCTGCCTTCATCCCGATGTTCAACAAGAAGGTGGGCGATCCAAACGGACAGGGCCTGCCCGACGGGCTGCGCTTTGCCGAAGAAGCGCTGGCCGTGCTGCTGCCGGCGCTGATCGTCATGACCGTGGCGCTCGAACTGCTGGCCTGGCCGGTCACGCTCTTGCTGTCGGGCGGGTTCAACGGCGTTTCGGCCGAACAGTTCGCCTTTGCCGTCACGCTTTCGCGCTTCACCATTCCCTATCTGATGCTGATCAGCCTGGTCTCGCTGTTTGGCGGCATCCTCAATTCGCTGCACAAGTTCTGGGTGAATGCGGCGGCGCCGATTCTCCTGAACCTGACGCTGATCGTGGCGTTGCTGGGTTTCCACAGTACCGACCCGCTGATGACGGCGCGCATCCAGTCGATCGCGGTATCCGTGTCGGGCGCGTTGCAACTGGCCTGGCTGGCCTGGGCCTGCCGGCAGAACGGCGTGCGGCTGGCATTGCGCCGGCCGCGCCTGAACCCGGAAGTGAAGAAGCTGATCGGCCTGATCTGGCCAGCCGCGGCGGGCGCGGGCGCCGTACAGATCAACCTGGTCATTTCCACCGCGCTGGCTGCCAAGCTGCTTGCCCACGGCAGCGTGACCTATATCTATATGGCCGACCGGCTCAACCAGTTGCCCTTGGGCCTGATCGGCATTGGCCTTGGCACCGTGCTTTTGCCCACGATCTCGCGCCAGCTGGGCGCGGGGGAAACCGCCGCGGCCGAGGAAACGCAGAACCGGGGCATGGAACTGGCTTTGCTGTTGACGCTGCCGGCGACGATGGCGCTGGTGCTGTGCGGCGAACCGATCGCCGCCGCGCTGTTCGGCTATGGCCGCTATACCGCCGCCGACACGCATTTTACCGCGCAGGCGCTGGCCGCCTTCTCCATCGGCCTGCCCAGCTATATCCTGGTCAAGGTGCTCACGCCCGGTTTCTATGCACGGCATGATACCAAGACCCCGGTGCGCTATGCCACGATCTCGATGGTGGTGAACCTGGTCGGCAACCTGCTGCTGATCGTGCCGTTGCAGCACATGGGCCCGCCGCTGGCCACCGCGATTGCCTCCACGGTCAATGTGGCGATGCTCTATCGCACGCTGCGCAAGCGCGGGCACTTCACGCCCGATGCACAGCTCAAGCGCCGCGCCCCGCGCCTGGCGCTGGCGGCACTGGCCATGGGGCTGGTGCTCTGGGCGGGGCAAGGGCTGCTGATGCCTTATGTCCACGGCACCTGGGCCCTGCGCATCGGTGCGCTGGCCGTGCTGGTCTTGGCCGGCATGCTGGTCTATGGCCTCGCCACCCTCGTCTTGGGGGCTTTCACGCGCGAAGACCTCGCGCTGCTCACCCGCCGCCGCAGGGCGGCACCCGCCACCAAAGCATAAGGCACAAGCGTTTCATGCGTATCGTTTCCGGCATTCAGCCCACCGGCAATCTTCACCTTGGCAATTACCTGGGTGCGATCCGCAACTGGGTGGCGATGCAGGACGAATGGACCGCGAAAGGCGCCACCTGCCTTTACTTCCTGGCCGACATGCACGCCATTTCGATGCCGCACGAACCCGCCCAGCTGGCCGCCAACACGCGCGAGATGGTGGCGGCGCTGGTGTCGTGCGGGATCGACCCGGATCGTTCGATCCTGTTCAACCAGGCGCAAGTGCCCGCCCATGCCGAACTGCAATGGCTCTTGAACGGCACGGCGCGGATGGGCTGGCTCAACCGCATGACGCAGTGGAAGGACAAGGCGGGCAAGAACCGCGAGGGCGCTTCGGTTGCCCTGTTCACCTATCCGGTGCTCCAGGCCGCCGACGTGCTGCTCTACCAGGCCACCCACGTGCCGGTGGGCGAAGACCAGAAGCAGCATCTGGAACTGGCGCGCGACATCGCGCAGAAGTTCAACAACGACTTCGCCAGCGAGGAAGCCCCGGTCTTCACCCAGCCCGAGCCGATCATCCCGCCCGAAGCGGCACGGATCATGAGCCTGCGCGACGGCACGGCCAAGATGAGCAAGTCAGACCCTTCGGACATGAGCCGCATCAACCTGGTCGATGATGCCGACACGATCATGCAGAAGGTGAAGAAGGCCAAGACCGACCCCGAGCCGCTGCCGAGCGAGGCAGCAGGGCTGGAAGGCCGGGCCGAGGCGCGCAACCTGGTGGGCATGTATGCCACGATGGCCGGCACGGATGTGGCAGGCGTGCTGGCGCAGTTCGGTGGGCAGGGCTTTGGCCAGTTCAAGCCTGCGCTGGGGGACCTGCTGGTGAGCAAGTTGGCGCCGATGGCTGCCCGCTATCGCGAGCTTCGCGAGGATCGCGCCGCTCTCGACGCGATCCTGGCGCGTGGTGCGGAAAAGGCCCGTGCCCTTGCCGTGCCGACGCTCGACGCAACGTATGCCGCTCTGGGCCTGGTGCGCTGATCGCATAGCATAGGCGGTTGACGATCCATTGGGGGGCGCTGGTGAAAACCGGCGCCCTTCGCTTCGTCATGCCTGATTTCGGAGCATTTCGGCGCTTGGCGCGTTATCATTCAATATCCATTCAGCCCCTCGCAGCCATCATTTCGTCGTGCTAACACACGGCTGGCGCCGGGGATTGGGGACACCGGTGCGCACAAGGAGTCGATAATAATGACCAAGATGCTTCGGGCCGGCCGACTTGCTCTGCTGGCTGCTCCCCTCGCACTGGCCCTGGCCGGTTGCGCCACCAACTTCGATGCCAAAGTTTCCCGTTTCCAGCGCGAATTGCCGGCGCCCGCCGGGCAGACCTTCGCCGTGGTGGCCGAGGACCCGCGCGACCAGGGTGGCCTGGAATTCTCGCAATATGCCAGCCTGGTGGCCGCGCAGATGGCCAGGCTGGGCTACGTCCCGGGCAATCCGCAGACGTCCGACCTCATTGTGAAATTTGATTACGGCGTCGACCAGGGCCGTGAACATGTGCGTTCCACCGGTGTCTCCGATCCGTTCTGGGGGCCGTGGTATGGTCCAGGCTTTTACGGCCGTCCCTATGGCGGCGGCTTCTGGGGCCGTCGCGGCTGGGGTTACGGCTGGTACGATCCGTTCTGGGGCGGCGGCTATGGCGGCGTGGACGTCGTCACCGTCTATACCAGCGGGATCGACATGAAGATCGAGCGACGCAGCGATGGCCAGCGCCTGTTCGAAGGCAAAGCCCAGGCCGCTTCGACATCGAACCGCCTGCCATACCTGGTGCCGAACCTGGTGGAAGCGATGTTCACCGATTTTCCCGGCCACAACGGCGAAACGGTGCGCATCTCGGTGGCGCCCGAAAAGAAGAAGTAAGCCGGTTTGCCCGCGCCCGGCGGTTGTCGGGCTGACACTATCGAAAACCCCGGACTGCCAGCAGTCCGGGGTTTTTCAATGAACCGGCGGATCGACCAGGGGAATGGCGGCAATCGGGGCGACGGGTTCGCCCGGCTCGCGCGGCGGAAGGGCGTTTTCGGGGACGTCGTCGATCTGCATGGCCGGGGTGGGCACGGCCTCCAGGTTGCGGACGGTGACGGTGATATGGCCGCCGTCTATGGTCAGGTCGTTGAAGCTGGGCGGGGTGGAGCGGGTGCGCAGCGACAGCGTGCCCGCGCCGATCATCCGTACCGGGCCATGCGGCGTGGGGCGGATCAGGTCGAATGCATCGTGGACGTGGCCCGACAGCACGGCCATGACATTGCGCCTGGCGAGTTCGGCCAGGGCGGTATTGCCGTTGCGGGTGAGTGCCTTGCCGCGCGTGCCAGCCTCGACCAACGGATGGTGGCAGGCGACCAGCGCGCGGGTGCCGGGGGGAAGGGCATCGATCTGCCCCAGGCAATCGGCCAGGGCGCCCCTGCCGACATGGCCCTTGGACCAGTTGAAGCGCCACTGCGCGCGGGCCGTGGTCTTGAGCGGGACGATCGCCACGCCCGGCAGGTGCAGCGGTCGTTCCAGCACGCCCTCGATCGCGCGAAAGCGGCGGTAGGGATCGATGAACCGCTCGATCGGATTGAAATAGGGCAGGTCGTGGTTGCCCACTTCCACTGTCACCGGCACGTCGAGCGCGCTGATCCAGCGGCAGGCGGCGGCAAATTCATGATGGCGGGCGCGCATCGTGAGATCGCCGGTGATCGCCACGGCATCGGGTCGCTCGCTGGCCACACAATCGACCAGCCAGGCGAGCGCGCGGGGATCTTCCAGCCCGAAGTGGATGTCGCTGATATGAAAGATGCGCGTCATGCCGGGCGGGTTCCTTGCAATGTCTGGCGCGCCTTTCCCGGAGCCGGGCGCGGGGTCAAGAGGCAGCGGCGCTGCTGGCGAGGAAATTGACGGGCAGTGTCACGCAGCGGAACTCTTCCTCGCGTGTACCGTCGCGCCGCTCTCCGTCGATCATCAGGGCGATGGGATCGTCGCTCGTGCAGGTGACGGTTTCGGTTTGGCCCAGTTCCTCGTGCGGGCCCTGGCGGAAATCGCGCTTGACCAGCATCGAGACGCCATGGGCGGCAAGGTCGCCCAAGTCCTGCGCATCATAGCCATCGAGCGTGAGCGTGCCGGCATCGGCGTCGATGCGCACCGCGCGGTAGCCTTCGGATTTGCCCATGGGTGGCGAGGACACGCGCACGGCGGCGCCATCGGCCGTGCTGCGCACCGCTTCGGTCAGGGCGGTGGCGATGGCCGAAATATCCATGTCGCGCACGCCTTCGCGGACATCGGCCCATGTTGCGCCGGGTCCGGCCAACACTTCGATCAGGGCATCTCCGGCCGAAGTACGGACCGCCTGGCGCTGCGTGCGTTGCAATTCTCCCCGCCCCAGGCGCGCGGCGATCGTGGGCGCGTCGACATCGCCGTGCAGCGCCTTGGCAAGAAGGTTTTGCGTTCCACCCGGCAGCACCAGAACGGTGCCCGACCAGCCGTGCAATTGCGCCACTTGCGCGTTGATCGTGCCATCACCGGTGAAAATGGCCAGCGTGGCAACGTTGGCGGCTTCCAGCATGGCGCGGCTGGGGAGGGCATCGTCCGGCAGGCGCAGCACGCGAGCCGGCGCGTTCCTGGCTTGCGCGAGGGATGCGGTAAGCGCGGCGATCGCCGCCTCGGAATTGCTGCCGCTTGCCGGATTGACGACAAGCCAAAGTGGAATGGTGCTCATGAGTGCAGGGTCCTCCCCCCGGCCAATGCCTCGCAGTCCTGGCGGTTCCCGCTGGCCCTTGGTGCAATCCCGGTACGGTCAGACCCGGCCAGACAGGATGAGCCAGGCGGAAAAGCCGTTCATCATGCTGTAGACCCCATAGCCGATCGCGCCCCACGCCCAGCCCTGTGCCGCCAGAAGCATGCCCGCCACCAGCATCACGTATTCTATCAGCAGCGAAAAGCGCCGGTTCATGGTTTTGAGCAGGGGCGGCATGTGGCGCAGCAATGGGTGGTTGCAGGTCATCACCGCGCGGTTGAGCGCAAAGTTGACGATGCCCAGCACGAAGATGACCGCCACTGCCATAAGCTGCGCATAGTGCGCCTATCTTGCCGCCGGGCCAAGCATTTGCTGCGCAATTATACCTAGCGAACGGCGAATCGGTCGCAGTGCAACAAGACGTTGGTCGAGCGGGCGATGTTACCGAACGTGTCGTTGGCCGATGGGGCTTGGCCGTTCGTCGGGGACAGGGGGCGCTGGTCGGCACCGGGCCGTGCCTGGTCGAGCATGGCGCGCCGGAGCGCCAAGACGACGCTAAACCAAGGACATACCGCAGGCTCCAATCACCCCGCGGCAATCCAGCCCGAATGTCCCGACATCATTTCCGATGCCTCCTTTGTTCCACCACGCAAAAGGAATCGCCCCCATGTTTGCAATTTCCACTCCGCTTCGCCCCGTTGCCCTTTCGCTTGCCGCCGCCGCCGCCGGCGCCATGGCCCTTGGTGCATCACCCGCAGCCGCCCGCGATGCCGCGCCTGCGCCGGCCGTATCGCGCTCCGGCACGGACATGATCGTCACCCAGGTGCCGGTGAGCCTTGCCGACCTCAACCTGACGACCGCGCAAGGCCGCAGCATCGCAGATCGCCGCGTGCGCGCGGCCGCCCGGCAGGCCTGCGCCATCGGCATGGGCAAGGTCACGCTGGAACAGTCGCAAGACCAGCTCCAGTGCTTCAACGCCGCCTTGCGCCAAGGCAAAGTCCAACTCGCGCTGGCCCGCCAACAGGTTCTGGCCAGCCGCTGAGCATTTTCAACATGCCTGAATTTGGACGAACGAAACCGTTTTGCCCTCATTCATGAAGCTACGCTCAGACAAGAGCTTGCCGCACGCGCAGTCCCCCGTGCGGTTGGCGGGGCAGGGTCGCCGTTTCCACCGGCGACCCTGCCCCGAATAGCATGACGGCTTGGCCCATGCCGCACCGCCATCCCAGTATGTAAACCTATTGGGGGGTTTAAGGTGCATTTAACCCCCGCCACTAGTGTCTGCCCTGCAACCGTTTCGGATAGCGGTCTCGATCGGCGTCCGACGCTCATCCTGGGGATGGGTGCTGGATCAGGCACATATGGGCAGGGCAATGGACAAGCAGATGCAAGCCGAGATTCTGCGCGCCGCGACAGTGGCCGCCATGTCGGTCGGCCGCGCGCAAGAGCGCCTGAACAGAAGCGCCCATCGCGCGATCCTGGTGCGCCGGCTGCGCATGGCAGAAGCAGAGTCGCTGGGCCTGATCGAAGGCGTGGCGGTGCTCCACGATCATCTGGCCAGCCATTATGGCGAGGATGACGCCGCGATTCGCCGCTGGCCCTATGCCTTTGCCCAGGTGATGGGCCGGCCCATGCCGTTCGATTCGGACGCACCGCCATCGGCCCAGGCCCTGTGGGACTGGGTGAACGCACCGGGTGCATCGTCCGAGGCGTTGTGCGAAGCCGTATCTCTTTCCGACATGCGCGAAGTGGAACAAAGCCTTGCCCGGCATTGGCCATGGGTGGGCAATACGCCGCTGCTGGCTGGTGCCTACGTGGCAATCGCCTGGCAGGCACGGGCCGGTTGTGGCGTTTTGGGCATGGTGCTGGGCGATCTGATTGCCGACCAGGGGATTGGCCTGTCGCAAGGCGGCGTTGCGGCGCTGGGGCTCATGCTCGAAACCGTGCGCTGGTCGCGGCTGGTGGCCGCCTTGCGCGAGCCGGGCCTTGCCCGCGCCGAATTCGAGCGCCGTTGGCACCAATGCAGCCTGGTCTGGCTGCGGGCGCTGACGTGCGGCGCGGCCGAAGTGCTGCGCATGGATGACATGATCGACGACTGGCAACGCGCGGTCGACCTTGCCTGCCAGCAACGGCGGCGCAGTTCTTCGCTGTTGCCGCTGTGCCAGTTGGTGGCCGCGCGGCCATCGACATCGGTTGCGCAGGCCGCCGCCGCCCTCAAGGTATCGCGGCAGGCCGCCGCCCGGCTGATAGACCAGGCCGAGCGCGAGGGGCTGGTGCGCGAAGTGACCCATGGCACCTACCTTCGCCGCTATTGCGCGATAGCCTGAGCGTACGAACTTACCTTGCCGCTAAGGGATATGCCGGTGCTCCGCATAAAACATATGCACGGGTGTCTGCATTAATCATGGCGGCAATGGCGTGGCATTTTCTAAAGCAGGAAACGATCGATACAATGGATATGTCTATTCCGCGTCGAGCCAAAGTCCTGGTGGTTGATGATTCAGCCGCAATGAGGGCACTGTTCTGCGAAATTCTCGAGCAGACGGAGGGTGTCGAGGTGATCGGGACCGCCGCCAGCGCCGACCAGGCGCGCGACATGATCCGCGAAATCCGGCCCAACGTCATCACGCTGGATATCGACATGCCTGGCACGAACGGGCTGGTCTTCCTGGAGGAGATGATGAAGCGCTCGCCCATGCCGGTGGTCGTGCTCTCTGCGCTGTCGCAAAAGGGCACCAAGATGACCAAGCAGGCCATGGAACTGGGCGCGGTCGCCTGCTTTGGCAAGCCGCTCAAGGCCAATGCCGCGCAGTTTGCCAAGGCTTCGAAAGCCTTGGGTGAAGCCGTGCTCGAAGCGTCCGGGCTGGACATCTGGAAGCACGTTGAAGCACTGAAGGACAAGCAGGAAGAAAAGGCCGCGCGTCAGGCGGACAAGAACGGCTGATTGCCCTCAGGCTTGCGCAGTTGCGTGATCCGGCGCGGCGCAATCGGCAATCTCGACGGTGCTGCGCCAGGCCAGATCGTTGACACCCAGCACGCGCCCGTCGTGGGCGCGCAGCACGATGGGTGCGATCGGCTGGCCATCGCGCGCATCGCACAGCACCGGGTTGCACGGCATTCCCGCGCCCCACTTTTCACCCCACTGGCGCAGTGCCAGCATGGCGGGCAACAGATCGAAGCCCTTCGGCGTGAGCAGGTATTCAACCCGGCGGCGATCGTCGCAGCACGGATTGCGGGCCAGGATGCCGTGGTCCACCAGCCGCGACAGGCGATTGGACAGGATATTTCGGGCAATTCCCAGTTGCGTGAGGAACCCCTCGAAATGGGAAATGCCGTTGAACGCGGCGCGCAGGATCATGAACGACCAACGCTCGCCCATCACCTCGAGTGCAACGGGAAGGCTGCACTGGGCCATGTCGACCACGGGATCTTGCAATTTTTCCATCACGAGCCCGTCATAGCGCATTGTGCGCGGCATTTTAAGGGATGTGCGACAGGAAGTTGCATGGTTCTCGATATGGGATGCATCCGGCCCTTTCGCCAGTCCCTGCCGCCCATGTTGTGAGGACCGCGCACCATCCCCATATGGTCGGCCAGAGGAGATCCCATCCATGACCGACAAACTGAACCTGACCGAGGCCGAGTGGCGCGAGCGGCTGACCCCGGAGCAGTATCACGTGCTGCGCCAGGCCGGCACGGAGCGCGCCTTCACCGGCAAGTACGACAAGAACAAGGCGACCGGCGATTATACCTGCGCAGGATGCGGGCAGCCGCTGTTCACGTCCGCGACCAAGTTCGACAGCGGATGCGGCTGGCCCAGCTTTACCCGTCCGGTAGAGGAAACCGCCGTGGAGGAATTGCGCGATACCACGCACGGCATGATTCGCACCGAAGTACGCTGCGCGCGCTGCGACGGGCACCTGGGCCATGTTTTTCCCGATGGACCGGCGCCGACTGGGCTGCGCTATTGCATGAACTCTGCCGCGCTCGACTTCACGCCGGAGGAATGATGCGTTAGGGAACGAGCCAGGGTGCTGGCCAGGGTGCTGGAAGGTATCCATTAACCCTGCGTTACGGATCGCCTGTGCATGGGCGGCCCATGGCTCGCAACCACGGCGCATCCCGCGCATTCGAGGAAACCGGTAACCACTGATGGCCAGACGGGACGTGCCCCGCCGCGGACAAGACGGCGAAGACCCCGCGCAGCGCAGCCGCGCGCCTTCCACGCTCGGCCGATGGCTGCGCCGATTGACGGTGTGGGGAATCGGCATCGTGCTGTTGCTGGCGCTGGGCGTCACGGGTGCGGTGCTGGTTACCGCGCGTTCGCTGCCCAGCTACGAAAAGCTGAAATCCAGCCAAGCCGGCCAGATGATCGTGGTGCGCGCCAACGACGGTTCGGAAATCGTCACGCTCGGGCCCAGCTACGGCAAGTGGATACCCTATAGCCGCATTCCCGAGCCGATGAAGGATGCGCTGGTTTCGGTGGAAGACCGCCGCTTCCGCGATCACTGGGGCGTGGACCCGGTGGGCATCGTGCGCTCTGTGATGGTGCGGGTGGAAAGTGGGCACTGGCGCCAGGGTGGATCGACGATCACCCAGCAGCTGGCGCGCAACATCTTCCTCAACAACAGCCGCACGTTCGATCGCAAGATCCGCGAGGCGATCCTGTCGCTTGCGCTCGAAAGCAAGTTCTCCAAGGACCAGATCCTGGAGCTCTATCTCAACAAGGTCTACTTCGGCGGCGGCGCCTATGGCGTGGATTCGGCCGCGCGCAAGTTCTTCGGCCATTCGGGCGAGGAGCTATCGCTGGGTGAGGCGGCGATCATCGCCGGCCTGGTCAAGGCGCCTTCGCACTATTCGCCTACGGCCGACGCGCAGGCTGCGGTCGATCGCGCCAAGGTGGTGCTGGAAACCATGGTCGACGCGGGCACGCTGACGCCGGCCCAGGCATCGGAAGTCAATCTCAAGGCCGTGCATCTGGCGGCCGAGCAGGGCCAGAATTCGGCTCGCTATTTCACCGATTGGGTGCTGCCGCAGCTGGACGTGCTGGTGCCCGACAATGACCAGCCGATCGAAGTGTGGACCACGCTCGATCCCGTGGCGCAGCGCGCCGCGACTGACGCGATCGCGAGGCAAGTGCCCAAGGGTGCCCAGGGCGCGCTGGTCAGCGTGGATCGCGATGGCGCGGTGCTGGCGATGGTGGGCGGCACCGATTACGTCACCTCCAACTACAACCGTGCGACCAACGCCGTGCGCCAGCCCGGATCGGCATGGAAGCTGTTCGTCTATCTGGCGGCGCTGGAACGGGGCTATCGCCCTGAAGACCGCGTGGTGGACGAACCCGTCACGATCGACGGGTGGAGCCCCCGCAATTCGGGTGGCAGCTATGCCGGCCAGATCGACGTGCGCACCGCCTTTGCCTATTCCAAGAACACCGTGGCGGCGCAGCTGGGCAATGAAGTGGGCTTTGGCGCGGTTGCCAACATGGCGCGCCGTTTCGGCATCACCACGCCGATCAACACGATGCCCTCGATGGTGCTGGGCACCAGCGACGTGCGGGTGATCGACATGGTGCGCGCCTTTGCCTCGGTCGAGGCCAAGGGCCGCCTGGTGACGCCTTATGGCATCCGCAAGGTGACGACGACCGATGGCGAAGTGCTCTACAGCCATCGCCCCGATGCACAGTCGCAACTGGTGCCCGATTACGTGGCGGCCGAGATTACCGACCTGTTGCAGACGGCAGTGAACATCGGCACCGGCCGCGCCGCCCAGATCGGCCGGCCGGTGGCGGGCAAGACCGGCACCACCAGTTCCAACAAGGATGGCTGGTTCCTGGGCTTTTCCAGCGGCGTGACGACAGGCGTGTGGATGGGCCGCGATGACGCGCATCCCGTCCCCGGCCTGCAAGGGGGCACGGCGCCCGCGCGCGCCTTTGCCGCCTATATGCGCGTGGCCACGGCCAAGCGCCCGGTCGAGCAGTTCGACAACCAGCTCAAACTGCCCGAATGGCAGCTGGAGCCCGATGACGAGGCGCTGCTCAACAATCCCAACGACTATTATTATACCGACGAAAACGGCAACGCAGCCAATGGCCAACAGGGTGATGGGCTGGACGATCCGCGCGGGGACCAGGCTGGCGGCCCGCAGGGACGCACGCCCGATGATGCCATCCCGGTGGATCAGGACGGGTTGGGCACGGGCCCGGCGGCCCCGGCACGACAGGCGCCGCGCAACGCTCCGGCTGCGGCAAGCGACGACCTGCTCGATCGTGCCACCGGGCGCACGCGCGGTCAGCCTCGCCAAGTCCCGCCGCCGGGTTATCGGCCCCCGCCGGTACGCCAGCCGGCAGACCGCAAGGCGCAGGACTGGCAGGGCTATTGAAACCTGGGTTAGGAAAATCGCGTCGGAAAATGCACGGCGGGTGCGAACCAATCACGCCCTGGTCCGTTTCTGGCTCATGATCGGCAGCTGCGGCTGTCCAAGTATGGAGCTGGAGAGATGAGCATTTTGCATTGGGGCGTGGCGGCCGCGGCTGGTTATGCGATCTATCGCGCGGTTCAGAAGAAGAACGCCGAGACCGCGACACCGGCCGCCTTTGCGCCGGGCGAAACGCCGGGCGAGAATTTTTCCAAGGTCCGTTCCGCCGGCACGGCCGGCATGCGGTCTGATCCGCCCAAGTGGGACAAGCAGGACCAAGCCATCGACGAAAGCTTTCCGGCCAGCGATCCGCCAGCGACCTACTGATCGCTACGGCTATTGATCACCAGGAGTCCCGGTGCCACCCACGTGGCGCCGGGATTTTCTGTGTCAGGCGCGCAGCCGGATCAATTCGGGCGCCTGCCGTGCCGCGACCGACACGTGGCCCTTGGCCATGTGGATATGCGAAGCGCCGGCTGCATCGGCCAGGTGCCAGTGATCGACAGCCCCCGCACCGGCATCCACCAGCAACGCAATCATGTCGGCATCGACCGTCACCGCCTCCACTTCCTGGAACAGCAGTTCGAGCGGAACGCGTCGGCGGGTGTGGCCATCGGGGCAAGACAGCAGGCGGATCGCCACCGTCTTGGCCAATGTGTCGATGGCGATGTCCTGCACCAGCGAGTCGTGGCCATCGGCCAGCACAAGCCGTTGGTTATTCGCCTGATCTGCAAACATTACATGGTCGGCTTGCATCGTCGCCCTCCCGTAACTGCACTGCAACATATGCCTGTTTGCACGGAAGGAATAGGGGGTGCTTGTACCAAAAGAGGACAGTGCGGCATCCTGGCCACATAAGGAAAAAGGCCGGCATCCCGCGCTGGGATACCGGCCTTTTTCAGGTTGGCCTTGCCGCCTTGGCGATCAGCGCAAGCGGATCGGCAGGTAGATCGGCGGCTGGCCGGCGCGCTGCACGCGCAGCAGCACGGCCTCGCGGTTTTCGGTCTTGGCCTGGCGCACCACGGCTTCCAGATCGGCCATCGTGGCGAGCATGCGGTAATTGGCCGAGAGGATGATGTCGCGACGCTGCAGGCCCTTCGCCCCAGCGTCTGACGAACTGTCGACCCCGGTGACGACGACGCCGCGTGTGTCTTCGCTCACGCCCAGCTGGCGGGCGATCTGCGGGGTCAGCGGAACAGCGGCCACGCCCAGCGACTTTTGCACCAGGCCGGCAGTTTGCGCCTGCTTCTGCTGTTGCTGCTGGCCATCGCTGTTGTCGCCAAAGCTGTTGTCGTCCTGCTGGTCCGGGTCGAAGCTCTGGTTGGCGAGTTCTTCCTCGGTCGGCCGCTTGCCCACCACCGCGTTGACGGTCATCGGCTTGCCGTTGCGCACCAGATCGATTGCCACGGTCTTGCCGGGCGCGGTGTTGGCGACGATGAACGACAGCGTCTGGTCGGGCTTGACGTCCTTGCCATCGACGCGGGTGACCACGTCGCCGGCCTGGATTCCCGCCTTGGCCGCACCCGCGCCGGGTTCGACCGATTGGATGAATTCGCCACGGTTCTTGGGCAGGCCCAGTGACGCGGCGAGATCGTCGTTGATCGGCTGGATGCGCACGCCGAGATAGCCACGCTCGATCACCTGGCCGCTCTTAAGCTTCTGCACGATCGGCGCGGCGATTTCGGCGGGGATGGCAAAGCCGATGCCCACGCTGCCGCCGGTGGGCGAGTAGATCGCGTTGTTGATGCCGATCACGTTGCCGGCCATGTCGAACATCGGGCCGCCCGAGTTGCCCCGGTTGATCGATGCGTCGGTCTGGAGATAGCGGTCATAGGCGCTGCCCGAACCGGTGGCGCGATAGACTGCCGAGATGATGCCCTGCGTCACCGTGCCGCCCAGCCCGAACGGGTTGCCGATGGCAATGACCCAATCGCCTACGCGGGCCTTGCGCGAATCCCCGAACTTGACGAACGGAAACGGCTTGGTGCCGGTGATCTTGAGCACGGCAAGGTCGGATGCGGCATCCTTGCCCACGAGCTTGGCCGGGTATTCGGTGCCGTCGGGCGTGGTGACCGAGATCGATTCCACTTCGCCCTGGCCATCGGCGGTGATCACGTGGTTGTTGGTGACCACATAGCCATCGGCCGAAATGATGAAGCCCGAACCCAATGACTGCGCCTCGCGCGTGCCACCGCCCTGGCCACCCTGGCCGCCGCCGAACAAGTCGCCAAAGGGCGTTCCGGCAAACGGATTGTTGTTCTGGACCTTGACCCGCTGGCGGGTGGAGATGTTGACCACGGCAGGTTGGAGCTGGGCAGTCAGGTCGGCAAAGCTGGATGGCGCACCCTGGCGGGGGGTGATCGCCTGAATCTGCGAACTGTCGTTTTGCGCCACTTGCGCGCCGGCCGGAAAGCCCGTTGCCAGCGTGAGCGCGCTGCCGGCGAGAAGCAGCGCCGAAGTCACTCCATAAGCGTATCGCACGAGGGTTGATCCTTTATTGGCTTGTTGCTTGACGCGGAGGGAGGGAAACCGCGCCCGATCCGGAAGGTTCCGTTTCACGCTTCGTCGCATGAACGGACTTTGAATGGAACAGGTTCCGCTCAATCACCCTTGAAACGCTGGAGATAGCGGTTGTCGGGCGACAGAATGATGCTGGTTGTGCCGTCTTTCTGGGTGAAGGTGTAATCGTAACTCTGCATCGCGCGGTAGAAGTCATAGAAGTCAGGATCCTTGCCAAAGCTCTCCGCATAGATACGGGCAGCTTCGGCTTCCGCCTGGGCACGGATGATCTGCGCGTTCTTCTGGCCTTGTGCCGCGATCGTGGCCGCTTCCTGCGCGCGGGCCGTGGCCATGCGGGCAAAGGCGGATTCCAACGGCGTGCCATCGGGCAGGTCGGCCCGCTTGATCCGCACGTCGATCACCTGGGCGCCATATTCGCGCGCCTCGCGATCCAGTCCTTCACGGATGCGTGCCATGGCCTGGCCGCGCTCTGGCGTGAGCAGCGAGGCGAAGGTGCGCTTGCCCAGTTCCTGGCGCAGCACCGAATTGAGGATAGGCTGGAGCTGCTGCGCCACCCGATCCACCGTGCCGGCGGTTTCGTACATCTTGATCGGATCGATCACCCGGAAGCGGGCATAGGCATCCACTTCCAGCCGGCGCTGATCGAGCGAGGTGACCTGCTGGCGTTCCATATCGACATCGAGCACGCGGCGGTCGATGCGCACGGCCTGCTCGAAGAAGGGAACGCGCCAGACGAGGCCTGCGCCCGTGCGGCCGAAATCCGCATTGGGGGCGAAGCGGTTGACCACGCGCACCGGCTGGCCCAGCCGCACGATCACCACCTGCTGCGTTTCGGGAACGACGATCACGCACATCATCAGCAGCACGAGCAGCGCGATGGCGCCGGCGGCGATGCGCTGGTTGATCGAGAGGAAGGCCGGCATCAGCGTTGCCCTCCCTGGCGCGTCTCGGCAGGGGGCGGGGTTTGCCGCATGGCCGGCAATGGCAGGTAGGGCACCGTGCCCGGTGCTTCCACGATGACCTTGTCGTTCTGGCCCAGCACGCGCTCCATCGTTTCGTAATACATGCGCCGCTTGGTCACTTCGGGGGCCAGCTTGTACTGTTCATAGACCTTGTCGAAGGCTGCCGCCTCACCCTGGGCGGCAGCCAGCTTCTTCTGGGCCCAGCCTTGCGCCTCGTTCACATCGCCTTGCGCCTTCTGCTGGGCGGCGAGGACTTCCTTGAAGGCGTCGACGACCTTGGCCGGGGGATCGATCTTGGTGATCTCCACCCCCTGGATCTTCACGCCGGAGCGATAGGCATCGAGTACGCGCTGCATCCTGTCGCGCACGTTCTGTTCGACCGTGGCCCGGCCGGTGCCCATGGCATCGTTGAAGCCCACTTCGGCAATCGCCGCGCGCATCGCGGCCTCGGCCACTTCGCGCACGGTCTGGTCAGGGTCGGCCAGCTGGAAGGTGTAGAGCTTCAAGTCCTTGATGTTCCAGCGCACCAGGTAGTTGAGATTGACGAGGTTCTGGTCCCCGGTCAGCATCAGGCGTTCACCATCGCCTTCGGGGATGGTTTCGCGCTGGATCGAGGTGACGTCGCGCGTTTCGACCGACTGGATCGGCCAGGGCAGGGTGAACGAAACGCCCGGCCCCAGCGTGCGGGAATACGCGCCGAAGGTGGTGACCACGCCCTGTTCCTGCGGCGCGAGGCGGTGCATCGTCGATCCGCCCAGCCAGAGCAGCACGACCGCAGCAATGCCGAGTGGCCACCACGATTTGCCATCGGGGCGCGGCGGCAGGCGCAAGTTGGGGCCACGGCCGCCCAGCAGCGGGTTGCCGCCATTGCCCGTTCCGCCGCCATTGCCCCCGCCTTTGCCGGTGCGGGCGCGAAAGATGTCTTCGATGCTGGGCGGGCGGCGCGGCTCGCCGGCTGGCGGTAGCCAGGGATTGCGCGGCCCTTCAGGCTTTTTCGGGCCATCGCTGCCGGGGCGCTGCGCCGGGGGATCGCGATCGGGCGCGTTTTCCTCGCCGGGCGTGCCGTCCTGTGGCGGGGTATCGCCCTCGCCGTGCGCGTCGTCGCCCTTGCCCCAAGGGCTCTTGCGGTCGGTCATGACCGGATTTCCGAAAGGGGCGCGAGAAGGGGCAGGGCCAGTCCACGAAAAGCAGTCATGGGAGGTCTTATAGGAACGGATCGCGCGAAAAACAGTGTCTCGTTCCCAAAATTCGTCTGCTAGGGGACTTTCGCAAGGCCACCGGGACATTCACCCGGGGCTGCGAGCCAAGGACGGGACAAGAGCAGTGACGATCGATGAAGCGGCCGTGCGCCAGGCCATTGCCGATGCAGTGGGAAGCGAGCGGCTCCAGGTGCTGCGCGTGACCGGCGAGAGCGGGACGGCCGTGATCGATGCCGGCGGATTGGACGGCGCTGCACGCGCCAGGCTGGAGCAGGCGGCCAAGGATGCCGCGCGCGCCGCCGGTCTTGCCGACTTGCGCGTGGCGCTGACGGCGGAAAAGCGCAGCCGGCGCATCCTGGCCGTGGGGTCGGGCAAGGGCGGCGTGGGCAAGTCGACGCTGTCTGCCAACCTTGCCGTGGCGATGGTGCGGCTGGGGCGCAAGGTGGGTTTGGTCGATGCCGATATCTATGGCCCCTCGCAGCCGCGCCTGCTGGCGACCGAAGGGCGCAAGCCCGAGGCGCGCGACAAGACGATGATCCCGGTGCAAAGTCCCTGGGGCGTGCCGATGCTGTCGATGGGCCATCTGGTCCAGCCGGGCCAGGCCATTGCCTGGCGCGGGCCGATGGCCGGCAGCGCGCTGGGCCAACTGATCGAGGGCGATTGGGGCGATACCGAAATCCTGGTGGTCGACCTGCCGCCCGGCACTGGTGACATCCAGTTGACCATGCTGCAGAAATACAAGCCGGCCGGTGCGGTGATCGTCTCCACCCCGCAAGACCTCGCGCTGATCGACGCGACCCGCGCGATCGGCCTGTTCGACCAGGGCAAAGTGCCGGTGCTGGGCATTGTTGAAAACATGGCGGGCTATCTGTGCCCCCATTGCGGGCAAGTGAGCGATCCGTTTGGCCATGGCGGCGCGGAAGTGACCGCCAAGGAACTGGGTCTGCCATTCCTGGGCCGCGTACCGCTCGACATTGCCATTCGCCAGAAGAGCGATGCGGGCGAGCCGCCGGCAGCGGGCGAAGGGCCGCAGGCGCAAGCCTTCATGGCGATTGCCCGCGCCGTGCTGGCGGCGCTGGACCAGCCGGCCTGACCGGCGCGGGATGGCACTGCCCCCCGCTTTGCAGGGATTGAAACCCACCCGCCGGGGCGTGCTGATCGGGGCGGGTGCCGGCGGCGCGCTGATCGCTGCCTTTGCCCTGGTGCCGCGCCACTATGCCTCGCCGCTGGTGGCCGGCAAAGGCGCGCGCGTCGCCAATGCCTTTCTCAAGCTGGCGCGCGATGGCACGCTGACGGTGGCCGTCCCTGTTTGCGAAATGGGGCAGGGCGTGACCACGCTGCTGGCCCAGATCGTGGCGGTGGAACTGGGCGCGGACTGGGCGCAGATTGCGGTGGAGCCCGCCCCGCTCAGCCCGGCCTATGCGGATCCGGTGCTGGCCGCGCATTGGGCACCGCTGTGGCTGCCTACCTGGCTGCCGATCCTTCCCGATGTGCTGGGGGATCCCGCCAATGGCCTCACGCGCCTCAAGGCCGAGCGCGGGCCGATGATGCTGACCGTGGCGGGCACCAGCCTGGCGGCGTTCGAGGCGCCGTTGCGCGCGGCGGCGGCGGCCTTGCGCGCGCAACTGATCGCGGCGGCGGCGGCGCAATGGGGTGTTGCGGCCGATGGGCTCGATACCCAGGGCCACGCCGTGGTGGGGCAGGGCCAGCGCCTGCCTTTTGCCCGGCTGGTGGATGCGGCGCTTGATGCCGATCCGCCGGCCGATGCGCCGTTGCGACCCAGCCCGGCGCGCGAGGCGCCCGATCGCTTTCCCGCCGGCAGCCGTCCGGCGTTCCCCAGGCTGGACTTGCCCGCGAAAGTCGATGGCAGCTTTACCTTTGCGGCTGATGTGCGCCTGCCGGGCATGGTCCATGCGGCGATTGCCCATGGGCCGCAGGGCGATTGCGTGCTGTCCACCTGGGATGGGCAGGCCGCGGCACGCGTGCCGGGGTGCCTGGGGGTGGTTCACGCCAAGGGTTGGCTGGCTGCGATCGGCGTGACCTGGCATGCGGCCGACCGCGCGGTGGCGGCGATGGAGCCACGCTTCCGCCCGCGCGGGGCCGTGGCCGACGGCAATGCCATCGACGCTGCGCTCGACAAGGCGCTGGCCAAGGGCAAGCCTGCGCGCTTGTGGGGCCGTGGCGATCCCACCGCGCTGCTGGAAAAGCCCAGCCTTTCGGCGCGGTACGATGTGGAGGCGGCGCTGCATGCGCCGCTGGAGCCGGCCAGCTGCACCGCCCGGATCGAGCATGGCCGGCTGGAACTGTGGCTGGCCACCCAGGCGCCCGAGGCAGCGCGGCGCGAAGGCGCGCGCGCAGCGGGCCTGCCGGAAAGCGATGTTGTGGTCTATTCCATGGCGGCGGGCGGCAGTTTCGATGCCCGGCTCGACGCGCGGATCGCCGGGGAAGCGGCGGCGCTGGCGCGTGCAATGGGAAAGCCCGTGCAACTGACCTGGTCGCGCTGGCAGGAATCGCTCGCCAGTCTGCCACGCGCGCCGGTTTCCGCACTGCTGGAAGCGGGAATGAGCCCGGACAAGCAGCAGTTGCTGGGCTGGCGCACGCGCATCGCCACGCCGGCCATCATGCGCGAAACGGCAGCGCGCGTGCTGGATGGGGAAGGCCCGGCCAGTGCGCGGCGCTGGCAAGAGAGTGCCGATCCGTTGGCGCTGAAAGGCGCGCTGCCGCCTTATACCATTCCCGAATGCGCGATCGATCACGTGCCGGTGTCGCTGCCGCTGGCGACGGCGCGGATGCGCGGTGGCGGGGCGGCGATCAGCGCGTTCCTGACCGAGAGCTTCATCGATGAATGCGCCCATTTCGGCGGCAACGAGCCGCTGGCGTTCCGCATGGCCATGCTGGGCGGCCAGCCGCGCCTGGCCGCCTGCCTGCAAGGGGTGGCGCACCTGGCCATGTGGGGCGGCGGGGCCGATGCCTCGGGCCAGGGCATTGCCTGCCATGCCATGACGTTGCAGGGGCCCGAGGGGCCGCGCCATGGGTACATCGCCGTGGTCGCCACGGCCCGGCAGGTGGATGGCGCGATCCGCGTCGAAGCCTTGAGCGCCTGTGTCGATATCGGCCGGGTGATCAACATGGACCTGGCGCGCCAGCAGATCGAGGGCGGGCTGATCTTTGGCCTGGGCCTCGCCGTGGGGGGCAGCACCGGCTATGCCGCCGGGCGGCCGCTGGCCGGGCATTTCAGCCAGTTGGGGCTGCCAGTGCTGGCCGATTGCCCCAAGGTCGATGTTGTCTTTGTCGATAGCAGCAGTCAGCCGTTCGATCCCGGCGAACTGGGCGTGGTCGCGGTGGCGCCGGCCATCGCCAATGCCCTGTTTTCCGCCACCGGGCTGCGCTTGCGCCGCCTGCCCCTCTTGTCCGAAGGCGTTTGATGACCGCTGCTGCCCCGCCCCATTCCTGCCCCGCCCACGTGCCGGCAGACCATCCGCCGGTGGCCACGGGGCGGATCGGCGTGTTGCTGGTGAACCTGGGCACGCCCGATGCGCCCGATGCGCCGGCCGTGCGGCGCTATCTCAAGCAGTTCCTGTCGGACAAGCGCGTCGTTGAAATCCCGGCGTTGGTGTGGCAGCCGATCCTGCGCGGGATCATCTTGCGCACCAGGCCGAAGAAATCGGCCCACGCCTATGCCCAGGTATGGGGGCCGGATGGATCGCCGCTGGCGGCAATCACCGCGCAGCAGGCCCGCGCGCTGCAGGCGCGGTTGGGCGATGCGGCGATCGTGCGCCACGCCATGCGCTATCAGAATCCGGTCATGGCGAAGGAACTCGATGCGCTGCTGGCGCAAGGATGCGAGCGCATCCTGGTTGCCCCGCTCTATCCGCATTACTCGGGCGCCACCACGGCCAGCGCGCTCGACGCCGTGGCCGACTGGATCAAGGCCCGCCGCCGCCTGCCGGCACTGCGCACGCTGCCGCCCTATCACGATGATGCCGTGGCGATTGGCGCGCTCCACAGCGACCTGGCGCGGCAGATCGCGGCGCTGGCCTTTGTGCCCGATGTCCTGCTGCTGAGCTATCATGGCATGCCCGAGCGCACGCTGCACCTGGGCGATCCCTATCACTGCCATTGCCGCAAGACCTCGCGCCTCCTGGCCCAGGCCTTTGCCCAGAGCCATCCCGGATTGCGCGTGGAAACCAGCTTTCAATCGCGCTTTGGCCGGGCCAAGTGGCTGGAGCCGGCGACCGACGCCACGCTGGTGCAACTGGCGCAGGGCGGCGCGCGCAAGGTGGCCATCGCGGCGCCGGGCTTTTCGGCCGATTGCCTGGAAACGCTGGAAGAGCTGGCCCTGCGCGGGCGCGACGAATTTCTCGCCGCCGGAGGTACCGATTTTGCCGCGCTGGCCTGTCTCAATGCCTCCCCGGCGGGGGTTGATCTGATCGAGGCGCTGGTGCGCCGTGAGCTGGCGGGATGGCTCGCGCCCTGAACTTTGCGCATTTTGTGCATTTGACACGCCCGCACGGCGTGGCATGGTCTCCGCCACGGCCAGAACCGGCAACAGGTTCGGCCAGATGGAGAGAGCATGCTGACACCGGCGATCGATGCCCGCGCCCTTGATGCGAGCGCGGTTCCCATGGGGGGACTTGAACACCACACGGCAGAGCAGCCGCTGGCATCCGGGCTGCGCCCGATGCCGGGCACCGGCAGGGTGGTATGGGGCAATCCCGTCGAACGCCTGCTGCGCGACAAGGCCCGGATGGGGCCGGTCCTGCGCCAGGGGAAGCGCGTTATCGTGCTCGATCCCGCGTTCAATTGCCGGATGCTGGCCGATCTTGGTGCCTTGTTCGAGGCGCCAGCCCCCAGCCGGGAAAGTGCGCCGCTATCCGAACCGGTGATGGACCAGGTGCTCAAGGCCGAACTGGGCCGCTGGCGCACCGGCTCGATCCGCGTTCAACCGGCGCTGGCCATGGCCATGGCACGTGCGCTGGTCCCGGCCGCTACCGGCCTGGTGCCAGGATCGGGCGCGGCCGAGCGCCTCGCCGGGGCCCTGGCCACGCTCGATGACGGCGGCAGCCTGCTGCGCCGGGCCATGCCGCGCGGGCTGCCGTCCTCGGCCATGGGGGCACGGCGTGCGCTGGCCCAGGGGCTGGCACAGGCGGGCCATCGCGATCCGGCCGTGCTGGAAACGATGCAGGCCACGCATGCGCTGGGGCTGCGCTTGTCCTGCGCGCTGGCGCGCCACCTGGCCCGCTATCCCGACTGGCAGGATTCCCTGCGCGCCGAAGTGCGCAGCGCCCCGCTGGTCAAGGACGGCCTGGCGAACCGGCTTGAACTGCTCGACATGGCGATCTGCGAGGCATGGCGCCTCTTGCCCGGCGCCGTGCTGGTCGAACGGCGGCTTGCAGCGCCGCTGACCGTGGGCGAGCATCACCTGCCGACAGGGACGTGCGTGGCGATCAGCCCGGCTGCCACCCATGCCGATCCTGATCTGTGGGCCGATCCCCAGCGGTTCGATCCGCTGCGCTTCTCGCGCGGTCGCGCTGCCATCCGGCCCGCGGGAGCCTGGATCGCGCCCGACCTGCTCGAACCAGGACTGGCGCGTGCGGCGACGGGCCTGGTGCGGCTGACGATGACGCACCTGCTGGACAGGTTTGCGCTGGTGAGCGGCGATCGCGGCAAACTTGCCCTGCGCACGGCCGGTTGAGCACCGGACCGCGAACAGCTATGGCCGGCCCGAAGCGGCGAAGGATCACGCATCGCCTTGACGATTCGCCAGTAGCCCGGTAAGGGCGCCGCTTTCCGGCGGGCTTGCCCGCCTTGTCGAACGACCAAGTCGAGCAAGCACCAGGACATTCCCGGTCTGCCCCTTTGGGGTGGCCCGTCAGAGGACAGAAACAGGACAAACATGGCCAATACGCCGCAAGCCCGCAAGCGCATCCGTCGCAACGAACGCCGCGCCGAAATCAATGGCAACCGCCTTTCGCGCATCCGCACTTTCGTCAAGAAGGTGGAAACCGCGATCGCCGGTGGCGACAAGACCGTTGCCGCCGAAGCGCTCAAGGCTGCCCAGCCCGAGCTGGCCCGTGGCGTTGCCCGTGGTGTGGTCCACAAGAACACCGTGGCCCGCAAGCTCTCGCGCCTCAGCAAGCGAGTCGCTGCCCTCTGATTCGGTGCTGCCACGCCCCTTGACCCTTAGGGGGCGTGCTGCGCGACAACACGGCTTTGGCCGGCGTGATGAACGCCGGCCATTTTCGTCTGCGCCTTGTGCGACGGTTCGATGACACGCCGATTGCACCAACTAACGGATTTGTCGCGATTCGCATTGTGCAGATTTAGTTAATTCTCCATGATTCAATCACTTAGGAGAATTTCGCGCAGTTATTGAGTCAAGGCTAATTATTTCAGAAATTTTGCGCCTGGTGGGCTTGCACAGTCCCCGATGTGGCTCATAGACAGAGACCACGCCGCGCGCTGGCCGGTTTGCTGTGATGCAGATCGAACGGTTCGCGGTGTCACGAACATCGCTTGAAACGGCAATCCGCCGTGCCCGATGCGGCACCGGCGGGCGGGTAAGCTGTGCCTGCGGAATCGTGGCCGGTTCGGTTCTTGTCGAACAAGCCACGCCCGTGGGCCCTGCCTGCAATTCGGGGGCATCTGGCCACAGGCCTGGACATTACGTGGGACGGCGAAGTGTGAAGATGGATCAGTTCGGCGGTACGGGCGGCAGTGTGGCCGCAATCGGTTCCCGAAACGGGGCTGGCACCCATGATGGTGCCGCTTCCCTTGCAGCAACCAGTGGGCGCGCGGCCGGTCAGACCGCCGCAGCCCGGAAAGGACGTGACGGGGGCATGGAAGACCAGGAAGCTCTCGATCTGGCGGCCGACTGGGCCGATATCAGCCAGGGACTGAAGAAGGACCTGGGGCCGCAACTGCACACGCAATGGATCAAGCCGATCCAGCTGGGCAGCTTCTGCAAGGAAACCGGCACGCTCGACCTGTTCCTGCCTACCGAATTTTCGGCCAACTGGGTGGCCGACCGCTTTGCCGATCGCCTGTCGTTGGCATGGAAGATCGCGCGGGCCGAAGTGCGCCAGGTTCGCATCACCGTGCACCCGCGCCGCCGGGCCATGCCCGAATTGCGCGTGGGCAGCCGTACCGCGCCCGAGTTGCGCGTGGCGGCCGCCAATGAAACCGCACCGGTGCTGGCGCCTGCAAGCCGGCCTGTGGCTGCTGCGGCGCCGCTGACAGCCGGGTTCGACGCGGCTGCCTCGGGCATCGATCCCTCGCTCACGTTCAACGATTTCGTCACTGGCAGCGCCAATGTCCTGGCGCTCAACGCGGCGCAGCGCATGGCGGCGGCTGAAACCCCGCAGTTCTCGCCGCTGTACCTCAAGGGCTCGACCGGCCAGGGCAAGACGCACTTGCTCCACGCCATCGCCAATGGCTTTTTGGCAGCCCGGCCGGGCGCGCGGGTATTCTACTGCTCGGCCGAGCGGTTCATGATCGAATTCGTCCAGGCCGTGCGCCAGAACGAGATGATCGAGTTCAAGAACCGCCTGCGCGGGTTCGACATGCTCTTGGTGGACGACATTCAGTTCATCATCGGCAAGGCCAGCACCCAGGAGGAATTCCTTCACACGATCGATGCCCTGCTCAGCGCCGGCAAGCGCCTGGTGGTGGCAGCCGATCGCGCGCCGCAGGCGCTCGACGGGGTGGAACAGCGCCTGCTCTCGCGCCTTTCGATGGGGCTCGTCGCTGATATACTGGCTGCTGACATCGAACTGCGCCGCCAGATCCTGGAGCACCGCCTCTCGCGCTTCACCAGCGCCCAGGTGCCGCAGGACGTGGTGGAGTTCCTGGCCCGCACGATCAACCGCAACGTGCGCGAGCTGGTCGGTGGCCTCAACAAGCTGATCGCCTTTGCGCAGCTGACGGGCCAGCAGGTGAGCCTGCAACTCGCCGAAGAGCAGCTGACCGATATCCTGTCGGCCAATCGCCGTCGCATCACGATCGACGAGATCCAGCGCACGGTGTGCCAGTTCTATCGTGTCGACCGTTCGGAAATGGCCTCCAAGCGCCGTGCCCGTGCGGTGGTGCGTCCGCGCCAGGTGGCGATGTATCTCGCCAAGGTCCTTACGCCGCGGTCCTATCCCGAAATCGGCCGCAAGTTTGGTGGGCGCGATCACTCCACGGTGATTCACGCTGTGCGCCTGATCGAAGATCTGCGCAGCCGCGATGCCGACATGGACGGCGACGTGCGCACGCTGCTGCGCCAGCTGGAAGATTGAGGAACAAGCGATAGCCCGGCGTCTTGGCGGCGCCGGACTATCGCCTGGTTATCGACATGGCATGCCCGGCTTGTTCACGGGCTTATGCACCGCCTTTGCACAGGCCTGTACCGCGCTTATGCGCTGGTCGCACACAGCTTGTGCTCAGGGTTTTACGCGCACTTTTCCACAGGCGCTGGCCTCGTCGAACCACGTGCCCCCGGTTTGCGTGCACTGCCGCTCGGCCCAGCGGCCCTTGCCCCACCAGCCGATCACCACGCCCAGCAACAGGGCCAGTGTCAGCACGATCCAGATGCGATCCTTCATGGCGCCCGTCTTGGCGCACCACGAGGCGTTTGGAAATGCCGGTCTGGCCTTTTGGCGGCTGGCGTCCTAGTTCGCTTGCCATGACGCCCGAACGCCTCGATCGCTTTGCCCGCCATATCGTGCTGCCCGAAGTGGGCGGGGCCGGGCAGGCGCGGATAATGGCGGCGCACGTCGTGCTGGTGGGCATGGGGGGCATCGGCGCCCCGGCGCTGCAATACTTGGCGGGGGCAGGCGTGGGCCGATTGACCCTGATCGACGACGATGTGGTCGAGCCATCGAACCTGCAGCGCCAGACCATATTCACGCTGGACGATGTGGGCCGGCCCAAGGCGGCGGTGGCAGCGCAGTGGGTTGGACGGTTCGATCCCGAACTGAAGGTGGCTGCGCACTGCACCCGGATCGGGCGCGACAACGCTGCGGCGCTGATTGCCGGGGCCGATGTGGTGCTGGACGGATCGGACAACTTCGCCACGCGGCTGGCCGTATCCGATGCCTGCGTTGCTGCCGGTGTGCCGCTGACCAGCGCGGCACTGGGCCGGTTCCAGGGGCAGGTGGCCAACTTTGCCGGGCACCGGCCGGAACACGCCTGCTATCGCTGTTTCGTGGGCGATGCCTTTGACGCGGACGATTGCGATTCGTGCGCGGCGCAAGGCGTGCTGGGCGCGATGGTGGGCATGGTCGGCACGTTTGGCGCCATGGCCGCGCTGCGCGTGGTGCTGGAAGGCGTGGCGACCCTGGGCGATCCGCAATGGGGCGAACTCCACGTGATCGACGGCTTGCGCCCATCGCTGCGCACCATGCGGATTGCCCACGATCCTGCCTGCACCACATGTGGCAGCGGGATTTGAAAAATTAGGTATTATACCGTGTTCGGGTGATGGCGTTGCAGAGTGGCTGGCGTAGACTTGCCGTGCGACCCGACAGGGGCGTGGCGCAAGCCACGAACCTGGGACTTGGCCCGGACCGAGGATCTTTTCGACCCTTGTCCGGGCTCTTTCGTTCAAGCCTCAGGGCGCTTTCAGCAGCTCATCGACCCAATCCGGCACGACTTGCGTTGCCGGCCCCAGCCGCGTTTCGTGAAACCAGGCTGATCCCTGGCTGCGCTCCAGATTGAGTTCAAGCGTCTCGATGCCGATCTCGCGCGCCATGCGAACCAGGCCCGCAGCCGGATAGACCGCGCCGGACGTGCCGATGGACACGAACAGGTCAGCCCCGGCCATGGCTTCGTGGATGTCGTCCATGCGATAGGGCACTTCGCCAAACCACACGATGTCGGGACGCAGGCTGGCCTCTCCGCACGCCGGGCAGGGCGGCCGGTCGATCAGCGGGCCGGTCCAGGGATGGCGCCCGTCGCACGCCGTGCACCACGCGGACAGATGCTCCCCATGCATGGCGATGATTTGGCGCGAGCCGGCACGCAAGTGCAGATCATCGACATTCTGGGTGATCAGCGTGACTTGCCCGCCCGGCACTTTGCCCGGCCATTCGCGCTCCAGCCGGGCCAGCGCGCGGTGGGCGGCATTGGGCGCCTTTTCCTGGATCGCGGCGCGGCGCATATCGTAAAAGCGCAGGACGAGATCGGGATCGCGGGCAAACGCTTCGGGCGTGGCGACATCTTCGACGCGGTGCTGCTCCCACAGGCCGCCGCCGCCGCGAAAGGTGTCGATGCCGCTTTCGGCAGAAACGCCGGCGCCGGTGAGGATCACGATATGCTGGGGCAAGGTCATGGCCACGATCATGCCGGATCGCGCGCGTTGTGGAAATGGCCTGTGCCGCCTAAGGGAGCATGAACACAGCACGAGGACGGAAGGCACCATGGCACGCATCGGCATCATCGGCAGCGCAGGGCGCATGGGGCAGGCCTTGCAGGCCGCCGTCGTCGCAGCCGGGCACGAGCTGGCGGGCGGGATCGACCGGGGCGGCGACCTGGGGCCGCTGGTGGCGGCCAGCGACGTGCTGGTGGATTTTTCCGCGCCGGGCGCGCTGGAATTCAATCTCGATGCGGCGATCGGCGCGGGCAAGCCGATCGTGGTGGGCACCACCGGCCTGGAGGAACGGCACCACTGGCTGGTCGATGCGGCCGCCGTGTCCATTCCCGTTCTTCAGACCGGCAATACTTCGCTCGGCGTGACGCTCCTGGCGCATCTGGTGCAGGAAGCCGCCCAGCGGCTGGGCGAGGATTGGGACATCGAGATCGTCGAAACGCACCACCGCATGAAAGTGGACGCGCCCTCGGGCACGGCGCTGCTGCTGGGCGAGGCGGCGGCACGCGGGCGGCAAGTGGGCCTCAAGGAGGTGGCCGTGCGTGGGCGTGACGGGATCACCGGCCAGCGCGAGGCGGGAACGATCGGCTTTGCCGCGCTGCGCGGAGGCAGCGTGGCGGGCGACCATACCGTGCATTTCCTGGCCGACAACGAACGGCTGAGCCTGTCGCACCTGGCGGAAAGCCGCGCGATCTTTGCCAAGGGCGCGATTCGCGCGGCGCAATGGCTGCTGGCGCAGGGGCCGGGTCGCTACACCATGCCACAAGTGCTTGGCCTGGGAGACTGAGGGTCTTGAAAAAGGACCATATCTTCGAATTCTTTCGCCGTCTGGCCGAAGCCAATCCCTCGCCCGAGACGGAACTGGCCTATGGCAATACCTATCAGTTGCTGGTGGCGGTGACGATTTCCGCCCAGGCGACGGACGTGGGCGTGAACAAGGCGACGCGGCGGCTGTTCGAAGAGGTGAAGACTCCGGCGCAGATGGTGGCGCTGGGCGAAGAGGGCCTGAAAGAGCACATCAAGTCCATCGGCCTGTTCAACACCAAGGCCAAGAACGTGATCGCGCTGTCGGAAATGCTGGTGCGCGACCATGGCGGGGAAGTGCCGGCCGACCGCGATGCCTTGACCGCGCTGCCCGGCGTGGGGCGCAAGACGGCCAATGTCGTGCTCAATACCGCGTTCGGGATGGAGACCTTTGCGGTCGATACGCATATCTTCCGCGTGGGCAACCGCACCGGCCTGGCCAAGGGCAAGACGCCCGAGGCGGTGGAAGCGCAGCTCGACAAGAACGTGCCCGGCCCGTTTCGCCTGGGCGCGCATCACTGGCTGATCCTGCATGGCCGCTATGTGTGCAAGGCGCGCACGCCCGAATGCTGGCGCTGCGCGGTGGTTGACCTCTGCGCGTTCAAGGGCAAGGTTCTGGAACAGGGGGCCAAGCCGCCTGTTGCCAAGAAGAAGGTGGCGCGCACGAAGAAGGCCTGAGCCCCAGCGTCCCCAGAAGGAGAGAGTGCCATGGTTCGTACGATCCCGGTTGCCGCCTTGCTGATCATGCTGGCCGCCTGCACTCCCGGCGATGGCCCGCAAACCGCCAGCGCGGCCGGCCATTCGCCCAAGACTCCGGCCGCCACGCCCAGCGGCCCGGCGCAGAACTGCATTCCGCTTGGCCAGATCAGCGAAAGCCGCGTGCGTGACGATTGGACCATCGATTTCCGCGTGGGCAGCCAGTGGTATCGCAATACCCTGCCGCAGCGGTGCAACAGCCTGGGGTTCCAGCAGACGTTCGGCTATGCCACCAGCCAGGCACAGCTGTGCAGCGTGGACATCATTACAGTGCTGCAGACGGGACCTGGCGGCGGCCCGCGTGGATCGTGCGGGCTGGGGCAGTTCCAGCCGGTTACGCTGGCGAAATAGTTCCCTATTGCCCGCCATCCAGATGCAGCCCGCGCCGGCCGTGCTCGGCGGTGTCGTGCGGCGGAATGGGCGCGGGGGCATCGGGATCGAGCGGCACTTGCAGCATGCCTTCCCAGCGGGTGATGACCGCCGTGGCCACGGCATTGCCGACGACATTGGTGGCGGTGCGGCCCATGTCGAGGAAGGTATCGACGCCAAGCAGCAGGGCAATCCCTTCGACCGGGAGACCGAACTGGGTAAGCGTGGCCGCGATCACCACCAGGCTGGCGCGGGGCACGCCGGCAATGCCCTTGGACGTGACCATGAGCGTCAGCAGCATCGCCACCTGTTGCTGCCAGGATAGCGGGATGTTGTAGGCCTGCGCGATGAACATCGTGGCAAAGCTGGTGTACATCATCGAGCCATCGAGATTGAACGAATAGCCCAGTGGCAGGACGAAGCCCGAGATGCGGCGCGGCACGCCGAACCGGTCGAGCTGTTCGAACAGGCGCGGCAGGGCGCTTTCCGAACTGGCGGTGGAAAAGGCCAGCAGCACCGGCTGGCGGATATAACGCGCGAGCAGCAGCACGCGCCGCCCCAGGAAGATCGCCCCCATGCCGAGCAGCAGGGCCCAGAGCACAAGCAGCGCGAAATAGAATTCGGACACGAACACGCCATACGTGACGATGATGCCCAGGCCCTTGGTCGCCACGACAGCAGCCAGCGCGCCGAATACGGCAAGCGGGGCGGCTTTCATCACATAGTCGGTCATCGTCAGCATCAGGCTGGCCAGTGCCTCGCTCGCACGGACCAGCGGCGCGCCCTTTTCGCCCAAGGCCGATAGCGCAAGGCCCGCAAACAGCGAGAACACGAGGATCTGCAGCACGTTGTTCTGCGCCATGGCATCGAGCAGGCTGGTCGGCACGATCTGCAGCACGAAGTGGTGGACCGTGAAATCGGCCGTGGCGAGATCGCCCACTTTGGCATTGGCGGCAAACTGCAGGCCATGGCCGGGGCGGAAGAGGTTCACCAGGAGCAGGCCAAGGCTGATCGAAATGAGGCTGGCGGTGATGAACCAGCCGAGCGCGCGGCCGCCGATGCGGCCGAGCGCGGCGCTATCGCCCATGCCGGCAATGCCGGACACCAGCGTGGCCAGGATCAACGGCGCGATGATCATCTTGATCAGGCGCAGGAACACGTCGGGCAAAAGCTTGAGCGTTTCGGCCGTGGTGGCAAGGCTGGCGCTGTCGGCGGGAAGCGTGCGGTTGAGCGCAAAACCCGTGGCGATGCCCAGGATCATGGCAATGATGATGTAGAGGGTGAGGCGCCGGGCCAAGGGTTGCTCCGCTCGTTTGGTTTCAGATGTGACGGTCTGGATGTGATCCTAGGCGGGAAACGGCGCGAATGCACCCTTGGATTGCAGGATCGGGGCGCCGGGCCGCCGCCCCGTTGCATTACGGTAATTTAACCCGGCCGCTAGGCGCCCGGACAGGCGGCGTGCGCCAGAGGGGCAGCATCGGCCTGTCGTGCACTTGCAACGGTTCATGGGCAGGCCGGCTTTTTCAGGACCGAAGAGAAGACCGCGCGCCATGAATTTCGAACACGCTGTGCCGCAATTGTCCCGTTCGCGGCAGATCCGGGTGCTTATCATCTCCGTTGCCGCCGTGGCCCTGGTGGCGACGGGAGCAACCGCCTTGCACGCCTGGATGCACCAGCCCGAAGCGGCCCCTGCAGCCTTGCCCGCCGGGCAAGTGCAGTTGACCGACAGCCAGGTGGCCAGCCTCAAGATCGAGACGGTCGGCGCCGACGACGGCTTTGCGCGTACCGGCGCCAGCGGCCAGATCGCGGTGGACGAAACGCGCTCCACCCCCGTGTTCCTGCCCTATTCGGGCCAGGTCCAGCAGGTTTTCGTGCAGAACGGCGATCGTGTGCAGGCTGGCACCGCGCTGCTTTCGGTGCATACCACCGACATTGCCGACGCGCGCAATGCCTTGGCTGCCGCGCTGGCGCAGCGGACGGCCGCAGTCGCGCAAGTGCGCGTAGCGACCGAAAATTCGCAGCGCGCCGAGGAAATCTATCGCACGGCCGGTGGCGCCCTGAAAGACTTGCAACAGGCGCGCAGCGACCTGGTGGCCGCGCAATCGCAACAAGGCATTGCCGACGCGGCCGTTACCGCCGCGCGCGCCAAGCTGGGCGTGTTCGGCGCCGGCAACGGCGGGGGCAGCGATGCCGTGCTGCGCGCGCCGATCGGCGGCGTGGTCGTGACCCGATCGATCAGCCAGGGGCAATATGTGGCGGGCGGGGCCAGTGCTGGCGGCAACAGCCAGCCTGCGTTCCTGATCGCCGATCTCTCGCGCGTGTGGCTGGTGGCGCAAGTGGCCGAAAGCGATGCCTCGCGCGTGCACCTGGGTGACAAGGTGGTGGTGACCGCCACCGCGTTCCCCGGCCGCACATTCGATGCCACGATCGACAACGTGGGGGCGCAGATCGATCCGGTTTCGCACCGGTTGCAGGTGCGTGCCACGATTCTCAATCCCGATGGCGCGCTCAAGCCGCAGATGTTTGCCAACTTCACCATCGAGACACCGGAGAAGGAAGTGGAGGCCGCGCCCGTTGCGCCGCACCTGCTGAGCTTGCCGACAGAAGCCGTCATCCACGAGGGCGATACCGCGCGCGTGTGGGTGTGGCTGGGCCATGGCCGGGTGAAGGCGCGCGACGTGGTTACGGGCGAAAGCCACGATGGCCGCGTGACGGTGGTATCGGGCCTGAATCCGGGCGAAAAGGTCGTGACGCAGGGCGCCATCTTCGTGAACGAAGCGGGTCTCGACTGATGGTCAAGCTGGTACGCTATGCGCTGGGGCAGCGCCTGACCATCGTGGCCTTTTTCGTGTTGATGTTGGTGGCGGGCGGCATCGCCTTCTACAACCTCAACATCGAGGCCTATCCCGATCCCGTGCCGCCGATGGTGGAAATCGTGACGCAATCCTCGGGCCTTTCGGCCGAGGAGATGGAGCGCAACGTCACGATCCCGATCGAAGTGCAGATGTCTGGCTTGCCGCACATGACGGCGATCCGCGCGATCTCGCTGTTCGGCCTGTCGGACGTGAAGATCCAGTTCACCTACGATTTCAATTACGACCAGGCCCAGCAGCAGGTGATCAACCGCCTGGCGCAGCTGCCGCAGCTGCCCGGCGGCGCGGTGCCGACGATTTCGCCGACCAGCCCGGTGGGCGAAATCTATCGCTATCGCATCGCCGCGCCCAAGGGCTATTCGGTGGAAGACCTCAAGACGCTGCAGGACTGGGTGCTGCAACGGCGTTTCCGCGCCATTCCGGGCGTGGTGGACGTGACCGGCTGGGGCGGCAAGCTGCGCAGCTATGACGTGGTGGTCGACAACGACCGGCTTCAGGCCCACCACCTGACCGTGGCGCAAGTGATTGCCGCGCTGGGCAAGGCCAATGCCAATGTCGGCGGCCAGACCATCAATTTCGGCGCCCAGAGCGCGATCGTGCGCGGGATCGGCCTGATCCAATCGGTCGATGCGCTGGAAACCACGCCCGTGGGCCGCGATGGCAATGCCCCGGTGCTGGTGCGCGACGTGGCGACGGTGAAGATCGGCAATATGCCGCGCAACGGCATCGCCGGCCTCAACAGCGACGATGACATTGTCGAAGGCATCGTGCTGATGCGCCGTGGCGCCCAATCCATGCCGACGATCCAGGCCGTGAAAGCCGAGATCGACACGATCAATTCCACCGGCGTGCTGCCGCCCGGCGTGCACCTGGAACGCGTCTATGACCGTTCCGACCTGATCGGCGTGACGACGCGCACTGTGATGGAAAACCTGGTTGCGGGCGTGCTGCTGATCTTCTTCCTGCAGTGGGCATTCCTGGGCAACTTGCGCAGCGCGCTGATCGTGGCGGCAACCATTCCCTTTGCCCTGGCCTTTGCCGTGCTGATCCTGACGGTGCAGGGCGAAAGCGCCAACCTGCTGTCCGTGGGCGCGCTCGATTTCGGGCTGGTGGTGGATGCCACCGTGATCATGGTGGAGAACATATTCCGCCACATGGCCGAGCGATCGCACCATGTGGAAACCCATGAAGGCGGGCGCTACAGCTTTGCCAGCCGGATCGGCGCGGTGCTGGCCGCCAGCAGCGAGGTGAGCCGCGGCATTTTCTTTGCCGCCGCGATCATCATCACCAGCTTCCTGCCGCTGTTCACGCTGACCGGCGTGGAAGGCCACATCTTTGGCCCGATGGCCAAGACTTATGCCTATGCGATCATCGGCGGGTTGATCGCCACGTTCACCGTGGCGCCGGTGCTTTCGGCGATGATGCTGCCCGACAAGCTGGACGAGGCGGAAACCTGGCTGGTTTCGCGTATCCGCCGGGTCTACGAGCCCGTGGCTGCATTCTGCTTCCGCAACCAGTTGCTGGCGATTGGCGGCGGCGTGCTGATGGTGGTTGGCGCGTTCATCGGCGTTCGCTCGCTGGGGGTGGAATTCCTGCCCCAGCTGGAAGAAGGCAACATGTATATCCGCGCCTCGCTGCCCGCTGCGATCTCGCTCGACGCGGGTGAGCCGGTGGCGCGCGCGATCCGGCGTGACATCATGCAGTATCCCGAAGTGACCGCGGTGCTATCCGCCCACGGCCGCCCGGACGATGGCACCGATGCCACCGGCTTCTTCAACGTGGAATACTTCGTGCCCCTGAAACCGTTCGATGAATGGCCGAGCGGGATGAACAAGGAAAAGCTGGTTGCCGATCTCTCGGCCAAGCTCAAGGCGCGCTATCCGGGGGTGGACTTCTCGTTCTCGCAGATCATCGAAGACAACGTGGAGGAAGCTGCATCGGGCGTGAAGGGGGCGAACTCGGTCAAGCTGTTCGGCCCCGATCTTGCCACGCTGGAACGCATTGCCGGCCAGATCCGCGACCAGATGGCGCAAGTGCGCGGCATCACCGACCTGGGCATCTTCCAGTCGCTGGGCCAGCCGACCGTGCGGATCGACGTCGATCGCGAAAAGGCCGCGCGCTATGGCCTGAGCGTGGACGACGTGAACCAGACGGTGCAGGCCGCGATCGGCGGCACCTCGCCCGGCGATCTCTATGAACCGCACACCGACCGCCATTTCCCGATCATGGTGCGCCTGCAGGCCGACCAGCGCGACAGCCTGGAAGCGGTGAAGCGGATCACCGTGGGGGCAACTGCGCCCGATGGCACGGCGATTTCGGTGCCGCTGTCGGAACTGGCGGATATCCGCCTGACCACGGGGGCCAGCTTCATCTATCGCGAGCACCAGTCACGCTATATCCCGATCAAGTTCTCGGTTCGCGATCGCGACCTGGGTGGCGCAGTGGAGGAAGCACAGGCGCGGATTGCCAAGAACGTGCCGCTGCCATCGGGCTATAGCCTGGAATGGGCGGGCGAGATGAGCAACCTCAAGAACGCGGTGGCGCGGTTGGAAATCGTGGTACCGATCAGCCTTCTGCTGATGCTGGGCCTGCTCTATGCCAACTTCCGTTCGCTGCGCGATACGCTGCTCGCCTTCTCGGTGATTCCGATGGCCGTGGTGGGCGGGGTGCTGGGCCTGATCCTGACGGGCACGGCGTTCTCGATCTCGGCGGCGATCGGCTTCGTCGCGCTGTTCGGCATCGCGGTGATGGACGGTATCCTGCTGGTCACCAGCTTCAACCAGGCGATGGACGAAGGCATGGCGCGGCTGGATGCGCTCCGCCATGCGACCACCAATTCGCTGCGGCCGGTGCTGATGACCTGCCTTGTCGCGGCGATCGGCCTGGCCCCGGCGGCAGTTGCCACCGGCATCGGCAGCCAGGTGCAGAAGCCGCTGGCGCTGGTGGTGGTGGGCGGCATGACGCTGGCCCCGGTCCTGATCCTGCTGGTGCTGCCGCTGCTGATCAATCGCTTTTCCAGCCGCGTGGCAGGCCCGCGCAAGCGTGCCGGAGCCGACGACGCGACGTTTGAACCGACCCATGATGGAGAACCGGCATGATCCGGCACACCTTGCGCAACCCGCGCCGTCGCCTGGCAATGGGCACGGCGCTGGCGGCCCTTGCTGCCGCACAGACCGTGGCCGCGCCGAACGCCATGGCCAAGGCGCCCCCGGCCACGGCGAGCGTTGACATACCGATGCCTGCGAGCCCGGCTGGCAATGCCCCGATCAAGGTGCTCGACCAACCGATGCAGCAGGGCGGCGCGCCGGCGCAGCAGGTGCATCCGGGAATGGCCGTTTCGCCCCAGTGGTGGGAAGCGTTCGGCAGCCCCGCGCTCAATGCCCTGGTGGCGCGGGCGCTGGCCGCCAACACCGATCTGGCCGCTGCCCAGGCGCGCATGGCCCAGGCCCAAGCCCTGGCCGGGGCGGCGCGGGGCGGATTGTTGCCGCAGGTAGACGCCGGATTGACCAGCGAACGGCAGCGGCTTTCTGCCGCGCTTTCAACGCCGCTGGCCAATCCCAACCCGCAGGTGTTCTCGCTGCATACCGCGCAAATCAGCGTGAGCTATGCACCCGACCTGTTTGGCGGCGGGGCGGCGCGGCTGCGCTCGGCGCGCGCGGCGGCGGCCCAGGCCCAGGCCCAGGCCGATGCCGTGCGCAACATGGTGGCTGCCAACGTGGTGCTGGAAGTGATTCGCCACGCCGCCCTGACGGCCGAAATCGAAGCGACGCGCGAGGCGATCGACAGCAACCAGCAGGTACTGGGCCTGCTGCGCCAACGCGAAAAGGTGGGTGCAGCGGGCCGGGCGGACGTGACCGCCCAGGTGGCCGCTGTCGCCGCGATCCAGGGCGTGCTGCCCCCGCTCAAGCAACAGCACGCGGCAAACCTGGCGGCGTTGTCTGTCTTGCTGGGCGAAGCGCCGGGCGCGCCGCTCGAAACCGCGCCGGGCGTCAGGTCGGCGGCCTTGCCGACGCTGGACGAACTGACGGTGCCGGCCGACGTGCCGCTGGTGCTGCCGGCAGACCTGCTGATCGTGCGGCCGGACGTGGCGGCATCGGCAGCGGCGCTGGAAGGAGCAGCGGCCGACGTGAAATTGGCCATGGCCGCGCGCCTGCCGCAGATCAACCTGTCGGCAACGGCCGGGGGGACGGCCGAGGATTTCGGCCGCATGTTCGTCGATGGCAATCCGTTCTGGCAGTTGCTGGGCGGGCTGGCCGCGCCGATCTTCCATGGCGGCACGCTCAAGCGGCAGGAACAGGCGGCGCGCGCCGCGCTCGATGCGGCCAAGGCCAGCTACAAGGGCACCGCGCTCCAGGCCTTTGCCGATGTCAGCAATGCGCTGTCGGCGCTTGCCAACGACACGGCTGCACTCGATGTGGCGCAGCGCGGCGACGATGCTGCCGCCAGCAGCCTGATCATGGTGAAGCGCCAACTTGAACTGGGTGCCGTGGGCACGTTGCAGGTTCTCAACGCCAGCGCCACGGCGCAGACCGCTCGTGCACAATACGTCGGCTCGCGCGCGGCCCGGCTGGCCGATACGGTGGGCCTGTTCACTGCGCTGGGCGGTGGCGTACGCCAACTGCCGGCCGCGCCAGGTGCATCCGGCCCGGCAGCATCGGGACACTGATCACGCCCCAATGGCAAAAGCCCGCACCGGCGAACCGGTGCGGGCTTTCCCCTGTTGCCCTGCGGCAAACCTTGTCAGGCGATCAGAACGTGGCCATCAGCGAGATGACGGGAACGGTCTTGCCAGCGCGATACATCTGCGCGCCCGAGACCCCGGCGAAGGGGTTGGCATCGGCGTCCTTGTGGCTCACGTTCGTGCCAACGGCGGAGATGTCGAACGTCAGGTTCTTCCACGTGGTGCTGACACCGGCGGTGAAGTCGATGTATTCCTTGGTGTAGTTGAACGCGCCGCCGGTGTGGCCCAGGTGGGTGTGAATCGTGAACGGCGTGTTGGGAATGGCGCCCGAAAGCTCACCATAGACATACGTGTCGGTGCGCGTGGCGTAGACATCCAGATTCTTCTGGTGCGGCGCGAAGTTGATGCCGGCCTTGGCATTCACCGGGCCGATCGCCTTCGACAGCGAGCCATAGACTTCATAGAAGTTGAGGCCCGGAGCGCCGGGATAGATATAGCCATAGAGGCCGACGTCGAACGTGACGCCGCTGTTGGCGATGCCGTGGGTGAAACCACCGTAGACGTCGATTTCCGTGCCGCCGATGTTGACTGCCGGGCTGGGCGAGGCACTCGAACCCCAGGTCGAGACGTAGAAGCCCGAGCTGTGCGAGAGGGTGAGCGCGCCCTGCACGGCCGGCAGGTTGTTCGACTGCGAAATGCCACGGAACCGGTACTGGCTGATTACGCCAGCCGAGCCGGTTACCTTGAAATCACTGGGGGGGGCGGCTTCGTCGGCCATCGCGGGCACAGCATAGCCAGCGGCAACGACAAGGCCGAGCGCCGTGGCGGCCTTCGCCACGCGCGACTTGATGGACGTACGCATGAAATACCTCTTTGTTTTGTCTTGAGCGTCGCCCCGCCTGCACAAATCGTCCCCGCCTCTTTCTTGGATGGGCCGGTTGACGACTTGCGCTTGTCTGGATGCCGGTGCCTGCTGCGTTGCACAAGACCAATCCCATCCACGTGGCATTGTTGTTCTGAAATGTGTCTTTTGTGCATCATAGTGTTTCTGACGCTTGTCTCTGCCCGTGCGAGCACCATATATCCGCAACGATGTTGGTCATGGCTGGTGCATGCTGAAATTGCTGAAGTCGCTTGTGGCTGGCCCCCGCGCCGAGCCTGAGGTGCTGCCCGCCACGATTCCACAGGGCCAGCGCGTCTATGCGATTGGTGACATCCATGGCCGACTCGATCTGTTCGAGCAGCTCATCGCCATCGTGGAAGCCGATGATGCAGCGCGCCATGGCTCGGTCGAGACCACCGTGGTCCTGCTGGGCGACCTGATCGACCGCGGGCCGGACAGCGCCGGCGTGATTGCCACCGCACGGGCATGGGCAGAGCGGCGGCGGGTGCGCATCCTGGCGGGCAATCACGAGGAAATGTTTCTCGGCGCTTTCGAGCGCGAGGAAACGCTACGGCATTTCCTGCGCCATGGTGGCCGTGAAACGCTGCTGAGCTATCCGATCGACCCCGACGATTATGCCCGGATGACGCTGGACGAGCTACGCAGCGCCATGCCTGATTTCGTGCCCCAGGCCGACATTGCGTTCCTGCGGACACTGGAAGACCAGATCCGCATCGGCGACTATGTGTTCGTCCATGCCGGCATCCGCCCCGGTGTGCCGCTGGAAGAGCAGGTGCCTTCAGACATGCGCTGGATTCGCGGTGAGTTCATTGCCGATCGCAGCGTGCGCGATTTTGCCGTGGTGCATGGCCATACCATCGTCGACGAGCCGGAAATCTCGCCTTGGCGGCTGGGCATCGATACCGGCGCCTATGCGTCCGGCCGGTTGACGGCAGTGGGGTTGGAAGGCGCCGAGCGCTGGCTCTTGTGCGCGCAGGACGAATCGAACGCGATCACCACGGACGCCTGATCTGCCGGCTGGGCAGGCGGGAATGCCGGTCTTCCGAAACATATCGAATTAAACCTCGGCTTCCGGCCTTATCCCATTGTGCACATGCAAAACTTTGCTGCTGTGGCGAAGCGGTCACAATCGGCAGCATCGTTGCGCCATCATGCTTTCAATTGAAATTATCGGCAAGATGCTTGCTGATCTGATGAAGCAATCGATGGTTTGTTTCAACATAATGTAAAAATTGCATATATTTTGTCATTTTTGTGTCACATGAAACCGGTCATGAAGGCCTGCCGGCGCACGATGGCGTGTACCGGACCTCTGCGCGCGTCGGGTCGCCTGGCGATGCGGAGGCAGGATCAGCACGTGTCGCTGCATTGCGGCGACAGAACTTTGCAACGGGGACACCAATGCACCGCTCGCACCTCCACGCCGGCTCCATGCTGGCTCTGGGCATGGCCCTGGCCAGCACGCCCGCTTTTGCCCAGTCCACCGGCTCGGTCGATTTCGAACAGCAGACCATCGTGGTCAGCGGCCATGCCAACAAGTCGGTCAACGGCGTGCAGTTGCCCGATACGCCCAAGGCCAAGCAGGTTCTCGACCAGACGATCATCGCGCACCAGGCGCCGGGCCAGTCTATCAACGACATCATCAACCTGGTGCCGGGCGTCAGCTTCCAGAACAACGACCCGTTCGGTTCGTCGGGCGGTACGCTTTATATCCGCGGCTTTGACAACACGCGCATTTCGCAGACCTTCGACGGCATCCCGCTGAACGATACCGGCGGCTATGCGATCTATTCCAACCAGCAGCTCGATCCCGAAGTCATCGATCAGGTCAACGTGAACCTGGGCACGACCGACGTCGATTCGCCGACGGCGGCCGCGTCTGGTTCGACGGTCAACTATCGTTCGCGCAATCCCACCGAGGATTTCCATGCCCGCATGATCGGCTCGGCCGGGGAATACGGCTATATGCGCGTGTTCGGCGAAGTGGACACCGGCAACCTGACGGCGGGCGGCCTGCGCGCCTATGTCACTGCGTCCAATTCGCGCAACGACACGATCTATGGCGGCATCGGCAAGATCCAGAAGCAGCAGTACAATGCCAAGCTGTATCAGCCGCTGGGCAGCAACGGCGATTTCATCTCGCTGGCCGGGCACTATAACCGCAACCGCAACAACGCGTTCGGTTCGGTCCCGTTGTGGATCGAAAACACCGGCACCCGCGTGGTCGGCACCGGCTCGGGCAACCGCTATCCGGTTTCGGGCGACGATCGCTTTTACCAGACCGCCCGCTGCGTCATCGCGGCACCGGTGGCCGGTGCGGCCGATGTGGCGAGCGCGTGCGGTTCTGACTATGACTATCGCGTCAATCCGTCGGACACCGCCAACATCCGCATTTCGTCGCGCTTCACCCTGGCCGATGGCCTGGTGCTGACGGTCGATCCGTCGGTGCAGTGGACCAGCGCCAACGGCGGTACGCTGGGCTATGTGTCCAGCGAAAAGACCACGACGATCAACGGCGTTTCGGGCCTGACCGGCTATGACGGGACCAGCTACTACTTCGGCAAGGATCTCAATGGCGATGGCGATACGCTCGACACCGTTCGCCTGATCGCGCCGAGCCAGACCAAGACGATCCGCCTCGGCCTGATCGCCTCGCTGCGCTATGACATCAATCCCGACCAGACGATCCGCCTGGCCTATTCCTATGACCGTGGCCGGCACCGCCAGACGGCCGAGTTCGGCACGTACAACACCAATGGCACGGCCAGCACCTATTTCCCGGTCAACGATCCGATCACCGACGTGAACGGCAATGTCATGCAGCGCCGCAACCGCCTGTCCTATGCCATCCTGCATCAGGTTTCGGGGGAATATCGCGGGCGTTTCGGCGGGCTGACGGTGAATGCCGGGGTGCGCGTGCCTTTCTTCAAGCGCAACCTCAACCAGTACTGCTTCACCAACCGCACGGGTGGTTATGCCTGCTTCGGCAGCGATGCGGGCAATGCGGCATTTGGTGCTGCCAGCACCTATTCGATCGACCCGAAGACCAACCTGCCAATCGAAAAGGTAGGTGATACGGTGCTGACCCCCACCAACTGGGCTGCGCCGCAGCAGCGCATTTTCACTTACAGCAAGGCGCTGCCGAGCGTGGGTGCGACCTTTGCCGTCAATTCGAACGTGGGCATCTTTGCCAACTATTCGAAGGGGCTGCAGGTGCCGGGCACCGACAACCTGTACAATTCCTTCTACTTCCCGCGCGGCAGTTCGGCCGCAACGCCCAACCCGGAAACGACCGACAACTTCGACCTGGGCGTTCGCTATCGTTCGGGCAAGGTCATGGCCCAGGCTTCGGCGTGGTACACGATCTACCAGAACCGCCTGGCGTCTTCGTTCGATCGTGATCTCAACACCACGATCTACCGGAACCTGGGCCGCGTGGACAAGTACGGCATCGATGGCTCGATCTCGTACTCGCCGATGCGCGACCTGGCGATCTACCTCTATGGTTCGTACCTGCACTCCAAGATCCGCGACAACGTGGAAGCGGGTGACTGCTCGGTTCTGAATGCGCAGTTGGGCATGTACGGCTGCCCGCTCATCAAAACCAATGGCGTCCTTAGCTCCAGCGGAACGGCCTACTATCAGACCGCCGGCAAGCGTGAATCCGGCGCCCCGGTCTATACCTTCGGTGGCCGGATCGACGGGACCGTTGGCCCCGTGTCGCTGGGCGTGCAGGCCAAGCGTACCGGTCCGCGCTATGTCAACGATCAGAACCTGCCGTTCTATGTCAACACGGGCGGCGATGGGGTCAAAACCGGCCCGGGCGTGCGCCAGGAAATTTTCCCGGCTAAGGCCCCGGCCTATACCCAGGTGGACCTTGACGCGAAGCTGAGCCTCGACAAGGTGAGCCCGATCTTCAACAACCGCACGTTCCTGCAATTGAACGTGATCAACGTGTTCGACGAAACCTATGTGGGTGGCTTCAGCGGCAGCCTGAACAGTCAGTCCACCTCGCTCTCGCCGATCAGCTATGCGCAGATCAGCCCGCCGCGCACGATCATGGGGTCGATCAGCTTCGGTTTCTGATCGAACGTTTCATTGCGCAACTGCAAAAAGCGAAGCCCGCCGCTGTCCACATGGACAGCGGCGGGTTTTCGCGTTCCTGCGCCAAAGCGGGACGAAGATGCGGCCAGCCGTGTGGTGTTGGCCTATGATCGCGGGCCGATGTTCCGCATGGTGCTTCCCGACACTTCATTGTGCAGCGCAACCTTGCTTGATCACGGGGCAATGCGTGATCGGGGGGCAAGACAGGGTAAAGCCCTGGGTGCCATGATGCGAAATCCGGCGGCTCGGCTTACACGCTGGAGGGGGCCGCTTCCCGGTAGCGGGGAGCGGCTCTTTCGCTGCCTGGCGCGGGCCTATTCGTAAACGCAGGTATCGTACTGGCCGCGCACGACAGACGATCGCGCCGCAATGGCATTGCCGTGGCGCCGCACGGATCCACTCGCGCCGGTCACTTCGCGCACTTTGGGCTGGGGAAAGGCCGCGGCAATGCGCGCCGCCTCGATCCGTGAAAGGTGCAGTGCGCCCTTGCCGTAATACCGCTGCGCGCCCGCTTCCACGCCATAGGTACCGATGCCGGTTTCCGCGACATTGAGATAGACTTCCATGATCCGCCGCTTGCCCCAGACATGCTCGATCAGCACGGTGAACCAGGCTTCCAGCCCCTTGCGGAAATAGCCGCCGCCCTGCCACAGGAACACGTTCTTGGCGGTCTGCTGGCTGATGGTGGAGCCGCCGCGAATGCGCCCGCCCTGCTGGTTGCGCTCGAACGCCTGGAGCATGGCGGCCTGGTCGAAACCGTGATGGCTGCAGAACCGCGAATCCTCTCCGGCGATGGCTGCATCCACCATGCTGCGGTCGATCCGGGTCAGGGGCGTCCAGTCCTTGGTCACGCCATTGCCGTCCATCGCCATGGTGGCCGTGATCGGCACCGGCACCCATTTGTAAATGAGCACCCACAGCACGCTGCCGACGAGGAAGATCACGATGGCGCGGCCCACCCACCAGCCCAGCCGCCAGGCAAGGGAACGTTCCTGGGTGGGGCGCGAGGGCATAAGCTGCTTGAACATGGGCTGCGTTATGCCGCGCTGCGGAAGGGCAATCAATCCGCATGAGCCGCCTGCATGAGTAGCTGTGCGAACAGGCCGGCACGATCTTTTATCCGCAGCGTTGCACCTGCTCATGGCAAACCCCACCTTGCGGCCACCAGCAAAGGAGCAGGCCCCCATGAAAACCACTGGCAATACCATTCTCGTGACCGGCGGAGGCAGTGGCATCGGGCGGAGCCTGGCCCACGCCTGGCACGCGGCAGGCAACACCGTGATCGTCACCGGGCGCACGCTGGCCAGCCTCGAAGAGACCGTGGCAGGCCGCGAAGGGCTGCACGCCGTCGCGCTCGACGTGACCGACCCGCAAGCCATCGCCCGTTTTGCCGCCGAGATCACCGCGCGCTTTCCTGCGCTCAACGTGCTGGTCAACAACGCGGGCATCATGCGCTTTGAAGACCTGCGGGGCGCGCGCGACCTGGCCGATGCAGAAGCTACGGTCGTGACCAACCTGCTTGGGCCCATCCGCATGACCGACGCCCTGGCCGATCATCTGGCCGGGCAGGCCGATGCGGCGATCGTCAACGTTACCTCTGGCCTTGCCTTCGTTCCGCTGGCGGCCGCGCCGACTTATAGCGCGACCAAGGCCGCCATGCATTCCTACAGCCAGTCGCTGCGCGCACAACTGAAGGGCCGCGTGGAGGTGATCGAACTGGCGCCGCCCGCGGTGCAGACCGGGCTGACCCCTGGGCAGGAAACCCGCGAAGGCTATCTGCCGCTCGAAACCTATATCGCCCAGGTGATGGACTTGTTTGCGCAAGTGCCGACGCCGGCCGAAATCTGCGTGCCCAACACGCTGCCTTTCCGCAATGCCGAGCGCGATTGTCAGTTCGACCAGATCTTCGGCATGCTCAACGGCGGGTAATGCCTGCCTCATTGCCAATCGACCAATTCTCCCTGGACGGAGCTGCCAGACAATGACCAAGTTTCTCCATACCATGGTCCGGGTCACCGACCCGGACGCCACCATCGCCTTTTTCGAGCTGTTCGGAGTGGTGGAAACTCGCCGTTTTTCCAGCGAACAGGGACGCTTCACCCTGATCTACCTCGCCGCGCCTGGGCAGGACGTGGAAGTGGAACTGACCTATAACTGGCCGGCCGAGGACGGCAGCGCGGAAGTCTATGGCGGCGGGCGCAATTTCGGCCACCTGGCGTTCCAGGTCGATGATATCTATGCCACCTGCCAGACGCTGCTCGACGCTGGCATCACGATCAACCGCCCCCCGCGCGATGGTCACATGGCCTTCGTCAAGACGCCCGACGGCATTTCGATAGAACTGCTGCAGAAGGGGCGGCTCGACCCGGCCGAGCCGTGGGTCAGCATGCCCAACACCGGCAACTGGTAAGCGCAGGCCGCCGTGGCGGCGGCTATCGCACCACCGCCACGGTATCGGGTACAAGCCCGCCCAGGCTGGCAAGTGCGCGGCTGCGGCCAAGACTGCGCCGCTGGCTGTCGACAATGGGCAGGGCGATGGCCGCCATGGCCATCACCAGCGTTGCGCTATCGTTGGCCAGCCACCCGCGTCCCATGGCGAAAGCCACCAGGGGCGGCAGCGCCTGGCGCGCCAGCAAGGCGAACTGAAAGGGCAGCGGCGATGCCGAAATCCGGATCGGTGCCTGTTCAGTCTGGTTGGGTTCGGCCTGGTTGGCTTCGGTCACAGCAGCAATCCTTTTGCGCGGGCAACCAGACGGCGGCGGCTGTCTAGGCCGTTGGCGCCGCCGTTGATGCGATGGGTGATGGTGTCGTCCTGGCCAGCGTCGGCCAGATCGGACAGGTGGCGGCTGGTCCAGAAGGCGCAGGCCGTCCGCACGGCAACCTCTGGCGTGGCGGCAAGGTCTGGCTGGCTTTCAAGTGGCAGGCCGGTCATCTGGCCCATCAGCCGATAGACGGCGCGGCCGGTGATCTGGAACAGCCCGCGCCCGCGATAGGCGAAGCCATCGCCGTGGTGAACGTTGCCCAGGTCCTCCCGCATTTCATAGCGGGCCTGGGCGAGCGTCGGCCCCCAAACTTCGGACAGCTGGCGGAATCCGCCGCTCTCGTGTGCAGACTGGCCCAGGAAATTGGCAAGGCGTGCTGGTGTGTCGAGAAGGCCGGCGGCAGGCAGGTGAAGCGCGGCAGCGGCGGCCAATGGCCGCAACGCAGCCATCGGCCGCCCCGCTACGGCCGCCATCATCCCGGCCATCGTGCGCGCGCCGATCAGGCCATCGGCCACGCCGATGTCATAGCCAGCCGCCATCAGCCGCTTTTGCAGCTTGATCGCGTCGATCATATGTCATTCCCCTTTCAGCGGGAAAAGGTGCTCACCGCCCAGGCGATGAAGGCCGAAAACATGCTGACCAGGGCGGTGAGTGCGGCAAATGCACCACGCCGGGCGCTCTCGCGCGTTTCGATCTTGGCCAACCTGGCATCGATCCGCTCCAGCGCCGTGGCCATGCGATCCAGGCTGTCCTCCATGGCATCGAGCCTCCCTTCCATGCGTCCGATGTCGCGGTGCAGGTCCTCGTGGCTCGCTGTCATGCGGCCGGCGCGGAGCAGAGCAGGCCCCAGTTGTCGTCCTCCGGGCTTTCCCGGAACTGGACCCGTGCGGCAGCTGACCAGGGGGCGGGCGCGCTGGCCGAATTGTCGAGCACGAGGGTATAGGGCGCGAGCGGAGCGGAAATGTCAGCCGTCAGGACCGGATGGGCAGATCCATCGGGCTGGGCGGCCAGCGCGATCAGCAGGCCGGCCGGGCCATGGCCCGCCGCGATCAGGCGGCGGCGCTTTTCTGCCACGGCCTGGGTGCGCCAGTCGATCTGGCTGGGTGGGAGAAGCTCGGAATAGGTCATGGACCGGTCCGCAACGGCCAGGTCCCGCTCCGTGAAAAAGCCCGACGCATCGTTGGTGAAAGACGGATCGGCATTCACGGCGGCATTGATGGCGGCAAGATCGGCCAGAAGGGCCGGCGTTTCGATCAGCATGGCGTGGTCCTTTTCGATCAGGCGTCGGCAACGCTGGCGGTCCAGCGCACGTACTTGGCAGCGCCGGGATCAGCAAAGTTGATGCGGAACGTGGTGGCGCCGGCGGCGCTGATCCAGAAATTGGGCGTCCAGCCCGACGTGGTGGAAATGGCGCTGAAATCGGTGGGCGTCAGCGAAAGGCCGTGGGTAATATCGACATAGGTCTGCCCGGCCGCAACCGCCGCCGTGCCGCGCGCTTCCAGCCGCACCGAAGACAGCGATCCGCTGCCGGTCTGCTTGTGCGCGATGCGATGGGTGTTGAGCGCTTGGACGGTCACCGTCGCCACCGATGAATAGCGGTTGTAGCCATTGAACAGGCACTTGATGCCATCGACCAGCGTGTCGCACTGGAGGAAATAGTTGGCGCCCAGCGTGGCGGTTGCCTTCGTCACGCCGGTGCCGTGGAACACCAGCGTGGCCGAAAGCACGCAGTTTCCTGAAAAGTCGATCGCGCTGGAATCGCTGGCTCCCATCAGGCCGCGCGCGAAATCGATCGGGTAGTTCACGTATTCGAAGAAGTTGTCGCGAATGCTGGCGGTATGCAGGCTGCGAAAATCGCCGCTGGTATCGGGCGCGACCAGCCGCAAGCCACCGGTCATGGTGGAGGCTGCCGTACTGCCCGACAGGAACTTGCCGATGTGGTTGCCGCGCAGTTCGAACTCGAACATGGCATAGCCGCAATTGGCATCGCCCTCGATCACGATGTTGGCCGGGGTCGAGCCATCGAGCGGCGCGATCTTGCCGATGTACAGCTGGTTGCGGGTGATGTGGAAATGGTCTTCGTTCTGGGTATGGGTCGTGGGCCGGCGCAGCCACAGGCACGCGCCGTTCACGTTGATCTGGTTGCGATCGATATAGACCCACTGGACCCAGTTGGTCTTGATCCCGACGGTAAACGTGCTGCCATCCTGGACCGAGGGCCCAATGTCGCACAACTCGATCAACGTACTGTCGGCATAATCGAGCAGAACGCATTCGCGCGGGTGGTTGCCCGCCGGCTGGATCGCCAGCGAGGATAGCGTGCAATAGGAAACCTTTGTGCCCAGCTTGGTGACTTTGCCCGCCGTATCGGGATCGCCCTGGATGGATTGGCCCAGCACGATCCGCGCAGCGTTGTTGCCGCGCAGTTTGCCATAGCCGCCGCCCACGCCTTCGATCCGCACGTTGTTCTGCAGGATCACGAGGTCGGTGGAAAAGGTGAAAGCGCCGGTCGTGGTCGGTATCTGCAGTGTCCGTCCACGCTTGGCATTTAGCCAGGCAATGGCGGCCTGCATGGCGGCGGTATCGTCAGTGCTGCTATTCCCCACCGCGCCGAACCAGCGCACATCGGCAATGGCATCGGATGCGCCGCCGCGGACCCAGGCTCCGCTCGCACCGCTGCGATCAGTGCTGGGCGGTACATAGAACGCCTGAGCCGGGTCGGCGGCCACGGCTGTCGCCAGGTTGGCTGTGGAGAAGTAGAAATAGCCCTGGCGGCCGCTTTCCAGCAGATAGGCCATGATCGACCGATTGCTGCGCGTGGCGAGCGCCGCGCGGTCGGGGCAGGGCACGATCACATCGTTGAGTGTGCCGCCACCGGGCATCCCTACCAGAGTTGCGCCCTTGTTGGCATCGGTGCTGGAAATATCGGCGCGCAACAGCGCATCGCCATTGACTGCGTCGGCCAGAACGGCGGTCCCGTCGATCGGCGAAAAGGCAAAGAACTTGCCCTTGCGCTTGGCCGCTGCCGGCAAGGTGCCGGCGTTTTCCCCCAGCGGAATGCGCATGCACCGCTTGAGATCGCGGGACAGCGCCTGGTCGCGCAAGGCGGCGCGGTCGTTGGCCAGGTTCACCGGCGCAGCCAGCCAGGCCGATCCGTTTTCAAATGCCGTGGTCTGGGTGAAATCGGGATCGAGCCACACGACCAGGTTGCCGGGGCCAGGCGCCACGGCAAACGTCACCGTGCCGCCGCCGCCCTCGTAAAGCTCCACGGTATAGCCTTCGGTAACCGGCTGGTCGTCGATCAGCACGGCCACATCGCCGGTGCCCTGCGCGGTGAACGTAAAGGGAAACGAAAGCGTGACGCCGTTGGCGCTGAATGGCCCGTCATAGGCGTTGGTGGTTGAAACGGCCATGAAGTGGGTGTCCCTGCTGGGCGCGCGCAGCCACACCGCCCGAAACGGGCAGAGGCGCAACGCAAGAGGAATGGAAGCGAAAGAGGCTGGGTGATCAGCCGATACGGGCCCGTACGGAACCGTACTGGCGGGCGCCCGAAAGCACGGACTGCCCCATGTCGACCAACCCGCTGAGCAGGGCCGTCTGGCGCTGCGCCGATGCGGCACTGGCCCGTCCCATGGCAAAGGCGGCGCCGGCATCGGCCTGGCGCACCGCGCGCGCACCCTGCGTGGCGATGTCGGTCAGGCGCGCTTCGCCAGCCAGGCGGGCGCTGTCCACCGCATCGGCGGCGGTGCCGAAATCGACGCCGACGCCACCTGCCGCGGCTGCCACGCGCTGGCGGCCTTCCTCGGCCGCCAGTTGGCGATATTGGTCCTGGATGGCGCGCGTGGTTTCATCCTGCGCATCGCGCGCCGCGCTGCGCTCCAGCTCGGCCTGGCGCAGCGCCGCGTCGCGCTGGTATTGCGCCTGGTGCATGGCACTGATCGTGTTGATGCCTTGGCCGGCCACGGCAAGGCTGGCGGCAATGATCGGAAGGGCGGGGCCGCACATCAGGCATTCTCCTGTTGCAGGGTAGAAAGGGCGGGGCGCCGATGGGCGAAACGGCGAAAGGCCAGGTCGCCCACGATCACGGTGTCGTGGTCCACTGCAAAACCCCATCGTTCGAGCAGGCGGATCGCTCGTGTGTTGCCGGCAGACACTAGATTGGCCAGCACGGCGCTTGAATCGTGCATTGTCGCCAATATCGGCGGGCCAAGCCGCAGCAGCGCGCGCGCGTGGCGCCACACTTCCTCGGTGCCGAGAAACCATGGCACGCCGCGCCCGCCCAGTGCCGATTCCACCACCACGCCGAACATGGCGTGGGGCCGGCCTGCCACCAGCGCCGTCCAGCAGCGGCTCGACGCCAGCAGGCCGTGGCGCAGTGCGGCCTTGGGCTCACGGCCCATGGCTCGGCATTCGGCCTGGTCGATCGCGCGCATGTGCCGGGCGAGAAATCCGATGTGGCGCCTATGCGCGGGAACGATATCGATCCCGAAGTGGACAGGCGCACTCATCCGCCCAGCACCGGATCGATCGCCACGCCCAGCAGCGTGAAAGGCAGCGGCGCGGTTTGCCGGATCCAGATGGCACAGTCATCGCGCGCCCGGTTGTCGAGGTTGACGAGGAACTCGCCGTCCATCAGCGCATCGGGCGCGTTCCAGGCTTCATCCTTGCGCGATTTCACCGGGAACAGGTGATCGCCATCGATCCCGGCCTCGATCTGGCGGGTATTGGCCAGCGTCAGGACGGCCTCGCCTGCCTGGCAGATCCGGCCCACACTGCTGCCCGCTGCGGTATTGAGGCGCAAGGGCAGCGTTTCTACATCCACCTGATAGGGGATGCCGAACGTCACCTGGCGCGCCCCGCCCATGCCCGCTGGCAAGGCCACGGTGCCATTGGTCACCTGAAGGCCGGCAATTGCCACGCCATCGACCAGACCGGCAATGTCAGTGCGTCCTTCCAGGTGCCACAGCCCGGTGAAGCTGGTGCGCGGTTCATCGAACCGGCCCTTGACGGCACAATCGAGGTAACAGGCCTCGCGCACGTCGGTCCACGAATGGCTGGCTAGCCGTTCCACGAACCGGCGGGTGACGCCTGCGATCACGCGTTCCACCACCATGTACACCCGGTCTTCGCCGTCCTCGGCGATGGCGCATACCGAAAGCACCTTGCCGTCCGTCTCGCACAGGGTCCAGCCCCACACGTTCTGTTCCTGCTCCCAGGTAAAGCAGGCGAGCTTGCCATCCTCGCGCGCCGCCCAGACCACGCTGCGCGGTTCCTGGGCATAGCACCACGAAACGATGCCCATGCCATCGAAGAAATGGGGCGAGAAAATCGAGACGTCGTTGGATTTGAGGCCATCGATGGTGAAATCGTAGCCGATCGTGCGCACCGTGCGGCCCACGCTGGGCTGATAGAACACCACGTTGTCAATCACCAGCGGCGGGAGGCGCGACGATCCGCGCCCGATCTGGCGGCGCGTGGCCGGCGCGCGCGTTGCGTCGAGCACGCCGCCCGATCCATCGCCGTCGATGTGAAACACGCTGTCCGATGTCAGGGCCAGCAGGCTTGTCGTGGTAACCAGCTGGTTCACCGAATTGACCCGTCCCGCCACGATGGTGAACGCCATCGAATCATCCGCCCTCAGCGGCCGCGATCGGTCCATGTTTTCCAGCTGGCCACTGCGCGTCGTCCAGATGCCGTGCGGCACGTTGCGCGTGCGGGCCCAGATCGCCCGCTGCTCGAACAGCGTTACGGTGGACGGATAGTCGTTCGCCCCGGCAAAGGGATTGGCCGCTTGGGGCGGCGCACGATCTAGTCCCGGCGCGATGTTGTCGTCGCGAAAGGTCGTGCTCTGCGTCGTTCCGATATAGCCGAAGAACTGCGAATTGTCGGCCTTGTAGACGTTGTACCGCGTTGCCCCGGCCACTGCGGCCCAACTGATCGTGTTGAAATTGCGCTTGAGCGACAAGTCGTTGGTGGCAGTAGACGCGGTGCTGGCACGGCTTTCCATGCCGGTGTCGTCGTTCACCGCCGTCACGCAATAGCTTGCCGGTTGCGGGAAATAGGCGGCGTTGCCGTTGCTGCTGTCGGTGTTGTCCACCGTGGCCCAGGCATAGCAACCCACCGGCGATGCCACCGTGGGGGCAAAGGCCACCGGCGCAAACGTCCAATTGGTGTGCCCGGCGCGCACCAGCTTGGCCGGCGCGTGGTCGATATGGGCCAGATACATCGTATCGGCCGTCTGTTCGAAATCGAGTTCGGCCAGTTCCACCCCGTTGTAGGGCGAACCGGTCGTGTAGATGCGTGCGCCGCCCATCAGTACCAGGCCCTTCCACCGAATTGGCCCGCGCCGCCGAAATAGATGGCCGGGCGGATCGGGGCCGGATTGACAGGGGGCACCACCGGCGCCGTCGGTGCCACAGGCGGTGCGCTGCGCGTCGTGCCGCCGGTGCAGCCGGAAAAGGCTGCCACGGCGCGGGTATCGGCATCGATCCGGAAATGGCCGGCGTCGGGCACGGCCGTCACGGTCCAGGCACGGCCGTTGAGCAGGGTGCCCATCGCGCCGGCGCAACCCGTGACATAGAAACGGTCACCCACGGCAAAGCCGTGAAAGGCCACTTCGACCAGGGCCTGTGCCTCGTTGCTGATCGCGGTGATCGCCAGTTCCTCTTCCAGGATGCGGCCGCCGTTCGCGCAGGGGCTCATATAGCCCTGGCCCATTTCCAGGGCATAGGTCTGGCTCAGCGAAAACTGGAATGGCACCAGCCGCACCGGCTGCGTCGGGTCCAGCACTTCGGCGACCAGTTCGGTACCGGGGCGCTTGGCGATGCCGCCGTACTTCAGCACGATGACATTGCGCGCCTTGCGCAGGGCCGTGCCCCAGGCGTCCACGTCGAAGCGGCCGTATAGCTGAGGCCCCAGCTCTCCGCGGCAGAAATTGGCTTGCGCCGTGCGCGTGCCGTTCATGCCGCATCTCCCGCCAAGCCGATGCCGGCACGGGCCAGTTCCGCTTCGCTGGCAAACCGGGCCGGGCGCTCGCCGTGCTTGTTGGCCTCGTCGGCAATGGCCCGCATCCGCGCCATTTCGGCGGCGCGGGCAAGTGTCTGGGCTGCCGTGGCATCCTTCTTCACGGGCAAAGCCAGGCGCGCCGCCAATTCCAGCTCGAACGCGCGCGCCACCAGCGGCGGCAGTTCCTGCGCCGCTACGTTGCTCCGCACGTAGACCAGCGTCGCGTTCGCCACGTTGGCATAGATGCGCCCTGCTTCATAGAGGAACGCCAGCGGCGCGGCGTCCTGTAGCGGAAAGGGAAAAGGGCCGCCCGCTGGCAGCGCCGTGGCCGCGTCTTCCATGGCGCGCAATGCAATCGGCTGTGCCAGATTGGTTGGTGCGGCATAGGCATGCAGCCACTCGGCGGGCCGGTCGTTGACCACTTCGGCCAGGACCACGCGCGTGCGCGCCCAGGGCCATGGTGCCCATTCCGCCAGTTCGGCCAGCAGTGGCAGGGCAAAGCGGTTCGCTTCGCGCGCCTCGATGCTGCCTTCGGCGAAATCGGCAATCTGCCCGGCGGCGATTTGCGCCAGGGCACGGTTACAGATGTCGATCAGTTGGGCCATCGGATTGTCCTTGCTGGCAGCCAGGAAAATGCCCCTTTCCACAAGGGGAAAGGGGAGCGCGCATCATTCGGGGGTCGATTGCCAATCGGGCGTGCCGACATAGCTGAAGGCATTCGTCCCGAAATGCGCCTTGGCCACGGAACGGGTAAACCCGTCCTCGCCCGGCTTCAGGTCCAGTCCATCGTCGAACAGCTCGCCGATGGTATCGTCGTCGCGGCGCCAGATCGCCATGAAACGCGCTCCTTCAGGCGTAGTGGATGTTGAGGCACAGGATATCGCCTGCAGCGATCGCGGTGGTGTCGCTGTCCACCGCTGCCCCGGTCAGGGCAAAGGCCAGGCCCGTGCCGAAGTAGAGCGGCGTATCGAATGCGATCTCGAACGTGCTGCTGGGGGGCAGGTAATAGGTGGCCACCGGGGTGTCGGTGCCCACGGTCGGCGCGCTCGCCTTGTTGTAGAGCTTGAGATAGCGGGCGCTGGCGCTGGCATTGTAGCCGCGCGCCCGGAACAGGTCGGCCGCGCTGGTCTTGACGCTCGTGGCGTTGGTGGTGGCAGCGGCGGAAAGCAGGCGGTTGGTGCTGCCTGGTTTCTTGGCACGGTCCCAGGTGGTGCCGTTGAAAACCATCGGCCGGGCATAGGTGTTCAAGCCATTGACGCTGCCCGAAGCGTCCACTCCGATGCCGGTCACGATGCTGGCAATCGAGCCCACGTACCCGATCGCGGTGAGCACTTCGCCCCGCGCCGTCAACTGCACGTTGCCACGCTGCCCGTCAGACAGCGTCGGCTGCGTCACGTTGTAGACGCCGCCAACCTTCACCGGGTTCCCGGTGTCGGCCGCGCCAGCCGCGACGTTGCCCAGGCTGGCGACATTGCCCGAAACGCCGCCGGAATGGCCCACGGTCACCGCCAGGGACGTGCCTCCGGGTGATCGCACCCAGACATTGGCGGCATTGCCCACGATGGTGCCCTGGCGATAGACCGTCACGCCAGCCAGGTCGGTGGCCGGGGCCGACGCTCCGCCAAAGCACACTTTCACCGGCTGCTGGCCGATATTCTGCAAAAGCACGTCGGCGTTGGCGGCTGCGGGAAGAGTGGCGGCAATGTCCTGCCAGGTGCCATTGGCGGCAAAGCTGCTCTGGGTGGCGGCTGCCATCTGCATCTCCTTGGAAAGCGGGATATTGAGAAAGGGCCGGGTGCGCACGGCAACCACGCGCACCCGGAAACGGGCTTTACTGGCCGCCCACGCCCAGATTGGTCTGGCGGCTGGCGACCACAGCGGCAGTGATCTTGCCGGCCGTGGCGTTGCTGCCACCCACGGTGTAGTAAAGCCGCAGGTAACGTGCGTTCACGCCTTCCTCGATGGAGGCCGGCACCTTGAACTGATAGCCAGCGGCCAGGCTGGCCAAGGGCACCACGGCCCCGCTCGCCACCGTGGTCCAGGTGGCGTTGTCGGCCGAAACCTGCACGCCCACCTGCAGGTTGGTGAGGCCGGCAAAGGCCTGCGTCACCGTCACGGCCAGGTCCACTTCCTGGCCACGGCCCAGATCGCGCACCAGGGGTGCATTGGCGCCAAAGGGCGTGCCGGTGGCGCCCAGGTCGATGACATTGGCCGATGCGGCAGAGGCGGTGATCGCCTGGGCATCGCTGAGCAGCAGCGTGTTGTCGAAAATCATGTGTCAGTGCTCCGAAAAGGAAGGGGGCCTGCCCCGGCGCCAACAGCCATCGGCCGCTGGCGCCAAGGCCATCGCGTCAGGCGACGAGCGCTTCGTTGGTGACGAGCGCATCGGTCTCGCGGATCGGAATGCCGCGCCAGGTCATCACTTCCTCGCCCTGGATTTCCATGGGCGTGAGACGCACGAAGTTGTCCACGCCGCTGCGGCCATTGCTGGTTTCGGCGTCCAGCGCCTCGAGCAGCACGCGGTTCATGTAGATCACCGTGCGGCCCGGGCTCACCTGGCCTTCCCGCTCCATGTGATAGGCGCGGCGGCCTTGCATCTTGTAATAGAGTTTGCGCAGCAGCGGGTTGAGCGCCACCGTCCCGGCGATCACGTCCGAAACGTCGATGTTGGCGATGCGCCCGTTGAAGCGCCAGTCCTTCACGCACAGCCCCATGTGCTGGGTGAACTTCTCTTCCTTGACGTAATACGGATTGCCGTTGCCATCGAGCACGCGCTGACGGCCCATATCCTCGCGCTGCACGCCGGCCGGCACTGCATCGGGCACGATCACGCTGGTCTGCATGTCGCCATGGGTGACGAACCAGATGGAGGCATTGTCCGCCTGCACGCCGCCAGCGTTCACCACATTGGCGTTGGCCAGCGAGTTGTAACGCGGCGCCAGGCCGTGGAACTGCTTCCCGTTCACCTTGACGTCGGAATACCAGATCGCGCTTTCCACGGTCTGCGCGATCGATTCCAGGAAGCCTTGGCCTTCCACCAGCCGCAGCTTGGCCGCTTCGGCGGGCTTGAGGTTGAGCAGCCGCTCGTCCACCGAGGAAAGACCTTCGACAAAGCCGGTCGTGTCCTTCACTTCGGTATAGTTGCCCTTGGACTGGGCGATGCCCTGGTAGAGCGCCCCCCACGAAACGCTGGGCAGGCCGGTGCGAATGGTCGAACGATGCTCCGTGCCGCTATTGCAGGCGATCACGTTGGCATCCTTCATGAAAGGCGTCAGCTGGGTCAGCGCCTCCACCACATCGCCCAGGCCGTCGCCACCGGCTTTGAGCACGTCGATCAGGTTCCAGTAACTCGAGCCGAGAATGGCCATGAAGCTATCTCCTTACTTCGCTTCTTGGGGGTAGAGACGTTCCCAGACGGGGCGCTGGTTGGCGCTGCCGGCATGGGCACGGGCAAAGCCGCTGTCCTCGCTGAGCAATTGGCCCAGGCGGCGGAACGCGCGGATCATGTCGGGGTGGTTGCCAAAGCCGCTGTCGGCCAGCGCCTGGCGGAACGGATGCCCTTCGGAAAAGCCCAGGGCATCGAGGCCGCGCGCGGCCAGGTGCTCGCTTTCTGCCCGGCGGGCGCCGCCGATTTCGGGATCAGCGGCAAATTCCTCGGCCCAGGCGCGTTTTTGCGCAGCGGCGGCATCGGCAAAGTGGTTCAGCAGGCTTTCCTGCGTGCGCTGCATCACGCTCTGCGCCAGGGGCAACAGCTTGCCGGCCTGGTCGTTGGACAAGCCCAGCTCGCGCAGAACCGGATCGGCACTTTGCAGCAAGTGGGTGTCCAGCGTCATGCCTTCGAGCGCGAGTTCATAGCGTTCGGGCGCACCGATCGCCGGGGCTGCCGTGGGCTCAGCGGCGGCCGGCGGGGGAATCGAACCGGCGCTGGCTGGCTCTGCCGCCTGCGTCGGCGGCGCCATCGTCTGGGCCGGAGTCGATATCGGGAAGTTCGTCGTATCGGGTGCGGGAATGGGGTCGCTCAAGGCGGTTTTCCTTTGCACTGAGGGCAGCGTCGAGCACGGCCTGCATCGTCGTCAGGCCCAGCGGGTCATCGTTGCGAATGGCCTGTTCCTGGCCGCGATGGGCCAGCGCGATGAGGTCGAAACCCAGGCTGCGCCGCCCTTCGAGGAAAGCGAGCAGGGCGCCATCGGCCCCGCTGGCCATTGCCTGTTGCCCGAGCAGGCCCGCCGCTTGAATCGCTGCGTGAAGGAAGCGGCGGAACTCGGGGCGGGCGATCAGGAAGGCGGCGTCGTCGCTCGCCAGGTTCACGGCTGGATCAGCCGCTTGAGCAGGTTTTCACCGCCCACGTCGGCGCGTGACAGCAGCTCTGCGGCGGCAGCCGCGTCCTTCATGGCCGGCACCATCTGGCTGATCTGCGCTGCCGCCTGCGCGGCATGGGCCGCCTGCCCGCGCTGGGCGCGTAACGCCATCACCTCACTGGCGGGTCGCATGATCCGCGCGGGGGTGCCGGCGCGCCAGGCATATTCCTCCACCGCTTCGTCGAAATCGATCTTGTCGAGCACTTCGGGATGCGCGGCGGCGAGGTTGCCAACAAAGCCCACCACGCGCTCGATCTGGCCGATGCCGACCATGCGCTGCATCTGCTGCAGGATGCTCACGAATTCCACGCGCACGCCGCGCCCGTGCAGGGCGGGCGGCGGCGGCGGCAGCATCGCGCCCCGGCTCATGATGGCAAAGGCGCGGTCGATCGCCACTTGCAGCTTCTCGTTGGCCACGCGCTCGATCACGGGGCCAAGCTGCGTGAGTTTTTCCTCGTTGCGGCTGGCGATCTCCTCCACGTTGCGGGGCTGCACGCCGCGCATGTTGGTGATCGCGTTGAACAGGTCGGCAAAGCTCAGCCCGTCGATCTGGCGGCGGCACTTGTCCATTTCCTCGCCGATCGCGGCCACGGCCTGGTAGGGCATCTGATAGGGGATCAGCACGCCGTCGCGGTCCAGCCCCGATGCCGTAACCGTACGCCCTGGCTCGCCGGTCAGGCGCACGCCGGGCGGCACGATCTTTTCGGGCTTGACCATCTGGTCGATGGCTTCGTTGCGGCGCTTGGCCTGCATCTGCAATTCGCGCAGCGCGGGCAGGGCTTCCATGCCGGGCGAATGGCCGTAGGTATCGCCGCCCACCACATCCCAGCGCGGCGCCCAGAACGGCTGTTCGTTATAGCCGGAAAGCTTGAGCAGCCGATCGCCGCGAGACGCGGCTTCCCAATAGA